>Ga0179593_1711623_pt1 | contig 21608 bp, 12 predicted proteins | sample CZODoug2_1_08_16_FD_185931 | JGI IMG/M metagenome (GOLD analysis project Ga0179593, IMG submission 185931) | Vadose zone soil fungal communities from Angelo Coast Range Reserve, California, USA - CZODoug2_1_08_16fungal (PacBio error correction) | ecosystem: Environmental > Terrestrial > Soil >...
TCAACCGACTGTCGGAAACCGAAGGCGTACTTGCCCTTTGAGGATGGGACACAATTGAAAACAGCTCGTTCATACCAAAAAAAGAACAGCGGCTGCAACCGAAAGTACCGACACAGACAACTAAAACCCTACAGGGCTCCCGTTACGCGCATCCAGCGCCAGTCACTACTCTCGGATGACACGCAAACAGCCTACTCAGAAATAAAAAGTTTCAGTCAAGTGCTTGCACATGCCACTGCTTCTCGCAGCGGAAAAAGAGGTGAAAAAAAAAGGCCGAGCGGTTTAACCCTAACTGAACAGAAAGGTCGCGAAAACGAAGACGCAGTTGGATCCGAGGGACAGAGGCAAGTCGCAAGAGTGCTGCGAAAAAATCCTACATTTCAAAAAAAGACACCAAGCCCCCCAAAAAGAAAAAAAGGAAAACTACACAAGTTAGGAGACTCTGCACAAGAAAGGAAGCAAGCGGTCGTGGGTGCGCAAAAAACAAATTCCTAAGATAAACCCTCTTGGAAGGTGGAGTTTAGATGGCCGCGAACCGGACCAGGGCAGTCAAACTAAAAAGAAACATGACACGAAGGAAAAAAAGCTTAGCAGTTTTCAGCGAGGGGAGAGCCCCAAAAGGGGCTGCGCGGAAAGAGTAGTAAGAAACTATCCAACAACGGCCCTGCTCCCCTGTCTCTGGAGCCGTAGAACTTCGGGGCTGATAGATGGGTATAGAGCAAGGGCTGCCGAGAAAACGGTCGGGGGGTCTCCGCAGAGACCAACGGCAACCCGCTGCAGTGAGTTTAAGTCTTGGGTTGGGGGGGGAACCTTAGAAACCTGACCTAGGCCAGAACGCCATTCCAGTCCCACCAAACCACCTGATTCGCTTTGAGCGCCCCGCAAGAAGAGGCCTCTAAAAAGGAGGTCAGCGGAACTCGAGGCATCCGAGACTAATCACTGAAGAAGCTTCGAATTCATGGGGAAAGAGAGTGTCTTCTGTACACGGAAGGGCCAGAGGGGGGCCTCCGTATTATGGGGCGGTCGTGGGGGATCGGCAGGACGCAAAGGCGGGTTGAGGGGGTGGTCGGCTGTTTTGGGAGGGGAAAAAGGTTAACTTGGAGAAAGGTCCATTCTCGATCGAACAGCCATTTGCCTGAAGACCTGATATTATGAGAAGCCTTCTACAAACGTAAAAAAGGCGACGATCCAATCCCGAGCCAAGAGGGGGCAACAATGGAGCTGTGTCTCCCCATTAGGAGTTGGAATAGGATACATCGTGTCGACTCTCTCATGGGGGCGATTGGGTCCCAAAAAAAAATTCATACATTGTAATGGGGTGCAACCACACCAACTTTCTAGATGGCTCGGGAAAAGGGAAGCAAAGTGTGAACGAGCTTCAAAGCTTATCTAGCGTTAACAGGAAGGAAGAGGATAAGTCACAATGTCCGGCCTGGTGGCAGGAAGGAGGAGGAACCGATTTAAAGGCGAGGGGAGTACCAGAATTGGGGGGATACCCCGCCGTAAATTCTTGATTCCCTTCAGAAAAACCCGACAATCAGCTTAGGACCGGGGGACTATCATCATACTTCTGAACGCCTCATTCAATTCCTCCGAAAAGGACGTCGATACCATATCAATCGACGGTCTTCCTAGGGGGGTTTGACCAAAAGTCTTTAAAAAATCAGCCTTCATTCTCTAAGAATCTGCCTGTCACGCGAACTCACGCAATCATCTAGACCAGCAAAATTAAAGTGGAACCTCACGTCTAGTTATTCCGTAGGTCGCGGGTCCCACTTTCGACACCCCAAGGAGGGGCAACAAAAACCTCGGACTCCTTTACTTGGGAAGGGGGGGGTACAAATGTGCATCATTTGGAAAAGGCTTACGGACATACTGGTTACAGGAGTGATATTTCACACACAAAGAAATTAATTTGGGTCAGGAGGATAAAACACGATTCCTACGGGCCTCTAAAACGGACTGTCCTACGCAAGGGCCGGCTCGGAAGAGTCTGAGGTAAAGGAAACAGAAACAAAGATGTGCTCTGGAAGAGAGGACTGCGCAGAAAATCGCTCCGGAGTGGCCCACACCACAAGAGAAAAACGATCTATGCTCAAAACAGGGAGGTAACTAAAAAATTTGGCAGGTGACAACGGGCGGTCAGAGCCTCTTCGCACCGTCCTAAGGTCGACCGGAAAGATTATTGAAAGAAAAAATACATTTGCCATTTTGGAATCAAAAGGAGGGCGGCAAAAAAAGACACCAGGGTGATACAAAAAAAGTTGTCGTGACACACGAACCTCTTGAGGGAAACTTTTCTCGTAGGATAGCTAGGCGTTTTTGGAAGATTGCCTAAAGGACTTAAACCAGTTCCGGGAGAGGTTTTCTCAAGGATCTATCCCGGGAGACTCCGTTGGGTATAGCTATCAAAAATAAGGACGTGTTGTTGTAGATTCACTCTAAGTGCCAAGGATGGTTCCCTCAAGGGAAACCTCCTTATATCCACCAACAAGGGAAAAGAGGAAAGCCTTCGGTGCAAAATAAAGTTAAAAGAAACGGGGTGGGTATTGCGCGAATCACATCAGATCCCCAAGGGGAGTTTGCCGTCCGTACCGAACGACTACGTACCTTAAAATATTGGCAATGGGTCCTCCAGAGTGGGTAGACCCAAAAACTTAGAAGTCTCCCGTTCCCATATGAAAAGGAGGGGAAAACCGCCGTGATTAAAAAGAAGAAAAGCTGTGGTCCCACTGGGGGGGACCAGTTCGATCCAAGGGGTTCCGTGCAAGGTGGGCGGGATGCTATGATAGCCACACTCTATGAGGAGGGAGGTTCGCAATCTGTTTAAAGAAGCTGGGGATGGCGGGTGGGTGAAAGGGGGGGGACAATCGCGGATAGACGTGGATACGAGGTCCTGGACAAAGAGAGAAATCTTAGGCAGACAGGGGGGGGGAGGAAAAAAAGAGCAACTCTCTTAGGTGACCAGGGAGAACACACCGGCAAATGGAAAGACCGAGATAAGAGGGGCTCGAAAGACGAACGGACCCAAGACGGGGAGTGTGGTGACGCAACTATCTCCCGAGAGCCGCCTGGGGGCGTGCGGAAACGTGGACCAAACCACATGAGAACAAGGAAAGGGAACAAATGGGGGGGGTTGCTCCTTTTGTTTTTCGCGGGGGGACCGGGACTGGGGAGGGTGGGGCAATGATTGAGAGGGTTCGTAGCTCGAGGGGGGGGGAGGAGGGGGTATTCTGGTAAACAATGCGCTCAGGTCAAAACTAGCGGAGTAGGCTATAGGCCCGCAGGGTGGAAAAGAATGCAAGGGAGAACCAGGCCTATGTGGCTCAAGTGTAGGTGGAGTTGACTGGGGAGTAGGAAAAGCTTGCAAAGGATCGTTTGGACGTTGAAGAAAACTTCTGTAGAAAAACCTCTTATCCATGAGGTGGCAGACCTGCGCCTATGATCCAGAAAAAGGAGACATGGGCTTGAGAAAAGGGAGCTTTGAGTGTCCTCGATTTCGTAAACCGAAAAGTCGAACTGAAGGGCGCGGGTGGTACTCGCAAAAATGTCTGAACGAGAGGAGTTCTTAAAGCCAAAAAATGTTCTGGTGTGTTGGGTCTATCAGAAAAGACGAAGGAGAGCTCTACCAAGAGGGGTGGAACTCCAACTAGCCCGTAAGGTAGGAACAATGAGATCCCCCTCGCCAGGAAGGGCAAAAAGTTGGCGGGAGAAACAATCTACTGAAAATTTGTCTGGGAAGCGAAGGGTAAAGTGACGGGGAAATCCCGCACTAGCAAGAGGAGTCACTGGTTATGAGAGGAGGCGGACATAGACTCCAATTACCATCCCCCACAACTCAAAAACCTGGGAACTGATTTGACAAAGGGTAAGAAACTATGGGCACTGTAATTAGGATGCAGCTGGCATTAAGCCCCAAAGATCTGGTTTTTAAGATCATGCCAGGGGTATCTAATATTCCTGACTTTCAACTACTTCGGCAATGCAACAAAATTATGGAAGGCAGCGCGAGTGGGCAATGGGGGGTTTGGAGAAGGCCGGGAAAAAATGGCGGTTTGGATGGTCGTGAGGGGGGTGGGAGGGGTGTTTATACCGAAATGCGACATTCTGGCATTAAGGGGCAAGATTTTGGAAGGAGGAAACTCCGGAAACTCGTGGTAGGTGGTCTGGGATAGTTCCAGCGTATGGGATAAAAAAGATAATCGGGAAACGCGTCCCGTTCAGGGAAAGTCCATAGAACAAAAAAGGCGGAAAAATTTCTCTTTCGGGGAGGAGTACTTCGACCCTAAGGGTTGTGGGGGGAGGCCTCTTAAAAAGGTTGCGCAGAGTAGTCCGCAGCGAACAGAAGATGGGACTATGAAAGGGAGGGGGGACATGGTTACCATCGGATGGTCTGTTGGCGCAGGCGCCACTAGTTGGGTTGTCTGTTGGGGGGCGGGGGATGGAAACCCTAGTCCCAGTTAGGCACTGCGGGCTTGGGAAATTCTCGTTCCTGGTGGGGGAAACTGTTGGGTCGTATTCGAGCAGGCTTCTTGAACCGAAGCATTGATTTGCCGGGGGGGGGGGGGGGAGGGGGGGCCGTTTTTCAAGAACAAACTGTGCGGGGTAGGCCGTGTTATTCAGAAGGTGATTACGGAAGGAAGGCAATGGGCAAGTGGGACGGTCGAGGGACCGTCGTCAAAAAAAGGGAGGGGGGGGGGCTGACGCGGTGTGTGTGCGAAAGGTTGCAAACGGGGGTGGGAGGCATTTGCAGAAGGGAAAAAGTGCGGAAGGGAATGTGGCTGTCGCAGCACATTTGCGAGGCAAACAAGAACGGGAAAGAGCAAGGAACTTTAAGGGGATTCCTGTTTTTGTTCATTGAGTTCACCCAAGAGAGGGTACCTCGGAGTCGCTACGCATGTCGCGGGGTCTCAAAGGGGGGGGGGAGATGTCTAAAATTATCGGATAGCTCGTCTAATCTTCTTACGAAGGGGATGGGTGTGTGGTAAGAAACATGAGAAAAGGGAAACGTCTGTCGTAGACAACGAGGGACGCCGCAACGTTCAATTACTGCAGTACGGCGACGCCGGTGGAAAAAATATTCAAGATGAGAAGGACTCGGGCTTCGGTGATGTATTTCTAGCAGTAGAAGGAGAAAAAGGGATTCCTTCTCTCGACCATGCCGTGGATAGAGGGAAAGTTCATATGAAAGCAGACCAATTATTCCGCAGGCTAGGGAAAAGAGAGCTATGAAGAGAGTGCGACAGTCCAACAGGGAGTTGGTCATTCCGCAGGGCTAAGAAAACAAGAAATAAGCAGTCAATCAAGACGCCCACAATAGGGGAAGGACAATAGAAAAGGGGGGTGCTCTTATGGCCCACCTAAACAGAAGGACCGCGAACTCACAGGGAAAGAAAAAGAGAGAAGTCGTTTTTAGGAACTGTCGACCACTATACTACCCGGGAGAGAATCTCGGACTAATATCGAGGTTGGTTATCACCCCCGATGGTTAGAGGAGGGAGGGGGGGCTAAGGTCATGAAAGAAAGGACTCCTGTTCGATAGGACGAGATTGCAATATTCACTTCAAGAAGGGTTGGCAGAAAGGGCGTCGATACTTGCCCGGGGCCGGAGAAAAGTGCTGTTTTGTGGATCAAGTAAACAACTGGTTTCTTAGGCCTAGGTCTGGCCATTCGTTATTGAGTATCGTGAAAACACAACGTGGGAGTATGAGTATAGGAAACGGAAAAAGGGACTATTACCTCAGAATCACAGCCAGGGGCAACTACACCAGGGCGGCTCTACCAGGCTCACCCACAAGGGGGAAAACCTAGAAGGGCGCCATCTGAGCGATACGGCAAAAAATTCAGGTATGCACCCAGAGGGGCCTAGAAAAGGAGATATATGGCCTACTCTCGATAATTCACGGACAAATGTAAAACGCCTTGGGGTCTCCAAAGGTGATTACTAGGCTGCAATCACGTTCGAGCTAACCTGGTTTTACGCAACAAGGGAGGAAAAGGGCAGGGACGGGGAGATTCGTCCTGGCATACCTGCGTGAGGGACGGAAGGGCTCCCTACATCCTGCGGCTTTACCAGGTCACACATGGGTAGTCCTGGGTGACCCTGGGGTGCGCTTGAATTAGAGGAGTTCCCTGCTCGCCCGGGAGGATCCAACCACTCTGGTTCTGTTGAAAGTAGGGAAAAGCCAATCGGTTTTCCACTCCACTCCGATCTGAAGCCGTCGGTCCACCTAAGGGAATCTCAGAAGGAAGAAGGTCGGCGTCGGGATGGGGGGAACTAGTGTCTCACGGAGAAATGGTACGGAAAGAGTCACTTTTTCAACGGCCACCGGTCGAAGAGAGGGGGCGTATCTTAAATGGGGGGGGGAAAAAAGGGGAAGGAGGTGAAGACTAGCTCTTGAGTCAACCAATGTTATATGAAAATAGAACAGGGGAGGGACATACTCGGGAGGAAACATAAAAAAATTAGCCGATCCCTTACGAAAAAAGGGGAGGGGGAGACTCCCCCTGATAAGAGTGGAGTATCAGCAACCGACAAGACCCTTAGAGGTCTCTGTGGTTAAAGAATGAGAAAGGGGCGCGAGCGCTCCATAATAGTTTTTCATTAACAGTTACTCTCATGTGGAATGTCTTCAAAACTCGACATGGAGGAAAAAAGGGGAATCTGTCCGATTGGGAAAAGGGGGTTCTGGAAGTAAATCTCACTGGAATTTCCCCAAGACTGAGGGAAAAAAAAGAAAGTGGACAATAGAGGGCATACACTCCAATTGGGGGACAAAAATTCCTCAAAAACCTGGCTGATGAAATATGGGTTCCCCGAAAGAACAAAATAAAAAAAAAAAGGTACTAAAGTCCCGAAGGCCTAATTGTAGGGGGAGGAAGATGAAGCAGAACCTTCCTTGGAGGCGGACCCTCTATGAAATCACCTAACATATGCACGAGGCCTAAAGGCGTATCTGGGGAAATAGATGTGGGCCCCCTTCGTTCGCGCAATAGTGGTCGTCATGACACAGTCCTCCCCTAAAAATTCTCTCCACGCCGTTGGGTCCCTCTGGAACTCTCCAATCCGTAGGGGCTTCTGGTGACGATGTGCTTTCTTCCCTAACGCTTTCAAAAAACTGAACCAAAAGGTCCGCAGGTGTTTGTGCTGGGTTGAAGAGGCAACTCTTAGGAAGAAAATACGTACAGCAACGGGCTAGAGGACTGTCGGAATGGGTCAGGCTCAACTGCGCAATGAACGCAAGAGCCGGCCAGGACAAAAAACGTCCTTGCCGGGGGTTAAAAGTTCCAGAAATCAGCGGCACGAAATAAGACGGAAAAGGTTACAACATTCGGAAGATTTGGAAGGGGATCAAGACGGAGAATACGCAGACACCATTATTGAGGGAAGTAACATTGGGACCCGTAATGAGTCGGGCATGAACCGGGCTATCCCTATACCTTACTGGGGGGGAATGAGTGGGCGGAGGATGCACTCCACGTTATGGCGTTTGGGTTGTGTTGGGGGTGACGGTTATTTCAAGGAGGTTTCCTTGTTGCTCATACATGGGGGGGAGCACCGAATGGGGGTGAAGGTCAGGGGGGGTTCAAAGGTATACTACGGTAAAGGTAGGAGATCCATCCAACAAGGGGGGCAGGGAAAGAAAAGCGCAGGAAACTGTGCTAGCGTCAGGGGTGATCTGGGAAAAAAATTAAGGGATGTGGTTCACCATAGGGCGACAATATGTGCCCACCTCTAAAAGTGGGACTGGGATCCGTAAAAAGGGGCGAGAAAGGTTGGTAGGTTGGAGGAAGTATCGCGTTGTAAAGGCTGATGTAACGCGCGCAAAATGGTCAGTGTACTCGAGACGGGGTAATGTAAAGTAAGAAAAGGTCCCATTCCATGGGAAGAATGTGGAAATGGGAGCGAGCCCAAGGATGGTGAGAGTCATCAATGGCTGACGTCTGTTGGGGGAGCAACTCCTAACAAAAGGTTAGGGAACTTACAAACCAAAAAAGGGCGGAAAATCAGAATAAAGAAAAATCGCAAAGATTGGGGGCGCGCCCCAGGGCAACCATAGCTCGCACACCCTACACCGGCCCAACAGGCCGATTACCGAAGGGGGGAGCACCTACTGGAGGCGACTTAGCCTACTCAATTCACGACAGACTCCTTGAAGAAACTCCCTCGAGAAAGAGGAATACTCTATACGCAGATCAAGAACCGGAAAACTCCACAAAAACCCAAGAAAAACCGACAAACAAACCTTAGGGGGGAGGGAAGACGCACACTTATCAAGGGGTTTATTGTAACGCAGGAAAAGGTGGAGCTTGGGAGAAGTGACAAACAGACGTGTGGGGAGGACAGTTTTGTGGGACTATACTCAAGGTGTTCATGGGAATTCCCTATTCCGCTGACCTAGCAGGGTCACCTCCAACCTCCGTTGAGGTACCCATTCTCTCAAGAGTCCAAATCGTTACTAGACACTGAAGAGTGGAATTCTGGAACGGAATATACTTCGCTCAATATTTAACCACTTCGGATATCGGAAGGCCCGGTGGACAAACTCAACTCAGCAACCCCGGCGGGCTCCAAAAATACCGATAAAAAGTGGGGGGTTCCTCTCTTAAAAAAAAGAATGGAAACGAGAACCATACATTCAAAAAAACGCAACCCCATGGTCTAAAAAGCTGAAGAAAAGAGTCTAGACATGGAAGAGGGCAGTTGAATTGTGCCGCTCCGCCGTTTCTTTCACCGAAGGGGGCCAAGATCAAACTCGCGTCGAAAAAGGTGGCTCTGGCTAACTAAAAGGGGAGGGGGGAGGACGTTTCGGAACCGGGGAGTGCTGGATTCTAATCTTCCGTACTGAAGTTCGGAATACGCAAGGAAAAGGGGGAGCTGAATGGGGGAGGGGCAGAAACGCACACGGATTAATCCGTCGAAAAAGAAGAAAAAAAAAGGGGGATGTTTAATGAAGGAAGAAAAAAGGGAGAGGAGAGTACCGAAGTGTGGGTAAATCGACCCCCGGAGATAAAAAGAGGCGGGAGGAAGTCAGAACGGGTTAGCCGAAAGATACAAATTCGCGCGACTATGAGCAAAAGAGGGGACCCTGGGGTAACAAAATGAGAAAGGAAAAAACGCCAATACTTCAAAGATCGCCTAAAACCGGGAGCTCCTCTATGAGGACTTTGGAAAGAAGTTAAAGGGAAAACTCAAAACTGGTTGATCCATTGCAAGGGAAAGGGGAACCGAGAGGCGGGGAAGAAAAAGGGTTCAGGGGGGTATTCAACCAGGGCTATGGGTGTGGTCTTGCCTCTGCAGGCTGTTGTTTTCAAGGGGGCCGTAAAAAGATTGGGGAGGATGTGCCGTAAAGAAGAGGAGGCAGCTTGGACATTTGGCTATAGTCTCAGCTCTTGAGGAGCAAGAACCTGCCTGGCTCCTGCTCTGCCGTTGGAAAGGTATACGCAGAGAAGACCACTCATCTATAGTGTGTCGAGTCTCCCCTCTAAGACCGCTTGGGGCCGCGGAGAAGGGCGGTCAACCCCAATGGGCACAAAAAGACTTAATTATGGTGGTCTGTTGTTGTTTTTGGGAAGGGGGGGGGTATGGGTTACTTCATCTTGACGGGAGAGCCGTCGTAGGAAACGTAGAGGAATGGCTTATTGAACCTTCTAGCTTGTGGGGGTGTCACACGATTAGTGGTCTGGGACCTCTCCGGAAGGGGGAGTCCCCTTTCTAAGAAAAAATCGAACGGGCTCGGTAGGTTTGGTGTGGAACAGGCGCTAAAGATTCTCTCGCTTATACGGCGTGTGAGGTCTGTATTGTCTCGGGACCATAGCAGGGCGCCTTTGTTTAACACATCACAAAGCTATTGTCGAGAACCAGGAAGAGAGAGCAGCCGTTAATTCCGAAAATCACAAGGGGTAATTAATAAAACATTTTCTTTAAAAAAGGGTAGGAGGCGAAAGCGCATCTATTCATGGTAAAAGTGGAGTTAAATGGGCATCTTGTCAGCGTGATGGGGGGAACCACAGCCCATTGTGCTTATCGTTTTGGGTGAAAAATGCGCAATGGAGCGAACAACGAGTTTCTCACGCAACTGGAAAATGCCCAACTACCGAGCATTATAACAAGCACATAGAACATTTGGAGCTTTCGCTTTAATGACGAGGTGGGATGGAGCTGGGTTGTGGTAAGGCGCCGTCGAAATCAAGCCCAGGAGGACTGCTAGGCTGAGAGTTATCCTACTCTTAAAACTACAGAAATCACTCAAAAAGGGCCAGGAACCCACCAGATAGACTGAAGGAACAAATAAAAGTCGTCGAGCGAAGTTTTAACATCCCGGAGTCTTAATGGGGAAAAATTTACTAGAATCCGGCAAGGATAATCTGGAAAAAGAAGTAACCCAGTCAAAGCTGCCGGCAACGACATAGCTTGGTAATTACCCCCTACCGCCCCTGTGTTTTTGGGGTTTTTTAGAGGTGGAGTCAGCTTCTTACGGGATGTTCTCCTTTTTGCTCGTACAGACAACCCACTTGTTAAGGGGGGTTTCTGTGGCACGATTACTTGAATCTAACTACAAACAACTCTCCCATGGAATAAAGGGAGACGAACAAAAAAGGGAGGGAGCCTGGAGAGTAAGTGGGGTCGGTCCACGAAACTCTTTTTTCCAACCGGAAATGTGCGGAAGCGCGCTGAAAATAGACGAAGCCATGCATCGCCAATCTTTAGGGAGGCGGACGCAAGGGTCCACCAAAACAAACAAAAAAAAAAAAAACCTGTTGGGGGAACGAGTGCAAAAGTTCCAAGAAGGCACGTTGAATTCTGAGTTGCTTTTCTTTGGCCTTGGTGAAAAACAAAGGGAAGTTTAGGGTGACTCGGTGATGGGGGGAATGACCAGGAAAAACGTTCTAGGAGAGCGTGAGGGATTTGAAGAGGCGTTTTCCCTGGAAATTTAGAAATAAGTCGAGTGACGGAACCTTGAAAGTCTGGTCGGCACTAACTGGGGGGAATGATGACTTTGTCAAAAGGAAAAAGCTCGTGTCAAGTGCTGCAGCGTCACTCAGCTGAAGAAAGGGGGTTGAAGATCCGCACTCGGATGGAAGGTGAAAATATTGTACCGGTTTTTCTGGTCTGGAAAGCAGGCGTATACTAGTAAACAAGGCGGGGGGGAGGAGGAATAAGCGACGTTCGTAGGAAGCGTTATCGGGAGAGCCAAGAGGGGGTGGTCAGGTTTCTGGGCACCTGGCCAGAGCGAGGAGGTCTACACTAAGAGGCGCACTCAAGTAAAGGGGAAAAAAGGGGGGGCAAAGAGCTAGCGTACAGTACGAGGCGGGTAAGTTTCAAAGGAAGCCTCAGGCCTCAATGAGGAGGGAAAAAGTAGTGACCTGCGAATACTTATTCATCTCCTACGGACTGCGTATGGGGAAGAATTATATTAGGGGACTCCTATCGAAGGGAGGTACCACCTAAGTTTTCGAAGAGAAGGGGAAATCAAAGTTCAAGTGAAATGCACTCATTCTATTCACGAGAGAACCGTCATCAAACAGGGGAGGAGGAAAGCCCCAAATACGGGGGGATTTCCGCAGGCGCTTCGTAAAACAAGATAGATCAGTCTCACCTAAAGAGAAGTCAACGAATAAAACGGTCACTCCAGGACAGGGGGAGGGAAGGTGTATGGCTTGGAAAAAAAGGCAACCGACTACGCAGCGATTAGAAGAAAAAAACGACGATTAATCGAGTTGGTTGGGAACCCCGAGGGGGAAAATCTGCATCTTGATCTAGCATAGTAAGTCCATATAATTGGTTAACTATAGGGTGGGCCTCTTGACGGTCACTCAAGGCCGTAGCTGCGAAGCTTTAAAAAGAGTGCACGTTGTTGGTGGTCCTGGTCTCTAAGCCTGCTGCTGTGAACTTCGCCAGGAAGGCAGAGATGCTCGGGGGGGGGAAACACAACAACGTAGTGTATTGAAAAAAGGAGTATAGAAAAAAAGTATCGACTGTTTACTGAACGGCGACTATATTGTCTCAGAACATCTACTTATACCCCGGCTGCGACAAAAAAAACTTTCAACAGCTCCTTTCTCCATAACATTAAAAAAAAAGTCTTATTGAACAACCTCTCCCTTTCTTCCTGTTGCTTCAAGAGTCCTAAGTTAAAGCATATTAGATAAAGGTAGGGCAAGAAGAAACGGTCGCAACGACTGAGGGCCAAAAGGGGTTGCTCCTACAAAGAGGTAACTTAAGGATGTAAAGCGACTCTGAGGGAGTATTTCGATGGGCCCACTATGGGGGGGGGGGGGGTGGGTGGGGGTCGCTTAAGGGGGGGGAGACGTCGAGTTCGGAAAGGACGCACTCGGCTGGGAGACTACCGTTCAGAAATTCAGGACCTTTCATGATAAGGACACAGGAACAGAGGGACGGGGGCTCTGGATAGGCGTCTTCCTTCGAAAAAACTATTGGACCTCTTTTTCAGTGCGGCATCTTTTTCCCTACAAGAAGAGCGCCGCGACCGAAAGAAGGAAAGCCCGCCGAGACTACGGTCGGATGCATTAATCGACTGACTAAAAAGTAAGATGGAGAGCCCTATCACTTTATAGACGAGAAAAGGGCACTGGAAAGATGGTCCACCAGAGGGGCCGCTGAAGGAAAGTGCCTGGAAAATTGAACTTGGGGACGCAGAGAACGGGGGGGGGGGGGGGAAGACGAGCTCGTGGGAATTACAAACCCGCTATCCACTGAGGGGAGTATTATCACTCGTGAGCAGATACAACTTCTCCTCAGACAGTACGAGAAGGGCTACTCCTTATCTAGGAAAAAAAAAAAATCAAAACTCACCAAACATCACATTCCTGCAGGCGAGGCTTCAAAAAAACTCTGAACTCAGCGCGAAGCACATAGGCATCACTGGAGATCGTTTGTTCCTTCGCAAGGGGGGAGGAATAGGCGTCGAAAATGGGACGGGGCAGGGCAGTGCAAAGAATGCGAAATTTCGACATGGGCACAGAAAGACAACGAATGCCATAAAACGAAGAAAAGAAAAAAAAGGGGGTTTAGGAAGCACCAAAACCCTCCCAGCTTGGGGAAAAAAGTGTGGGTAACCAAGAATAAAAGAACAAAGGATAAGTACCCCTCGTCAAAATAAGGGTGAACTGTGATTCAGGTTACCAGCCCACGAGAATGGGAGGGTTGTTGAAAACCTGAAGGGGGGCACTAGTTCATAAGGAGTATGGAGGGGAAGCGTATTAGATGACAATTTTCTTGCAAAGGTTTATAACTCTTCAGCAAAAACTCCATCGGGAAGGCTCCAAAAAGGGTTTTTCCTCTGACAATTAAGAAATCTAGTTGCGGGGACACTTCGTAACACCGCAGCAACCCTCCGCCCGGGGGGGAAGGGGGCTTGAGAAACAAAAGAGACATCCGGTCCATACTCTCAGAAGACACCACCCAAAATCGGGGAGGATTAAACAACCTACACAACATCCAACTTTGACATCTCTGGCTTCAGACTTCAGTCCAAAGAGACAAATTTGAATGAAGATTGCAAGGGGGGCCCCAGTTAGCTAAATCTATGGACCTCTGACCGGGGAAATTCCAGTGGAAATGTATCTGGGGATTTGTCCTTTGCAGTGGTCTTGTGGGTGGGGATTTTGTTCGGGGTATTTCCGGAGCAAGGGTCTTCGAAAGGCTGAGAAAGTCTTGCCTAGTCAGGGCTTTTTCTAGATTCGACGCGCATTCCACTGGCGAGAAGCAAAAAGGGGACAAAATCCTTCTCAAATAAAAGCTCTTCAACTTTTGGGTCGAGTGTTCAAGATGCCGGGAGAGGTTTGGGGGCGCGTTAGTGCATCGGTGATCACTCTCGCATTGAGATGGGGGTAAAAATTCATCTCCAGGTGGGGGGGGAAGTTGGAGTCACATGAAAAACCCGCCATAAGGTATTGGAAAACCACGAAGTTGACTGAGGGTGGGGAAAAGGGCGACAAAGGTGAAAAGCAAATTCTCATGAGGGAAAAAAAGACTAACCTGTGGTTACTAAAATTGCGGAAGGCATGACAACTGCTGGGGGACCAAACGCTGGGTAAAGCCAACTGTCGATCTTGAAGTACCTTCTCGAAAGAAAGTCTCACTGGCTGCGTCAAGCGCACAACAATCCAAGTAGCACCTTTTGAGAAAGACTTCATTGTCTAGAACTCCCGAGAATGGGGCAAGAAAACATGACGCGAAGCCTGTTCCCTAGGAAAGAGGGAAAAGAAATGTACTACCCTCCGACTAAAGAATCCAACAGAGGAAAAATTCCCAAACCCACACGATAAAAAACTAAGTTGGGGAAACGGACAGGGTTGGGAACAGGGGAGGTGGAGAACTGTCAAGAGGGCTGGAAAAGTGAATATTGAAACAAGACTAAATCATGATGGTTTAAGTGCAGTCTAACGTGCCATTCCTCGTCCAAACACCGGAAGAAAGTTCGGCTATGAGGATCCTATCTAATAAGAACACTAGTCAATCTTGAGGAGTTCAGGGCTAGCCTTAAATCCGAAAAAATCTATGACAGGGTTTAAACCCGAAACCAAGCCATGCGGAAGGCCTAAGGGGTTTCCGCGAAAGGGGCAAGCTGTCCCTCCTCAATGGTTTCCGTCCTCAGAAGATATGTGATAATGGTGCAATCCACACACCGATCTTTGGATTTCCCTCTTTGATGACGGTCCTTGAGAGAAATGGGCGGAAGGGGAGAAACTCGGCGATGGCGTTAAAAGAGCGGACAATTTCTCTAAAATCGTCGTGGAAAAAGTCAAGAGACTAGAAAGAGGGGCTCTGCATGGGCCGGAAAGGACAATACCACGGAGGAAAAAGGATCCAGAGGAACTCACCGCGAGAAATAACACCCCAACAACTTAGTTATGGTGCCCCTAGATCGCGTGATCAGAATGTTCGGTTGGGGAAAGGGGCACAGCCAAGTGGTCTTCGGAGGAAGAATGACCTCTAAAGGGAAAGTCTAAAAAGGACTGCAAGTTCACCTAAAGTAGAAAAAAGCGCTAAAGAGATCGGCAACGGATCAAAAAGTGGCGCACACAAACTCTTGTGCGTTGCAAAGCACGACTTGTTACTACACGCTGTTTTAGGATGGCACATTGATAGAACAGAGACAGAGGGGGGGTTCTTTTTCTTTTCGTTAAGGTGGGCTTAGGCAGGGAAGAGGTCTATCGCTGGACGTTTGTAATCTGGCTGGGTTCCAATTCTATACGGCGTAGGAAAAAAAAGAAAAGAAGTACTCAAGAAAGATTAAACTATTGGGAGGAGACCCTCGGAGTATCCTACCTCAAAGAGGGGTGAGGTAGCTGAAAGGCCTTCGGCACTTAAAGGGACCCAAGCAAGGCGGGTTTGTCGCAAAAGATCTCACTCAAAAGAAGAGGGCGTTAAACTACTGGAACTTGCCACAAAGGGATCACTTAGTAGGGGTTTTTCTTTTGCGGCGGGTGTGGGGGGTGGTGAAGGTTGACTTCTTGGTGAGTTGGGGGGTGGGGGGGGGGTGGGGGTGTGACGTCATCGTTCTTAGGGAGAGGTAGGATTCTCTTTCCCGGCTCTCATCAGCAGTTAAGTGTCTGCTATTAACGTTTCGACCCAATTTTCTGTCTGATTCGGTGTATGCTGGGTTTCAGAGAAAGTCGGGGAGGAAAGATTCAGGAAGCTTGTTCTTTACTAAACATCAACTCTTTGGAAACAGCAGTGCATGAATGGATCTCATTCATAAAATTCGCCACTGTGCATGAGCAAATCCCTTCTCGTGCTGTTAATGGATAGCAAGAGAGAGGTGAAACGAGGGCTCAAAATTGTAAAGAAAGCGTCAGGGATTGTCAGAAAAATCCACACTTTTTGTCGGTGTGGTGCAACCAAAGACCTTCTGCGTAGAAGATTGCGCCCTCGATACCTCACCGAAGCATCACTTAGAACAAACAGACAAACCGTTTTTGAATCTAGTGCGAGGAACTATGGTGTGCTTACAGTTTTCCTTGTGTCGATCTCAAAAACCGAAGCAAAGCCATCTTCGGATTCTAGAACGGATGAGGAGAACAGGGAAAAGAGAAAAAAGAAAACATGGAAAGAAACCCACCAAAAAAGGGAAAGAACTCCGAAACAGACCTTCTCAGCGCCGCTGGGCCATCACTAATTGCATTTTTAAAAAGTCAAGGAGGCGTATTTCCGAATATTATGGCATGCAAATGGTAAAGGCTTTCAGCTTTAGTCAGGGGAGTGCCTTTGCGTGGGGGGGGGGGGTTCTCTGCGTCTGAATAATGTGGCTTTATTCGAAATTTGAGCTACACATCCGCATTTTGCTTTTGGGGGGAGGGGGGGTTTCCGCAGGAGGGAAGCCCACGAGATGTAGCCCGCATATAAAGCGTTCATAAACTCACAAGGGGAGAAAGTGTCCGGGGTTCCGGCGGCTACGCGGTTGTGTGGCAAGCAAAACAGGGGGCGCGCCTAACACACCTCCCGGAAAGGCACAAGGCCGCTTTAAAAATCTAGGGGTCCCCTCTTTTGGTGAAGGTGGGGGGGCATCGCAGCAAAAGGCAGGGTGTGGGAGGGGTAGAAGAAAGGATGGAAAAACTGTTAAGCTTAGAATTCGTGTGGTATTGGGTTTCTGATAAATGGGAAGCAAAACTTGTCTCAGGGGGTTTTGGGGCCGGAAGGTTGGGAAGAAAACCGTTGCGGGAAGCTGAGCGGGTAGGGGGCCATGGGAAATGGGGGGCAGGTACCTAAATTTGCTCACCACGTCGATGGGGTAAGAACATGACAAAAAATCTGTCGACCTCAGAGGTGGGGTGGGTTTGTTGGGGTGGTTGTGGGGTTGTTGTGTTTTGGGCTGGTTGGGGGGGGGGGGGTGGGGTGGGTGGTTTTGGGTGTGGGGAGGGGGTGAGTTGGGGGGGGGGGGGGGGGGGGGTGGGGGGGGGGGGGGAAGTTGAAAACAACCGTCTAGTCCGTTTAATTCATAGCTTCCCGTCTAACCCGATGGCGTCCAAAGCCCAGAACAGAGCAAAAAAAAATCTTACGAAATATTCTGTGGGGAGAGGCAAAGTCTCTGGTCGCCGGGGGTTCCTGCTATAACGGGCTTAGCTCTTCAGAGTGGGGCGGGCTACTGGATCAACTAAAAATAGAGTTACGCGTGATACGGAAGACTCAGCAGAGGCAGTCGGGGTTCAGTTTCGTGGGAAAAAGGCCACTAGCTTAGGATTCTGCACCGAAGATGGAACCCAGAAACTCCAACATGCAATTTTACTTCGCGGAAAAAGAAGGGAATTAAAGCGTCAATGAAGTAGAATGCCAATGAGTCACTCTTCAAAGTCGGGAGAGGAAACTTCCCGATCAACGGGAACCGGGCGACAAGAAGTGTCACTTAAGAAGGGGCTTCTCTCCTGGGAGAAACCTATGGGAGCTCTTGAAAAGCACCCTTCTAATGAAAGAATAAAAAGACCCTTCTATAAAAGGAGGAATTCATAATCCAGACATCCCTCCTGAAGTTCTGGGGGGCTAAAAGACCGGGGATACAAGTGGGTCTTCAGTCCTTCCTCTAAGCCGGTTAAGGACAAGACCTGAGAGGTTTACAAGGTCTCCGCGGAGAGACGACTTCCAAATAAGATTTCAGAGGGTGGTTTGGGACCCATACTGGTTACGCCAGACCGGGAGAAATAGTTACGCAAGAGATTCCTTTTGTAACAAAGAGATCTTGGTAAGGCCCCTTCCTTGCCGTAAAAAGGATAATCACAAAACGGCTAGGTGTTTTTGTTTATGCACGGGGAACACCTGGTCTAGTGGGGCGGATCATCGGATTATCTTGACAAATTAAGGGGGGTTCTCTAAAACCCCTTCCGGCTTCGAATCTTGGGAAAACCCTCCTCCTTTCTCGCTCAAAATTTCTACGAAATCTAAGAGGGGTGAGAAGAAGCATTAGGCAACAGCAAAACACCTCGAATTTCGAAAGAAAAAAGAGACACTACTTCCCCCGCCTTTTTCAAAGCTCCAAAGAGGTTAGGAAGATGCGTATATTGTGAAGTTGTACAATATCCCCCCCTAAGCAACCCCTATGTGGGGAGAAAAACCCCACGAGAATTATCGGTATAGGTTCTCGAGATAAATGCTTAGCGGACCCTAAAGACCATAGACTTTTGCGTAAATCAGATGAATTTCTATCATTCAAGAGAAGTGTTCTAGGGAGGTCTCAACGAGTAATTCTTCAGGTGAAGGACCTTCATCTGGGCAGACAGAGTCGGAGGGGGGGCTCGTATATTACTGCCGAAAGTCTCTCGTCTGCAAGACAGGTTTGGGGAGATGCTTAGGAGGAGAAAAACCGCGTCAAACTTCCGAGCTCTCCGGAAAGGTTAGATGAACGTTCAGGGCAATGTTGATGGGAGGCTCAAAAGTCGAACACTGAATTTGAAGGGGTGAACACAACTGGTGGGAGTGCCGTCCCAAATTTTTAAAAAAGAGCACGATAGGGATAGTGCTTCCTTAAAAGGGTTGTGAATCCGGGGAGAGGTGCGCAGCTTCTTTGAAAGAAGAAGAAATCTTTGTAAGTAGGTGGACCACCTACCTGAACAAAGGTAAACGAGAAATTGGCGTATCCGATCACCGGGTTCTAAACGACTAGAATGCGGCCGATTACGCGCCGAAACGAGGGGCAAAACTTCCCAACGGAGGTTGGCAATACCCTCAAAACGACAGGGGCCTACTTAAATAAAGTAACCGAGGCAGTCTCGTTCCGGTGGGCTGTTCAAAAAGTCAGAGCGGCAAACTAGGGTGGAGGGCAGCAGGTTGTTTCCGGCTGACCGGGGGGACCTTTATGTCCAACGGGGGACGGGGATGGGGACCGGGTATTGTAATAGAAGAGTCGGATATCAATGGTCCACGCGAGAGGGCAATCAAGCGGAATGGAAGGACTAATCTCCCATTGGTGATCAAAAAAATTTCCCAAAAAAAAAAGTCCAAAAAAAGTTCGTCTTTTGCGAGCCAGAAAAAAATAGTAAGGAATTCAGTACAGCCTATCAGGGGATGGTGAAAAGGGAAATTAAACACTCCTCCCTCCGGGGGGAGGACTTGCAAAGAGAAAGAACTTAGATATATCATAAGGAGAGATGAATGTCAACGCGGCCTAAAAACGCGTAAAGAAAAATATTTTCTACTCGATCAGCGAAGAACCCAGAAAGGGCTCGTGGGGAAGAAAGTACCAGTCTAAACTCGGGGCTTTAAGATTATTTGAGGACCATCTGGGGAAAAGAAAAAAACGCCTGTTGTTGGCTCACCGGGAGCCCTTCTACATATCGGAAAGGGAGCCGCAAAACAAAAACAACAACAAACCCAGGAGAGGGCAACCGACAGAACCTCAGAATGTAATTCCTCATTTCTCCAAAGAAGAGTTATGGATAAAAATTAAGGCTGTTCTTTCTTGCACGAAAGAAAGAAGGAGTTTTCTTGGGGGTGGGTAAAACGGCACCAGTGAGAGGGTGGTGATTGTGTCCCTGTGGAAAAACTTGAAAGTAAGGGTACGGAGGACTCATCGGCCGTGAAACAGATGTAAGATATGGTATTCTAATAGACTTGAAAGTGCCATCGAAAATCCATAAGAGGAGGAATCGAGACAGCGCGGCACCAACTGTGCCGACATTTAAAACAGGATGCCTACCTGGGATCGGTACAGATCGTCTGACAAAGAAGCCTCTCCTGCTCGTCAAACGAAAAGGAAAAACAAATTGGGTTAGGTGGGCTTCCACTCACTCGGCCCTGAGAATCCCTTTGAAAGAAAAGAGCCAAATTAGGGGTTATCGCGCAGGGTGCATCTAAAAAGTGGTTTGAAAAAGTATGGCTGGAATGTCAACTTTCAAACTGGGCGACGAAAGGGCTGCTCGAGGACCCTCGCGGTTTGTCCCTACCTTGCGGGGGGGGAAAAAAGATGGACGAATTAGAGAAGACCTAAGGAAAAGGGTCATATCAAACCACCACCATAAAAAACAGAGTTCGGCTTCCTCAGGGGATTCGCAACGAAAGTGGGAAGAGCAGCAGAGTCAAGGTGGGAGTCGACTCCGATCGGCATTCACGATATAAATAGGAAAAGCTCTCTATCGACGCTAGCGGAAGCACCGGAGAACATCAAAAAGGACGGTCAGACTCCACAAAATCTAAACCATACAACACAGGGTAATTGGTTCTTGGGGGGATTTGGTTGAACCGTTAATTCTCGCGTACAGGGAAGGTTCGATTTATATGGTTGGGGCGAGGGGCAACGCGAAGACTGGGGGAGGTCGCTACTTCATAATGTCGTGAGAATCCGCCTTCAGAACGCAAGAAGGTCTGACCGAAAGGGGAAGAAGCTTCGAAGAAAAAACGAAAGCAGCTTGAGGTTTAATAGAAGGACAAATCCGAAAGCGTATCGAAGGTCTCAGGAACAACACAACCACTCTACCCGCCTCCTGACCAAAGAGCTCCCCTCACAAAGTTTCCCTCATACAAACAGTTAAAACAAATTTCCTTTACCCGCAGAAGATGGGGATCGATAAAAAAAGGCCGAGGAAACAGATTTGGGCAAACTTTTGCCTCGCCGCCCGCTGAGAGGGGGAGTAGAGGGCGCGTCGGGGGGAAATCGAAGGTAGAACTTTTGACGGTAGGGGAAAGGAAATACGGTAAGGGGCCAGTGATGAGATAAAGAAAATTTGTCTGCCAGGTGAAGTGACTCGAAAAACCACGGAGAAATCGTCTCTCGAAAAACACCGGTCGGACAAGTATGGGCTCGTATCGTACAACTTAAAGGGGGCGTGAAACCTTCATATCCCCACGAGGGCATTAGGAAAGACACGTTTACCTAAGAAAGATGATCGCAATATGAAGGCGTTTCCGAAGGAGAAAACAGGAGACGCCTAGAAGCCCGCTAAAGGACTAACTCCCTCTAGTCTTGGAATGGTGCTCCCTCCACTCGGGGGGTCGGGCCCAGGAGAGGAACATCTGGAGGGTCCTTGTTGGGAAGGAAGATGGTCGGGGCACCTGTAAGAGGGCTTGGGGTATTGGGGGAATCATGTTCGCGTGGGGAGAAACTTCTATAGGCCTTTCTTATCGATGAATCAAGAAAGTTAAAATGGGGTCTTAGGCAATCGGAAAAGGAAGAGCGAGAACAAAAGGGCGTGCAGGGAAAGGAGAGAAGTTCAGGAAAAGACCAACAGCTGCGTTTTGGAGGAACTTATCAAAATCTACAGCCCAATTAATCCTCGGGGCAAAAGTAAAAGACAGGGCCAGATGTTGTTATTTTGGGAGGGTTGTTTTTGGCAATGTGCGGGTTTAAATTCTTCGGTAAGGCTAGTCTATGGGGCTGAGTCGTTCGTAGTGCACGCTCTCGTCTCGAAGAAGTTGCGGTCTTCCCCTAAGTATTTGGGAAAGAAAATTTCTTATCTCAAGGGCGGGTGTTTGATATTGTGTCCGGGGGAGGGCTCGCAATTTATTCGGGGAGAGAGGTTTCGTCGCGAGTCGCCAGTTGGGGGAGGTTGAAACTCAGCAAAGGTAGTTTGTATCCCCCAACTGGGGGAACATGAGGTTCAAAGCTTCCATCAGGAGGAAGCAAAGAAGTGGAAAGGAAGCGGGGGATTGTTTAAAC
>Ga0179593_1730920_pt1 | contig 21607 bp, 29 predicted proteins | sample CZODoug2_1_08_16_FD_185931 | JGI IMG/M metagenome (GOLD analysis project Ga0179593, IMG submission 185931) | Vadose zone soil fungal communities from Angelo Coast Range Reserve, California, USA - CZODoug2_1_08_16fungal (PacBio error correction) | ecosystem: Environmental > Terrestrial > Soil >...
CGTAGGCGTTCGCTGAGAAGAAGGCAAGCAAGGGCAAAACTGTATTAGAGAAAAAAGAGTAACCTCAAAGAAGATTGCTGACCGAGCCAGCCTAACAGGGCGTGAGGCATTTTTGGAAATGTTGGGGGCCTGGCCGTTAGCACTCTGGGTTCTCAAGACGGAGGGCATATCTATACAAACTTATTATTCGTAAAATATGAAGCATTTTACAGCGGGGTGAAGACAGCGAGAGCCTAAAAGGATAAAACTTGAAAAAAGAATTTGTATGATCTTCTCTACTAGCTTACACAAAGAGGAACCAAAGGGGTAAATAAGAGACATGGACTCGGATCGGGGGGAAGCTGATAGAGAAAACTTTGTAATGAGAGAAGAAAACTAATGTCGTATGTCTGAGAGAGTGGGGCTAGATTGGGCGATCATTGATAGCTGGGGTTTTGATTTCTTAACACCAAGGGGGTGGACTGTGGTAAAGATCGGAGAGTTGCTGTAAACAAAAGGGGAAAGATGGGACAAAGTGACTGGAAAAGGGTGCGGGCAAGGGACTAGGGCTCGCTCATTGCCTTAATGGGAACTCTCGGGAGTTCCGGTGTTAAAAGGACATTCAACTCGCAAAGTTTTCGCAGGGTGGGGTTGGGGGGCCTCGAGGGGATACCACAGAGAAAACGGGAAAAACGCGGAAGAAAATTGATATCGAGTCCATGGCACATCTCTTGATTTCTTCACCATATTGAAGTAATTGACGAAAAGGGAGACTGCTACGAGTCGGCCAGGCCGGGAAGACTAAGAGGGTCAGAAGAGAAGGTTGGAAGGAGGCTGGGGTCGATCAGGAGGAAAAATCGAAGAAAGAGGCGCTGCCGCAGCCGGCACTCCATGTAATTTAGGAGAAAAACGTCAAGAAAGACACCGAGGGTGAAGTAGAACAGAGAAAAAGAAGGGGGAGGAGGAGAGAGGGGCACTCACAATCAGGGGGGGAAAAGAGGTAAAAAATCAGTGAGGTCCAGAGGCTTCACCTTAGAACGCGCATGAACGCTGGGACGTGAGGGGGCACCCATTATAGGAAGAAAAAAAATAGGATAAAGAGAGCAGGGAAGAAGGGGAGGACGGCGGGCGATGCTCAATGTGTTGTGGACCACGCGAGCATCACGGTTCACAGCCCAGGAGACTGGAGGGAGGCGGCAAAGGGGGGGTTGCGATTAAGTTGGTGGCCCAGAGGAAGAGGGTGTGAGCTCCACCAGCTTAAAGAAAGAGACCGAACAAGGAGGACAAAAGGTCACCCAACCCAAGAACTCGTGAGGAGAGGGGAAAGGCCCTAATATGTTAACGCGTTTTCATTAAAAAAAAAAAGGAAAGGAGGAAACACAGCATAATAAAATGTAGCTCCTATGGGTATCAAACAAAGAAATCAAAAGTGTATCAGCTTCGAGGGGGAGTGGGGGGAGGGGGCTTAAGGCCAGACGAACGGCACTAGGAAGAGGGGAGAGGGGAGGAGATGGTGCAATGATCGCTGCCCTGGAGTTGGGAGACAAAAGGAACAAGTCCGAATTTCGGGAAGAGCAGGAATCGATTGGAAATGTGACAAAAATTGGGGATAATGCACACAACAAGTAATGCCCGTTACGCTGAAAAGAGGAAGGAAAAAATTAACAGGAGGGATCAAATCCCTAGCCTCAGGGAAACAGTCACACACCAGGTTGCTGGGGGGGCAGATCTTAGAAAACAGAGGTGCGAGCAAAATAAAGGATTTTCTAAAGGGAAAAAAACGAGGAGGGAGGAGCCCAGGCTTGAACCAAAACTAGGAGTAGGAGAAAGGGGGGGGGGTCAGGAAATGATACACCGTCCTCGAAGGGCGTAGAGCAGACCACCAAGCGGGAAGGAGAGAGTATGGAGAAAGAAAAAGTCTCGGAGGGAAAAAAAAGGGGGAAAAAGAAGAAGTGAAGGATTCGAGATGGCACTTAAAGAGCAGGGTTGGGACGAGGATATTCAAAGGAGAACGGTGAGTGTACGGGAAACAGATTCTCTCTCAGGCGGGGGGAGAGGGACAGAGAAGAGGAGGGAAAAAGGAAAAGAAATTGGGACACCACTTACGAAGGAAGGTGGTTCCCACACTTCATTGGCTCGCGCGCAAGACGCACTTAAAGGGGAGGGAACAAGGAGCATAGGTCGGGGGACGTCAAAAAGAAATCGGCGTCCGCGAGGACTGTCCATCAAGGTCTCAGGGGGGAACGTCAAATCAGCCCTTAGTAAAAAAGGTAGGAGGGGAGGGGAAACTCTTCCGAGGGAGAGACGCGACAGGAATGAGTAAGATCTCTACTAGAACAATATTGGCCGTCCAATGAGGAAGAGGGAAAATGGGGGGACAATGAATACCATGGAACCAGTCCGCGTAAGTCTTATTTTCCTCGGAGGCGGGAAAACGCCAAGCGGGACGGATATTAACCGAGAAAACAAGTTCCTATGAAAAGAAAGGGACGGGGGAGACATTCACAAGCAAACCTCTTTGGAGTGGAAATAACACCAAACGTAAGCTTTGAAGGTAGGGACGCGGGAAGGGGGAGGACACGTCGGGAAAGGAACAGAAGGAAGATGATGGAGTACCGTGGCAGGCCATGGTTTTGGGGGAGCCCTCGGGGGTTGGAGATAAACCGTTAGGAGGAGTCAGTCTAATAGAAGGGCGGAGACTCAAGAGATACTGGGGGGCGCTAGGGATGCCGGCTGGTGGAACACCACGTTTTCTTACATGGTAAAGAGGGGTGGCGGCGCAGAAGGTATCGCCAGGAAAAACTTGAAGAAAAAAAAAAAAGGAAGGAAAAGATAGAGAGAAGTCTTTACTGAGACAAGGATCAGTGATACCTCTAGGGGGGTACGACCAATTTCGCGAAAAGGGTGACGTCGAAAATTCGCCAGAGGGTAGCGAGAGGGGGGGGGAGGATAGCAACGGGCATCCCTGAGTTCTCTGAAGAAAGTGGGGTCGTCCAAAAGCGGGAAAACGGAGCAAGAGGGAACTCCAGAAAAGATACGAAAAAAGAGGGTAGAGGAATAAAGGGGGAGAAGGAAGAAAGAAAAAGGCTGCGTCGACCATGATATTGCGGCAAGGAAAAGGGTAGAGTGAGGGCTGGGTCGCAAAGTTCGGTCTAAATAGTGAAACTTTGGGAGAGGGGGGGTTGAATATGTCCTGGGGGGAGAGTTCGACTAGGGGCCTCGTGGCACGCACGTATCACGAGGCCCAGAATACCAGATTATTTGAAAGGCAAGGAAGGGTCGAAAAGAAATTCGAGAGGAAAGGAGCTGCGCGACGATTGCAGGATGGAGCGGGGGAGAAAAAGCGAAAGAACATCCCATACTTTCAGCGTGCGAAGGGCTCGAGGTACGCGTAGCGACGGCAATTGAGAAGGAAAGGGGTCTGCACCGATGAAGGAAAGGGGAGCGCAGGGAGAGGGGGGAGACGGGTGGAAAGAGCAGTTCAATGAAAACGTGTCACTTCAAGCGTACTTGGGAAAAGAAGAGTGTGGAAGTTTCGTGAACATAACAAGAGGGGGGTCCGGAGGGAAAGACCAAGGCAGGGGCAGCGGACATTCCCTTGACTTACCACGATTCAAGGAAATTTCAAGCTGTGAAAAAATTAGGGGACGATTTGTTTGACTGAGAAAAACGAGAAGGTGCGGACAAACGGTTTTTTTCAGAGACAGAGTGAAAACAGAGCTGAGAATGATTGCAGACGAGAAGAGCCGAGGAAGGAAACAAAGGGAAAGGGGGGAGCGTCGGACAGGGGTAAAAGAACGATGCCAAGGTGTCTCATCAAGTAAGAGGGAGTCGGGTCAAGAGGGGAACACGCATGGGTATTAAATCATATGGAAGAAAGAAGGGACTGATGGGGACGAACGGGGGGGGGAGCATACAGAAAATCAGAGGACAAAACCCCAAGAAAAATCTTCAATAGGGGTTCACCTATATGGGGAGGTTAAGAAGAAGTAGGGGAGGGAAAAATGAGCAGGTACAAGTAAAAGTTACTCGGGAAAGTACGGAAAGGCTCGCAAATCGTTGGGAGAATGAAGGATACGTGCTCGGCGAGCAAATTGCGAACATAGCGCAGGGGGAAAAGGGAAAGCAACGTCGGGGAGACTATCATTGTCAAAATCATCAAGCTCTAGACATTGGGTAAACGAGGAGAGGCCGGGGGAAGGAACACGGCGGATAAAGGAGAGGGAAGGCCAAGTGACGTCTACTTTTGCAGTAGAGACAAATGAAGCAAAAGAGGAGGAAACGAGTAGGGGGGGAGGAAAAAAAAAAAAAGAAGGGGCGACAAAATGGACTGGGATGGTCTCACCTATTGGATCTATCCAGGGGACTCAGAAGGCGTAGTGCGACGTTCTTGCGCAAGGGGGATGTTTGTGGGTCAAAAAAGATAAGCTTGAAAACTAAAGAAAGGTAAACATATTCTTCCTAGACTCATAGTCCTTGGGTGGAAAAGCCGATCGGAAGGGCAGGTGGGACACAAGCACAGATAGCATCGAAAGTCGTCATGTATCTCTAACGGGGGAAAAAAAAAAAGTATGGTTCTTTCTTAGACTAAGGGGAGAAAAAAAATCCAAAGGAAGAAGAAAGGATCGTGCAGTAGGGTAGTCAGTGAAAATACCGCTTACACACTGTTTTGGAAAGAAAGGTAACTGAGAGATACGAGAGGATCGTGACAAACGGGATGATTGGTCAGTACCGTAACGGAGTTGGTCATTTCTACCGATGCAAGTGATTTCGAGGCTAATTCCGGCAAAAGGAAAGCTGCAGGTCAGCAGGAGAGGGGGGGACTGATCGCGGAAGAATTTCTGGACCTGCATCAAAAAAAGCAAGATTAAGGGATTGACGAAATTGTAATGGAGTCCAGGAAAAATTGAAAAAGGAGAGGGGGGGATAGTCGAATAGCCAAGATTATCAAGCGTTAAGTCATACTTGGTCATCGGGGGTCGGAAGGGGAAGTGGTAGGGGAAGTCGTTAGGGGGAGGAAGCGGGGGGAGCAAAAATTACAGGGGCAAAGGGGGGTGACAGAGTCAACACCGGAGCACGACTATCGGGCCATTCCTCAAAGTAACTCACTGGAAACCACTGGGGAAAGAAAGGGAATAGATCCGATGGGTCGCCGGATAGGGGGAAATCAACTATACGAAAAAGACATGGTCCGTCCAAAAAAAAAGAGAACAAGGGCTAAGGGAGGGGAAGCATCACCAGAATGAGGGACGGCTTGGAAGAAAAAGAGTACGCGGATCGAACTAGTCTCATAAGAACTCTAAGGAAGGCTTTAGAAGACCTTCAAGACAGATGTGAGGAAATTTAACGGAGGCAGAGGGAGACGTGTCGTTAAAAAAGGGATTTGATTTGTGCCCAGCAGATCTATAGAGAAAGCGGTTGAAGGAAAATGTGTTGGAAAGGGGGGGGGGGTTTAGGGGTAAGGCAAGATGGTTCTCTGCTTGTAAATCCAAGAATAGGATAAGGTATTGCATTATTCTCAACAAAAAAAACTTAGGGGGGGAGGAAAGTAGTATGCCAGTCACTTGGAAACAGGAAACCACCACTAAAATAAGGAGCAATAAAATTCGCACAACCTAAAAGAAAAGATACGGAGAGGCGTCAGAATGCGGGGATGAAACCTCCATATCCTCTGTTAAAGGACAACCATACTTCTCAAGAGTATCCGTTCCTCTGAGCTGCGCTGCGGGTCCCGAGACGAATCGATGACGAGGTACGAGGGAGAGTCCAACTAACGGGGGATATAAGTTAAAGGGATCATGGGGGGGGGGTTGGTGATTATAAGCAAAATTGCCCTTTGACGCGAGTTTGGAATGGGGGAAAAACATTCCATAGAGACGGGGTTGGAAAAAGGGACGAAAAACGATGACCATGAGGCGAGCAGGAAGGCAACATAGGAATGATGTAAAATGGGCGCGGGCGTGGCCGGCGGTTCAGGACACTTCAGAGACCCTACTAAGCGTCGGTGTGGGGGGGGAGATGGATACGACAAGGTCGGGCGATAAACGAAGGGGAAGAATGGCTGCATCGGGAAAAATCAGGAAAGAGGGTCCAATAGAAAGCCTGGAACAGACCTCTTGTCTAACTTCTATGCTTTCATCGAAAAAAGGAGGGGGGGACGTTACTCTTCGAAAGGGCATTAGAAAGTCAATGGAGGCGGGGGTGGAGAAGACTAGGTGCAAAAGAATCCGTCTCACTATACCTATATAGCAGGGAATAGGGTGGACGTGGGAACACTCGTACGATCCCATTTCATCGAGACTTGCAAAAAAGGGTACAGGGAAAGAAACAATTTGCCGGAGGCGAGAATGTCGTTGGACAGATCTGCAACACCATGGGGGGTTATACTTCTGCACCGCCAACGGGACTCTCGGAAAAAAGGGAAGGCTCTGATTGAAGACGGGAGGAAGAGGACAAGGGCTCAGCCAGAAAAGAAAAGGAACGCGGCTAGTCCCACGCTCTTCATCAGATAGAATAGATGCTTCTTGCAACACGGCAGGGTACGAGGCCCGCGTAGGAAAAAACACCTAAGGGAGATGAAGGCGCAGTAGGGTTAAAGGCGCGTCTTCATGGTTTTTTCAATTCTCCGGTGAAAAGAAAAAATAGGGCAGACTAATCGACAGGAGGAAAGCCAAAAGGAAAGAGAAAAGCCTAGGTGGAGAAAATATTCCTTCTTTTAGAAAGTCTGGGTTTAAAGCCACTGCGGGGGCACAATAGAAAGAGCGAGGAGGGGGGGGGGGGGGGGGGGGGGGGGGGAAAAGAAATAGATTCCGCGTGGAAAGTGTCCTCAACGTGGCTTCTCTGAGAACACATGGGGATGCCAGAGCAAACACGCAAAAAAAAGTGAATAGAGGGGGGGCTTACGGTCATGTCTAGTCAAGGCGGTGATGAAGCGTCTCTTAAGGGAGAGCTCATGGGAGACACAGAGACTTTAGAGTATAAAAACGGTGCAAAAGGAAAAGATGATAAATTTCTCACCACGAGGATAAAAGAAACCTGATGCCCTGAATGTAAACACGCAAAGAACGTCGAATAATCCTCAGGAAAAACAGGAATGGAACCTCGGGTTGGCTTGTGGGTTGGAAGATCGGTTCAAAAAGGGGTCAACCGAGACCGGGGCAAATCAAAAGGGGAAAAGCGTCAGGGAGGCATAGCAAAGGGGGGAGAAAATACACAAAGACTAAAGGGAGGGAATCAAAATCCACTTTAAGGAGGGGACGGGTACAAACCGACTGGGAATTTAACTCTCCTTTCGACAAGAAGGAAGAAAGGAGGCTTCGAAAAGGAATCGCGACTGCAAACTGCGAGAAAGCGGCGCGAAAACTGAACAAGGAAAAAAAAAAAAAAAGGGTCCGGAATAGGGAGGGGTACCCGAATGCATTGTTGGTCCACCGGAGAAACCATTAAAGTCTGTAATCTGTAAGCGACGGACGGCTCGCAGGGGGGAGAATGCAGAAAGAAGGGAGGGGAGAGAGGAAACGAAAAGGGTCGGAGAAAAAAAGGCCGGTTGACGTCCGAAAAAGAGTATTGGTCCAAAACCACAGGCGCCCAGGCGGGAAACTTACCAAAAGGGGAGAAAAAACACACTGGTAGCGAGGAGCAACGAAAAAAAAAGAAGAATAGAAAAAGGCAAACGAATAGGGGGACGGGAGGGCGAAAGTGTCGCTCGAAAGTGACTCCACCTGATCACCGAAGGGACAGGAGGAAAAGAATGTGGCTTCTGGTCACTATAGGAGTAATAAGGAATATACCGGAAGGAAAAAGGAGCCCTTGAAGAAGATGTAGTGCGGACGCGACCAGAAAAGAGGGGATCAGCCCAGAGCTCGCCAAACAGAGAAAAAAGCGATCGCTTTACCTACACGAGTGTTGAAAAAAAACTAACAATCGTGACCTGGGAAGAAAATAGAACAGGGAGGACGATAAACCCGGGAATCAGGGTGAAGAAAAGAAGGGGTACTTTGAGGGACCGGGGGGGGATCGCTGTCAAGTACCGATGCTTTCCATTTTGGCGTCAGTCAAGTGGAGGAGGATCGTCAGGAGGAGGGAAGTCAGCACGGAATCAAATATCGGGTGTGGAGGAGTACTAGAAACTGGAGGTGGTAAGACGCCACTGTTAATAATCCCAACGAAGGTAACAGATAGGAACAGATCTCTCCAAAAAAAAAAAGGAGGAAAGGGGGGAAATCAGGTCAACCGGGGGAAATGGCACGGAACAGGCTCCCGACTCATGCACCAGGGAAGAGTCAAAAACCTTCAGCGAGAGGAGAACAACTGAGTGAAGAGTTGCCGGAGCTCATAGAGAGGGGGGTAGCCCCAGACGGGACAAGAGGAAACCGTGGGTACTACGAGGAAGCATCCTGAGGGCTACGACCACCTTGGATGAAGGGAGGAAAGGACAGTCTCAGGAGAAAAGGCGCGTATAGGGGGAGGCCAAGGGGAGAGGTGGCAAGTCATCGAATGGGGAGAAAGGGGACGACAAGGGCGTTATTCGTACAGAGTGGGAGTGCTTGGCTGGGAAAGGGGGATGCCCTGCGTTCTGATGGGGCAGATTGAGGAGAAAACAGCATACAAACTAAAAAGAAGCAGGCAGGGAAGGATTATGGGGTCGGGGGAGTAAGAGGATGAAACCTATATTTTCATAACATGGACGGAGACGCAAGTCACGAGATTGAACCAGGTGAGGGTCTGTCGGGAATAAGCGTAAAAACTCCGGCATATGGAGTCGGGAGTATACGTTCTCGAGATGCTTGCGACTGACTACGGGAAGGGATTGGTTGCACGGTGTCGCAACAACACCAGGGCAAGGAAATTGAACAGGTTAGTTGAAACTGGGCTAAGGTTTTCTTAGGAAGGATTTGGCTGTGGTAAAAGGGGAAAGGAGGGGAGATTGTTTGGAACTCTCAGAAGCAATAGACCTAAGAATCTTTTTGCGTATGAAGAAAGGATGCCAGAATTACCGTGCACGCGAAGTGGACTGTCACTGTTAAAAACATAGAGCAGGAGTCTGCGAAATTAGGGGGCAAAACTGCTTGCCAATTGATCAGCAAGGGGGAAAAAAAACCGTCAAAGCGAGGTGGCCGGGGGGAACGTGAGATTAGGTCGGTGAGTTGATCGGAGTAAGGGGGGGCCGTTCGACGGCCGGAGAAAAGTTACATGGTACGGGGATCCTATGAAGAAGAGCACAGCTAGTTCTTAAGGGTTCAACAGCAGAGCCATTTTCTTAGGTTCATACTGGGGAAAAGAGGGGATTTTGTGGAGGGCAGAAACATCAATGGGGGAAGAGACCTAAGTACGATGATCGAAAAAAAAAAACCAAACAAAGGGAAATTTAGCAGGTGTTCCAGGAATCGGTCGAGGAGGGGGGCCGAAACATCACAAATGCACAAGGGTAAGGTAAAAAAAAGTCTCGTGTTGATCGAAAATTGAGCCTATTAGCCGCAACCTCGGTTTGGGGAGAATTAGCGTTCGTGTCGCTAGCGACGGGGACCGGTGAAGAAGGATTAAAAGGCCTGGGCAGCGAGTCGGTCCACGGAAATCAGAAAACGCGCTTCAGGGTGAACGGGGGTCAGGCGGGGACTGGAGCCCAAGGTCGATACGGTAAAGGGAAATCAGAGTCACTAGAAAGAACGGCTCTGAATATTTCCTTGTCTACTGAGAGGGAAGCGAGGGGGGGGGAAAGGGGCGGAAACGCGTGTGAGCAAAAGAAGAGAAATCATAATAGCTTATCGGGGGAGTCTTTCTATTCCAGGAAGGGAGTTGCGTAAAAATGGTGGGAGAGAATTTTTTTCCAAATAGAATAATCAAGGAGAAAGAGTTCACCCTTTGTTCTGTATCCGAAACGCGATAAAGACGAATCGGGAAGTACGGCCGGTCAAAACGAGAGAAGGACGGGAAGCGAGCTGGTATTCTGATTGGTCTCATAGGTCGCTTGCGAAGAAGGAGTCTCACAAACAAGAAAGTCCGCTGACTATGGGTGCCTGCGGAGGAAGTGTGCAGACAGTCGAATCTGTGTGGGGGGTGCTAATACGGGAAAAACGCATTGGAATAGGGGAGCCGTAAAGGTAACACCAATTTATTTGCAGGAGGGTAAGGAGTAAACAGACCATAAAAAGTTGGGAGTGAAACGAAGAGAGGGCTAGTTCTAAGGGTACGCGGAATTGCGCGCAGATCCTCAGAAGGCCCAGAGCGGCTTCGCGGGCTGACTCGTAGACCAAGGGAATTACTGCTGGCAAATGAAATCTTCCGCTCGACAGGTTCATCCCTGGATAAAAAGGTTCCCGTAAGTCAAAAAGTCTTCTGATCAATGTAGGTAAAAAAAGGTGCATAGGGGAGCACAGGAGAATGTGCTTGAAGGCGGCATAAAGGTTAAGTCCAGGCTTTGGAACGCTACTTTACTGGGAAGAGACGGACGCTAAATGAAAGGTCTCAGTCGTTGTGAGGGAAGTACCAGCGAAATACGCCGCAAGACAGTCCAGGTTCCCGGGGGAGGGAAAACAGCAAAATATAAGAGGCCGTGAAGAGTTTCATCGTCGAAGGTACGGTAAACTAGACGATTCTATGAAAAATGGGAAACAAAAAGCTTCAGGGGGGAGAGGGAGTAAAGCCAAGAGGATACACATCACGGGAGAAAATAGGGAACCTGATGTCGAAACCTCGACATCTTCGTGGATATTCCCAGCGCAGGGAAGGAGGGATTCATCGAACCCGAGAGAAAAGGGCAAGATGGGGGGTATGGGGGGGCCATGGGCGGGGCGTTGACTCCTCGGAGAGAACTCGGCCAAGGGGAAGGGGGAAGGGGGGGATTGGCGGGGGGGGAATTGAGACGTAGACGAGAGGAAAAGGACTCTGCATGTGGCTCTCTAAGCAAAAACCAACATTATTAGGGAGGGGGGGATGCACGCCAAAGGGGGAGATATTCGGAAGGCAGCCCCGCGGGGCGGAGGGACAAAAAGGGCAACGGAAAGAACGGGTCCGTCAGCGTCGCGAAACAACCCACTGCTGAACCAAAAATACATGTCAGAAAAGAACCACATGAAAGCGAAAGTAGCTTGAAGAGGAAAATTTATGAGGAGCGGAGAAAAGGCTAGGGTCGGGAAGGGGCCTAAGACGTGTTCGATCCGTTGATGCCGGACATCGGGTGGGATGTCTCTACTACTAGAAAGTGGAAAAAAAGTTTGAGGAAAGGAAATCGTAGGATAGTTGATGGCCATGGGAAAAGGGAAAGGACCAGGAAAAAAGGGGTCGGGGACATCTTAAGGTTGATTACGCGGGCGGGCCTATTCTACGTTTCCAATACCACTGCCTGGGAAGGTGGGGGTGGAACCACAGAACGGCAGAGCGCTATATATGGAAGACAGAAGGGAGTCGGGGGAATGGAAACACGTAGGGTCGGGCTAAAGCAATGCAAAGTAGTTAGAATCCCTGAGGAGGAGGAGGATAACACCAAGGGGAGGACATCGCTAGAGAAAATAAAGGGGAAAGTAAACAAAGATTATAATTGGGGAAAAAAAATGTTATAAAGGACGAGGAGGCACCAACGGAGACAATTACCGCGCCATATGATCAAGAAGGGTTAGTGGATCTGGAAAGTACGTAAGGTCAGGAGAACGGCACTGTTGGGTAGCAGTAGAAATACCAATGGAAGGGGTAAGACTCTGCAAGAACCGGTTGACGATCGACCATAAGTTATTAGGCGGAAAAAGAGGAACCGCGTGAAGCAGCGGAAGGATGGTAGTTGGTAGCTCGTAACCGCCTACCCCAGAGGACCAATCCGGACAGAAGATTAGAAGGAGAATCTGGCGTCGTGTTGGTGAACAGAAGATCCCGTCAAAGAGTGAGGGGGCAAAGGGCTAGGAGACGCCGGAGATGGGGTCTGAGGGCTTCAGGAGTGGGGGTCAAATTCAAATGGTTGAAAAAAGCTATCCAACATGGACGCAAGAACACGAACTCAACCCGGGGAGGAACATAAGCAGGTGCAAAGACCGCTACAGAAAGCCTGTATAATAGTCCTCATGGGGAAAAGACGTTGAAAAGAGCGAAAAAAAATAACAGTCAGTTGATTAGAGGAATAAGCTACATTGTGAAAAAAGTCTAGTCTACAGTACCACCTAAATGGGGGGGGGAGGCAAAAAAAAGATTTGAATCGAGCGGTGCTGAATGCTGATCGCTTCCAGGGGGGGGCATCGAAAGCGTAAAGTCACGTCTTCTCGAGATTCTCTGTAAAGTAGGTTAGAGGGAGAAAAAAAGAGGGGAGGCTCCCATGGGCGAGGGGGGTGGCTCAAAAAAAATAGAAAGTGAAAAGGGGGACTGAATGGGTGGGATCCCGCAATCGGGGTGACTTTCATGGAAGAGACAGAAAGAAAGGGGGGTGTTGGTACGAGTGAGGAGGGGTTTTGAAAGGTGGGTGAACTAGAGGAGTTCGTATGCCAGTGTCGAAAAAAGCCACTGCTGGCTCTTACAGAACTCGGGAAAAAGAGACAGGTAAAATGAGTAACCGCAGACCTAGCGCGGAGAAGAGAAGTGGTCTAACGGCGTTTACCAACTCAAACGTAGATCGGGGGTGGAGAGAAAAGACCTTAATAGGGAGACGTCGAGAGGGGGTTCGGAAGGCACGCTGCGCGAAGAACGCGAAAACCGTTGATTCCCTGCAATCTCCAGAGGAGAAAAAAACGGTGAACCACGTAAAAGGGGTGACCGCGGGAATCCGGCGGGGACGGGAGCAGAGGAGATCCGGTCTCCTTTTGAAAGGAGAAAACGGTCGGGGAGAAAAGGCTTAAGGGGCAGAAGAGGTAATGGAGCAGCACGAAGGCCGTGAAAGTTCCAAAATTAATTGTATGCGCAAACACGCGACCCGCCTTGGGTAAAAAGACATTGAATAGTGGGGGACATGGGTTGCAGGGGGGGAGACAAGTAAACAGTCCGCGCTGAGGATGACAGCTAAGAGTAAACACACTCGAAAGGGCCCACCCAGTAGAACCGTAGCGCGAGATAAAAAGGGAAAGGCCTTGTAAAGCGCAGCCCCAAATTCAGCTCTCATAGGAAGGAGAGGAATAGTTGAGAGACATCGGCGTTCGAATAACGAAATTGAAGGGCCGATGGAATGCAGTCGGTGGCAACCTGGGACGAGCTGATGCGGGCAAAACGCGGAACATATTCTGTCCCATGACATACTCTGGTCCAAGAAACAGGAAGGTCCATCTAAGGAAACCGATTGGCGACCGTAACCAAACATCAGGAGAGGGGGGAAGAAAGGAATGACCAATGGCGACTCCATACGCGCAGAGGACAGATCCGTCCGCGACACAGGTCGCCTGCTGCCTGCAGCTGCAAGAGTTATAAGGGGGGAGGGTAAAAGGAGGCCTTCTTTGGAACAAACGGTCATGAGAGAGATAGCCTGCCGAAGGGGGAAAATAAAGCGATGAAGTGGGGGTCACGAATAAGGATGGGGGATCGACGAAAATTTTCTTACAGAGACATGACGCTGGCAATGATGAAACGACCGCGGAGGAGAGACAAAAAAGGGAGGGGGGAAGAGGATAAGTTGACAAGGTGGCAATGAGCCTGTATACCGAGGGCGATAAATTGAACGTTGAGGAGGACAACCGGATCGTCGGACTGAACAATAGAGCAGCTTCCTGTAAAAGAAGGCTCAGTCGGACGAAGGGGTGAGAAAAGGTAAGAGGGAAGGAGGCAAAGAACGTTTATCCCGGCAGCTTTGACTCAAAGAATTATGAATCTGCACAGCAAGGAGAGTATAGTCGAAAAAGGGGATATTCCAAGAGGAGGGGTCGTAGAATTGCTCTGGGTGCGCTTCGGGGCTGTGGGGTCTTCACATATTGGAGCTGTGGTTTAAAGAGGGGAAAGATTAGACTGACAGACGTTCTATCATGGGAAAGCGGGGGAGGAGTTAACATAGGAAGGAACGAACAGAAGGCGTCGGTAGGTGAGGGAACGCTCCGACGAGTAAGAGTTTCGGGAAAGGACGAATCAGGGGGGGAAAGAGAGTAGGGAGGGGGCCTGGGGACGAGAGAAAAGGGAATACCATCAGTCGCAGACTTAGAGGATTGATCAGCACTCGGGTTCTGGACTCTAGTACCGCGGAAAAATTTCTTCTCGAGAAGCAGATTGGGTAAAGGAAGGGTGAGAAGACGGGAGACGCTTTTGGTAGAATGAAAGATTGGTTGGAATGGACGTTAAGGGGATGGGTCGTGCTAAAGGAAAGGCTTGGTCTTGTTGACTCGACAAGACAATCTTACGCGCGGGGGGAGAAGGACAGGGCACGGGGAACCACCAGTTACATCTCGTACCCGGAGCTAGGTGAATTCAAGCTGTAAGGCTATTCGGGAATGTTTTTTCGAAAACAGAGACAGGGGGAAGGAATCGGGGAAAACAGCGCAGGTTTAGGGACGCTTTGGGGAGGGAACTAGGAATTGCCAAGAGCGACAGAAAGGGGAAGGGAAAGGTGCATGAACCGAGTCAAAGGATTCTACTTCTTGACGGTCAACAGGGGATGGAGATCCAAGACGAAGAAGGGTATGACGGTCAAGCTTGGGGACAGACAAGGGAGTTCAGTCATCAGAGGGGAGAAAGACGTGATGTTGGGTTTCTCTAACATCATTTGAATACCAGGAGTAAAAAAAGAACCGAGGGGGGGGAAAAACGAAAGAGGGATGCAAGAAAAGGATTTGCATCGAAAAAATCAGGAGGAACACCCATTGTCGTCAATTTACTAGGGTGTCCATTTCTCCAGGTAAGGGAGAGAAGTAGGGGGGAGAAAAGATTAAGGGAGAGTTGGGGAATTTGCGGCGAACGAAGCACGGGGAGGAATCCAACCGGAGCGCAGCGACTCATTGGGCCCCTTCAAATCATCATAAACAGGAGAAAGGGGTGGAGCGTGGAGGACGGCATGTAGGCGGGTAAATGATACAAAGGGAAGGAAAGCTGAGGACAATGTAAGCGGAGGGTGCGATGGAAGAGAAGAGTAGGCTGAGTTATCTGGCTCAGTTTCTTACACACAAGAGAGGGGAGACGACGGACGAGGAACTGGCTGGGGGAGGATGGAGTCAAGGGCGTAAGAGGGGGATAATGTGGGTTGGGGGGGGAAGAAACAAATTGATGGAAAGGTGGCCAAGAAAATGGGAAGACCGCTCTCACCCTGACCCGAAGGAAAGATTCAGCAGAGGGAATGCGTAAGATGGTTTAAAAAACAGAAAAGGGGGAAGTCTAGGCTCGAAGGAGATAGCGAATGGGACGAGGATTGGGTATGTTGGTACTCGGGAAAAGAATGTGCTCTCAAACCGTAACCCAGCAAGGAGGGAGACATTGCCTGGTGCGAGGCTGGGCCGCATTCAGGAATAAGGTTGTTGGCAGTCGTGAAAATTTTCATTACTCGTAAGGAAGAATACAGGGTCTTGATTTGTAAAACGGGTCTTTCAGAGCGGCCATTGTGGTTAGACCTTACCCTAGCCTGCCGGCAAAACTGAAAAAGGAGCAGATCCTAGGAAGGAACGGACGGACTCGCTCATATTGGGAATCCTGCACAACCGAGAAAACCGAAGAACATGGACGAGGGAACGGCCCATTTATTCTGGCTTCTCTCAGCAGTTGAGACCTCCATAAGGAGGGGGGGAAGTAGATGTCACTCTGAAGGAGACGTAGAGAAAAGTAGGAGTCAGACTTTGAGGTGTTCAACGGCAGAGGGGTAAGTAGACAGCCAATGTATGAAAAGTTTTTAATAGAGGCGGAAACGGGACGGGTATCGAGAGCCAACCCATCGAGCGTCGGGGTGTGAGGGGAAGTGGACCAGAGCCGGGGAACCGAAGGCATTGGAAAAAAAGCAAAGGCATGCATCCGAGAACGAGAAGGCCATCTTCATTGTCCGTGGTAGAGAGAAAATGGTGACATAAAAATTCGAAATAATGGTTGAACACGAAGCTCTAAGTAGAAAACAGGATCAAAAAGAAACGAGACTCCTATCGGGACTCACCCTTTCTGGAGCCCCTGATGCTCCTAAAATCGACATAGAGTTAGGGACCGCAAAAGGAAATTGAAGAAATCATCGACAATCGGAGGGGAGATGTTCATTATCCATGGGAGGCTATTGCCGTTGGGGGGAAAAGGATAAAGGGAGACTAAACGCTGTGTAGGTCGGGGGGTGCCAGGGGGGGTTAGGCCGGATCGCGTTTTGGCTCATTTCAATTGAAAGGGTCTGCAAAAACAAACAAAAAAGGAAGGAAGTATGATGACTAGTTCAACCTTGATAGCTAGGCGAGAGAACACCGCGCAGGGAAAAGCAGCATCACTAAAACTCACCCACTTGTAGGAACTCCCAATCAGCTTGGAGGAAAAAAGAAATAATAAAGAAGGGGGAAATCCAGTATCAAAGGCGCGTCGGGAAAAATTAGAGGATATGAGCAGGGAGGAAAGGGGAAGGGCCTGAAACGAGGGGATAAGTTTAGAGTCCTGAAATCGGGTTTCCTATCCTTTTTCAGTATCAAGCGGGGATGAGAGAGGATGCCCGGGAACTATTGTTAGGTAACAAAAGGTACATCCTTATTTTTACTGTAAACAGGTGAGAAGTATCAGGCAAAAGGGGAAACCATGTTTCGTGACGCGGACCGCTAACGGGAGGTAAAATTTCCGTGTGTCAGTGGGGAGGTTCTTGAATAAACTGCGACGGTAGATTGGGTGGGCCCAAGAAGTACAAACCGCTAAAAAGTGTCGCTCAGCACCGACGGGGCAGAGCTTCATCTAATCGGAGAGGAATTGGATCTGATTCCCAGAGTAAGTCCTTGAAGACGGAGGGACGAACGCAGACATCTTGTAGGGGCCCACTGCGGCGTGGCAAAAACAGGCGATCGCTTCCTGTAATTCGGGGGAAAAAGAAGAGGGTTGGAAGAAACTCATCTGTCACATAAGAAGAAGCAGGAAAGAATGAAGAGAGACCCGCGGTTACTGCCTACAGGATCTTTCTCACCCTGAGTGCCGGCCAGGATAGGGTATAACTCGTCTATCTTCGAGGAATGAACCCTCAGGGGGAATACGAACGAAACGGGAAGAACCGGCGGGGAGAAAACCTCGGAATCGGGGGACAACAGAAAAATGACGGCGGAAACGGAGATCTAATGGAAATTTAGAGGAAAAGGTGTGCGTCTCGAGGAGAAAAACACAGGCCAAGAGATAATCCAGCAAAGGAGAAAAGACTGGCGAGACGAGGACATGCTTTTTGGAAAGGATACTCTGGGGCTTGCACTACCTTGGGGGGGGGGGGAGCTTCTGGAAATGGTGCTGTTACCCATTGGTATGGGCCAAGGAAAGGAATAAAGACAGAAAAGTTCGACAAAAATCCGTAAACACGACGGCCCGAGTCAGGCACTGGTTAAGAGGAAAACGTCAGGGGGGAAGCCGTTAAGCGAAAAGGAGGAACGGATCTGGAATCTAACCGTGAAAAAGCGCATTAAGTACAAGGGAATTGTCCATGCAGCGTTCCGTCAATTAACAGTACAGAAGACGGGTGCTTCCCCGAAAATCGCGGCAAGAGGAAAGAGAGCGTTATCTTGCAATGATCTTCCTCAGACGGTGGGATGGACTCCGCGAGGAAGGTAGGGATCACACAAAAAAAAAAAAAAAAACAACAATCGAGAAATCACGTAATCTGGGCTCAAAAACCGAGGTTTTCGCACGGGAATTTGGGATTGGACTAAAAAAGTAAGACACGGAAGGGGATGCCTTAGGAAAGAGAGGGGAATGGGGAATAACTACCGCTCCTAATCGGTGACCCTTAGGGTCTGGTTTGGGTCTTGGTTGTCAGATCTAGGAAGGGGGATGCAAAACAGTTTACCGCAAAAATAACTTTGACTCAGTAGAAAAACGCATTTGCAGTAAAAAGGGAATCTGGTAACAATGCGTGAAAGAGACTGCAGGGGAGCGTGAGGGCGGTACAAAGAAATACATGATATTCTGGGAGCAGATTACAAGGTAAAAATGGACGCTAGATTCCATTCGACGAGCGCCTGAAGAGAAGAAGGGCGGCAGATGACCTAAGAGGGAAAATAAGGCGTAAAGAAGAAATGGGGGGGGGGGGGGGGTGGGGGGGGGGGGTGTGTCAAACACCTTGGAAACAGGAAGGTTTAGCGGGCATTCGATTAACGGGAAAGCTCCAGGGGAGACTCAAAACGGTCGGTCAGAGGCAGGTTAAAGAAAAAAAAGAGTTATTGAGCACAAGAAATGAAGTGGAAAAATCTTAATTGGAGTAAGCACCTGCTCCCGATTTCAAAAAAAAGGGGAATCGTGCTGCTGAGAGAAAAGTCCACGAGGCAAAAGGACACGTCAGCGAAGGGGACTGCGAAAGTAGTCATCGAAGGCGAGGAACTCTCGGACTGCGTTCGCTCGCCGCATAACGCAAAATCAATGCCTCTCAGGACGCGGGCGAAGGGGAGAGGGCAAACTTCAAAGTTCAATACGCCTTATACCGGACCAGAACGCGTGAGGTCTGCGCAATTAAGAACCTGAATTAGGGGAGGAAAGCGGCGAAAATCGAACGAGAAGAAATACTCGTTCAAACCATAGAAAACCGCAGGAAGACTTCGTCCTCACGGGAGAAAGAAAAAAAAGCGAAAGGGGGGGAAAAAAGCGCGGAAGTACGCGAGTGCGGGGAAGAGGGAAGTCAGAAACACGAATGTCTGGGCAGGGAAGGAAGACTCTGGAACGGGGGCTTCAATTGGGAAGGGCGTCTTAGGGGGGGAACAAGAAAACCTTAAAGGGCTCGTCTGCTTCACGGACGGCAGCGCTCAGCGTAGTTGTCGGGGAGTCAGATTCAGGGTTTGGAAGCGGATAAAAATTATTCCGGCGCCCTCGGCCGCATTGTAGCAAATACCGGGGAAAGAGGAGTTATAGGAAACGAAAGGGAGAAGTAAAGAGAAGGGAAAAGCAGCAATTGAAAGAGAGGCTCAGGGACGGCAGCATCAAACAAGGGAGTAGTAGCCAACGCAGGCAATCATAGCTGAAAAAAGTCGGGACAAGTGTAAAGACGGCAGAAGTAGTAAATCAAGAAGATCATAATGGGGGGGAAAAAAATCTTCACGGAATACCCGAAACTGGCTGAGAGTGTGCGCCAGTACCAGGAAGGGCAGGTAATGGGAACTCTAGCGCATGGGGGGACGAGCAAGCTCGCAAGGGAGGTATTTCAAATAGGGAAGGGGTGAAGTTTTAACGTGGATAGTTCTTTGGATTTACAGAAGGTAGGAGGGGGTGTGGACCGGTTTCCTGCATTGGAGGGAACAAGGGGAGGGCGCAAAATCAAAGGCAGGAGGAGACCAAAGAAGAGGCTAGCCCCAGGGAAGGGGTCGGAGGTAGGAAAGACTGTTACTAAGGTATGATTCAACATATGGACCTCTCTCATTCATCAGGGGTGGGGAGGGGGGAGAGAGGACTACAATTCCTCGAAGAGAGAGGTTAGAGGAAAGGTATTAGAACTTTATTGGACTGAATTGAGGGGGATCGCTATGCCGTTATCCGGGTTGTTCATGGTCGCTGGCAAAAAAAGGGAGGGGAAGGAACTAATTCATTTTGTGACAGCTCTGGAGGAAGGTGGTGAGGAGCAGAGAATGACATGTTGTCTTTTCAGGACAACATTCGCGGTGCCAAATCTTGTCTTTCTGTAGAAAAGAGAGGAACAGGAAAGAGTTCAGCGAGCCAAAAAAGGCCAGAGAAGGGAAACACGGACCCGGGAAGCGATGAATGCCGCGGTTGAACTATAAAAGGGGGACTTTCTAATCAGAGCTTGAAGGGGGATAAGGGGTCCGAGTTCGCGCGTCAGAGGGTGCAGGAAGATGAATGCACGCGAAAGAAAAAAAGGGACGGAAGGAGGGCCGAGGGTCCAGAAATTCTACGGTCACTGAGGTGTACACGAAAATGAATAAAGATACATAGCCTGGAAGGGAGGGAGGTTGCATTGGGAATATGTGCCTGGAGTAGGGGGAAAGCTGAGAACAAAGAAGGGGATTGTGGGTTGAGAGGAAAACCCACGAACTCGATGCCAACCCAGCCATCGTAGAAGGGTTAACCGAGAGGGGGGGGGCTACTGAGGTGAGGTTGCAGACTGAAAAGCATTGAACAAACAGGTAAGGGCAACGGAAGTGGGGGCCATTTATACTGTGGAGCGCAACATCGGGTGCTTCTATTATCTGGGTTTCGAGGGGACAGGGAGCGACACGGGAAGACTCGCGGAGAAGGGAATCACATTGGGCGACGAATTGCCCACACTCAGAAAACCTCTGGGAAGATGGTTTAAAACCGTTAGCGTCTTGGATCTTTCACCCCTCGGAAGGTATGTTAGGTACAAAAACAGACTTCTGGCACGTGAGGAAGGGATATTGAGCGGGCGCTCATCGTACTGACCTAGGGGGTGACAACAGGGATGAAACGCATTCCAAAATGACTCGAGACGTAGTTTATCGTTTCCCGGAAGAAGGGGGAATCAGAGCAAGTGGATGCCGCCATGGTTGAAAGGGGTGTGACACAGTATTGACTTAACTGAAGAAAAAAACGCGACGAACTAGGGAAAAAAATCGCGACCAGTTAAAAATTTACGGCAAGTAATCACAAAAAAAAATCCTTGACTCCTAGAGAGGGGGAGAGTCGGGGGAGGCACGGGGGGGTCAGTGGATGGGATTATACTCCTGGAAAAGAAACAAGACAAAAAAGAGGACGGTTTCAGTATGTTGCGGACTCAGCTAGAAGGGTGGGCTAGAGTCACGATGCATATGACAAGAGGGAGAGGCAAAAAGGTTAGGCATTCAGGGGCCTACAAAGGTTTAAGGAGACTGTGAAATTGGATTGAGAAAGTATCTCTGAAAGGGAAAGAGAAAGAGACTGATCAGAGACCTTCCGAGGAGACAGACTCAATGGCTGAAGTGAAAGGGACCGGTAGAACGGAAGAACACCGGAAGAAATCCTAATTCTAACTCCTTTATGGGACTGACGATCTCTATTGCGCCGAAAGGGGGAAGGATGAAACCGAATGGTCCCTTCGGGGAGATCAGAGGTATGTCAAGACTGGAAGGTGCAGACACTAGGATGAAAAGTGGATAAGGCTGGTTACGAGGTCAAAAGTAGTGTGAGCTGCGTCTAAGTTTCGTGGGGGGGAAAGACTCGGGGGACAAAAAACTCAAAGTCGTGTATCTGGACATCTGCGTAGAAGACGGACCCACCGACGAAGGAGGGGAAAGGGCTCAACTAAGGGTGGCCGGCCAAGGTTTATCCTTTTTTTCGAAGGGGGGAAATCGAATGAAGGAAACTGGAGAAACCTGCGGGCAAAGGGAAGAGGTAGAACGAAAAAAGAAACGGAAAATCTAAAGCAACTCGGGGACCAGTCACGGCCCATTATTCTCATAACCCTTAATAGAGTGCTTCGACCTGGAACGCATTGAGCGTAGCCTATCGATCCCCTTTGGACGACGGTAACAAATGGAAACGTCTATGGCGTTGTTTACCCCCAAGCGCGAAGCGGCCCTTGCGGGTTCGGGTGGACCGTGGAGATTGATTTCGGATATTGTTTGGACGGAGCAACAAAGACGAAAAGGGAAAGGTC
>Ga0179593_1365340_pt1 | contig 21606 bp, 24 predicted proteins | sample CZODoug2_1_08_16_FD_185931 | JGI IMG/M metagenome (GOLD analysis project Ga0179593, IMG submission 185931) | Vadose zone soil fungal communities from Angelo Coast Range Reserve, California, USA - CZODoug2_1_08_16fungal (PacBio error correction) | ecosystem: Environmental > Terrestrial > Soil >...
ATATGGAAGGTGATTGTCCAGCCGGGGGGGATGAAGAAGGAAGGGGGACCATATGGGGTAAAGGAGGTCTACGCTGAAGTCGCCGTGCCGGGTCCGCGGACAGTAGGACGGGGCTTTTTGAAAAGGGGGAAAGATCTGCAGTCCAAAAAGTAGGGGGCCTGCTCAAAGTGTGCCAAGGGAACCCACTTGTCCCAAAAAATGTAACCCCCAAACTCAATTGTCATGTGTCATCCAGTAAAGACAGACGAGAGGCTTCCGGGCACGAAAAAAGGGGGAGGTGCGTGAGATCGATGGGTGTGCGGGAGAGGGGGTACGGATGGGAAAGGGGGAGTAGGGGGGTCGTTCAACAAAGGGAGAGGAGGATGGGCGAGGGACGAGGGAGGGCCGGAGGCACGCTGCTCAGGCGGATGGAGGGACGTTCCCTCTCACCGAGAAGGGAGATGCCGAAGGCCGACGCGGGAATGTGGGGGTTGGGGGGTGGTTTTTCACAGCGGGTTAGGGAAGCGAAGGGAAGTCAGGAGCCTCAGTCGAATGAGTGAATCTAAGAAGAAGGAACGCGAAAGTCTCCTCTTGGGGGATATCGGCAAGGCCGGGGCAAAGAACATGGCCTGTGCCGGTGAGAACGAGGGAAACGGTCGCGGGTTCAACATCTCCTACCATTTCCTGCTTTAACCGGGGAAAACCGGAATTCTTCCAGTACATCTCGGGAGGAAGGGACGAAAGGAGCCTGGGTCCTGTGACTTTTGGCGAGAGCAGAAGCGGTAAGAGGAAGACGGGAGGGTAAGGAGGGGGGCCGGGGAAGCCCCGACGGCGTCCTCGGCAAGTTGAAAAGGAACCGCAGTCAGGGGAAATGGGACTAAAAGGGCAACTTGTAAAAATAACACGGACTCGGTTGTTTAAACATCTTTCCCAAAGGACCGAACGGGGAAAAAGACGCCGAGAAGGGGAAAAAAGGACTACGACCAAGAAGTACACTTTAACACAATCTCCTCCCAGAAGGAACGAGCTGATCGCATGACGAATCAGGGGAAGAGGCGAAAGGGATGGAAGATGCACTGGAAGGCGGAAAGGATACAGATGATTCACCGGAGGTGACGTGTGTTGAAGAAAAGACCCTCCTCTTAGTGAAATCTGAAGGAGTAGGAGGAGCAAGGGGAGAAGGGGCAAATCTTGGTCGTAGAAGATGACGAAGGGGTATGAAAACCTTCCCAAAGGGGGGAGGATCAAGGTTGAAGGGTAAAATTGAAAAAAACGTTAAGCATAAAAATCCACCGAATGGAAGGGGGAGGACTGGGGGTGTGAGGGTGGCCAGGAAAATGGGATGATTGGAATGTGAAATATACTGTTTTAGGGGTGCGCTGGAGGAGGCAATCCGCCAAAAAGGGGGCAGGGAGAGGAAAGAACCTGACGGGGGGGAAAATCGGTTGGGGGGACATCCAATCCTCAGACAATACCTCAAAGGAATCATTCTGAAAAGCGAAAAAACCGTGTAAAGCAAAAGGCAAAGGGGGAATCAACCGAACAAAACTTCAACCTGAAGGGGGGCAAAAATGGACCGAGGCAAGGGGAAAAAATAGGGGGAAGGGGATTCGGACGGGCAATTACAATCTGGGATTAGTCAAACCTCGGTGGGGGAGTAGGCCAGAACTCAGGTTAGAGAAGAAGACTAGGAGGGAAGCCTTGGGAAAAGGAACGAAACACAGAAAAAAGTCAACATTCTAAGAAAGTCCCTTGCAAGGCAGAAATGGGAAAGTGTTTGTAAAAACAAAAAAAGAGAAAACCCAAGGAAGTGACGCTACGACCAGATCTCTCTACAGCCCTAAATCCGGACCTTAAACAACCCTGAAGGTTGAGGGGCAAAAGACTAAGAACTAATAGATGAGAAATCACACCAAAGAGGTCCCCATATAGAATGGAACGGTGAGAATGGATTTGTTAAGGGAATATGGGGGGGTTGGTCCGGGGGGCGATATTAGAGAGGACCATCCGGCAGAAACTTCCTTTTCGAAAAGTGAAATTGAGGGACAAAGAGAACAGTCCAAATATTATTGTTTTCTTCCAGAGGGAAGCCCGCAGGAAGACGCTGGGGGAGGAGATGAGCAGATCGGGCGTCCGAATTAACCAGGGGAAAAGGCAAACAGAGCAAAAAAGGATTCAGGATCAGGACGAAAATTCTATATAATGCTTTTTCTTCCGCAAACGTTTGCCCAATGATACCAAGGGGGGAACGAGGGTGGGGAACGTGGGAGAAAAGAAAACAAACTTAATGCAAACCCTATTCACGCCTGAGAAAGCTCCGAACGAGAAGGAACATCAGGGGCTCAAGCTTCCGGGACTGGCGTACTCATGACACTTCAGAGCCACAAGGACTCAAAAACGAAAGAAAGAAAAAAGAAGAGAAGGAGGGGGAAGGAAGGTGGGATTAATTGAGTCCCCATTGAGGGGGTCCTCGGGGCAAAGCCAGGGGTAAATGTGGGAGCGCTTGGCAGAGGGGGGGAGACGCCGCGCAGTGCCTAAGGGAGGCAAGTGGGTTTTGAAATCTTCCCACAAGCAAAAAAATCCGACGTGCGTTCAGATAAAGCAAATCCTGACACAAGCCTCATATCAGGCAAGGTTAGGGCAAGAGCAGTGGGGGGGGAAAAGATGCTTAGGGGGGGAGGGTGACACGCCGACGGATCCATCGCCGGCGAGCGAAAGAGGAGAAAAAAATACTAAGCGCGAACCAGGGAGAGGTGGGAATTAGAAAAGGGCAAGGTGGTCACGAAAAAACGCCAAAAAGTCTGATGCTATTTAGATCCGCAACACAGTAGAAAAATTAGCAGCAAACATTTCGCAGAGCGATCGATAAGGACCGCCGGGGTGGTCTGTCAAACTATAGAAAAGGGCGGGAGGGGCGGAAACCTACGAAGTGCTGACCGTGCGGCCGGACGGCGTCGACAGTCCTCCGTCGTGCGTAATTGAGGTGGGGGGTTGCCGCACCATTAGCAAATCGGACCCCGCCGACCTTATCAAGGAGTGGAGGTCCTGGGTGCGGGGGACTCGTCGCGCCTACGATCGGCTCAGTTACAGAGAAAAAAAGAGCCGGCTGCCTCCGAAGCGTTGTTTTAAAAGAAGAAAGAACAGGGAAAAAGCAAACGCTTTCCGCTTCTCGGGTAGAGGGATCGACGGGAAGTGTGGCGGTCGATTGTCCCTTGACGAGGCGGTAAAAAAACCGTAGCAGAAGGTAAGAAAATGTGGAGTGGAGGGCTGATGGGGGGGAAAGTGAAAACCGAAATCACGCTCGCGTAGGGGAAATCGCGCCGCGTCGCCTGGCAAAAATGCCTCACCAGCAAGATCCAGACGGACAAATCGTACAATCCGGGGATGGGGACAAACACCTGGAAAAACACGCCCACCAACTCAAGTGGTGCAGCTATGCTCCCTCTGACACCGATTTCTACGGCAAACATTCGAGCGTCAATCGGGCAGAGGGGCCGCGCATTGGAGAGGCACGACGTGGTTCGGCAGAAACTGCCCGACTCCGATTCACCCTGCGTCGGGACTGGGAGGGGGGGCAACACCGTCAATAACGGTCCTCTCACCTTAGGCGCTCTCAATTCGAAAAAAAAAAGGAAACTCGCCCCACGGCTAGTTATCGCGCCGGCATTAGGGGGCGAGCGTTTAATTACGGGGACGGCAGGGGGCTTAGAGACCGCTCTAGGCGGTCGTCAGACCGTCACTAGCTAGGCAACAGACCTTCCGGATTTGCCCCTCGCCCCATAAAAAGCCCGAAGTTCCAAACTGCTACGGTGACCAGGCAAAATCAACTACGCGGCAAAAAAAAAAAGGAGAAGGCGACGAGATTACGCCCCAATTTCAAAGACCCAAGCGTCGGCGTCTCTCACCCCACTGGCTCCGCCTGCTTATCTTAGAAAACGGAAAAGTGTCCGGACAAAAAAGTTAAAGGCGTGGTCGTCCCGCACGCCCCTTAGGGGGGTAGGTTTGGATCCAGTACTAAATCTGAACCTGGGCGCCGCCGAATGGCTGGAGCGTCATACCCGGGAGATGAATGTACGCAAGCGCGGCGCCCGCGTTCCAAAAAACCAACAGGCTTACCCCGCCTCGGGCCGGGCCATAGAATGGCTGACTTAAGGATCATTCAGAAGCGGCGACCGCGTGCCGGGCAGCTGAGCCAACGCCACCACGAAATGGCGACGACCGAATCGCACACGGCTCAGCCCTTAGCCGCTTAACCACACCCACGAGATCGACACTCGGGATCAGGCGTGGAGATCCAACCGCGCGGTGCGAGGTTGGAGGAATGCTTGATGATGACACGGAAAAGGGTGAGGGGTGCCAGGTGAGGGGTGACACGTTAGGGGTGCAAGGGGGAAAGGAGCGCACCGGGGTAGGACAATCGGGAAGTAATCAGCGACGGAACGCTTCCGTCTACCCGTCACGGATCCTTCACACGGACCCTGTAAACCTGGTCAAACAAAAAGGCTCCGAGACCTCCCCACCGGCTGAATGAAAAAAACCGTGCTTCTATCTCCAAAAAAATTAGAGTGAGAGGATAGTTGAGCATGGGGGCCCCTTGGGAGGGGGATGGACGAGACAAGGTAGGGGTGACATTTGACATTCGACGCGGTTGAGAGCCCTTGGGTGAATTGGGGAATAATCCTGAGGCACTCGAGGAAAACCAGGCCGGGGGCGTCCACTCCGTGCCCTTGGCCCCCCTCAACACCTGTCACCCCCCCTGTCCCCACCTGGGAAACCTTGATCCTCAAAAAGTAACGCGACGATCATTTCTGCAGAAAAAGAACGCCGGGAGACCTGAGGGCAGTTCGATCTCGGCAGGGTCGAGGCTATGGGGCCCGGGCGGAGGGCTATCCCCATGGCGGATGATGGGCGATGGGGCTGAGGACCGAGGCGCGCGCGCTGGGGCGTCGATGCCAGAGATGAGTCCAGGTAGGATGGCGCCTCGACGCGGTAAGACGATGTTGGTTGGGGGCACCGGTCGAGACCGGGCCGGCGGACTTCAATGATCGCTTATCAGCATCGCCCCGGGCAGTGCGCGACGGAGGCCATGTGCAAGGAAGAGAGACGAGGCAAGCTCACCCCAAGAACAGCCGGGCGTCTCGGTGCCGCCGAGCCGACCATTTTCTGCCCTCATCAGGCGCAACCCGCGAGGGGCGTATTATGACCGAACGACCTTGGGCCGTGGAACTTGGGTGGGTGAAGTAGAGGAGGTTCGGGCTGTACCTGTCTGGATCCGAGATGATACCCGCAGTGGGAACACCCGCGGCGGTGATTGGGCTAAAAGTCAACGGGAGCAAAGGTCTCGGGTAGAGCATCGTGCCCAGGCAAGTAGTGAAGAACGAAGGTCTAAAGCCCCTGCCGTCCACAGGAATCTCCACGAGCCCCCTCCTGAAGAGCGCAAAAAGCTCGCGGGGAGACACGGTGTCCGATTCTGTGCGAGGCAAGTGCGAGGAGGCCGCGGAGGTTGACGGCACTCAGGAAGACAATGAAAGCCTCAGGTCGGCGCAGAAGGGGAGGGGCAAAGGGGCAGGGCTACTACAAGGCCTTGGGCCCTCATCCTAAGCTGTCGAGGGTGAAGGGGAGAAACTGTTTATCAGTGCATCTCACTCCAAAAACTTCCGCGCCGGTTGTGGTTGTGTGCCAAGGGAACTCTCCAAGGCGGAAGGACCAGAATCGTGTCTGGGGGCAGGGAAGACGACGCCCCGGGCTGGGATCGAACGAAGCCGGAACGTGAGGTTGGCGAAAACGCAATCCACTACAAGAAGGCGTCTATCTGCGACGGCCTCCGCACTCCGTCAAGGGAAAGCGAGACACACATGAACTCGAGGACTCAGAAAGCGGCAAAGAGCGTCGAGTTGCTTCTTAAGAAGACGAGGGTGCGCTCGAAACCACCGCTTGCGGTGGCAGACGCGGAGACGGGCAGCGAGGCACCCTGTCGGCGAACACCTGTTTGGCCCTCAGAGAACCCAGCCACGCCACGATCGTCCGAAGGGGGAACGAGGGTGGCATTTAGCGTGCAACACACAATCCGCCAAAAAACTTCATTTACGCCACGGAGGAGCTAAAAGGCCCGACTCAGCCGACACGGTAATTTCGTTAACCGCACCCTGAGGCGCTGTAGGAACGGGTCTCCCAAGATCGAAAAGAGGGGTTCCATGAGGCTAGTGTTTCCCCTCATTGTTTGCGAGGAGCAAATAGAGCCCGAGTATAAAGGGACCGCCGGAGTGAAAGACCTGGTTTACCAACGTGGAAAATGGTGGGCCTTCAAAGGGGAGGACGCCCGATCGCATCGATGGGTTTGCTTCGATCAAGAGGTAAGAATTACACGCGCGCAAGACGAGCCAAGGCGAGGGCCTAAAGGATAAGCAGGTGTGGCGGAGTGTTATAAGACGCACACTGCGGATGGTTAACGAGGGCGAATGACGGGAAAAAACCCAACCTTCCCGACGCCCCTGGGCACGGAGAGGGGATACTTTCCCGCGCCGGCCATAAACAATGGCTTTAAACTAGTAAAATCGATGGCGACTCAATGAACGACAAGATCAAAAACCAGGAGCACTGAGGAGAGACAGAGAGAGTGGGGGGGAGGGATCGCTTTGGTTAGCCGACTTTGAGTCCTCGTTCCGCCACAGGTCCGGCATGGATTGGAGGTGAAGCGGAGACGCGCGTGCGGGGGTTGGGAAGGTTGGTTGTGGAACACGTCAACCGCCTCTCCCTCCGGAACCGGGGGAGTATACGCAAAACGAGTGAGGAAAAAAGGCCTCAACATGTGGGCAGTGGGGGGAAGGGTCGCCTGTTCGGCTCGTTTAGTGGTATTCAATAACTCCATCGCCGGCGAGAGGGAGGAGAGGACTTCCAGAAACTAGGAACGGCATGGGCAAGGATAGAACGGTTTCACGAGGGAACCGGCAGGTCCTGTATGGATGCTATGCTCCTCGACCGACAAAAAAGGAAAAGGTCTACAATTACCTGCGCAAGCCAGAGAGGTGCGTGGGGCGGGGGCCCTCGCGAAAGAGGCGGAGGCGCAAAATGGAGGCAGGGGAGGGGAGTCTTCGGGGGTACTCAAACCGGGTCGGGGGGGAAATGAAGGGGTTATCGTGTGGTGGTTTTAAGCAAGGATGCACAGGGCCGCCGAAGGGAGAACTTTGTAGGTGTAGTCGCGCGAAAAACCGGACTGATCCGACGAGCGGCTAAAAGGTAATTCGATGCCGATTAAGCAGTAGGAAGTACCTCAGGGGCGAGAGATCACCCGAGGAATAATCAACTCTTCTCGGCCGCTGCTCTGTCCTCCGAGTGAGAGAAGGGAATTGGAGGGGCGATGTGTAACATTGACGAGTGGAGGTACCACACTGAGTCATTGACAGTGAGGGTGGATGGAAGTGTATCGCAAACACTGACTCGCTCACGACGCGGCTCTTAATGAACCCGGCTCGGGCGAATGTCCCCCCCACCTTGATACATCCCTTCCCCCGGACTCTGGCGTACAACCGACGGTCGGAAATTTACACCACGACCCGTCCCAGCCTAAGTGGCGTCGATTCACTAGGATCTATCCGGAAAATTGGTCCACCAAGGTGGGTAAGCGGGACTCAAATGGGGGTCCTTACAGGCACTCCCCTAGGTGGAAGGAAGGAGCTAGAAGGACTACCCACTTAGGCAGAAAACATACATGCAATCCTCGAAGCAAGGCTCGACCGCAAGCCATATCAAACTTGGAGCAGACTAGAAATACGTATGCAGCGGTCCCGAATTGGTTTCGAATCGTGATGGCCCTGGGAACTATTGTGCTGACCTAAAAAAATGATGGGGGCGCGCAACTAAAATACTGCCCTGGTTCGGATGCTCTGGTCCACAACGGGAAAGCTGGTCTTGATTTTCCATTCTCCAACGTTTTTAAAGCCCTGTTTTTCTTAACTGGGGAGAAGGACATTGCCGTCCGGAAGTACATACGACAGTTTATTCCTGGATTAATTCTGAACACAAGTCACGGCCACCAAGGGGGGAGGAGGATTAACCGCGGGATCCGGAACGAGTCAAGATCCCGAAAGTCAAGAGCGACGGCACCGAGAAAAGCCCGGCGGAGGAAACGAAATGGTGTAAGGCGTGGCTGACCTGAAGATGGTGGGGGGATCCAGGACTCGCCGGCTGGAGAGAGGGAATCTATTGCGATGAGGCTCAGGCCGGGCCTGGAAATGAACACCACACAACATCTCCCGGGTGCGATGAGTCCAAAAACTGAAGCAGAAATGCGAAGACCAGATCTTCTCTGTCTGCATCAGACTAAACAAGTAGCCTACGAAATGGTGATACCCATCTTACCCAGACTCAACCTCTAAGCTAGAACTCTTACACCACACCGCCGAATCTGAAGGCAAAAACCCAAGTGGATCAAAGTCGGTTAGAAGTACTCGCGGTGGATAAGGTGGGGATCAAATTTGAGTTACTTTTAATTGGGATTTGTGAAACTTGAGTTGACGGTTTAAAGTTTGTGACATGTGTCGGAGCATGCCGCTCCAGGTATCGGTGGTGAGGAAATCAGACTCGTGATAAACGAGAAGGCGGAACCAACGGGATACTTCCCCTCCCTTGCACTTGTCAAACCAACTCGGGGAAAACATGTCATCCGCAACCGGCTGGACAATTCACCGCTCCAGAACGCTCACACAGAGAAAAAGTAAAGAGAGATGGGAGAAAGGTGAAACAGTTCATCAGGTGTGAGTAGAGAGGGTACATTGTGGACAAGTGACAGTTCGACGAAGGATCAAAGGCCGGTGGGACGCCGCCCGCGGAAGGAGAAAGGTTAATATGGGGCTTACTCCACAAGTGAAAGCGACGTCTCCATCACCCCAAAGCCTTGTCACCAAGCACGGAACCACCCCTCAAACCTTGGGGAATAATCCATCACATACGAAAGCTTTTCTTATCACACCTGAGAATGAGGGTGCGTTTCGGGATAGGGGGGGGGGGTCTAGGGAATCGATGGAAGGGCGAGTGCAGGTGAGGTTCAGATCAACAGGGGGAATCTGGGGTCGGGATGGGCGCGCTGCCGAGAGGGACGTCGCGAGGGCTAAACACTTAAGGGAGGAGGGACATCATCGAGCTAGACCGATGGTTGTGGTAACTCGGTTTTGCGACGTCCGTTGACGGAGGAGTCCTAATAGAATCATTACGCGGGACTCCGCCGGCCGAGGGGGGGGGGGCAGGGGGGGGGCTCATCTCTTCTACAGAAGACTCTGGTCAGTCCCTTCCGGCCGGTGCCCTAAAAAAAGAAACGTAGGGAAGGTGAAAAAAAATAATCTACTAACAGTATGATGTCACGCGATCAGAAGCGAGGGAAAACAGCTTCGTTCAAAAAGACCTGGAATTGGTGGGGACTAAGAAATCTCGGGTCTATGCAGCGTCGGGGAAAATCGTCGTACAAGGGAAAATGCTGACCGTCGCCGGAACCAAAAAAGAAGGGAGGGGTCAAAAAGTGGAGGAAAGACACCCGTTTCGGACTCTTTTGGATCGTGACCAGGGCCGTGCCAGGTACGACCGCCTCGAAAGGTCCGCGGGCATCCAAGGGGGCAAACGGAATCGCCAAGAGCGAAGAACAACCAGGTAGATCTAGAATAACTCAAACCATGGGCAAAATGGGGGCTTGACGATGCGCTGGGACGGCGACGACCTAAAGGGAAAGGAGTTGACGAAAAACGTCAGGAAGGGATCTGCTGAGTCGGCGCTACTCAGAAGGAAACAGGCGGGAAGAAAAGGGCCTGGCAGGTCCCGAGGCAACGCAGCGTGCAACGATAAAGGGTTTGCGGTAGAAAAGAAAAGGGGGGGAAGGCCGCCAGCAAGAGGCATATTGGTTGCGATTACCAATTTGGCGTGTCGCAGAGTCCGGTTTTATAGTGCTGGAGGCAAGGGGGACTGAGAAGGAAGGGAGCAAACTGGGACGTTCGAACGAAAAGGAGAAGATGAAAAAGAGTCGGTGGTTTCGCGGAAATCAACTCCCCATTGTCGATCTGCTACAATGGTGGGACCGCGTCAAAGGGGCACATCGACAAGAGCCACCTCCGTCTGGGAGGGAACAGCGCGCTGCCGAGATGGGTGCTTCTTGACCCGGGGGATTCGCATCAACCAGTGCGGGCGCCAGAAGATCACGGGAAAAAGGGGGAAGGAAGAGCTCTCGCAGGAAAAGGTTTCCCTCGATGACGAACCCAGAAACGTCCCCAGTAGAGCCGCAAGGGCGGCGGGCCAGGGGAAGGGGTCTGTTGAAAAGAACAACGATCAAACAACTATTTACGACGACCGGATCTTCTGATCCGCTGAGCAGGAAAAAAGTCAGGCGTAGGGCTTGCGAACTCCCCTCAGCGCTGAGGCCCCAAAGGGGGGTCCCAGAAGGGCGAGAAGGCGCAGGCGACGTCCGTTGTTGAGGCTTACCACATAGCCTGATCCATGGGACCGGGAAGGGAGGGGGGACAATTTCGGACCCACCGTCAAAAAAAGGTAGGAGAAGCCTAAAATCTCTACTCGGATTTGCCGCGGCGAGTCACAATGAACAAAAAACACAAGCGCAAAAAAAGAACTAATTCGACACCTAAAGTAATATGATTCAGGGGTGCTTCAGCAAGCTTTGTATGAGAAGCAACGGTCGAACTTGATGAATTCAAAACCAAAGGCAGACTAGACACAGTCAAAAAGATAAAAAAAAAAAAACAGGCGTAAAAACTAGGGGGACTCCATGCGGAAAAATGAACGACACCGGCAGAAAAAAAATAACGGGCCTCTAAAAAAAAACAAAAAGTAGGGGACTGTGATCTCAACGGAGGGGTCCTTGGGGGGGAGTTGACGTGCCGCCACCGCACTGTGGTCGGAGAGTAGTAAAACGAGAAGGAGGAAGAGGGGATGCAAGTTGGGTTGGAAACAAGGCCCGCCGCTCCCTCCGACAGGTGGATTCTCATCTAACAGTGATGAAGAACAACGGAGAGTATCGGGATTGCAGCTGCAGCAAAGGAGAAAAAGACGGGGCGCAGGCAGTTTACAATTCCATACAGCGCACATCCTAAGTCGAGGCGTCCGCGGAATAACAACGGAACACGGGAAAAAGGAACATTATAAAAGCAGACAGAAAAGACGCCCCATGGATCATGGCTATGGGCTACTAAAGAATAAACCGGACTACAATCATCCAAACGCGGCTCGATTAGGGGAAGCCGGGTGGGCTTGGCCAGAGAGGGCGGCGGGGGAGACAAACCTAAAAGTATGACTATGAGTCAGGAGGAGAGAAGAAGCTACTGTGAGAAAGGATACGTGGTGACGAATCCATGGGGGAAAAAGAAACAGGAGTCATCCGCGCCGGGGGGGGGGGGGGGGGGGGGGGGGGGGGGGGGGGGGGGGGGGGGGGGGGGGCGGGAGATCAATGAAGGCATGGGGATCTTTGCAAATCGTCTTCTAAGACACGTCTCAGAATTAGTCCGAGCCGGCTGAAAAAAGAGGGAAAGGGGGGGGAGAGCAATCAAAAAGAAGAAGCACTCGGGGAAAAAAGGAGGGTTGAAGCGGCTTTAAGTGCTGACGTCGATGTAAGGGACTTCCCACGGCTCGTCGCAGACACCGAGGGGAGGTCGTTATGATCGCCGAAGGAGAATAGACTGGAACGTCCTCAGTTGGAAGGCGCTTCCCTGGCCCCCAGCAATATAACCAAAGAAGATGGAGAACCGTCATGGTCTCCCTGGAAAAAACAAAAAAAAAAGCGAAGTCTCCGGATTTTGTTCGGGGGAACCACGCTAAGAGGCTAACCTTCACGAGATCACCGACGGGAAGCGGGAAACTCAAAGGGGAGAACAGGTCAAGACTTAGAACTCCTCGACTAATCAGAGGACAGTTCACCTGGGGGAGGGGCTGAGTAAGGAAACATTAATCTGAAGCTAAGAGAAAAAGTCTAGAAGGAAACCGTGAAGGAACCAAGTGGAACTCGACCAGGAGGGAAGGTTGAAAGGCGCGGGGCTGAAAGGGTGGTACCGGGCAGTTTCTGTATCCCGGCTACCGGCGATGCGGTAGCAAGGAGGCCCTGTCACAAGGGGGGGAAAGCAAGCGTATGGGTAAACCTTTAATATCCCACTTTTCAAAACCGTTCTGTGTTCGTACCTAGACGACGCAGCCGTGAATGTCCCTACCGAAGTCAAGACCGTCGGGACAAGGAGCTGCGAAAAAGGGCCAATGAAGAGGAGCGTCGGACTAGCTTGTACACCTGCTGAGGAGGACAGTCGGCTCGGCGGTGGCAACCGAGAAAGAAAGGCGTGGGGTCTTCAGAAGGCCTGTGATGGTAGAGGGGAAAAGGATAACCAGAGATCTCGTAAAATGATCAACTATGAGGGGGGGGAGTAACTAGAGGGCAAGAGAGGGGGGGGAGGGGGGGGGGGGCCTCCTTCAACTCTGACAGAACCGCCAACCGGGCTTGCAAACACCAACCAAATGGAGAGGAATCAGGGGAGAGAAGAAAAGAAGACAGGAGGGCATTCAACCGCCAAGACCGGCGCGGAACTGGGACTGGGAAAGTCCCCCTCTCCGACAAGCGCCAGAAAGACACACTGCTCACCATAACATCTCCCGAGAGACCAGACACAACACGAAGATCCGAGATATAACGGCACAAAACCTCCACAAGTGAGGAACAGACGAAATTAAGGAAACGTTGCCAAGCTACTTGGGGGGAAGTGAGGAGGGAAACAGTGAAAAAAGGGATTGGGGGAAAGTGAGGGGGGAAAAGTGCGTGTTTAACTTTAAAACTGAGCGGAACCGCATCAGATCGGGGGGTGAAGAAGAGGTTTCCAAGAAGGAACGGGAGACGACTAAGGCTTCCCACGGCAATGGCAATTCACACCTACGCCCCTAAAGGGTCCAAAAATGAAAGGGGTCACCGAAGCCATCCGTAGGGAAGAAGCAAAAGTCTCTCTAAACAACACACCGGAGTGAGATTATAAGGGGAAAGGGGATTTAGGGGAGGGACGAGGGGAGGGGGATGTTTACCTCGCTTTGTAAAATTCATTGTTCGAACTTCAATCGTTTCAAAATGCCCGGTATTAGGGGGAACTTCAAAAAACGAAAACAGATCAGAGGGACAACTTCAGGCTACCAAAGTTTCACCCACACAAAGGTCCACCCTGAACCGGTTGGGTCACATTGTGAAGGAACCTGGTGTGTTCAGAGGAACGCCAAACCGACGCGCGAAAAGAGGTCGGAGAAAAGCAAGGGGGGGGAAAGGGGGCGGTAGATCGGGGGAGGGGGGGGGGGGGGGGGGAGCGAATGAGGATGGAGCCGGGAGAGTCGGGGGGGGGTCAGGGGGTCCCATCCATCGGAAGGGAAGAGGAGGGGAACTCGGCAGATGCTCAGGCGAGGACACTCTCTGAATCAGCAGGAGGATTGCCAGCGGATAGATGGGACGAAAGTTTGGGGGGGGGGGGCGGGTTTGGGGGGGAAAAAAAATAGGTTGGGGAAAGCGATCGAGAGGGAGGTGACGCAAGAAGACTGGTACCTACGTAATCTTTCACGAACTCAGATGGCAAGCCTCAAAGGCGGGGGAAGTAAACAAGCAAAACGGGAGAGGGAACGGGAGCGCATTTTTCCTGGGCGGGCAAGCCAGATCAGCAGAAACGGCCGGAGAAGACCGCGGAGGGGCGTAAAGGAAAAAGTGGACGGACAAAAGGGGGGTGGAGATAACCAGAGATTCGGGATGGCTTAAGTCGGGTCGGGACCCGACGGCCTGCGACAAAGTAGCAAGGGGGTGAAAAAGAAGATTTCAAAGAGAGATGTGCACGGGGAAGGAAAAGGGAAAGAGTTGTTAAAATGGCCGCGGGAGTGAAGAAAGCCTGGTCGTAAAGGGGGGGGGTCAGAAGTCAAAATGCATGTAGGGAGGAAAGATCCGCCAAAGAAAACAAAAAAAACATTTATTCGAAGAAGAGGGTTGGCATCTCCATGTGGGTAGATGCGCTTGAGAAAAGAAAGTAGGCAAGGATGGACGGGTGGAAAAAAATTCCTCAGCGCGCATGAGCTAAGGAGTATTCGAGGCAAGGCCGCAAAGGGGGAAAAGAGCGTGACTAAAGGAATAGTAAGGTGAAAAAAACTGGGCATGGGTTGTTTCCGGGGAACGGCACGAAATAGACGGAAAACAAGGAAGAGGCGGAAAAAGGGGTGCGGGGGGGGCAGGGTAGACTCCAGGGCGGCATTGTACCAGAGTCAAGGGGGAGTGCTTGAGGGCATGACACGGAGGCCCGTTCGGCAAAGGAAACGAAAAGGAGGACAGTCGTTTGCGGCGATCGTCGCAAGCAAAACCCTGACGGTCCAAACGAGGTCACTGCGACGGGAAGCAAGGTTGGAAGGGCAGGGTCACAGGAAAAAAAAAAGCCGCCAAAGGAAAGAGGGAAAAAGGCTGTATAAAAAAGAACGGTATAGTGGATTCTTCTAGCCCAGGGGGGAGAGAGAGAAACAAACAGGGGGGAGGAAGAGAGAAGCAGGGACCTGGAAGATAGAGGGAGGAAGGAAACCTTTTTTCAACAAAGAACAAAGTCCCATTCTGGAACGAACGTTTATTAAAGGGTCCCGTGCAAAAACCCAACACTCCAGTTTACGACGACCCGGGCGGCTCGAAATAAGAGAAGGAAAGGAAAAAAATGCAAACAAAGGGTTCTGGGGGAGAACACGCCAGAAATGAGGGCAAACAAAAAAGAAATGGGGGAAAAATAGATGGGGAGGAAAGGGTTCAGGTCAGGGAATTGTAGACGGCCTGGGGGGGGGAGGTCTGGGATATCAAAGGCCATCAATATCAAAGGGAAGGAAGGAGTTAACTTAAAAAAAAGTGGATGGGCGAAAAACAAGACCGGGTGCCAAAACTCTGGAGTGTTAGTTCATGGACAGGAAAAGATCTACGCTAGGGACGAAAGTAGGGAATGCTGTAAACACGCAAAAACCTCTCAGAAAAGAGAACAAGTGAGAGTATGACCTAAAAAGGTGGTAGGGAACAATGGCATTAACCTCACAGGTCCGTTATCGGAAAGACTTTCCAAACTCGCCAAAAGAAACGCCGGGAAAGAGGATAAAGAAACTAATAAAAAACAAATCATACTCACTTGGGCGGAAACGTATGAAGACAGGGAGAGAAAAGAAACTAAGGACGAGAAAAGACCAGAGACAACAACCAAAGGAGGAGAGGAAAAAAGGAGAAAAGGATTTGTGGATTGACGGGTAGTTCATGTGCAAAGGGGAATTCGAGTGAAACGAAAGCGGAAAAGTCGGCGGGTGCGCTTTTAGGAGGGGGTAGAAGCGGGGAAGAGGTCTCGTCAGGTTGTGTGAAAAAAAGGATTACTCCTAAAAAGGGAAGTAGGAGGAAGAGCAAAAAAAAAAAGAGGGGCAAGGAATCAAATGAGGGGCCGGTAAAGGCGCCACCCCAAAAACCCAACAAAAAACAAACCAAAGCCCCCCCCACCCAGAGGGGGCGACTCAAAATAATGCAACGAACCCACGCCCCCCAACACAAACACCCCCCAACCCCATCAACAGCTGGCACCGGCGCAAGGTTCGCGAGGATGGAGAAGGGGGTAATTCGTTACAAGAGAAAGAAAAAGCAGCTCCGGATCTGTATTCTTCTCTAACTGAAATCTTATTTAAGTGGCCATTAAATAAATGAAGAAGGGTAAAGGAAAACCTGAGGGAATTCTGGGTGTGCAAGAAAAAGAAAAAAACTATGAAAATGTCAGCCGGGGTCTGTAAAGAGGAGCTTGGGGAAATCCATTTTCTTGGGACCCTATCCTTGGGAGGTCGGGTGCAAAGCAAACGCGGAAGGGCTGAAAAGAAGAAAGAAAAAAAAATCCTCCAGGTCGGGAGGAATGACGGTGTTTGAAAGACGCTTGGGTGGGGTTTGAGGGGGGAGAAAACGGGAAGGTTCAAAAAAAGAAAAGGCGAAAGACGTGGTTGACGGTAAAGGTAAACCCGCCAACCGTCGAAGACGTAAAGGATGCTCAGTGAATTAGGAAATAAGAGAAAAGACAGGGAAAAGAGGGGGGGGGCTAGCAGACGGAAGAAGCCAAAACGCGGCGCGGCTGGGGCAAAAGGAGGGCAAGAACGGGAAGGTGGAATCGAGGGGAACCCTTGGAAAAGAAAACAGATCGTCGGGAGAAAAGGAAAGGGTGGACGGGGTCGGGTGAGCGCAAAGCGACTCTAGAAAACAGTCGGGCTCGGGTCAAGCACGGCACAGGGAGGGAAAAAAAGAGAACTGCCCATTGGGCTAAATCATATCAACCTAAAAAAAAAGACGCAGGGAAAGGGACTAAAGGGAAACAAAAAAACTCTCGGTTGGGAGGGATCCCAAAACGGGTTCGCGGACAACAATGTAGAGAGGAAACCGCGGCAAGGCAATGTGGAACGAAATGGAAAAGCAAACTGGCTTGGCAGATTATCGGCGGACCGTCCGAGATAACACCTTCACAAGGGGAGGTGGACTGCACGGGGAAAAACCGAAGGAAAACGAAGAAAACGAAATCTAAAAGAGACACAAAACACAGTGGCACAGTCCACGCGCGAGTATAATGAAAAAGAGGCGGGGGGAAGATGAGTATAAGGGAAAAAATTAGAAAGAGGGGAAAAGGGCGAGAGGTCCTAAAGCGCAACTTGGGGTCACAAAAAAAGACCAAGAGCCGTGCTGGGGGTTCCAAGTGAATAGCCCCCCTTTGAAAAAAGGACAGGCGGGTGACTGGTTAAAAGACAGCCGTCGATAAGACAGAATCAAACGGGAGGGAGAAAACAAATGAAGGCCCCAAAAGGTAAACGGAAAAAGTAGAAATAACGAGCGGATGCGCACGGGGCTAAGAGGGGGGAGGGGAAAGAAGGAAAAATGTCAGACGCAAAAAAGAAGTGAAAAAAGGGGGGGAGAGGCAAATACGTTGAAAGGACATGATGAGAGGAAAAGCCTCCTAAAAAACGAGCAAAAGGGGGGATTCGCCAAGAGATTTAAAGACAGGTCCTAACAAGATTTCCCACAAAAAGAGAGACTTCCCGGGGGGGGGGCGAAAAGGAAGAAAGACAGAAGGACTCGGCTAAATCTCCTCCATCTCAACTGCAGCAGAAAGACTAGGCGCCATACTCCCGCTCCATGTGTTAGGAAGCAAAAGAGAAAAGGGAGAAGACCGAGTCATCCTAGAAAAAAAAGAGAAAACCCCCATAAAAAAAAAAAACTCAGGAGGGAAAAGATGATCCGAACTGAGAGCCTGTGTTGAGGGCTTGGAAGTCAGGTTGTAAAGTATGGTGGGGAAGGGGGAGGGGTGGGGTTCAATGGATCAAACAAGAGGGTGGGGGGAGCAAAGAAGCGATGCAGTAAAATGTTTCACCCCTCTTCAAGGCGAAAAAGTGGGCTCAAAAGGAAGTAGGGAGGGGCCCGTCAACCGGAAAACCAACTGGACACCAAGACCCCCCACAAAAAATGAAAAGTGCTCAGCTCTAAAAAAAAGGAAGAGAAAAAGAATAAGGGTGACCAAAAGAGAGGAAGGGGAAAGGTGATGGTGATGGTTACAGGTAACGAGAAAAGGGCAGGTGGAGAAGGAAGGCGGGGACGGAGGAAAGACGATTTGCAATCTTACAGCCGATCAACTTTAAAAAGCTCGTTGCAAACTTTCACCAAAAGCAACCACAAAAAAAGAACTTCACCCAAATCCACTGGACACCGGGAAAAAAAGAAAAAATAGCACATGGGGAAAAAGCGGAAAATAAAAACTTAACCTTATCGGAAAGGGGGTTGGGGGGGGATACATGGTATACTGCGGATAGGGAGCCGTTTATCGGGGTAGGGAGAACCCCGGGGGAGACCAGGTTTGAAGACTATAAACCTCTTCTGCAAGAGCACTGGCGGTCTATTCCCTATAGATTAAAAAGGCAGGGGTGAAGGAAAGAGGAAAATGTAAAAATTTTGGGGGTGTTGGGGGAAATAATTTGAGACGGACTCCGGGTTACTTTAGAGCTGAAAAATAAGAGCCGGGGAATAAAGAAGAAGGACGTAAAAAAATGTAGCAGATAAAAGCTGTGCACAAGAAGAATTTTCAGAAAACGCGGAACTTTATATGTTAAAGGGAGGAGAGCCGACAAAGGGTTCTATTCAAATTCATCAACAGTCCCTCGAGGGCTTATGAACGCAAGAAAAAGGAAGGGGAGGGGTAAAAATTGGGGGTGAGCAAAAGAATTCGGGATTCAATCAGAAGGGGATCGGAGGGGGAAGAAAGGACTACCAGGATGGCACCATAATGCAGGGGACGCTATTGAGAACAGAACGGCCGGGTCTAGGTTGGAAAAAGAAAGGTTACATGGAAAACTTCAGAAGGAGGGGAGAGTCAAAAGAGAACGGGACCGAAGATCCACTACTCAAAATCCCCTCCAGCCGCGCACGCAAGAACTCGCAAGGGGGGCCTAGTGACTATTCGTCAAGGAGAACATGGAGAGGAAGAGGGAGAAGGGCCAGGCCCCGACGGAGAGGGGGAGTTATCTCGAGAGTGTATACCAAGGAAATCCGCAGACTTTAGAGGGCCCTCGGACAAGATTCGCCAGGACGCTAGGTTGGGGGGAGCTCGATGGTTGAAAGTTAAAAAAAGGTAGTCATAGGGGAGCAGAACAAGGAAGGGAATAGGGTGGTTGTTGTCCAGGTAGACCATGTCAAGAGACGAGTCAAGAATAGTGCGGGGGGGAAGGGGGCAAAAAAAAAAAGCCGTTAAAGGGGAAGAAAAAAGGCGGGGAGGGAAATGAAAAAGGGGGTTGTGAAAGAAGAATCAATCGCAAATAACAAGGAGGAGGCAGGAGTCGAAAAAAAAAGGTGAAAAAGCCAAGGGAACAACGAAACCGCGACAAGGCAGGAACCTCCGAGAAAAAGCGAAAGAAAAAAAAAAACTTCGAGGGTGCGGGGGAACTGGGTATATCACCAAAGTGAGTAAAGACGCCCCCCTCAGCGGAACAAAAGGAGAAGGCAGCGAATGCACTGAGCAAGAAAGAACGAGGGTTGAAAAAGGAGACGAAGAAAAAAAAGAAAAAGTCGATCGAGGACCGTGTGCACCGGCCGGTGAAGGCTCACCCAAAAGCCGCTCAAAAAAAGGATTTACAGGAAACAAAGGGGCGGCGCAAAAGACGGGAAACAAGGGACAAGAACTGGGTTTGAAGAAAAACGGATCGCGAAAGGGGAAAAAAAACGGCGTGGAAAAAAGGCGAATAGATGTGTAAGCGGGGAAAATAGTGGGGGAGGCCGAAAAAAAAAAAATCCTCAGAGCGGGGGGGGACAGCCTGATACAATGCATGGAGAGGGAAAGGCGAAATCAGCTGGTAGTGGTGAGCGAAAAAAAAGAGAAGGGCTATCGCTGGGAGGGGGCCGATCGGGAGGAAAAGGGAATAAAAAAGGGAGAGAATATCAAAAGCAGGGAAAGAAACCCATGACTTATGATGCAGGGGCTTCAAGAAAGACGTTTGGAAAAAGAGAAGAAACCGGTAATAAGGGTAGTAGTGCTTTGAAAAAAAAAAAGGAAGCAAAAAAAAATGAACAAAGGGCGGAATCCCTTCACAAAAAGTGGGGGCGGAAGGAAGTACCTCCAATGTCATGGGAAAAATTAATCCGGAAGGGAAAAAGGTAAAGATCGACAAAAAGGAATATAGGGGGGGGGGAAGGGGGGGAATCTTAAGTGGAAGTGGAGACAAGAAAAGGGGAGGCAAAATAACGTTTCAGCAAATGGGGGGGGGTTAAGGGCGCTGGCAGGGGGAACAAAATAAGGAGGGGGGGGAAGAATGGTGTTTCCTCCTTCAGCCCTAACAAATCCGTACCGGGGGGGTTGAAAGACAAAAAGGCTGGCACCATATAAGGTCCTTTTAGGAGCCAGAAGGGGGAGAGGAGGACGGTGATTCGAGGAAAAAAAGAGAGAATCAGAGCAGCAGAGAAAGAAGAATCCGTACTCAGAAAGCGTGGAACCTATAACGGGAGGTCAACGAAAAACAAGGAAAATGGAAGAGGGATATTTGGACTCCTACAAAGGAACAAAAGGCGAGTCATAAGGCTCCCCTCGAGGGAAACGCAGGGGTCGGTCCCAAAAAAAAAGCGGGAAAGGGGAGAAAGTACGAAAAAAAGAGGGGAGGGGGAGGGGAACCGTGGGAAAAAAGGGGCGGCGGGTAATAGTCGTAAGGAAGGGGGAACTGTGGTGGGGGGCCCGACACGGCCAGGCACCAGGCAGGAAAGAGATCAAGGGGGGGAGGGGTAAAAAATTGGAGCGAAGGAAAAAAAAGGTAGAGTTACGAAGACTATCGAAGTAAATTCGAGTAAGAGAAATGCTGGCGAAGCGAGAAAGGAGAAATACAAAGAGAAGCAAGAATGGCCAGGATTTCCGAACAGGGCTCACGACGGTGGGAGGGAGGGTCGGAGGAAAAAAATTGGGAGGAAGGGAGGAAAAACACATGCACGAAGCTCTCCTGAAGGAGGTATTTCGAGGGGAGCTAAAAACAAAAAAAAGAGAGGATAAGCGAGCGTCTCGAATCGACGGGCACCAGGGCAAGAACATGCACTGACCAAGGAGGAAAAGCAGAGAAAAAGATGCGGGGAGGCCAGCATGTAGTGAGGACCGGGACAAAATTCAAAAAGGCATCGAGTGGTGCTGAAGGGATGGGGAACAGAGGGATCATATACGAGGGAAAAAAAAGGCAGAGCGTAAAAAGAGGGAAGGGAACTGTCCGAAACTCTCCATTTTCCTGAAAAGCTTCTGTAAAATACCTATAAGCAATGAAAAGATGAAGGTTAAGGTTTAAAAAAAAAAGGGAATAAAGAATCAAAAAAAAAAAGTCCTATCAAATTCAAAAAGGACCCAGACCTATCACCTGCAAAGAGATTGAGGCAGACAAGCAGAGGGGCAACATGAGATGAGAAATGGGGGAAGACCGGGGGAAATGCCGTTCCCCATCTTAAGAGAAGAAGACTAAATTTCACTACAAAAAAAGGAAAACGGGGGTCTGATGAAAAGTGTTAAGTCTCCACAGAAACGCCGGGAAGGGGGTAAAAGGAGAAAGAGGAATTCTGGCCGTCAAAACCTGAAGAATCAAGAAAGATTACAGCGAACACCAAGTTAAAAACGAGGGGGGGAGGAGTGCGTCTACGAAAGCAAATCGTGCCGTAAAAAGCAACCCGCAGAAGGGGGGAAGGGGTCGAAATCTTACCGGGCCTGTGCAGTCGGGGTAAAAAAGGGCAAGCAGTTATCTTGCATAAAAGGCCGAAGAATAAGTAAAGATGAAAAGGGTCAGGAAAACCGGCGCTCGGCAAAAAAAAAGACAAGGGGAAAAGGAAGAAAGGAAGCACGGAAACCGCAAAAAAAAACCATCTGCTTCAAAAAAAAATGCATCCAATATGAGCTACATCGAAGGGGGAAGAGGGGCAGGGGAAATCGAAGCAGCCGCGCATCATCTAAAAAAAGGTAAAGAAACAGAAAAGAAAAGAAAGGATACGAAAAAAGAAACCCAAACTCTCAAGCGATCAAAAAAGATGAAGCACCCTTAAGGCTTTAGAGAATAAAGAGCGCGGGGGGGTCGGGTCTTTAAGGAGGTTACATTGGG
>Ga0179593_1339965_pt1 | contig 21605 bp, 39 predicted proteins | sample CZODoug2_1_08_16_FD_185931 | JGI IMG/M metagenome (GOLD analysis project Ga0179593, IMG submission 185931) | Vadose zone soil fungal communities from Angelo Coast Range Reserve, California, USA - CZODoug2_1_08_16fungal (PacBio error correction) | ecosystem: Environmental > Terrestrial > Soil >...
AGCCCCCATTGGTGGGGGGGTTCCGACCGGCCGCGAAATTAGTAATCGGGAACCAAAAAAAACTTAAATTTAGTCGCAAACCGGAATACCACCCATTGGGAGTTTCAAAAGACCACACCTCCCACAAGGCCCCCCTCAGAACCCCTCGCGATCGCGGGTTAGAAAGGGGGTGGACTTGAAGTGTTTTCGGAAAACCAATCTCATGTTGCTATAAATGGAAGGGTGAAAACAGGAAGTTAGGTGGGGGGAAAAACGCAGAAGTCATTAGGTTTAAATATATAAGCGGGTCCGGATTGGGCAAAGGGAAAGGGGGTTTCATAAAGTCCAGGGGGGTGGGGGGGAAAAAAAGATGAAAAAAAGGGGAGGTGGGTTTTGCAAAAAAAGAGAAAACTGGGACTTCCAATGCTCATGTGGGGGGGGAAACAAACTACCGAGGGAAAAATTGGACCCCTCCCCCCAAATCCAAACATATCAACGGAAATCAAACACCAAAATCAAAAGATCTCACTCAACAAAACAACAAACAACGGACAAGTACTCTTCAAAAGGCGCGAGGCAGTCATGGTTGGGGCTCCGGGGGTAGTGGGGGGGAGACGCTCGTACTCACCATTTCCTAGGGGGGGAGTCCAAATGCAAGGGAAGCGGAACGGAATGAATTAGAGATGGGGACAAGTCCTATTAAAAAAAATCACTGAGTTCCGCCACAGACCTGCCGAGTGGGATTTGAAAAATCATGAAGAGGAATAAAGGAGGGGGGGGCCAAATAAGTTATAGCAAATGTAATGTAAACACGTAATGAAAAATGAGATGTTCTTACAAGTTTTCATAGGAAGTTGCTAATATTAGGTGTTAGAGGAAAAAGGCGGCGAAAATGGGGCGGCTGGGACGGAGGGTGTTTTGTGGGATGTTACAATTTTCTGGGGGGAAAAATTCCGCGATGGAAGAAAAAACAGGGCGCGAAATGGGGTGCACATTTAAATGGGAAAGTTCAAAGAAGACTATTTGGCCGGGGGGGGAAAGGAGTGAGCGAAAGAGGGGAGGGAAATGTCACGCTGGGGGGACACCCACAAAAGGATGAGTGTTTGCCAATTTCGGCGACGCCGGAGAAGTTTCTTGCAGGGGGTTCGCATGTCAGAAAAGGGGGCGGAAGTTTGGACGGGGGGGTGAAAAGGGGTGGGGGGGGGAGGCAAAAAAGGTCGCCAGAGCAGAGGGGGCATTTGTGAAACGGGCGTGGGGAATAAGGGAACGACGGTCAAAACAAGCCTACAAACTTTGATAGGGGTCACCGACGTTATATTCATCCTGACGGGTCGGACCCCTTAAGATGGGGTGTTTAACTGGGTGATCAATCCTGGGAAAAAGGGGGGGGGGTTTTTCTTCGGAAAAATCAGAAAGAAAGTCTAATGGTTCACGGGGGAACGGCTAATATGGGTAAGGCGTAGGCGGGGTCACAAGCAATAGACAGGGGGGAAATATGTGGTGGCGGTTTTTTTAAGGGGGCAGGGGGGGGAGTTTGGGGGGGGCAATTGAAGGGGAAAAGACCCGCTTGGAGAGGGGACATCATTTTTGTTAAAAAAAACCTCAAGTGAACGACTTGGGGGGGGGAGAAGAGGTGAGGGATGCGGGAACTCCCAAAAAAAGTAACAGAATAGGGCGGGAATTGGGCCCACGGGGAAATTTTTTTTACGGAAAAAAAGGTGGGGGGGGGACAATTAAAAAAAAAGACACCGGGGTGGGGGGGATGTGAATTTTGAAAAGGCTTCGGCCGTAAGTGGACTGGCTGAGGGAGTGGGGGGGGGAGGGATGTGAAGAGGGGGACCCCCCTGGGAGGAAAAGGGCTGGCACGAGAAGTGTGGGGTTTGGTAAGCTCTTAATTGGGGCTGGCGAGTGAAGAGAAAAAGGCGCTGAAAGTGGGGATCAAGGCGGGTGTGCCGAGGGTTTCCCGGTGGGGAGGAAATTTCAAAAAAAAAAGGACGACTAAGAGCTGAGGGGCAAGAGGAGAGTGTGGAAGAAAGGGTAACCTTTGTCGGCAAAGGAAAGGAGGATCATGCGCCGTGGCTTGGAAGTCAGGGTGAAAGGGAGAGAGGTTGGGGTGAGCTGAATGGCGCCCGGGGAAACTTTTTTGTGGACGGGGGAAAGTTTGGGGCGCGGTGGGTTGAACAGCCAGAAGGAAAAAAAAAAAAACTTGGGGGAAGGGGGAAACAGGTTACAGGAAAGAAAGAAAAGTTGGATACTGGTACAAGCTATATTATGGGACGGGTGGGAACGAAACGTTTGATAAGGCCCGGGAAGGGGGGGAAGAAGCTGGCTGGGGGGGAAAAAAAAAACCTGTTGGGTGTATGTGGCTTCTTAGAAAGGGGGGATAGGGGTGAAAAAGGTGCGGGTGGAAAGGACGCGTAAAAAAACAAATTCATGGAGCTGGTAGGGGGAGGGGGGCTTTTGAGGGGAATAGCTGTTCAAAAAAGGGCGGGAAAAAACAGGTGAAACGAGGGGGGGCGGAATGTGGTAGCAAAGGTTCGGTGAAGGGAGGGGGGGGGTGGTCTGTAGAGGGAAAAAAAAAGAGGGGTAATCTGTGTCACTGCAGAGGGAGAGGTCTGGGTAAAGAAAGGGGAAGAAAGAGTAAAGACCTTCCCGAAGCCGGTCCAAAAAAAAAACCAAAAAAGGGTGTGCGGGAAAGGGGGGAGAAGAGTGAAAGACTCCTCAAAAAACCTTCTGGAGAAACGGCGTGCGGTCCCTTCAATCCACAACAAAAACAGTGGGGTAGATGCAACCCCACTCGTTCTAAAGAAAATCAGGGGGGGGAGGCGAAAAGAAAAAAAGGAAAAAAAACAAAAAAGGGGGTTTCATCGGAGGGTTGGGGTCCGACAAAAAGGGATGGGGTAAAACAGAAGGGAAACGGGGAAGGGCGAAGTCTTGGATGAAAGCTGCCCAATAAAAAAAAGAAAGCGAACACCAAGCTTTCGAGAAGCTTACTCGCAAAAACGACCCACAGCCCGCTTTATAAATTAAGCCACGTTGGAAAAAGGGAGACAAAAAAAACAGACGCGCCCGCGATTAGCCCCATACCGAAATGTCAACCAGGGTAAGGAAGGGACTTACGGGAGCCTTCAAAAAAAAAAAGGAAAAGGAAAACACCCGCTCAAACTATGGGACACGAAACAAAAAAAAAAGAAACTCCCAACACAAAAAACCGTGGTTGGGAAAGAGCCCAAAAAGCTTCTGTGTTTGTGATGACCGAAAGGAAAAAGGAAAGGGAGAAAAGTTTGGGGTACTGGAGACGTCCTTCCCAAAAATCACTAGCTCGCAGGAGGAAAAACCAAAAGGGGGGGAGGATCGGGGGAAATTTCTTAAAGCCAGTTTTGAAATTTCTTTGGTTGGATTGAGGGGAACCCCACATCAACGTTCCCAGAAAAAAACAAAAAAAAGCACTTCAAGGAGCGAAAAGCCAGAAACAGAAAAAAAAAACCAAGCGAGAACCGTGCGGAGGTCCAGAAAAAAAGGGGAGGCAGGGGGAAAGAAAAAGACAACCGCGCAAAAAAAGTTTGGAAATCAGAACCACCAAAGAACCCAGAGGGGGGGAAATCAAAAAAAAGGGGATTCGCGGGGGACGAGTTACCCCCCCACAAATCCGAAAAAAAATTTACCACCCCCCCGGAAAAAGCACAAAAGAAAACACTGTCAGCGCTTCAGGACGAGGGACATTGCCGAAAGGAATAACGGCACCAACCTAGGCAAAAGACCCACCACACGGCCTTAGGGTACAAGGGTCGTCAGACCGGACAATTGAAGAAAATACGAAAAATCTGACAGGAATCAGGCACTCCCAATCCGAAGAGAGCCAAACTTGTTCGGTGGAAGGGGGGGCGGCGGGCAAGTGATTAGGATGAAAGGCCTCGGAAAGGTCACCCAAAATGAAAAAAACAAATTTGGAGTACCAATCCGTGAAAGAAAGGAAAAAAAAGCCAAGGGGGGGTCAAAAAAGAATGCCCAAAAGTCAAAAATCTGCCTGTTTTTGGGGTTTGTTACGCCATTCAAATCAGACCTCACTCGGGGGAAAAAGGAGGGTTAAAGGTTATGAGGAATGCGGGGCATGTTGAGGGAAAAATCCAAACCAACTGAATTCAAAAATCGGGCTAGGTTAAAAAGTTTTTTTACATTTTTTGGTGCTGGTATGTCAAAAAAATCCACACTGGAAAGGGAAAAAAAAAAAAAAAATAAGACCATGGCACTTGACTCAGTCCACATCCCCTTAAATTGGGAGGGATGCTAGTGTGAAAGATTATGGGGAACCATGCCCCGCACTTAAAAAGAGATGGACGGCGGCAACAGCAGACAAAGGAAACATACGATCTCAAATACTGAAAAAAGCCGTTGAAGGTGAAAACGTCCACCGCCACGCGTGTGGCAGCGACCCCATGAAAACTCAAAAAGGTACTTTAGGGGGGGCGAGACGGGTAAGGAGTAAAGATTCGCAAAGGTAAGTAGCCCCAAAATAACCCCCAAAAAACACCGGGACTGGGGAACAAAAGCCTTAGTCAGGGGGGGGGGAAGTGGTGTGGAGGGGGCATTTTCAACATGTTTTTGGTCTTTCTGGGGGCGAACAACAACCGAACAACGGGAAAAAGCGACCCCGTCAAGCCAAAGTTGGACTGAGGTAACAGTAGCTCTTCCAAACAAAAAAGACGCAAACAACACGCAAAGAATGAAGGATGAACGCAAGCAAAAACGTCGGGAAAATATCTGGGCGGGGAGTTCCATTCGAAGAGGCGGACTCACCAGTAAACTACAAAAGTCGGTGTCAAGGGAGCAAAATAGACCAAGTTGGGGTTCCAAAAAACTCCAAGGGGACTATGAGGGGGGGAAGGAATTGCAAAGAGAGAACTTTGGAATAATAACAAGGACACAGACCTGACCGCAGGTTTTCGGGTTTTGGGAAAAAATAAAGATCCTGGGAAAAAGGACGCTAACCCAACGGGCAAAAAAAAAAGACTGCACACGAAGATACACTTTGGACTACAACCTCAAGGAGACACCGCGGAAGAGGGTTCCCCAAAAAGCACCAGGGGGTACCGGAAAGTAGAGAAAGGTTTCGAAGAAAGGATTGTCAAGGAATTCTGAACTCATAACACTTAACAATCTCAGAAGAACTAGGAGGCAGAGGTGGTTGGGGGAACTCTGACTGGTTCCCCAACTCTCAAGTGAATCAAAAAACATTCAGGCAGAAAGGTTGGAAACTTACCGCGTAACCAAAACTAAAGGCTAAACACCCGGGAGAACACTCCCCCGCATCGAAAAAACCAAAACAAGTATAAAAAAAAAAAAAAAGTCGGTAAAGGAAAAAGGGGGTAAAAATAGAAAGGGGAGATGGGTGGGGCTTCATGAACTTTAGCGGAACTCTAGGGGGAGGAAGTCAAAAATGAAGAGAAGAACGGGAAAACCGGGAAAAAGAAAAAAAGGATGGGGTTTCCGAAGGAGCGGCCGGCTTTATGAAGACACAGTCCCAACACTCGGAACGGGGAGGGTCTTTTACTGACAAAAAAAAAATAAAGGGAAGATTGGGGGGGGAAAAAGAAACCGTCTAAAAAGGAAAGGGAAGGACTTGGAACGCCGGGAAAGTGGAAAAAATCACAAAAACGAGTGTTTTCCAAAAAAAATGAGGGGGGGAGGATAGGAGGGAAGGGAATAAGGAGAATATCAAAAGGGCGAGAGGGGGGGGAAAGGGAAGAGGAAAAGGAAGAGAAAGTAAGAAGGGGGCGGGGAGGCGTAAAAGGGAAGCGGGGAGATTGTGAATTGAAAAGGATGAGGAAGGGCAGCGAAGAGAACGGTGGAGGAGGAATGACCGAGTTGGAAACAGAAGGATGAGTGAGAGGGAAGAGGGGAAAGAAGGAAACGATGTGGTTTGTGAAGAAAGCGGAAGGGGTAAGTTACAGAGGAGTTAGAGAAAGATCGGGTGGGAACGAGAACAGGTAAAGAAAGAGAGGCGGAGAGGGGAGGGATGAGAGAGAGTGGGAAATAGGAGAAGAAAGTGAAGAAAGGGCAGGGGCAAAGAGGGGAGGCGAAGAGGGAATAGAAGGAGGGGGATGGGAGGAAGAGTAAAGCAAAAGGTGGGGGAAAGTGAAGAGGAGATGAGGAAGGGGGGGGGAGGAGTCAAGGGGAAAGGGGTATGTTGTAGTAATAGCGTCAAAAAAAATGAGCACTTTCTTTGCTTGGGGGAGGTTACAATGGAGTTGGGTAAAAAAACAGTCAACCCTGGCGAGGAAGGGGTTAAGAAAAGTTAGTCCGGGGAGGGCAGTCTCCTAGTGTGGCCGGATGACGCGGAGAGGGGGGGGAGGGGGGAAAAAATGCCCAAACAAAGGGGTGTCGAGTAAAAATACAACAGGGACTGCTAGGGGGGGGGTCTAAATTTTGGGGGGGGGCGAAAGGTGATTAAAGAAGTGGGGGAGGATGCTTGTTTGTGTGGCGCAATCAACAGGTTGGGGGTTTGAAGAAAGGGGGGGAAACGCACCAAGGGGGGACGAAGATACGGTAAACGCAACGGAAAACAACCACTCCAGGGAATGCGGGGAAAGGTGCAAAACCTCAACAGGGGTCCAGGGGGGGGGGTACAAACCGGGTCATTTGTGGGACTTGGGGGGGACCCTGACAAAGAAATGGTAATTTTTAGTACATAGATGAAAAGAGTAAAGGGACTGCGGGAGCGGTTGGGCAGTAGAATCATGGTAAAGAGACTTATTTGGATACCGAAAAAAAAAAGGCCGGGGGGAGTTTGACGGGTGTGGTCTTAGGGAAGTTGGAAAAGAAACAAAAAAGCGAGAGCGGATGCAAAAAATACAGTGGGGGGATTGGACACAGGTACGAATAAAAAGGAAATTTCTGGGGGGGGGGAAAGGCCTGGGGAATCAAAAAAAAACGCAGCGTGAACCTGTGGAAGATGCTGGGGGCGGTAAACGGGGGTTGGGACGTCTGTGGAAATGTACACAAAAAAACAAGAAGGTTGTTGGTTCGGTTAATTTGACATCCTGAAAGGAGGAAGGCCGTGAAAAAAGGGGCTTGGGGCGGCAGGTGACTATGTATATGGGCACTGTGACTGGCGGACAAACCGGGGTAGGAAGGGGGGGGACCTGGAACAAGGTAAAAATGGGATACGTCGAAATAAAGAGGGGAAGGGGGGGGGGGATCTAGGAGGGGGTTTGAAAAAAAAAACCCGTGGGAGTATTTGTCGAAGAAAAAAAAACTAAACGATGGAGGGATGAAGTTAAAATTGAGGGGGAAAAAAAGTTGCGAGTAAGGAGGGAATCATGGGGAAAAAGGGTGTGCTAAAGGCCGGGGGAAAGGCTTCAAAGGGTTGGCGAAAAGGAAAAGTAGGGTAGTCTGCCGGAGCAAGGTGGGGAAGGTGAAATGTGGGGGGGATGAGATGGGGAAAAAGAAAGGGGGAAAGAGGGGGGGGACAAGGTGGTGAACCCTACGACATACACAGTGTGGCTTCATGAGGAAGTATCTTCGTGAAGAAAAAAAAGTTATCATTGAAGGAGGGGAAAGAAAAGAGTGAAAAGGGGGGGGAAGAAACAAAACGGGTGGGTGGGGGGGTTCAGCACGTTATTTTTGGAAGAAATAAGCTGGTGACGCTTGCGGGGGGGGGGGAAAGGCTAAAAAGTTGAGAAGAAGGCAGGGGCCAAGGACCGGCGGGGCGGATGTAGCAGTGGACCCAGACGACGGGGGTGTCGTGATCTAAGCTTGGACGAGGGGGGGGGACCGATAGAATGGGGGGGAGGGGAAAGGACAGGAAAAAAGGAAGGTCAGCAGGAAAGGACAGAAGCGGGGGAACATGGTTCCCGACGCATGAAGGACGGTTATGGTGTACCAGGCCAGAGGGGGGGAGTGTCTAACAGAGGGGGAACCACATGGGAACGTAGACTCACAAAAAGATGAGGAGGGAGATCAAGGTGCCGGTATCATCACACGGGGGGGGGCGATCAAAAAAGGCTGGGACCACGAAGGGCAGGAATTCAACGGCAAACAAACGCCTACACATACCGGGAAGCAGGGGAACTTTGAATGGAAAAGAACAAGCGACCAAGAGGCCGGCCTAAGAAGCCGAACGTCTGAGGAGAATCCGGACACCGGAAAACAAAAAACAGAAGCAAGTTTTCCGGCATCTTTTACCGCAAGCCCGGAACGATCAAGAAAAAGAAAAGCCCCGAAAACGCCCAAGCAGTACTTTTCAAAAACAAAACGTGGACTGCAAAAAAGAAATAGCTGCCAAAAGTGGAACAAGGGAGGAAAACCACGGAAAAGACAAAACGCAAAAACCCTTTTTACAACCGCCGTTTTCCGAAGGTGATGAGAAAAAAAACAGGGGGTTCGCCACAGCACAAATTGCCAGAGAAAGGACTCTTGCCTCCAGGGGAGACAAACGGCCTGAAGTGGTGTGTGGGAGGATGAATAAAACAAAAAAAAAAAAAGGGTTTGAATTCGGAAAACAGGGTGCCACCAAACGATACTTCCAAAAACAACGGAAAAAAAAAAAAAGATGTAAGGGCGCGACTGGTTGTTAACTAGAGGAGAAAACAACACCAGGACATTTCAAAAAAAAAGGAAATGAAGAGGAGGGGAAGGGAAGAACGCAAAAAAAAGGCAACGCACACCTCCAAACGGGGGAACCGAGAAAACTCAGTGAGGGGGGGGAAGAAAAGAAAAGAGTGGCGGTGGGGGGCGTGCCCTCTTCGCAAACTAAAGAATCATCCACCAAAAAGGGGTCAAAAAAAGAAGGAGCAAAAAGGAGGAAAAAAAAACACAAAAAGAACGCTGGATCGGCATTCATGGCACATTCACAAAGCAACAAAAGGAACCGAAGACGAAAACAAAAAAAAACACACAGTACGTACGTACTGGTCGAAGGTAGGAAGCCCAATAGATGCACGGCGACTCAATCAGCATCGAACGTAAGGCACAAGGCCCCCCCCGAACCCTGGTGAAAGGGGGGGGGGTTGGTAAAAGTCAAACAACTTGTGGTATACAAAGGGGACAGGCAACAGAGCAACCCACCCTCAGCAAATCGAAGAAAAGTCACAGTTTCAAGGTGTGGAGTTGGTGTCAAACAAACATAAAGCATCAATGAGCAACAAAGGGAGGGCTCTCATTAAAGGGTTTCCCATTAAATGGGATGAGTTCAAAATTACCACAAAAACAAAACACAAGAGCAAGGAAAGGGTGAGTGGTTCTGGCAATGCAATGCAAACCGCAAAATAAAAACGACAAGAAAGAGGGGGAGGCAACAATCCATTAATGATTCTGGAAATGTATGAAGGATCCTGAATGAACGAGAGAAAGAAGAAAAAACGTGGTCGCTGGGGGACAAGGGACAGGCAAGGGGTTTGAGGAAACCGAAGCCAAGACAAAAACTACGGGTGGGGGGTAAGCGATAAGGCACAATCCGTTGGCAGGTTGAGAAAAAAGAATACTGGATCTTGACAGGGTGTGGAAAAAAAAAAAGACAGGGAAGATCCTGTCCGTATGAAAAAAAAAAAAACGGCTGGATGGTTATTCACCCAAAAAAAACAGTGGGCGTAGGAACCATCAAGAAAAAAAAGTGTCTCAAGTGGTTTGGGGTTCAAGTAGGGGGTTTTCGTGCAATCAACCGTGAAAAAAAAGAGAACCCTACCCCAATTTTCCCCCACCCCAACCAAAACAAAAAAAAACAAAAGAAGGGTATGAATCACCTAAAACTAAGCACTCCAAACCACCCGACGACCAGCACCCAGGGCTTCCGCAATTGGAAAAAAAGACGGAAAATCAGTGGGGAAAAGCTTGGTGACCAGGCGACCAACCAAACCCCTGTAAAAAACGGGGGGGAAACGTGGGGACCTTGGGGAAAGGCTAGACATGTCAAACAATGTATTCCGGTTCGGAAAGGAAACACAAAGGGGTTCAGTCAGATGAGGGAATGGTTTTTCATCGGGGTGAATCCACGACTCCGATCCTATCATTTGGGTTGGCAGGGGATTTCTCAAAAAGGGACTCAACAAAAGAAAGTAGACACGAGAAGAAAAGGGGGGTTGGAAAAAAAAAGAAAAAAACATTAATGTTTTAACAGGATGTGTGGGTGTGTTCCACCAGTGGGTTTTGAGGGGGTCCAGGGACGCAATGGGGGGAGATAAAGGATTTGGAAAAAAAACGAAAAGGCATGTGTTGGGGGATCCTCCTTTAAAAATATAGGCCGGCAAGGAAGTGGGGAGGGGAAAGGGGAAAGGAGTTGTGGGAAGTAAGGTACAAAAAAGTCACATCTCAAAAAAGCCTGGGGAAATGGAAGGAAGGTCATCGAGGGAAGTCAAAAGGGAGCCAGAAAGGAAGGAAAACAAAGCGGCCCCTCACACCTGGGGACCACAAAAAAAGAAAAAAATCTGAGAAAAAAAAAACAACAGGGGGGGAGGGAATAATAAGATCTTGGGGGGCGGGGGTAGTTGGGGGACGCTGGAAGGTGGAAAAAAGAGGGGGGGGAAGGTGAAAATGAGCCAAAAAAGGGGAAAAGAGAAGGAAATAACTTAGCGACTGTTTTACAATTGAGGCCCAGGGTCACAAAAAAACAGGGTCAAGAATTCACGACCACGCGAGGGTTGAAAGGGGGAAAAAAGTAATGGGGAAGCGCAAGCTTTGGGTTGTCAATGAGTGATCTAAAAGGGGATGGGAAGGGAACCCCTAAAAATAAACATCTGTAAAAAAAGGGGTGTGTGACGGGTCAAAAAAAAAAATGGGGTTTATTGATGCCTGGACTAATATCGATAAGAGCGAAAGAGGGGAAAAACCGGGAGGGAGGGGGGATTAAAAAAGGGGGGGAGGAGGGAAAAAAAAATTAAATTTCTAGCTGCCCTTAAAAGAAGTGGGGAGAGAGTCGCAGGCACCAGGAATGGGGAGAAGGAAGTTGGGGGGGGAAGAGGAGGGAGCGCGAGTGCCGCCTTGCGATGGTGGGGGGGGGGGGGTTCAACCAGGAAGGCAAGAGGAGGAACAAGGTGGGGTGCGAGGGGGCGTGAAAAAAAAGTGGGGGGGGGAGGGGGGGGGGCGTTTGTGTGGTAAAAGTTGGGAAAAAAAATGGCGCAAGCAGAGGTGGCACGAAGTTTGGCGAAACGGTGGGAGAAACCCCGGTACAAAAAAAGCCCAATCCCAGAACAGGCGGGGGCTTTCCACCTACCACGGGAAAGGAAGTGAAGTCTTTCTTCGCCCATACAAAGAAAAAAGTCTTTGGGGGGTCCGTTACGCTACAGAGTGTTGGTCGGCGGCAGGCGACGAAAATGGAATGGGACAACACCCAACCAGTCGAGAGGACGGGGGTGAAAACAGAAGAAAGTAAGGATGTTTTGGAGGGAGAAGGGGGAGGGGTTTGCGGGCCCTGATTGGGATGGGGGGAATAAATGAAAAAGTCGTGCGAGGTTAAGGAAAAAAAGCGGAGGGAGACTAAAACAATAAAGAAACTAATGTGGGATGTGCCTTAAAAATCCCATCCAGCGGTGGTGGGGGGGAAGAATAAGGGGGCGGGGGGGGGGGTTGGGGGGCTGAAAAACAGTTTTAAGTTTGGTCCCCCCACATAACCCGGGTTGGGGGAAGGGGGGGGGGGGAAGTTGCCCGGGGAAGGGAAAGTGAGACGCGGGTGTCCGAGCTGGTCTTGCGATGGGGGGGGGCCGGAGTGGGATCAAAACTGGGGGGAAGAAAAAAAAAAAAAAACAGGAAGTGGGGGGGGGAAGTGAAGGGGGGGGAAGAAAAAAGGGGGGAAAAATGATTTCAAAGGGAAGGAATAAATCTCCTTACGGGGTGTGTCAGGGAGGCCGGTGAACCCCGGTGGGAGTGTAAAAAACGAAAAAGCCGAGGGAGAGCTCCATGGAAAAAGGGGACCAAGGGGAAGGGGGAGCGGGGGTAGAGTTTTTTAGAAAAAAGTTTTTTTACGGGGAAAGAGATCTGCGGAGGAGTGGCAATTACAGGGACAGAGGAGGGGGGTTGTAGGAGGAAAAAATAGTTTTTCTCACTCCGAAAAAAAAAGGGTGTTGTATGGGGAAAGGGATGCCGCCGGGGACAAAAGAAAAAATTGCAAAAAACTTGGAGGGGGGGAAAAGAAAGTTACGATAAAAGAATGTTTTGCATGCAGGGGACGCGTTTAACGGAAGGGCTAAAACGGTGAATCGGAAGGCCGGGCACAAGGAAGGAGGGGACTTCAGAAAAAAGGGGGGGGTGAAAAAGGGGTGGGAGTTTGAGCGTGGGGAAGAGGTTGGGAATAAATATGCTTGGAAGTGCAAATCATTCTAAACAGGGGAGGAGGAACCGAAAAAATGGGGAGGGGAGAAGGCGCAGGGGCGGGGGGGTCAAAATCCTGGGAGGTAATTCCTTCTTCAGGGGGGTTTCGGGATCGAGAATGGGGTTTCAGAGAAGGAGGAGGGGCGGGGGGGGGGGAGGTAGACCATTCAAAGCACTCACTTTACGTGTAAAAAAAAAAAATGGTTGCCAGTACAAAGGGGGGGTACGGGATTGGGGGATCCACGCCCCGTCGTTGAAAAAGACGAAAAAATAAAAGAGGGGGACATGGGTAGACTCAACAAACAATTAGAAATGAAAAGAGATCCAACCCGTAAAATTTTACGAAAAAGGAAAAAAAGAAAATGAAAGAGGGGGGAGGGGGGGCGGATCCACAAAAACATACCGGATCAGAGGGGTGACCACCAATGGGTTAAACCGAGGGGAACGGACAAAATAAAAGTGTATGGGAATGGGAAAGGAAAAAAGAAAAAGCGGAACCGGCTCAGATTTGGAGAAAACCTAAACGAGAAGATTAACAAGACGCACGCGCCGCCCCGAAAAGAAAAACATGCCAACAAAGAACGGTTTCAAAAATCAAGGGGGGGCAAAAGTGAAAACCGACGCACGCCAATGAACCGCCAAAAAAAAGGAAGCAGAAGCCCCTGACCTGGGTGGGGTGACGGAGTACCTGAATTTCAGGATAGGGAAAAAAGATACAAGTATGACAACAAACAGCACAAAAAACTCAAACCAACGGGGGGATTACAGCTTTATTTATTTTGGCCGAGCATGGAAGGAAGAAAAACACGGGGGGGGAGAGCTAACCGGCGCCTCCCCTCGTACCTCTTTGTCCTCCACTGCAGGAGAGGAAGTTTTGAAGAAACAGCCCGGTGAAAAGGTAATTCCTTGCAAAACGGGGCTGTGGAAAACCAAAGGGGTCAAAAAAAAACCCCGACCTCTACAGGGGAGAGGGGGAAGTTATCGACAATCATCAGGAAAACACCTCAGAAAAAGAGGACCTTAATGACCAAGAAAAGACTTCTTAATAAAGAAGACAAAGGCAAAAAAAAAAAACAGGGTTCAGACTAAATGGCAACCGGCTTATCATAGCAAAATACAAAAAGGGCGCTTAAAAGAGGGCAATCTGGCAGGAAAATCCTGCAAAAAAAGGTAAAACAAAGACCTAATAAAAAAAAAAAAAAAAAAAAAAAAAAAAAACACTTCCCTGGTGAGGAAAAAATCTAAAAGTCTAAGCAATCACTTGGCGCGAAGACAAACACCCAAAAATTCCTGAGGCGCCAAAAAAATCCGGGAAATAGCAAAAAGCCGGCCTCGTGAAAGAGCGATGGGCGCCGTGGCGGGGAAAAGCGGCACAACAAAACCAACCATAGGTGGGGGTGGAATTGAAAAACGTTCAGGTAAAAACATGGGTCCTCTTCCCGCCGCTCTAGGAAACGCAAAAACAGGGGGCAGGGTTGAGTTCCCAAAATCACGAATCACAATTTCTAGAATTACGTGGCCAAAGGGGATGGGAATGTCACTCAAACCTGATGTCATACAAAAAACCGCCTAAATCGAAGGAGAGGGAGTGTGGTCTGGTGCCAATGGGTTGGGGGGGTCAAAAAAAAAACGGGCCAGCAAACCCCACCGAAAAGAAAAAAGATCCTGTAAAAATGATCGGGTAACGTTAACGGGGGGGGGGGGGAAAAGAGGTCTCTCTCTAGAAAAAACCATAGAGCCGCAGAAAAGTCAGAAGCCGAAAAATGGGAAGGGGGCGTCCAAATTTCAAGACCGACAAAAAGAAAAAAAATCAGAGTTGGTCAGGGACGGAGACAACGTTATGGTCCCCGCAATTGGATCGGGTCTCCGGGGGAACGGGGGGTACAAAAAAAAAGATGTCGGAGGAAAAAAAAAGGGCGAAGGTAAGAAAAAAGGGAAAAGGTGGAAAAAGGAGAAACAAGAGGGATGGTGGGTGCCATTTTGAAAGTGGGGGTTTGCGCCACCAGAAACAGACGAACGCACAAAAAAACAACCCAAAACTTTTGCGAAACTGTTAGACCAAATGACATCAACCCAACAAAGCAGCAAGACCTACCTACGAAGATTGTCCCGGGAATGGACAGTGGGGGGGGGGGAGGAAAAACAGCAAAAGTCCTTGGGCACGAGGGGGGAAAGAAAGCGATACTCACGGAAAAAGAAAAAATTCCCCCCCAAGGGGCCACGAAGCCCGGCCTGGGAAAAATATAGGAAAATTGAAGTAATTTACCACGCGCGTGAGAAAAAAAAAAGGGGAAGGGTTTGATCCATTGTAGAAGCAACCCGATCGAGCATTTTCGATGGCATCTCAAAACACGAACTGAAAGAAGAAAGGGGGGGGGGGTAAAAAAAAGGAAAAAAAAAAAAGAGCGACGTTGGAAGAGGTGTAGTTAACAGTGTGAGAGGTACGCATGGGGGGACCATATTATTGGAACGACTTATCGCGTATGGGGTTGGGGAAAAATAGAGGAGAGGGCTGATGGGGAAGGGAGGATTAAAAAGTATTTTCATGTCATGTTGAACCATTTGGCTAAGGGGGAGTGAAAGTGAGACAGACAAAAGAAATTTTTGAGTTAGAAACGACCCCCGCCAAAAAAAATCCAGAAGACAGCGCTCCGAAAACAGGAGGGAGGAGTAAAAGAGCTTGTGGGGGACCGGATGTGTGGAAAGGGAAACGGGGAAGAGGGAACTGGGGAGTCAAGAGAGAAGAAACTGGAATAAAAGTGATATGGGGGGGGGAATTGAAACACTGATTCTCACAGGACAAAAAATCCCGGGGGAAGCCGCTTTATAGGGAAGAGACGCCAAATACGGTTGGGTTGGGAAAATAAGTAGGGGGGAAAAAATGAAAGTGAAAAAGGGGAAAAAAAAAAACGTGTAAAAATCGTTCACGAGGTAGATGTGGGATGTTGTCACAAAAAGGGTTACTTCTGCAAGAAAAAAGACAGTTGGGGGGGCGAAGAAAAGGGCGAAAAAAAAAGGCAAACCTTGAGGGAGGGGGTGGGCTGTCCCGTCCTGGAAAAGGAAGAGGTAAAAAATCTGAGCCCCTGGGATCTTGACGTTTTCAAAAAACAAAATCTTTTTGGTTGGCGACCAAGGAAGAAGGGGAAACCATGGTGGGGGGCAAACTATTTTTGCCAGTTGGGCAGTGGCTACGGGTCTCGCTGTTAGCCGAAAAACGGCTTGAAACGCTGGGGAAATGCCACGGCTGACGTTACGTGGAATGAGCGATTTTTGGGGGACACTTATTCAAGAAAAGTGGGTAAAAAGGTCGTTGGTCGGGGCGGGTGTTCTCCCAAAAAAAAAAATTGGACTCCCAATCAAGGGGAAAAAGTGGGGGTTTTGTGGGAACGTACGAGGGTATAAGTCCGACGGGGTGGAAAAAAACCATCAAGAAAAAAAGCATTGAGAGGTGACAAGAATCAACAAAAAATAGCCCAGGTCGACGGAACAAACGAAACGGCTGTGGCCTCCAAAGAAACAGTATGTGGGGGGGGTCGGAACAAGAAAAAGGAATCGACGGCGAAGTGACTGAGGCGAGAGGTAGGGCAGAGCGGGGGTCAAACATAATTCCAGGTGAGGGAGGGGGATTGTGAGAAAGACAACGTGGGGGCGGGGGGGTAACGGGACTCGAGGGTTTAAAAAAATGGACGAAATACAAGAGACGGGAGGGAGGGGTTCAGTAGAAAGGTTCTAAAAAAAACCGGGGAACTCCGTGAGAATTGGGAGGAATAGGGTGGGGGCGGGGATTACTGACAGTTTCACCGCACATGCCAGAAGGGTAAGGGGTTAAGAAAATGGGATTTGGGGAGGCAAAGGGTTTTAAAAGGAAGGGTTTTGGGCAATTGGGGGCCCAAGCAAAAAAAAAAATAAACCGGGGGGGTTGGATGGGAATTTTTGCAAGAGGGAGGGGGTCATTAACTTGCTAAGTTTTGCGGGGTGAAGGTTAAGAATTTATGAAAAATTGAATAAAAGCCACCGGAAAGTTGGGGGTTGGTGGGGATTCGCAAACCGAATTTGCTGTAGGGGAAGGGGGGGGGGAGACAAGAAAGCTAGTAAGGTGGTGGTCTGCGCGGTGGGACAAATGGGGGGGGGGGTGAAAAACCTGGTGGGAAGAAGTGGGGGGCTAAACCAAGGAACGCTTGAAGGGGTGCCAATAGGATCGGTGGACAGTCATTGGAAAAAAACTGGGTTGGGGGGGAGAGGGAATAAAAACGAGGTGAATGGGCATTTTCAGGGAAAGGGGAAAGGGGGGGGTTTTGGGGCCTAAGAGGGTGAGAGGTCGCAAGGAGCCGGGGTTTGAACGGGGGAAAAGTGTTTGATGACTCTTGGAAAAATAAGGAAGAGACAAAAACGGGGGCGCGCAAACTTGGTCCAACGCAAAAATGTGGCTGGCGAAAACAGGGGCATCTCGGAAGGCTTGCTCGAAAAAAAGGGTTGCAGGGTAGGCGGGGAGGAAGAGCGGGCTTTGAAAAAAGACAAACACGTGTTGGATTTGAAGGGTCCAGGAGTGGGTGGTGGGGAAAAGCGGGGGGGGGTGGGGATTCTGGGAAGGGAAAAAAAAGACAGTTCATGCGCAGGGGCGTACCGGCGATGGCAAGGTAAATGAAACATTAACAGGTGGGGCTGTGACCTGTGTTAAGTATCGGGGGGGTCGGGGGCAGGTTTTCGTGGAAAAAGTAATCTCCGCAAGTGGCTGGAAGAGCCGGGGGACAAGGGGGGGGAAAAAAGCCTTTGCTCAAATTCGGAAGGGGGAAAAGTGAAGGTTGTCCATCCAGGTGTGCCAATTGAAGAAGTGATGTTTGGAGAAAAAAACCAAGAAGCCAAGTTGATAGAAAATGGGGCCTTTGGAGGGGGAGCTCTCACAAAACAACTGGAGGGAGGGAGTAGGGGATAGATAAGAAAGCCCTCACGTTGCAAAAGGGGAAGGGACCATTGCGCTTGGGTGCGGAACCACAAACAAAGATAAAAGGCCCATCTCGCCCACAAGGGGGAGTGAATAACCTGAAAATGCCGAAACGGTCAATTGGAATGAGTAAATCGAATGAACTCTCCGATCCAAAACTCCCTTGAAGTCCCGCGGGGAATAACCAAGAACCATAAAAAAATCAAGACTTCCCCCAGCGGTTCACAGGAAACAATAAAACTCTGATGATTGGTCCCTATGCAACCGAACAACATATCCGCCCCCCTCGAGGACCGGGGTTTCCGCGGAAAAAAACAGCAAAAACAACCCGAGGAGGTTCCACCCCTGGAGTAAACTTTATTACAACAAACCAAAAAAGGGGGACCACTCAAAAAAGAAAAAACAATTTGTGGTAACGCATTTGGGGTGAATTTTTGAAGGCAAGCAACTTAAAAGGTTGGAGGGACCCTTCCACAAAATCCGAGAGTCCCTCAAGGGGTCTTGCGAAAAAAAATAACACTTGGAAACCTGATATAGTCCACGGTTTGGGAAAAGTTCAACGGTCCTGGAAAAAAACTGGTGCCCCCAGACAAATCAAACGTGGAAAAAAATTAAAAACCCCCGGCAACGCCCTATCGAGGCTTTGTTTGTTTTTTGTTTTGTGTTGCCCCTACTCAAAGAGCCCAAAAAAAAACGAAGCCAGCGACCGGATGCAAACAGCACCGCAAGCGCAAGCCAAAACGAACAGCGGGGGAAAAAAAAACAGGTTTTAAAAGCCGCAAAAAAAAGAGAAGGCAGGGAAAGGCAAGCGCTAAAAAGTCCGAACCCGCTTTGAAAAAGAAATGCAGCAACCACCGGTACTCGCCAAAAACGGGGACAGGATAAAAAAAAAAAAAACCCAAAAAAAAACGTCACGCTGGAGGAAAACAATTGACATTCTACAGATCAAACGGTAACAACAACCTCCAAAAAAGAAACAACAAAAGAGGACTGGGCCGTCAAAACCGGAAAGCCATTTCAATAAAAAAACGCCATATAACAGGATCAAAAAAAATCCTCCTCATCAACTTGAGGGGGGGAAGCTAGGTGGGTACGTATGGGCTCCCTTTCGTGGCTGGTTAGTTAACCAGCCCTTCCCTTACCCAAGAAGACAGATGAGGCCAAAAAACTTAGGGGGGGGGTTTTTGAGCAAAAAGGTGGGGAACCAGAGACAACTATGGCCCCCAAGTTTGCACGACTTCAATGGCAAAGGCAGCTTCCAAAAAAAAAGCCACAAAAAAGGGACTGGTGGGAGGTTCCAAGAAATAAAAAATGAAAAAACCAGAGCAGTGAAATCACGATTTCTAAAGTGACTTTTCACCGGGCACGGTAGAACAATAAAAACGCGTCAAGGGGGCAGGAACCTCAACACGGAAACAAAGAAAGGGTCAATTCTTATTCACGGGGGGCAATTTTCCAGCAAGGGGGGAAAAAACGCAAAACGCTCACTACTCGCAAGCGCAAACATCCAAAGAAATGATAGGACTTGAAAAATTCCAAGGGAGGTAAGATCAGCAAGATTCTCGTACGCGATGTCAGGTTGCCCGCAGACAATTCGAGTGGTTTAAAGGGAAGGAGTCCCAAAAAAAAAAGGGGACAGGCTAGGGCCCCAAATGTGCAGAGTCAGGGGAGTTTGGTCAAAAAAAAAAAAGAAGGGAAAAGGTCGAAAGTCGGTTATGGGGAAAAGGGGCCAGTCGTAAGTAAAAATTTCCGACGGGGAGAAAGAACTGGGAAAAGGGAACCAACCCAGTCTTTCCCGGTCCCAAAGGGGTTCGGGGGAACAAAGCAACACTCCACGAAAAAACCGCCAAAGTTTTAACTTGAACTCAAGAAAAAAAAAAACGGGCATCCCAAAGGGGGGGAGTCAAACGAATTTACCACAGGATGAGAAATCCGGGACCTGCCCGTGCCATCAACGTATCAAAGCGCAAAACGCAGCAAAAAAGGACCCCCAAATAGCACAAGAACAGCCTCGCAAAACGTCAAAAAATTGGGCGAAAAAAAGGCAGGTGAAATAGAATGGCGGAAAAGATTGGGGGAAAAAAAAAAATCGAAAATGGGGTGACACACAGGAAAAAAAGCCCAAGCAAAACACAACGAAAAGTCCAGGGGAGAAACCGCAATATTCGGACCACAAGGAATATTATCCAGAAAGAAAAATTGGTAAAGAAAAAACATCAATGGGTTTAAAGGGGGGGGGGGGGGTATTGGTAAAGGTGTTGACCGGTAAAAACATTCCTCATTTCAAAAAAAACGTGTTAAAACGACTTGGGGGGAGACGGGAGTAATTTAAAGAATAAGGGAAAGGCGCGAGGGAGGGGGGGATGAAACAGGTTTTTCATATTCTACCACTCAATAAGGCGTTATCGTCAATCACTCTCCAACTGGCATGAATACCATTTACCTTCAAGGGGAAAAAAAAAAAATGAGCACAAAAAAAAACCCCGCTCACATCACGTCCCAAAAAAAAGAAAGGCTTCTCAACACCAAAAACCAAAAAAAAGGGAAAGGGGGGGAGTGAGAAGAAAAAAAAGAGCTTGGGGGGGTTTGGATCCGGTTCAAGGATGCTGGTTTCGGCCCTCAAAGGGGAAAGAAGCATTACCGGTCAGTTAAAAAAAGGACTGAAGAAATTGACGATGGGTTGAAACAGTGAAATGAACCCCTAGGCCCACTGAAATCAACCAGACCAAAGAAGACTGATAGGAGGGGGGGGGGGAAAAATAAGACGCCAAAAGAGTTGGGGGAAGGTTGGGACAAAGAATTATAGGCTATGGAAAAAAAACCGGGGGGGGGAAAAAAGAAAAAAAAGATAAACGATAAAGGAGGTTGGAGTGGACAAAAGGGGGGGGGGGGTACAGTGGCAGAATATTGTCAGTGGTAAGAATGGAAGGTCAGAAAAAAAAAAAAAAAAAAAGGGCGCTTGCGGTGGGAAGGAAATGGGTGAGGGGGGGAAAATCAAAGGGCACTCATAAACAAAGGGGAACCCATGGCCGGCATTGGGCAAAGAAGGCGGCAAAGGGGAAGGGTGCTCCTAAGGGGGGGGGAACCGGGTTGGCGTTGGCGAAAAAAAAATCGTAATGGCAGGGTGGCCCCAATTTGTGCAATCTTAGGGGGAAAGGCCAGGAGTATGTAATGGCCGATGGGGGTGGGTCGCAAAAAGGGAGGGACAGAAAATTTGGGGCGGCACGTGGGGGTGCGGGGGGAAACTGGGTCCCAAAAGAAAGCTCAGGGAAGGGGGGTGGCGACGGGAGGGCACCGATGGGAAAAAAAATGGTCCGACGGCGATCAAGGAAAACTCGGATTGCAAAAGGGACAGGAAGAAAAAAAGAGTCTTGAAATTAACAATGGGCAAACCAGCTTGTGAAAAACTGAAGAACTGAAAAAAAAAGGAAGGAGGGTTGGGAGTTTGGTGGAAGCGGGTCAAGCATACATAAGCGGGGAGTGAAGGGGGGGCAGGGCGATACTTTATTCCGGAGAAGAAGTTTGCACAAAGGAATCATTTGATGTTGGGCGGGAACCGTGAGGTGTGGGGTGCCGGGCACGATGGGATTTGCAATGCAGAAAAACACAAAACCGCCGGGGAGAAGGGGGTCGGCTTAGAGACGCAGTGGGGGGAGACAACATAAATAGGGAATCAGGGGGGGGGACGACGAGGGGGGAGGGGGATGAGGCTGGAACATCCCACTGGAGCGTGACTGGGGGGGGGGGGGGGAGACTGGGTTTGAGGAAGGTTTACGGACGTTTTTGGAGGGGGAAACAAAACCCACCCCTACCGGGGGGGGGGGATTGGTGGGGTATTTGAATGCAGCGGAGGGGACGCGGTGCAATAAGGGGGGAAAAGTGGCGGGCCTAGGGTGAGGGGATGGATATGCGATTGGAAGGGGGCTGGCAGACGGAAGGTGGGGGGGGCTGCATTCCGTAAGGGGGTATCATTACCACGGAGGAGGACGGGGGGGGATAGAGGAGGTTTTTGTTTGGAAAGGGGGGGGCCACGGTGAGAGGGTTGTCGAAAGAGGGGGGAGGGACGAAGCGGTTGTATGGCCACTGGGGGCTTGGAATCTTTGTATAACACGGGTTTTGGCAGGCGAGAAGGGAAGGAGCAGGGAGGTGCCAGGGGCATGTCAGGGAAAACGGCGAGGTGTGTAAAAAGAAGGGAAGGGGGGTGGGGAGCGTCAGGTTTGGGGGGGGGAAAAGGGGGGAATTTGGATGGGGGAGTCAAAAAAGGGGGTGAAAACACAAGATTGCAAAAACAAGGGGGCTGGTCGAAACTTGGTCATTGGAGGGGGGGGAATCGGAATCCGAGAAGAGGCCTGACGAAAAAAACGTTTGGAAAAATCATGAAGGC
>Ga0179593_1444923_pt1 | contig 21605 bp, 8 predicted proteins | sample CZODoug2_1_08_16_FD_185931 | JGI IMG/M metagenome (GOLD analysis project Ga0179593, IMG submission 185931) | Vadose zone soil fungal communities from Angelo Coast Range Reserve, California, USA - CZODoug2_1_08_16fungal (PacBio error correction) | ecosystem: Environmental > Terrestrial > Soil >...
CATGTTGGAATAGGAAGCGGAAAACTTTAGGAAATTTAGGGGGCAGAAGTAAAGGTTCGGCCGTTAAAAAATTCAGGTCTAAGTGGGAACATGCTCTCTATGTATCATCGTTGTAGATGAGAGAGAGAAAGCAACGACTCCCGCCATCGCCAGCGTGGAGGGCATCATTCCTGGAAGAAAGAGAACAGTACCCTGGCCACATATTAATTGCCTTTAAGAAGACAAAGGGGTAAATACGCGGAGGTAACGTATTCGGAGAACATTTGGAGTCCTCTGTGGGAGGGGGGAAGGAAGAATGATACCCGGCACCTTCGTGTCAAGGAACATGGCCTTTTAGTGCTCTGAAAATCACGCATACTCTCTACAGGTTGAAAAGTTCCTAAATGATTAATGGGTTGACCTGTGAAAGAACTCCAAGGGAGGCAAAGGCTCGGCAAAGTGGAAGCGGCGGGTTCCTCGCCAGAGCAACCTAGGACGTCTGCAGAGGAAAAACCTCCTTACGACAAAACAAAAACGGAGGGGAGGGGATACTCAAAAAACCGCATATCAAAAAACGGGGGAAATTAAATTACTTAGTAAAATTATAACGATCAACCGGAGATCCAAGTGACCCGAGAGGTTGGGACCAAATGCCGGAGAGGCCCACATGGCTTATCTATTAGTGTCCACATAAGATGGGTGATCAGGACAGTAAAGTAGCTATGTTAATTAACATCAGGGATCAGGGGAAGGGCGGGAAGCAGAAAATCAATCGCTTAGCTCCAAGAAGGTTTATTCAATGGACTCATCTCAACAATTGCGATTAGAGAGAAGCTATACGTTACAGGGATCGAGAAGAGAAATAAGGGGCCTGACCAAAACAAAATGGCAAGGAAGAACCTGACATTATGGGGTCAGATCGTAAGAAGACGATAAAGGGATATCACCAGAAGGGAAAAAGCATCAAAGGTTTGGGTGCTACGAGCTTTAGGGGTCAACGCGAACGAATAGTTTTAACCACGAAGACAAACAAAGAGCGATCCAAAAAAACTGCTCTGTTCGTTTGCGAAGTCTGGCGCACACAGAGGGTTTTGAAAGGAACCCCATCTATATTAATCATGCCGCCAAACTTATCCCAAGAAGAAAAAGGGAAACTCTTCAACCTTCCACCATAACTCTTACGCCGGCTGTCCTTCTTTAAACCTGCGCAGGAATCGACGAAAAGATGGGGGATTCGTTATCAGCAGAAAAACCTGTATTTCAAGGTCAAAAAAGGAACAGGGGACATCTCCAGCAGTCAGAAAATAACGCCAATGTTACGATCCACAGAAATTCGGGTGAGGGGGGGCGATAGAGGAAGCGTTCGCGGACTGGTAATGAAGGAGGGAAGCCTCATGAAGTAAACCAACGTCGGGGGGGGCTTCTGGGAATGTTTCCTTTTCCGTTGGGCACGTTAGGCAGTTTCTCGAATATACCGAGAACCCGTGGAGGCCGATTAAAAAGGGGAAGAAAAGGAAGTCAAAGCGTAATCCAAATACGATTCTAACTAAAAAAAGGGCGGAGGGGGGGAAAGGAGGACAAACCTTTGACTCTGGTCAACGTCCAAATGCAGAGAGAGAGGGGGAAATCCCTGAGGCCACAACATCATCGAAGGGGGGCCGGGGGCAGGGAATTCAAACACCTTATCTAGGAGCCTCTTAGAAACAACAGCGGGAAAAAATTATAGGAAAGGACGTGTAGTTATCCTTAAACTTGAAGGGAGAAGCTGAGATCGAGGACGCGGACAACCAAAGCTAATCTCAGGACTGAAGGAAGGGAAGGGGGGCTCTTGCATCACCCAAAAAGGGAAGGATTAAACTGATCGGCGGACCGTCCTCACCGGCCATTCATCTTCAGGGTATGGGGATATCCCACGCTCATCTTGTGTGGGCAGCGAAGTATAAGCATCGCCACTACTAGGGAGCAACTATTATTTAAGAGAGAGAAAGAATCGAAATTTAGGACTGCTCCTTTGTAGAAGAGAAAAAAGAATACTCTTTGGAGAAATATGCTCAGTTGACTTCTTTATGACGATTCCTATCATTTTTAACGTCCAGAGAGGGTGACGAGAATATCAATGCCAGTTCAATAAATGAGTCCCGGGCCGGGTTTGGAGGGGGGGGGAGCGAAGCCCTCTGAAAAAAGGTCCCTTTCCAGGCAGGAACTAAAAAAAGGCCATTAAAATCCTTCGCTTCGTACTCCAAGGGGGGGTTTGCATAGGAGAACGAGGAAACTTTTCGTACCCCTCGAACCTGGGGATGTGTCAAAGGTTGGGGGGAAGGGAAGAGGAGGAAAATACTGGCTCGGCAAGGGGGAGGGGCCCCGTTTATGTTGGATAAGCATGAAACCCCTGATGACCGGGGAGGAGAGATTAGAAGAGGGAAGTGCCGATGCCATCTATTGAATAAGGGGAAGGGGGGGAATCGTCCGAAGTAAGGCCGCATAGGCAATGCAGAAGTCAACTTATCAGGGACAAAGTTCCAGACCAAAAAAACCGAGTGAGATATTAGGTGCAAGAATGCGATTGTCGAGGAATTCTCGAAGGAGTCTGCCGGGGGAGCTGACGGTGATCTTCAAAACCACTGGGGAGGGAAGGGTGGAAATGTTCTGTTGAAACTGGGGGGGGGGGGCTAAATTCGTGTATTGAAATTTTTTGTTACCTGGGCCCGAGGGGAGCTTTTAAAGCAAAAAGCATAGCCTTTCTAAAGCGTAAAGGGCACCGCAGAAAGCGCCGGCGGAAAAGATGATACAGACTCTGGGCCGGGGACGTGGTCTAAGGGTTGGAGGGAAGGGAAGCTCTGCAAGGTTGGTCAAACGTCTTTTTACGAACCTGTCCAGTAACTACCAAGAAATTTCCTGAGTACGGAATTTATATCGGGTTGGAAGGTACTGGCATCGGGGCCTCTAAAGCTGGAACATAAGAATTTATTACGACATTTTCTGTAGTCTTGTTCAGGCGGGGGAAAGTCCGGAAAGGAAATGGAGAACGAGGGAGGTTATGGTTGACAAGTTTGGTCAAGGATGTGTAGCCCTAGGGATCCCGAAGCCGTGGAATAAGCGTCAGGAAGGGAGTGTATGTTACTTGAGCTGCAAGAAACGGTGGAGAGTGTGAGCTATTGCTTCAAACTAAGCCTTACTCGACGACATGTATATTCTTCCGGAGGATCAACCCGACTGCATAACCACGAAGGGACCAACGAAAGCCACGGTTTTTGCGACGCCATCAGACAAGGATGTCCAAGTCCTTTACGGAGATTTGTGATTGCTCGGGTTACATGGTAGTAATGTTGCCTAGCGTCCAGTCTTAAATACCTTGAGGTGCAAGTCTTGTGGGGGATCCATAAGATGCATCTCTATCGCAGTAAAAGCGGGTCGGAGGTTAAGTAGAGTTGCGGCTTGGGAAAGTAACCAGCAAATCGACGGTCCGAGTTTGACAAATTTCGCTAAACGGGGTTATGTAAAAGGAAAAAAGTGGGGGGCCAGAACCATGACCGTGCAAGCAAGGCCTGCTCAGAGGATGAGGAAGTTGGAGAAAAAAGAGGACTCAAAGGAGGGTCATCCTAGTTATATCTAAAGGCGGACCTCAATGGTGAAAATGCCGGACAGCGGTCCAAGATGAACCTTGATTATGTGGGGAAGCGGAAGTGGTCATCCTTGGAAAAAGCAGGGTTACTGTTTTAGCGAGACCAAATAGTGCAAGAAATCAGCTGAAGGGGTATGAGCTGGTCGTACTGCTCGTTCAAAAACATGCGTCCTCAGGAGCAGCGGCAAGCGTCCTACAATGCTCCAGGTGGTCGGGGGCGCATTTAGTATTGCCGAATGAAGAGGGAGAACATTTTATCCTACGAACACCAGCGGAAGCTCTGAACACACGGAGAGTTGGGGAAGAATAGGAAGGATATTGTGGGAAGAGGGGGGGAAACCCATGGTAAAAATCAGATATGAGGTCAGTCCCGAGAACATGGACGTCTACCTACACCTAACCGGACTAACTGGTTAGGGGGGAGGGTCTCTGAAAGCGGCCTCATGCAGGAGTTGAAGAAGCTACTACATTTAAAAGGAAATGGGAAGCCTTGGTCTAGGCGACTCAGACAACAATACCCTAAAAAAAAAATATACAATTGAAAAAACGAATCAATTTTAAAAAATTACACATAAATAGAATCGGGAAATTTCTACATGGACTGAAACTGCAGGGGTTGGGGGTGAGGGTTTCCAGATTAAGTACTCGTACTTCCAATGCGTGAAGAAAACATTGTTACGAATCAGAGCCGCAGGAGCTTTCTATTGCCTTCAAACTGCAACGCCTTTGAAGGCGAATCCCAAACAAGCTTGCCTTTTAAAAGAACTCCACAGACGCCGCGGCTGCCAGTTGCGCATGCTCTTTTAAGAGGAATCAAATCGGATAACTGAACCTCCTGTAGAAAATCACCAATCGCTTAATTCGGGGGGAACGAAAAAAAAGCACCACTAGTCTCCATTACTCGGAGCCTGAAAAGCCTCTGATCACAGGGACACCTCCTCGACTGCTCAGGTCCATCCTTTTATCCCGACGTCAGATTACGCCACCACGTGTTGAAAATCTGCAGCCATCAATGTGGTGTCCTTATAGTCCTTTATTCCGAGGAAGAGTGAAGGATTATGCGATTCCTTTAGTAGGGCACCCAAAAATTGGAAACCAAAGGTTTATCAGGGCTCTCAAGCCAGAACCTGAAGCAAGGAAGGGACGGACACTTCTTCCCTCCTGGGGAGACATACTTAATTAACCCAAAGGGGAAGATACGTGACCATATGGGAGAACCCTATTCAACCCTATGAAAACGGATTTCAGAAGCAAGCACGTCAATCCATCGGAGTGTCTAAAAGATTTCGCCGCACGGAATGAAACACGCAAATCCCCCAAATCTCGATCAACGGCACGCCACAGCAGGATTTGCGGAGAACGTTCACACGCAAGGGGGTGGGGGGCGAAAAACAATAATTACTATGGGGTTCAAGGGACACAACTAATACAAATCCGCAAGTTAAAAAATCTCGGACCCGAGTTCGAGACCATGAGACTTCCTATCTGGTTAGGATCCTAGAAAAAATTGAGGGGAGGGAACCAGCAACCCCAGGGCCCTGGGAACAAGGCTAACCCAAATTTCAGTCACCACACGATTGGGGGACAATGCTGTTCTGAGCACATCCAGGGAGTCTGTGACGAAAAAAACAGAGTCTCTGAAGTGGGAGGAGGGATACGGGAAAAGGAGCCAACTGTCGAGGCAGGAAAGATAGATTGGAAAAAAGGGGCACGTCCTCTTGAAGTATTTTCACTTTAGCATTGTGACAAGAGGGAAAGATTCCCGGTAGACTGCGTACTATTCCTGTTGTGGCAGAGGACGCAATTCCCCGACGCGCAGAATAAGTACCACGTGTTATGGGCACACAAACTTGGCGCGCCATCCCAAGATTGGTCCAGAGCGCAGGGGTTGCCTCGGACCAGGGACAAAAACAGACACATCATAAAGGTAGAAGGGGCCTTCCGCCTGCACCTCACCGTATCGAACGTGCCTATTGAAGACAACGGCGAGGAAAAATATCGTAGGGGGGAAAGGGCAAAATCCGGATCCCTTAACGCGAATACTAGGTCAAGAGGACAACCGATCAAAAAAAGGAAAATACTAGCAGGCCTATGGGTCCTTGCTCTGTGACAGAACCATCTCTGTACTGTCTGATAAGAGAGTTCCGTCACAGCCGCTCGCTTTATCAAAGGGGGACTACTCTCGTACTTTGTGGACGGAGGCCGGAAAGCAAAGGAAAAGGACGAGTCTCTCTAAAGTAGGTTAGAAGATATCAGCGGTCAGGGTGGGCAGGTGACTGTATCACTGCAAAAAGGGGACAAAAGAAGTTTGAGAAGATCACCCAGTGATAAACTTACACGGTGAGGAGTTTTCGCAGGCCCGATCATTTTCCCTGAAATAGGGGCTCTTAACCATGGCCCCGCTATGCAGGTAGTCCACAGGAGTAAACGTGCCGGGGGGGGTGTTGTTCTGTCCGTGAAACTGATCATTCTCCGTCCAGTAAGGAGGACCATAACCGGCCCGAAATTGGAGCGGACAAAAACTTGGTTGGCACATATATAATAAAGAAGGGGGGAAAAAAAAAAAAAAGGCAGTTCCAAAGCCCCAGACGGGAATGGGGGGGTGGGTCCCTAAGTATATAGCGGATCGGAATTTTACTTGGGGGGGGGGGGGTCTAACCGGTTTTACAAATTAAAGATGGGAAGGGGGTCCGGCACGAAGGGGAGGGAAAACTAGATGGAAGACGAGGCTTGTCATACTTGTAATCTTGGGAAATGCCGGGGAGTGCAATTGACGCAGTTAACCAGTTCCAAGACAAGATTCGCCAAGAGGGGGGTTATAAGGCCACTAAAGTATTTAAACAGCCTTCTCGGTGGACGGGCTGCGGGGGGAGAAGTCAAAAAAAATCACATGTGCTGTCACGGGGGGGGGCAAGGGGGGAGGTCTGGGTCCGCCCTGCGGTGGGTCCAGGTTTGGAATGGGTCCATGGCAAGGGAATGGGTCACTGAGGCACACTAACCGCTCAAGTCGACTTACGCGAAAGGGAAAATGGGGAAGCTAGAGGAAAGAGGATGGATGGATCTTTGGGCTTTGCATGACCTTGGTTAAAAGAAGGTGTGGAGGAAAAGGGGACGAAACATAAGGTTGGGGTTGGAAAAACGGGGGAAGAAACCGTCCTACAGGGCCGTTTGGGGGCTTTCCGGATCAGCTAGGGGGTTTGGGTTTTTGCATCGGAGGTGAGACTGGGGTCTCGAATCTCGGGATGCTGGAAGGATCAATAAAAGGGGCTTCTAACTTTTTCTGATGCGGAAGGCTTAATACTAAGGGAACTCGATGGGCCGGTAGGAAGGGCTTGGGAACAAAGGAAGGAGCTCCCTCCTGAAACGCTTGACGATGCCTTGTTTATATAGCTGAACTCGCCGGGGGGAATGAGCTGGTGCTGAAGAAAAAAGGCTCTTCGGAGGTTGAACATACTTGTCTCATCCCGAAGTAACTCGAAAGCGACATCAAAAGGAGGACGGCCTCATGGGAACCGCCCATGACTGGAACACATCCTTTTAGGGTAAACCGGGAATATACATGTTTTGGGGAGAAATCCATCAGAAGTTCAGGGGTATCACAAGCCTCAAAAGCCGGGGGAGGACTTTGAGTCGCCGGGATGAGATGAGGTGAATAGCTGTCAAATACGATGACTGCACGTTTGGCAGGTGCTCTGTTTTTTCCAAGAATCAGCGATTGAGCGGAAGTAAGTATTTTAGGGGATATTCGGGAAGTTGCTTGGGAGGTCGAGGGGAACCAAGAAGCCACCTGTTCCTACGTCGGATCGGGGTTAAAAAAGGGAAAAAAGACACCCGAGGGGAATCCCTCCAATCAGATTGAATCCTCACTGCCTCGGAAATGACGATGTTGAAGACAACTAAAATTTGCCGAAAGGGGACTAAGGGAATATTCGACCAAAGTCAAGGCCCAGGATGCCGCCAATTCGGGAGAGCAGCGGGGGATACACAAATTTAGCAAAACATTAGAATGGATAATGGGTTACTGGTTGTGGGGGGAGATGCGGAAAGGGAGAGGGAATCTCCATCAATGTCAGATTATTTTACGTGGACTGTTTCGGCGCAGAGCGATCAAGTTCGATCCTGATCTGCGGAAAAACTCCTCACCCGAGGAATATTGGTGGATTCTATAAAAAAACGGCGCGGCCAGACTCATCGTCGAGTAAACACAGTCTATGCCTTCGTCACACCAAATGGGATGCTCTCTCAACAAAAAAAAGAAGCTAGGAGGATCGCTGGGGTTTAATATTTAATCTAAAAGGGGGCTAATATGCGCGAAAGGTTGACCCCTCACCGAGCCTTTTATTTATGTAAGGGATGAGACTAGGGAAAAGAAAAAGCTGAGCGTAATCTTACTACGTCCGTAAACCTCCATGGGAGGGAAGGATAGGTTCCCGTGTAAGCGCAACAACAAGTAACCCTGGGTGCAATAAAAGGATGAAAATGTATTTCCAAACTCAACCTTCAGTGACTCTCGCGCGCGGAAAAACAGAGGGGGAGGGAGGAAAAAGGGAAGTGGCATGAAACTCAGTGATTTATTCTCTGGACGGCACTAGACGGACCTGTTAAGTAGGCTTCAGTATAGAGTGAACGGGAAAGGCCTTCAGAGGGGCGACCTTTAGTGAAACCAAATCTTTTAATTGTCATACTAAAAACAGAGACGCGGACCTCGGAAAAGGCACCTGATCCACAACGCGACGTCAGGTGCCGACAAACTTAGGGACATCCACCAATCTCTTGGATCTGGAACGCACAAACCAGGAAGAAAGCCACAGTAGGAGAGGAAAATGAAAGCCCAATCCCTCCAATAAAGTCAAACCGAACGAAGAAGGGATACCGCGCCTCAATAGACTTCAAAACTGATCTTCTGACACACAAGGTACGAGGACCAGGTTCCAAGGAGGTGTTTCAAAACTGAGTCGCTGGAGCGAAAGATAATCGGGGGGAAGACATCGGGTTCTTAGGTCTTCGGGAAAATTCACGCCGACGGGGAAGTTCAACCATATGTTAGAAACTGCAGCCTCAAGCTAAGGAAACGGGGGAAAGGGATGTAATGTCAATACCCTGCTCAAGGCCCCATCCTGACGCTGACAAACCATGGCTAATAAGAAAAGGAATCGTGGGTCAAACCCGTACCAGGACATTCCAACCGAATGAAAAAAGTCGAGCAAAAGTCAGATAACTCCTATATGGAATACTATCTTGACTTCGTCACCCTATGCACACCAACAGCAAAAAAAATCAGATCACAGGTCAAAAATTTTCTTAGTCGACTTCTTATGGCCCACCACGCGGGTCACCCAGAGGAGATGCGCAATGGAAGCCACACGGAGACCCGAAGCACATGCAATCTTCCCGTGAAACCATCCTCGGGGCTAACGGCGCCGGAACGGGCTTTCCCTGGAAGCTGCGCGGAGGAGCCGTGAGAAGGAAATGAAGCGCGGAAAACTTTCTTGAATTTCTCAAAACATACATCAGGCGGGCTACCAGATGGTCACCGGGGAAATTGAACAGGTAAAGAAGACAGCAGTCTCTAATTTTTAAGAAACGAAGAAGGAGGACACAGAGTAAAGGGCGCGACGTTGACTGAGCTAGCGAGGCAGGGCACGCTAAGGCCTTTAATACACGCTGGAGAGGCCTGGTTCAGCAGGCGGTGATCTTCATTTCATCGCACAGAGGACAGGAGGAAAACAAGCGGAAAAAGACAAGACGAGTGGCCAGATCTAAAAGAACCACTACAAGGCGGGCGATCGCTAAAGGTACGCATCGTGGTTTAGGGAAAAAAAACATAACCAAAATCCAATTCACATGGGATAAGACTCATTCCAGGACAAAAACCGAAAGAAAGTCAGTCCGAAGGGGGGGGGGCCTCACCGGGACAAATGCGTCCTAGCTGAGCAGTGAAAAACCAACTTCGTCTCCAAGGGGGAGGGCACGGGAAAGGTGACAGTGAGGGGAAGACCTGAGCCTGGAAGGCGGGTACAAAGATCCAAAAAAACGCAACAAAGACTCACGGGAGAGGAAGGACCGATAGGGGGTACTTCTCTTGTAGAAAGCACCCTCTTTACGGGAAGATCGAAAGGGAAACAGGGAAGACAACGCCGCTCACTGCGGGTAGCGGCGAGGAGGGGTTCAAGGCGACATTGAAAAAAAAAGCACACGAAAACGAGGAGAGAGACCCAACGGAGGGGAAGGGGGAGGAGATTCCCGGCGTGCGCGAGAAGGGGACGCCCCACAAATACTCGTATCTCCATAAAAGCCGGAAGAAGGGGGGGAAAGGTTTTGGAGTGACAATCAGGGTTACCGTAAAAGAAGGGGAGATCAAAAAAGAGAAGCAATAGGAGGTCAGGCGTCCGTATCTGTTAAGTTTTGTCTACCCTATCGATCGCGGCAACGGTCCAGAGAAGGAGAAAAAAAACCGAAAATTCCCAGAAGTCTTCGACGCCGTTTGTGGTTTGATGGGCTAAGGAAAGAGTGAGGAGCCCAGAAGGACCTGGTCAATAGCGAGGTGGGTGGGGTTCTTTAAGTAATTCGCCCAATCGGCAAAGAAACTCAAAGGTGGGGAGGGTGGCATCAAAAGGTGTTGACTACAAAACGGAGGCGAGAGGGGAAGGAGATTAGGAATGGAAGGAGATTGGGGGCCAGCTCTTAACCTGGGGAAAATTTCACTGAAGGGGCGCCAAATTCCTAACGTAAATGCCGCAGGACCCAAGTAGAAGAAGAGGTCGCCATTAGCAACTCATAGGGGGTACGTAGAAGTATAGGGAAATCTTCACTCGCTGTGGACAAGACTGCTTTACGAATCACCTCCTGGCTGTAAATAGTTCAACTTGGGCCGGGAAATTCTGGAACTGTCTGTTTGAAGGGTGTTGGGGGAGCATGGGGGGAAAAATGGGAAAGGGGTCAGAAACACTAAACTTCTCCCTAAAGAGCGCGGACGGGTAGGATCGAAGGGCAAGCGGCACAGATGTTGTAACTGGTGCGTGGGGCTCGGGGGGGGAAGGTGTGGATAAAAACTCCAGACTCACTCTGGCCCTTAAACTCGGGTGGACAGGGGGAGCGACGAACAGGAAAAACTGTCCTCCCTTAGGGTGGGGGGAATCGGCGTGTGTGAGAGGGGATCTGTCGAAAAAGGAGACAGCTATACGGAGCTACTCCGCTTATAAATCGAAGTCTTGTTCATAGGATTAAAGTATCATCTGCAAATAGAATGGTCAAAAGGGAGATGGATTGGAGGGGGGGGGGCAAAAGTTCCAGGTCAACCATCTTCTCAAAATTTAAATATAGAGGTAAGGCAAATCGCAAGGGAGAAGGAATGTAAAATTGCAAATACGAGATCCATTTGTACGCTGCGTTAAGGAAGTACCTTACTAGGTTCAACGATGAGGAAGGGCTGGGAAAAACACGACTGTCACCAGAAGGGGGAATGGGAAAAAATTGCACTAGCAGCCACCTTGGTTGGGCGACGAAATCCGGCATAAAGCCTCGGAGCAGTAGGGGTAGGGGGGGTGAGCTCAAGGATGATATGTCGGAAGGGATCAGCGGGGCCTGACGATTAATTTGGGGAACGGGGGTGATCTTTGGGTTGAGGACTATGCGATGGGAGGCCGTCCCAGAGTTCTGCTAGGAAAAGTTCTATGTTTATGCGGGGAACATAAGGAAGAACCGGCCGACCTTCAGGCGAAGTTGGAGTTTAAGTAAAGGACCAAATGTGAATTAAGCCAGAAGTGCCTGGGAACAACGTAGCGAGGGAGTAGGGGGGGCAACCTGAATGTGACCGCACTCTGATATTCATCACTCGCGGAAACCACAGACACCAGCGGACGTAACATTTGCATCCAGCAGGTCAAAGAGACGGCGAGGAGATGAATTGTTGGTCTGAAAGGACATGGGGGGGGACCTACGGGGGGAAGCATTGGAGTTGGGGGTGCTTAGAACGAGAGATCTGAACTCAGTCAGGCCAGAGGGGGGGGGGAGTTTGACTCTCTTGTCGGGAACTGAATCAAAAAAAGGAAGATCTGACACTCAATAGCAAGTGCTTCACCTCAAAGGATCGAAAGTTTGTTTAATGCGTACAAAGAACATTTTCGATTGCAATAAGGGATTGACCACAGGGTGGGAGAGAAGGTAACCAGCCGTGAACGCCAGCGGAAATCTGCCTAAACCTAAGACAACGAAATGGATTATTGAAAAGAAGCTGTCCTCTTTGCAGGTATAGCAACACCATGGGGTAGCAACAGTATATTACATCAACGGCATCAGCGAAACCCCCCGGGATCCTGAGTTAGAAGTAAAAGGCCACCTGATCTCCTGTTAAAAAATGTAACTCTTGCTCATATCGCTCAAGGGGTTCAGGGGGTGGAGATACAGAGAATCCAGTTTTAACCTGGGGAGAGTCTCGCGAGTAGGAGAAAAGACCGATTCCCATATGATTGGTCAACTTGATCAACATATTTCAAGTGTTCTCAGCTAGATCGTCCGAAAGGGGTAAGAAAGCCACGGTTTTTAGTATCCTGAGAGATGAAATAGAGAAAATTTCCTGAAATGAAGGCACAGTTTGATTTTCTTTAGGAAAGTCGATCGCTGACATAGGAAGGTCAGCTGCCGTCAAGGTATGTAAATCGGTTTGCTAACTAAAAACGAGAAAGGGAGGGGAGATTTAACATTGGGGAATACTCATCAACGTCGCCCCGAACAACTAATGGGAAAAGAACTCTTATCTTTGAAGAAAACCCAAGAACGAGACAAACTTAGTACGCAATGTATACGTAGCTTCCAGCATCCCAGGATACAACTAGCCGAAACGAGGACGCCGCCTGCCTCTTTGGATCCAGCTGAAGGGAGAAGGCGCCCAGCAATTCTAGATATTCCCTGTCCACAGAAGGGAGGGGGGGGGAAAGGAAGGTTGGTTAAACGATATGGGGAGGAGATCCAGGGAGATGGGTTCCGGTTCAGCTTCTGCCTCGGTCGATTCAACCCCGCCAAAAGTGAAGCATGACTAAAATCAACCTCCGGCGGCGTCAGAGGAAAAGGGCCGCGCAAAAAAGTCCCATCCGAGAGGCGCTGGACCCAAAAGGAAAGAAGATAAGATCTGTAAGACCTGCACCATTCAGGAACGGCCTGCAGAAAAGACTTTCTATCGATTAGATATCTATATGTTCTACGGGAGCGGGATAAGCGACCATAAACCCACTCCCCAACGAGATACAGGCAGTAACAAGATAAGGGAGTGGAGGGGGGAGGTCCGGAGTATGGCCAAAGAGCTTTTTTGTCAAACCCCCAGAGCGAAGGGGAGAGTCTCCAGGGACTCCACAATGGCAAAGACTTTTTAAAGAGGCCACCGTGAAACATAATAGCAAGGCTCTGCTTTCACTGGCACCCTCTCCGAGTTCCGGATTAAAAGGTACGGGGGGAAGACGAGAAAAGGTCACGTGGCTAAGACACAAACATCATAAAGGGAGAAAACAATGAAAGCACAGAGTGCAACAATGGGACGGGCAACAGTGCTTTGGCGGTGTGGAACCTCAGGGAGGCCCACCGCGAGCGCGGACTTTTAAAGAATCAGCAGTCATTTAATAACGTTGTTTTGGGAAAGCGTTGGGAGGAGGGAAAGGGCCTGGGGTCCAGTTTGAAACGGGTGTCAGGGTTATCTGAGAAAGAAATTATCACGTCGGGGTCTACCACGGCATTAAACAAGCGTGGCAATCGACGTCAAACCCGGAACTCTTAAAGGGAAGATCGGTTTTTAAAGGGGGAAAAGAACCGGAGGGAGAAAAGCATGCAGAAGAAGGCCGATGCAAACATAAAACCCTAATCCAAGGTTCGAAGGGGGCCTTTAAGGGGAAAACGCCCGCACGAAAAAGAGCAGAATTCACAGTACTCCTCCTATATGCAGTCGTGGGAAGGTGAGGGACCGAGTGCCTGGAAAGGAGGAACCTTAAGGCCCGTCGTCGACAAACACGTCAAGACTTGACTCATCGCTGCTATCCGGGCGGAGACTGGGACGAGCAAAAGACTAGGCGTAACCGAGGGAACTAAAATTCAGCTAAATTGTGGGCGATGGAGGAAAGCGAAGTCTGGGTGCGCAGGGAGGGCAAAATCAGCAGACTAGATATTAGGAAAGGAACACAACTTCTTAATAGATATCCGCGGTGGGGGGGCAGCTGCTCCTGGGAGGGTGGGGAGCTGTGCCCTGAAGGGACCGGAGGCTGGGTTGGAATCTCATGTCACACCTCGTATCGTCTCAGGAAGGACGTTTCGAAACGATAAGGGGGATGGACTCGGCAAACGCGGGAATAGGCAGGAATCTTTTCCTGGACCGTGTGCCTTTTGTTGATTCGGTGTAGATACCGGCCGAGATTCTCGTGCCAAGGGGGGAAGAGAAGCTGACCGAAAATGGGAGGCGGGCCCTCCGTTACTGAAAAGGGAGGGAGGCCTGGTTTTGCCATACGAGAGAGACGGGTGGGGGTGCGGGAAAAGAAAGGCAAAATTCGAGGCTCTGGTGAGGGAAGAAGGAAGAGGCAGAAAACATGAGGATAGGACTGGGGGATTGTGGATTCAGAGAAGACAAATGACGCCCCTCTAGTGCGTCCGGGGTGGAGTTCGCCTCTCCGGGTAAAGTGACGTGTCATGCAATTCTGGAGAGGGGAAGGGGGAGGAACAGTCCATTGAAGGGAATAATTCAGGAAAACTCCGCAAGGGACCTACAGGGCAAAAGAACAGATGGTCTGCCAATAGTGTCAAGTCGAGGACGTCAAAAGGCAAGACGCCCGAAAAATTGCTCTCTAGCCGAAAGAGAGTAAAATGGCCAAAAAGAATAAGCGGGGGCACGCGGGACGAAGGCGAGCACCGTCCCTGCTGTGTATCGTCAAACGTGGGGGGAACTTCGATGGTGAAAGGGGGGCCATCAGGGGGCGACCTTCAAAGGGAGAAGGGGTCAAAGGGAAAAGGGGGTAAAGCGAGCGACTGAAGAAAGACGTCCCGTCTTCCGCGCTGAGGCAAGCCGGCGCGTTCTTCAAGGGCGAGGGGCCAAAAGGTAAGTCGAAGAGGATGGTGGAATACTTCTCAAAACTTTGGGCCTTAGTGGAAAGGAAAGTAGTACAGGAGATCTCCCTGCGAGGATACGGCGCGTCCTGATCGTCTCCGGGGGGTTTCACGAATACGTGACTAAACAAAAGTAGATGGTTCGGTTGTAGGTGGGGAGAGGGAAACGGGTGTGAAAGAGAAGGAACTCGGAGAAATGGCTCGGTAGAAAAAGAGATATGGTAGAGACGCAGCTGGAGGAATACTAAGAATGGTTCATAATTGAGGAAAATGTACGAATCAAATAGACTGAAGAGGATCCTAGATGGGTAATTCATTAACCGGGTTGTGCGCTGAGCGGGGGCAAGTTTGGCTCTCCCTATGAGGATCGCGCACGAAAGATGCCACCTGGTGCCCTAGCCAGGTATCAGAATGGAGACTCCTATCTGAAGAAAAAAGATTCGTAGACGTGGATGGCGAAGATTTCGCCGACCGGTCCTTGACGACTTTCGTGGGGGAGGACCCTCTACGGAAAGGGGGGGAAGCTAACCGTGAACTCGCTCTGCTAGAAAAATGCCCTATCGTCTGAACACGAGACGGCAAACACTCTGTGTCTGAATCTGCTACAGAAGTTGGTGGTAGCACGGCTGTTCTCACACATCAGGCCCCCTTGTGTGGGAAGGAAGAAAATAACGGAGGGGAACCCTGCGGGGACGGAGAGCCGGGGCGGGGGGTAGTGGGAGAAGAAGACTATCTTGAGTCTCTCTGAGCTGGTCTTCTGCTCGTCCCTTCCGAACGCGTCCCCGTGGTGTACTGTGAGGCAGAACCAAGTTAGGGGCAGAGCAAAGAATCAAAATCAAACCACATAACCCCCTACAAAAGACTCTCACGGAGGAAGGAAAAAACTTAGGGAAGGAAGGAGACTGCGACGGGGGCAAAGGACCAGATCCTCAACTGTGCCGGCATAAGGAGAGGTGAGTGGGGTAAGGAAGGGGGCACTCCTCAGCGCAGGAAGGGGGAGAAGGAAAGGGGGAGGAGGGGGGGATGATGAAGAGCGATAAGGAAAGTGGGCTTGGGCACGATCATCATCTCCGAGAAAGACCAAACGGGAGTCAATGAGGCCAATAGTTCTGAAGAGAGGGAGACAATGGAAAAAAGTGAGTGGAAAAAAAAAGGACGAATTTTACGAAGGGAATGGGTAAGGTTGGTTAAGACTGCGCGGGGGGGGAACAACGCGGCCGAGAAGAAAGGAGGGTCTAAGGAGCTCGTCTAGTGTCTCGTCGGTCAACTCTCTTCTCTCTGTAGCGCTGAGGCTCGCTCTCCTCCTGTGCGGGGTGAGGAGCGTGAGGGGACTCGAAAGGAGAGTCGCTCTCTCTGATTGTGTGTGCTGGGTCAGTGACGGGGGTGCGCGGCGAGGGGCGACTCAAGGGGGAGGTGTGTAAGTGGCGAAAGTGAAGAGGCGGCGGCGAACGAGAAGAATAGAAAGGGGGGACGATGACAGACCGGCACAAGAGGGCATGGGAAGGTCAACAACAAAAAGGGGGGGGGGTTAAAGAGGATACTAGAGGGGTGGTAAGGAAGTAAAACGAAAGTGGGCGAAGAGTGACAAGCACTGGACGGCGGGGTCTTCTTCACAACTCGAGCCCTTGGAGGTAGGGCAGATACTCTGCCTTGGCTGTGAGAGCTATCATGAGGTATAAGCATGTGCGAACAGAGGCAATAAGAGCGACACAGGAATCTTCGAGGCAAACCCGGCGCTCGTCGCCCACAAAAGTACACCCTTACTTCACACAAAAAGATGTCTAGCAAACATCAATTTTCTATGCGTCAATCAAGCGAGAGAAGGAAAAGATTAAGAAAGCGACGTTCCGTCTTGGTGGGGGAGAAGGGAGGATGATGGCGCGGGCCCTGGCACAGTCGACGGCCACGCTTAAGGGTGATCGCTAGTCAATCACTATCGCGACGGGCCGCGACAGCAACTGCGAACTGGAGGAAAAAAAAAAGAGGCAACATGACCCATCCTTGGGGTGTCCGAAAAGACACTAATAAGAGAGACGAAAGGCGTAAAAACCGAGGTCTACTCTCTTTGCCTGTAGACTCGTTTTTTCGTCAAAACAGAACCTTTAGCGTTCCGCAAGACGAACCTCCATGTTCTTTTCCACCTCCGTGCCAAACCCTGAGAACTCGTTAGTGCAAAAAACAGCCAAAGAACGGTAAAGGAATCCTGGGAATCGTTTCATCGATAAAAGAAAGATCCCATAAAACTGAGAACCGACTTAGGAGCACGTTGAATCGGTCACATAGGATTTGGACAAATAAGTCGGACAGAAGGGCGGCCTTTCTTTTGTCAAAAAAGTATGCTGGACTTTTCAGACTGTTAACATGGGACTGTGATGCACTGGCAATATGAAAGGTGAGTGAATTAAGAAAGGGAGTCGTTGAATTTCACCTCTTAGTGCAACGGCGGATCCGGTCCCCTCGAGTAGCTGCCAAGACTGTCCAAGGTGTCTCAGATTTTCGTCGCTTCTGTGCTCCTGCCAGAAGAAAATTTGGAGGAGAATATAGGAGATACTAGACTAAAACAAAGTCCCGTTCCACGTACTCCTCATAGGTAGGGCCATAATGTACTTGTACCTCCCAAATTAATAAGCCGCCAGGTAAGGAAAAAGAGTATGAAGATTGAGAAAATCATGCAAGCATTAAAATACGCTATTAATTAGTCCTGCATGACTATATGTTCTAAGATTTCGCAGGAGGATCATAACACACTAGAACGGACAAACAGTCTTCGATCCATGGCAGTCCAACCGGAATGACCTTTGTAGTTGGGAAGGACTGCTTAAAAGAGTGAGCCCAACAGCTGAAGAGAGTAATTTCCATTGACCCACCGTTCACAACGAGAACGGGGGCAAACTTCGGGTTCAAAGACGACTGTATAGCTTCCCTTCTTGGCCCTTTCGCCGTCTAGAGAGGATTTCCGAGAAGTTGGCTGCGAAAAAAAAAGACAAGTCCCTTGGCCATTCCAAACAACTTTTAAGAAAGAAGGGTCAACCAGATGGCCGAAGAAAGGTGATATACGCAAGGAGGTACTGGGGTATATAAGCTGAAACGATCATTCTCTAATTTCGGAGCCTGCGAGGCAGGGCTCCAAACTACGTCAAGTTATCACGTGATTAGTAACTTGGTCAAGAGGAGCAGGGGTCCGTGGGGCCTAGATTGTCCACTGGGAAGATTCAACGGAAACTGAAGAGCTGGATCAGAAGTCAAACTTGACACTAAAAAAAGTAACTTTTTTAATTAGGGTCACAAGACACGGGGCTCTTCAAAACGTCAAAACTAAAAAAAGCCGGGGGGTGGGAGAATTAAAAGGTACCAAGAAAAAGAAAGGTTCAAGGGGAAGGACGGGACCTACACCCTGCAACGGAAGATCTCGAACTCAATCACCAACAATTCCAGAACTGATCGTCAGCGTAGGGAGTGGATTGTAATCTAGGGACTGACTCCGGAGAGAGTGCCGCAGAAAAAAAGAGAAAAGAAGGAGAACAGGATAATGATTAAAAAGGATTCGTTAGGGGGACTTAAAGCGCTTTAGGACCCCTGATCTTTCGCGTGAAAAAAAACCGGCCTCACCGCAGGGGAGAACTGGGCAGAGACTCCACCCGGAAAAGCCCAGAAAGCCAAAGAAGAGGAGAGAGAAAAAACAAAAAAAGGGAAGGAGGGGAAAAGAAGGAGAACCGCTCGATGATGGAGGTTGTCTTCAACAATAACTTGGGAATCTCAGAAGGGAACGAAGTGACGCATGGGTTGAATTAAGAAGGGGAAAGAGGGGTGCCGAGGCCATATAAACAGACGGAGAAAGAAAGGGTCTCAGTGCAGTGGGTTTTGAGAATATCCTGCAGCTTAGCCCAGGAAGTCATGAAATTACCCAGCAACGGGAAAGAAGGGACGATCCACGTCTACGCCTGGTTTGATATACGAGATATACTGAGGTAAGGGACCCGGAAAGGAACCAGTCAGAAAGAGGATTGTTGGGGGGAACTGGAAATTATTCTCCCGTGAGGGCGTTTTTGAGACGGTTGGGGGGACGCGCAAGGGGAGGGGGGGTGAATAAGACTAGTTTTCGCATCTGGGGAACCGGGAGGCCAGAAGGAAAAAGCCGTTAAGAGAAGGACTGGTTCCAGTAATCGTCACTGTCAGAACGAACGTGCAACGTCAAGAACGTGGACCAGTTGCAAAGACCTAAAAGAGGAGTTGACCTCTAATGAAAACTGCGAAACGGGAAAAGTCGAGAAGGGGAAGGAACGGGAAGGTGCTATCACCCGCAGGGGATCTTTCTAGGGGTGACACTGTCGGTGGCCGAGGGGGAGACCTGCAGGAGGATGTAAGGTTCTCTAAATGGGAGGAAAGGAGGGGTAAAGAAAGGGGAGGAGAAAAAACTGCCATCCGACCTCTCGTGACCGTGGGGAAAAGGGCCGCATTAACTCCGCGGGTGTTGAAAGGGCTGGGAAAGGTGGAGGGGGGGGGGGGAAGAGGGTGATAACATTGCTCTCCTCAGTCAACTTTGGGGGCTAAAAAGCGGGTGGGACATAAAAAAAGGAGGACGAGGTTCGGGGGAGTTAGGGAGAAGGGTGCTGAGTTTTTGTCGGAAAGGGGCCCGGTCTAATATCGTAGAACATATCGAGTTATGGCAGGAAAGAAGATTATGAATCGATGGTGCTGAATTATTTGTAAAGGAAAAGGCAAAGGGCGGAAAAGAGGAAGGGGGAAGGTAGGAAAGTTGTTTCCGCTTAGGGGGGGATCCATCTGCGCGCAGAAGCCGTGGGGGATTAGATAAGGGCACTTGGAAGGGAGAGAACTAAATTTGGATAACCTGGCAATGGAGCAGGGTTGAAAATCTCTGATGATCCATAAACGACTCGAAACATTTCCTTCACATATTGTCTTCTGAATGAACCGGAGGAAACATTAAAAACGAGGAAACGGAAGTGCAAAAACCTTGTGACAAACCAATCATAATGGATAAAATTACCGATAAGTGGAAAACTGTAACGTGAGGCGCAGGGGTGGAGGATCCTAGTGACAGAACTGATCTAAATTGGCGTGTGCTCTTGTGTGGGTTGGGGAGTTCCAGAAACAGAAAGAAAAGGTATCTTTTGACAGGGAAGTTTATCAAGAAAACGGGTCGAGCTGCAAGGCATGGTAGAGGAACAAAAGGGTCCCCGAGAGAATTCTCTCGGTTGTGAAATGACCAAAGAGGGGAATTAAAATTATAGGTCCCTTACAGCGGAGAAATCAGGGATGGAGGGAAAGAAGCAAAACGGAAAATGTGGCCTGCAAAAGTTGGGCCTTCTGGGGCATCATGACTCCCGCCCAGACATCCCCAGCATGAAGTCAATTCGAAGGACGGGACGACAAGGCGATGAAAAGTTTAAATTTTTTGGGAACTTAAGAAACACTTTTTAGCAACCTTGTTTTTAGTTTTGACTTCGAGGGAAATCCTATCTATCCAGCGCTGCACGATGCAGTTTCCGGAGACGTACCTATGAAAAAGGGAAGACAGGGAGAGACGGAACCAGCTCATGCGTCCTCCAAAGTCAAGAAATTGGGGTAAATAAGGGAGTCTCGTAGATGAAAAAGGGTGGGAGGAATCGCCATCTCTAAGACTCTGCAAAAACACTTATTGTAGTAAATAAGAAGCTTTTAAGAGGGTCAAAGAACTGAGGCATCCTACTATGGGGGGGACTAAACCTTTCTGTTACACCTCCACCTGCAGACATTATGGGTATTGGAAGATGCAAAGAACTCGAGTCATCTGACGAAGTGCGAGATCAGGACAAAGACTCCTGTTCCAATGACCAACTTCGCCGTGTCAGATCTGCTCGTCAGGGTCTTAGAAAACAAAAGGAACGCACAGTGAAGTCCTGACAGAAAAGCCAAGTGCAGTCTCGCTGCCCACCATGTCGGCAGCCCCATTTAAGAAGACGGGTGTAAGTATCAGACGTTACTTACAAACTCGTGCAGAAAAGTGTACATTCGAATCTTAAAGCCTCGAGAGTACATTCTAAGTCATCTTCCTTCCCTGTGAAGAATTAAAAAGAGGGTTCCGAAAGTCAAGGAGAAGTCCGGCACAGTGAGCAGGATTATGGCCCGCAACAGTCAACACCTCTAAATCTCGAACTAACCTGAAGTGGAAGTCAAATAAATCTCGAAGTATGGAAGCAACAAAAAACAGAGCAGACTCAACTCATCCTGGACGCAGGAAAATTCCTCACTCTCAGCCCTCTAGGGAAGAAGAGGCGAAAGCTTAGCGAGAGCCTGAATGGAGTAGTCCCAAAAAAATTTTCGGAGATCTGTCCCGGTTCCACCTCGTTATTGGTTAACCGGGGCAGGTGGGATTCCAAAACTTTTAAACGGAGGGAGAAAAGGACCGACTTAAAGTTAAAAAACTCGTCTACCTGACTCCAGTTTGGGGATCAATTGTCGCGAATCGATACATAATCCAGTTATTAGGAGAAAGAAGCTATTCAAACGGAATGAGGAGCCGCAAACTGGTTGAATACTACGCGGGAACACCAAATGGCAATATCCCGTGACCATCATATTGGAAAACATAAGATTCAAAGTTACTGAAGAGTAAAAGAGGTCAGGAAGGTCGAGAAGACGTAGAGAGGGTACAGACTGGTTCACTGGTCCTCGGATTGCCACACTGAAAGATCCAAACTCGAATCAAGCAGCAAAATAACTTTAGGAATGACTAAGAGGGAAAAAAGACAGGTGTTGGGGTTAAGGAACCGACCAAGATGCTCACATTGTACGCCAACAGGAGTTCCCCCCTAAAAAAGCGGCCAAGGCCCCCCAGGTTAGGGGAAGGGCCGGGACAGGATGGACTTTCGTGAAGCTGGAAGGGGAAGGTCATTTCTCTTAAGTCATACTCCATGTAAGGCAA
>Ga0179593_1793488_pt1 | contig 21605 bp, 23 predicted proteins | sample CZODoug2_1_08_16_FD_185931 | JGI IMG/M metagenome (GOLD analysis project Ga0179593, IMG submission 185931) | Vadose zone soil fungal communities from Angelo Coast Range Reserve, California, USA - CZODoug2_1_08_16fungal (PacBio error correction) | ecosystem: Environmental > Terrestrial > Soil >...
CCAGCCCAAACACCAGGACAAAGTGATCCAAGTCCTGAGGGAGCTATTTGCAGGAAAGAAGGTCAAACGCGGAGGAGTGGGGTTATTCAGGAAGTTGAACGCCCAGTCCGGGGAGCATGCCGCCCAGTCCAGGGGGGGGGACTGAAGCTCTTTTTTGGAAAGAGTGGAATCCACTTTGGGGGGGCAATTCCATAGAATGGGGTGAAGGGGTAAACTCACGTCCATTTAAGGGGGGGGGACCGTTTTTTTGATAGTGGAGGAAGGAAGGAAAAGACGCCTGACAACCGAGGGGGGATGTAACGATAGTGGCAAAAAAGGAAGGGGAAAGCTCGCCTTGTATTGGTATGAAGGAAGGGAGGGCCTTTAACGGTGAGGAAAAAAAGGTACGTCAGGAGGCTGGCCATCAGGGTTCAGAGAGAGAAGTGCGATTCTGTCGGTAAAAAAGGGGGTCCCGGGGGTCACGTTGCCGCGGAAAAAAATCGGTCACCGTAGTTGGGGGGAAGGGGAAACACATATTTTCGTCCGGGGAGGGGATCCAGGGGTAGCCGACAACCAAAAACGGGAAACTTACCTAAACCCAGGGGGGTTTAACACTGGGAGGGGGCTGAAGGAGGAGCAGCCCTTAACTTTCCTCGAAAGAGGAGGATCTCGGGAGGGGAGGGAGAAAGAAGTGGATTGAAACAAGGAAGAAAAAGGGAGGAAGAGGGGGCGAAAGAAAGGGGAAGCGAAGGCAGGCGATGAAGGGGTAGCGGAGGGGGCAGAGGGTGTGGGAATAATGCAGGAAGGAGGTTTTTAAGAGGGGGAAAAAGAGCATTAATGGCTAGGTAATTCTAAGCGGAGACGAGGGGGGGGGAAAGGTTGGGAGGGGTGGGGGGGGAGGCACAAGGGGTAGTGGTTTGTGGTAGTGAAAAAGGAGGGAAGCGGGGGAGGGAGGGGCAAAAAGTAGGGAGGAACGAGGGCGGCACGGGAGGGGGAGGGGGAGAAAGGGGAAAGTGTAGGGGAGAGCTGGAGTGGAGGGAAGAGGAAGTAGAGAGAAAAATTTGGGAGTGGGGTGGATAAGCGAGTGGGGTGGGATAGCGGAGTGAAGATAGAGCATAGCGGAAACTTTTAAAAGGGGAAGGAAAGGGGGTTAAGAGGAAAGATGGGTGAGAGGAGGAGTGATGGGTAGGACGAACGGGAGGGCGTCAAGGGGAAACTGTGGGGGGGAGGGTGATAAAAGAATATGGGTGAACCCGGTAATGGGTGACAAAGGAGAGTATGGGGAATTAAGGAGGATGGGAGGGTGTTTGAAAGTTGTTTGTGAGTGGCGAGAAGGGGGAGGAGAGAGGATGTGGATGAGGGGGGGTACATAGAGCAAAAGAGTGTGAGGGGGTTAGTGGGGGGGGGAAGGGGGGGGGGGGAGGCGGGAAGCGGTGACGGAAAACGCAAGAAAGGGGTAGGGATGTGGAGTAAACGGTAAGGGGGGACGAAGCAGTAGTGCGGGGGGTGGGAGGGGGGGAGGGGGGGGAAAATGGGGATGGTGAGAAAGAGAGAACGGACGGGAAGGTGAGGGTGTAGAGAGATGGAAGTTTGGAGGGGGAAGGTCGGGGGGGTTTGGGATACGGTGGGGGGGGAGGAGGGTAGGGAAGAAAATTGTGAGGTGGATGGGGGAGGTTGGGGGGGAGTTGAAGGTTGGCATGTGTGGAGGAGGGTAGGAGATCGAAACAGATGCGGGGGTAGGAAGTGAGAAGGACATGGAGGGTTGATGAAGCATGGGAGAAGGAGGTAAAGTAGGAAAGGTATTCTAGGTGGAGGGAAGGTGGGGGGGAGGTATGAGAGAAGTGCGCGAGATGACTGTGTAAAGGGGAAGGAAGAACGGGGGATGAAGGGGGAGATGTGAGGTGAAGCCTGTGGTGGAAGTTAGGGTGCTTGGCGAATGTACAGAAGGGAGAAGACGCAAAGTGGTGGATTTGGTGAATCTAGATGTGTAGCTGAATCAAAGGACAAGTAGAAACTTGACGTGAAAGGGGGCAATGGCGGGTATTGAAGTGGAGGGGGTAGAGGTGGAGGGTTGGAGGGGGATTGGGGAGGGAGCGCAGGGGATGGGCGGGCCTATGCGAGAGTAGAGTGTGGTTGGATGAGGATGGGGGGTTAAGATGGGGTCGGATGGTGGGTGTAGGGGGTGGTGGACGGGGGGAAACGTGAAGGTGGGGGGTTGGGTAGGCCTGGGTAGGAGGACGAGAGGGTGGTGGGTAGGCTTAGGGGGCGGTCGTGAGACAGTTGGAGATTTAGTAGGAGGCAATGGAGGCAGGGATGGGGAGGGTGGGGGAGAGGGGAAGAGGTGGGAGGGGGGAGGTGTGGGGAGGGGGCTGAAGAGGACTGGGGAGTGGAAGTCGTGGGTAGAGCGGGGTTGGAGGTGATTACGAAGAGTAGGGAGGGGGAGGGGAAGGAGACAAGAGGCGCTTAGGAGGGGGGGGGGGGGGGTAAGTCACTTCCGTTCCTCCGGGGTTCGAGGGAAAAGGGGGAAGAAATTCCCCCAGCCAGACCGGGAAAAAGGGCCCCAATACCCGCTCCAGAGGAAAAAAAAAAAAAGAGGAGGTCTTAAAAAAGAGGGAAGAGGGAATGGGGATACCTCAGCCCAGTTAGAGAAAAGGTCAACAACTAACCACATTACAGACCAGAAAAACTTATTCATGGACAGGAGACAAAAAGGGGCTTTCAACGAGAAAAGAAAGGGAACGTACTTTCTAAAAGGAGAGGACAGGGAAGGACGACTATCATACGCCACCCATTTTCGAAAGAGAGAGGTCTGGTATTCATAAAAAAAGGGGGGAGGGGTCTTCTAACCACCGGAGGAAAAGAAGAAGATCACTTACCGAAGAGCGTCATTTCTACCAAGTAAAATTACGGTGACCTACGCCGGTGGTGGAAGGGGGGGGAAATTGACAACAGGAAGGGGGTATAAGGTACCACCTCCTATTTCTCCACCAAAAGAAAAAAATGGGGGGGAAACGAAAAGGGAAAGGGTAAGCAATCAACCGTGAAAGGGCTGGGGAACAAACTATCACCGTTACCGGAAGGGGAAGTTACGTCAAACCACAAAGATCGCTGACCACCAGGTACCAAAAAAGGAAAAAAGGGGATGCCATGAGGTTTGAAGGGGGGAAGAGGGGCCTTCTTCTTCGGATCGAAAAGAGAAAAAAGGGACGCAAGGAAGGGAGGAACGCTGGGACGTGGCATCAAAAAAGGAAATGGCAATTTAAACCAAAGGAAGGGTGACTCAACGAGATTTACAACTGCAGGAAAAAAAAGAGGAAGATATTCCGAAGGGGGGGAAGCAAAGGATAACACGAACAATTCGCGGAAAAAAAGTTAACGTAGTGGCCCGAAGAACCGCAGACGGCGACACAAAGGGAATGGGCTGGGCGGGCAATTCATCCTCTGCTCTTATGAAAAGGGGGGAGGGGGGACGCCGCACGTAAAGGGGAAAAGATCCTCATGGAGAGAAGGAGATAAAGTCCGTAGCCAGGGGGGCCACTGGGGAACATTCCCAAGATCGGGACAGCAAAAAAGCCTTACAAAGGGAGAGGGAAAAGAGACGCCGGGGAAAAGAAAATATCTAACACTGGTCGCTGAAAGGGACTTTCGCCGAAGGGGGGGAAGACCAGGGCATAATCTTCTCACGGGGGAACCCACTTTCGGGTAGACAATGCGGAAGCAAAAGGCGTGAAATAACTAACTTATGGAACACTATCCTCGATCAAAAACGAAACAAAAAAAAAGAGGGGAGGAGGAACCGGCGGGAATAACGAAGACATTTTCACGGACTAACAGAAGGAAACCAGGACGATTTCAGCAAAAAAGAGGGGACAAAAGGAAACGACTTTAAGAAAAGAACGAGATTACCGGAAAAAGGGTCTGGTACCAAACCGGAAAGAAAATGGGTTTAACCCAAGAGGGAGGGGGGGGTTCTTTGCACAAAGGGGGTATTAGTGAAAAAAAAAAATCTGAGGAAGGAGCGAGGTGAAATTAAAAAGGAGTTCACTCCTTACTCTAGGGAGATCTACTAGGGCAGGGGGAGGCCCCTGGTCCACAGAGAGACTCGAAAATTGGGGGAAAAATGAGAGTTTTTAAAGGATTTTGTCTAAAGGTGCCGGGTCACTGGGGAAAAAAAGAAAGAAAAAAGGGAAAGAGACGAACATCGTTTTGGCTTAGGAAAAAAAAAAAAAATCACCTATCGGACGTTAAGGATGAGAAAGAGATGCATCTGCAAGAAACGGGGGTTGCTTCTCTACCCGACTTCACCACTGGAAAAAAAGTCTCTCTGAACTTCGATGAGAAGAACAGGCGTTACTTGGGGGGGGGTTAAAAGTCCCTTCTTGGACCATTCTTTTTACTCTTATTAATACCTTCCCAAAACCCGACACGTCCGCTTGCCAAGGGGAGGGACGCGCCTGACAAAACCGCACTGGGGAAAGCTCCCCCAAAACGCCACTCCACGAGAAAACGACAACCTTTCTTTGAGGGAAGGGGCTCCACCCGGGAGTTTCCCTCCTAAAAACGAGACGCAGATGCAAAAAAGAAATAAGGGACATCACATTTCTAGGGGGGGAAAATTTTCATTATTCCAATCGAAGAAAGATAGATTGTTTCAGCAAGGTAACGGGGAAAAGGATGGGAGGAGAAACCTCACACATTATCTGAAGGGGTCTGGGAAAGGAAAGTCTCACTTCATGAGGGGAGGGGAAGCTCTCGACCCAAAAAGGATGAAGATATCTCCTTTTCCACAAGAATGAATGTGAAAAGCAGGAAAGGGGTTCTTTTCTAGGAAATATCGAAGTGTCAACTGGGGAACAAATTTCTTCTAGGAAGAAGAGTGCTTCTTTTGACGGGAATTGAGAGAAATCGGGTTCAGACCGGTAGCTTCTTCTGGGGGGGGTCTTGAAAAAGATGTCACTGTTGAGAGTTAGAGATCCCGCCCTTTGGGAAGCTATTCTTTAAGTGTAGCTTGTTAAAAAGTTACAAAGGAAAATCTTTTCATTAGAATTTTAACATCGTGGCGAAGAAGGCGTGTCGGTCATCGGGTTCCTGTTAGAAAAGGTCGTCCGAGAATGGCGCTGACAAAAGGGAGTTGGTCTTAAGATGAAACGTCCCTCCTGGGAGCTCAGGAAAAGCTGACAAGTAAATGGGGGCGTACATGGGGTCCTTCTTCAACTTTCTAACAAAAAACCAAGAAAAGGAGGATTTTGATCACAAAGGTCCCAGGAGGGGGGAGCCAAATCTTTCGTCCCGGACTGATTGCAGCGGCTGTGTATTTGGGGGGGGAAAAGAAGGAAAGGTCACGTAGTTGGAAAAGTAAAAGAGGGGGCGAGGAAACCCCCCCGGAAAAAGTCATTATGTCAGTTCCCGGGAGGTCCTGCCGGAAAGGAGGGGGGGGGATTCCTGAGAGGGAAGGGGGAAGAGGGGTCATCAGGAAAGAAGCCTTCAAGTCCTGCGAGGGGGGGCACGTTCTAGTACCTCGGAAGGGCTAAAGGAGACAGCACAACACACGGGATGGGGTTCTTTTTGTACCGGATCGGCTCCTCGCTTGTCGGAATACGGGGCGAACGGCAAGGGCAAGGGGAACAGAAATGGGTTCATACCTTGGGGAGTCCCGTTAAATGATTGGTCTAATTAGGGGGAGGGACAGAGAAGCGGAAGGGTAAAAGACATTTTTTTTTCGAAAGAACTGTAATCCGATACGGGAGTGGAAAGCCTCATGACGAAGGGAAGAAGGGGAGGGCAAAGGTAGGGGGGGGGGGGGTGCTAATAGACGAATCATTAAAGGGGATCCAAAATTTGCGAAATCAAATGATCTGAAAAGGGGGAGGAGGAATAGTCTTCCTCGAAGATTGGGCTACTTTGGAATTCATGTCAATGGCGGCAGGGAATAAGATAGTGTTCATGGGAAGGGGGGGAGAAAAAGGTTGGTGAAAAAGGGGGAAATAGCTATCCTTATTGCTAAGTATTAAAAAAGGGGAGTTCTTCTAAAACAAGGGAAAAAAGTTAATACGCAGCAGAGGAAGAGAAAAAAGGAACAAGCTCCGGTGACAATTAAAGCCACAAAAAAGGGGAGGAGTTTATCCCGAAAAAGTTTTCATTCCACGACCGAAAGAATTTGGGGGAGCAAGGGGGGGGTATTAAAAAGAACGTAATATCTTCCACTCCTGAAATAAGCCTGGGGAAAAGAAAGGTGGGCACGAGGTCAGGTTTGGGGGGTTTTTTTTACCGCCATATCATTTGTTAGGAAGTTGTCGAAAGGTACACTTCAGCCGAAAAGGAGAAGGAAGGGGCCGGTGAGTGGTTTGATAGGGTCCTAATCCTCCGGGGGGAAGGGATCAACGTTTAGACGAGAGGGAAATCCGTTTCCTTGGGGGGGGGGGGTGGTCAGCGAGTACTGTGGGGGGGGGGAACTGAAAGGATGTTTCCGTGAAGGGAAGGGCCTCTGTCAAGACAGTGCTGGGGGCAATACTCCATTTTTTCTTAGGAGGGAGGGGCGGTACACCTGTGGGGTAGAAAAGAATACGGGCAATTAAGGGGACCAAAAACTCGTCTTTCACCGGGAAGAGGATCCCTTCCGCGGGAAAGGGAGGAACTACGGTGGAGGGAAAAAGGGTAGAAGTACCAAAGAAAACGGAGCAAAGAAACAGCGCACTGGGTGTCGTGAGGAAAGGTCGAGCATCCCGTACGTCCTCGGAGAAAGGGTCAATTGGAAGCGCGTGAGGAAGGGGGAGAAAAAACGAGTGATTAACAAGGGAAGGGAATAAAACTCTATTTCGGGGTTCCTGTTTTTAGTGGGCACAAACAGCCGTACGGTGCGAGGGAAAAAGTCAGCGTGAGGGAAGACCATCACTCGTCAGAGACAACACACCTGAGAGGAGGAGATTGATCTGGTATTGGGGATACCGATAGAAAAGTCTTTCTGGGGAAGGAGAAAAAGAAGAGACAGCGATAGCTTATTAAAGATAGGGAAGGGGAAATCTTTGCTTTCAAAAAAGACCCCTCTATTCAATGAAAAGTGGGAGATTCATAGGCGAGGGACAAAAGGAAGGGGGGGAGAAGTAAGAATCAGACCACCTGGGGGGGGCGGATGGGAGTCTCTTTCTTTTATGAGAAAAAGACGGCTACCCCGGGCTTCACGAGAAAAGTCGACTCCCCTCTGGTGGGGGGGAGAAAAGAAAAGGAGCAGTGGAGACAGAAACCAATGACCTACTTTGTTTTTACAACTTGACCCTGGCCTAGGAAAAAAAATAAAAAACAGGTTTTTAAAGGAAGAAAAAAATGAAGGCATTGGTTCGAGGGAGAGGAAAAAGCATCACTGCCTCTGCGAAAAGTCACGTTCCTGAATCAGTTCTCATGAAGGAAAAAAAAGAAAAGGGAAAGTTCCACCAATGCACCGGATTTGGGGGGGGGGGGAAAGTGAGGCAGCTAGTGGGCCTAAGAGGGGACGGCCATCACTATCAAAAAAAAACACCGGGAAGCGAAAAAGCGACCTGGTAATCAAGGAAAGGACTCACATCATCTATGTAGAGGGGCCACCTATGGTGAAAAAAGGAGGGTACCAAGGAAAAAAGAAGGGGGAGGCAGAAACTGAATTTGTATTCAAAAGGGGGGAATAACACGACCATGACTTAACAGCAGGAAAAAAAGCGGGAAGGGTGGAAGGGGACTGAAAAGAAAGACACTCCTCAGAAAGGCTTGAATGTGCACCAGTTGTCAATCGAAAGAGTCAGACGAGGCGCGTAGGCTGGACGGGAAAAAGCAAACTCAGATTAACCTCTAAAAGCGCTGTCCCCGGCCGGAGCCCGAAATGGGGCTCAAACCGCTCCCAGCTGCAGGAAAAGGAATAAAGGAAAGAACCGAACTCAACCGGGAGATGAAAAAGCTACTTCGTCGACGCCGAGGAAATAGAGGAACACGGTGTAGAGAAGGTTGTAGGCGTAGAAGAAAAGGTACTCCATCAAGCTTCTTCCTCTTGAAAGGGAAAAACGGTTACTGTTACCAACAAGGGAGGAAAAAGGAAAAGATCAAGAACGAATTGAGGAAAGGGAGGAAAGAAGGGAGGTCCTACAACACCCTTTTGCAGAGAAGCTGCTGCGCGATGGACAAAGGGAGAAAATCTGTCATTTTCACGGAAGAAAAATATGCCACCAGAGAAAAAAAAAGAGGTGTCCACAAGGAAAGAGCAAGAGAATAAGCTGGCCGACAAAAGGGAGGGTACCACCCTCATATAAGGGGTTTAACAGGAAAAGGGGGGGGAGGAGAGTCGGGCCGTAGAAAAGTAGGGGAACCACACACTCTCGGAGAGTGTTCTTGATACAGAAAAGGGACAAAATCTTCAAAGAAGTAAAGGGAAATCCGACCAAAAGGAAGCCAGGGGATACTCTTAAGGGATTAACACTGGTAACGAAGAACAAGCAAAGTAGGGGGGGAGAGTCAAACTCGTAACGTGGGGGAACAGAGCCCGCTGTCAATCAGGCTGCTCCAAAGCTTTTTGTCGTATCCAGAAGCATACACCCCACAGGAAAGAAAAGGGGGGGAATGACGGCTGTGAAGAAGAATCAAGAAAAAATGGGCTCTCTACGGGAAAAGGTTGCAGAATGAGAAAACCACAGGTGAAGGAAAGGTCCCTCTGGTAAAGAAAGGACTCCTCGGGGGGTCCTCTTACATACCATCCCCTCTTGTTAAGCACAAAAGTCTTGGGGAGCAGGTTTCTACGGGAGATTCCCCGACAAGGAAAAAATGGCCACTCTTGGGGGAAACTTCCAAAACGACCTCCGAGCCCCCCAAAACCCCTCGCAAACGAGAAAAATACTGGCTAATAGGGTCTTTTCTACACAGATCTCAAACATCGCTGTTGGAGCAAGAAAACAAGGGACAAGCCGCCGCCCAGCCCGACCGAGTAGAAGCCGCAGGAGGAAAAAGACCAGATGGGCATGGGCCGAGCCATTGCGAGAAGCATGATCATCTAGCAAAAAGAAAAAAGGATGGGAAAACTCAAAATGAAGGAAGTTTGAACTCTCTCAAGTGGAGGAAAAATGACACGCCCAAAAAGTGGACCTGGATGGGATTGACAGAAAAGGGGAAAAGGGATATGCTCCAAGGGAAGGGAGCCCTTTTTGCACCAAGAAAATAATGGGGGGGGCGGGTATATTTAGATGAAGCGGATTTTGGAAAAATGTGATGGAATCTGGGAGGGGACTTCTTCACTCGGGGAGCTCTTCCGGGTTCCACGAGGAAAAAGGAGAAAAAAAATTTCGTCCGAGAGGGGGAGCGCGGGGGGGAGGGTAAAAACAATTGGAAGAAATGGGAAAAAAAATTTTCATCAACCCTAGGGAAAAAAAGGGGTCGGGTCATTTTACGGAAAGAAGGAGGGCCGGGAGAAAGGGGAACAGTGAAAAAAGACTTGCTCTGACAAAGTCTTTACGAAGACCAACGTCCCGCAGGAGAAGGGAGAGGACAGGGAAGGAAGACAGACCTTCCTTCTGAGCTGTCCTAGGAAAAAACAAATCTCGTTGCAGCCCGAGAGAAGGCAGCTGTGGCCGAAAGGGGGAGGGCGGGGGAAAATGTCGTTTCCCCTTTTCGGGCAGGTGTATTTGGGGAACAAGGAGTTTGGATCTACAATAAGGGGAGGGGAGGAAAAAGACCGGTCCCGCGTGTCAGATGTAAGTCTCGCATGACCATGGTCTCGGAGGGACTTCCCTGCGCGTCCGATTGAAGAAGAGTAAAAAAGAAAAAAGAGCTCCGGAAAGAAGAGAGGGGGGGGCACGGTTCGATACAGAGAAGAAATCGTTCGAGAGACGAAAAAAAGAAAATATTCGTGTTTGTACATTAAAAATTCGTTTATTCGGACGGGTATGAAGGATAGTCTTTCGTCCAAAAGACGGGGGGAGAGGGGTGGAAGAAACCGGGGGGGAGGTGTATGAAGGAAAAGGAATAGGGGGGGTCCATCGTCTCCTCGGTTCAGGGGGGGGGTTTTTCGGAAGGTATTATCGTACGAAAAAAGTCAGGTGAGGGAGAATCAGAGGAGGAGCGGGGAGAAGGCCTCTGTTTCCTGTTCTAATATAACCAGAGAGTGGCTGTTCCAAACTTAGCCGAAAAGAAAAGAAGCTAACCGTGTGACAGAGGGGGAAGAGGAGGGAAGAATAGTAAGGAATTCGAAAAGGCGGCTTTTCGTTCCTCAGAGGAGTGATCAACAGGTTCCACGCCAAAGGAAAAAAGGGGAAAGAAGGGGGGGGGGGGGAGGGGAGGGGAGGGGAGGGGTGAAAAGGAATGCAAGTTCATACGAGTCGATGCAATCGCCGTGCCCCAAAAAAAAAGCCCAAAGGCGGAAAGAAGGCGAAGGACACCGCGAACGAGTGGGTGAAGCAGAAAGGGCGTTTAATCCCAGTGGAGGGCAGGGAAGGGGAAAGAAAAAAAAAAAAGGGGGGGGGTGTAAAGAGAGTAAATAACTTGGCGCACTGACATTGCCATTCAAGAGAGGGGGTAGGGAAGGGGCTAAGTAAGGGAAGGAGGAAAGAGGGGGAAGGGGGTCCCGGTTGTGTGTCTAGGGGCAGAGAGAAGATCTTCTCAACGTTTTAACCTCTAGGGTTTTTAACTTGTGGTCATCTCTAAGTGGGAGGGGTTCTGAAAAGGAGAACGGAAGATAGTTAATTTCCCGGAGAACGGTGCCATCATTTTGCAGAATGAAGGGGTAAAAGATTTTTTGAGTAAGGCTGAGGAAAGGGTGGGGTATAACAAGAGCGGAGTTTTCCTCTAAAAAGACACCTTATGTTTGAAAAGGGGAGAGGGAAAAGGGCGAAACTTTTCGATGATTGAAGGGAAATCCTCCCAACGGGAATGAATACCCGGCAAAGGGGGGAAGAAAAGGGGTTGCGTCAGAGAGGAAGAAAGGAAAAAAGTAACTGTTCCCAATCAAAATTTAAGGACCGGCCAGGGGGGGAAAAAGCAACGAGTATTGAACCAAGAGAACGCCTGTGTGCTCTCGATGAGGGGAAGTGGGGGCCGAATTCCAAAGGGGGGGAGAGCACCAATGAGAGAAACCAATACCTCGCAAGAGGAGCTCTCGAGAAAAAGGAGGGGGTCATCTGAGCGGTAGGTGTCATCGCCCGGTCTGGCCGGGGGAAAAAAAAGGAAAAAGACATCGAGAAGCAGGAGGGAAGGGGGAATGGTTTCAATCCTCGTGAAGGAAGGAAAGCAAAAAAAGGGACGTACTGTGCTCTGAAAAAAGGGACTGTCTGCTCGACAGCAACTAAAGGGAAGGAGCCACCCGGAGGAAAAAAAAAAAATCGAGGAGCGGGGTAAAAAAAGGGGAACGGGGGGGGACACCCTCACTCGTAAACTTGTCTTTGACGCGAGGGATACCTGACAGAAAGGAGGAGAAGGGGGGGTGGCACTTCGGAAAATGGCCGGGAAAAAATTTTGAACAAGGAGAAAGAAAATCCGACCAAAAAAGAAGGTTCTTGGGAGGGAAAGCAAGCACCGCCTCAATTCACTATCACCGTTAAAAAAAAAACAGTGAAGTCAAACCAAGCAAAGGGAGAGAAGGAAACCAACAGCAAAAAGGGGGGGGGGGATCTTTATTAGCATCGAGTGGGAGAAAAAAGGGGCCAGAAGAGAAAGAAAAAACGGCTATAGAGGGACGCCAGGGGAAAGGCGCCAAGGACCTCTCTTTACTTTGAATTGTCAAGGAAAGTGAACCGGGAGAGGAAAAAAAAGCTTCCGCGGAAAGAAGATTCAACGTCACTCTGACTACACGAAAATGAGGCAAACACCTCGGTAGGGGGGAAGGGGGGAAGGGGGACCGGAAATACTCAAAGCAGGAAGGGCGCAAAAAAAGGCTTTAATTTGCCCTGGGGGGAAAAAAATTCATCCTCCTGAAAGTCCTGTGTCATAATTGGGAGGGGAAGGCAAGGCCGCAAAAATCCAAAAAAGACACAAAAAGTCGCTAGGAGGGAGTTACCTTTTTCTCCACTCTCCGCCGGAGAGACCTCACCTCCGCCAAAGGAAAAGAGAAGGGGGAAAAAGAGTACTTCGTAGAAGAAGAAGAAAGGCGAACCGGTCGCTGGAAGGTTAAGAGATTGCACAGGTCCGCCAGCACTACTTCTTAGGAAGAAAATTTAACTGGTACGCCCGAGAAAAAAGGAAAGGCTCAATAACGACGGAGAGGGAGGAAGGAAGGAGAAGAAAAAGTACCAAAAACGGGTGCAGCGTCGTCGATGGACGCGAGGAAGACGTACTCAACATACCCCCGGTATGGGAGGGAATCACGTCCTTGGGGGGGGGAAGGAAGGTAGAAAAAGAATGAAGAACAGGGAATGTACCCATAGGCGCCGCTCCGTCTCCTGGGGACAGGACCTCCTTGGGTTGGGATAGGAGTATTAGGGGAGACCAGTATGGTATAAGCCAACACCACACTCTCCGGGGGGGGAAAAAGGGGGGATACTCTATATTAAACTACTTCAAAGAAAAAGGAAGTCTCACTCAGTAATAAAAAGGAAGGCGGGGAAAGGATAAGCGGGGGAAATCAAGGGTTTTAATTCCCTCAATTGGAAAAGGGGCTACTTTCCTTTCACGGGAAAGGAGAAAACCTTTCAATCATGCGCGAAGGGGAAAAACGAACTAAGTGAGTAATCAGGGTCCTCTCAGAGAAGGCTTGTACTTCGCTTCTGAAAAAATGAATGCTCTTGGTGGTGTGAGAGGAAAGAGTACCCGGGAGGAAGGAACAGCCCATTTGAAAAAGATGTCATATCCAGGGAGAGGTAAATCAGGACTTTTTATGTTAAAGACCTCCGGGGGGGTGTAAGCTAAGGAAGGGGGAGGAATGTATCTCCTAAAGGAAGCTAAAATTGAAAAACAACGAGAGAGCTCTGGGCACCGAAGGTCCTCGGGTACCTCCTAAAGAGAGCACGTTGAAATCTAAAAAGAGGAAATCACGAATTTACTAAATGGGACAAGCGACTCCGCGTGAGTAAATAGGTTAGAACTAAAAAGAAATAGTGGAATCCCCTTTCCTCGGTCTTTCATTAGGCCGAAAAGTCGTGAGATTTCCAAAATAAAAGGGGGCCTTAGAAAGAGAAAGACCGACGGGGGGGGAACCAGGGCTTGGGTTATCATCTATCACAGGGGCTTTTCACATTCACAGAATGAAGGAGGTTCTTTAGTGGAAAAGAGAGAGAAAACGAAAAAAAAAAGTATGTAAAGCAAATAGAGTCACTCTGCTCTCCTAATGAGAATTTTGAAAAGCAAAGGGGTGCGGTTGAGATGAGCGTGGACGGACGACGGGGAACGCACGACACCTCTTGGGGACGAGTGAAAGGGAAAAGAGGCGGCAGTGGGAAAGACGAAGGAAATAACTGCTTTCAAGTTGGCGGGGGAGGGGGTGGGAGGGGGATGTGACGGACCGGGAAAAGTTTCTGATAAAGGGGAAAAGGGGGTTTGTCAGGAGGATGGAGAAAAGAAATTTAACCTCAGAGGGCGGGGATCTTTCGCAAGTGGAGAGAGGTGTGACAGGAAAAGGGACAGCAAGAGAACGTGAGGGCAAGGGGGGAGTGAAAGGGGGACGAAGGTATCCACTGGGGGGCTCTGACAGGGGGGGTCTTTCAGGCGGGAAAAAAGGACCGGCGGAATCAGAGGACATAGGACTAGAAAGGGGTGGGTCCGTCCTTAGGAAAAAGGGGAGAGAGGAAAAAAGAAAAAAAAACGAAAAGGGAGGGACCTGGATTGGAGGAAGCACACGTCCATATCTTTCTTCTGAAGAAGTACCCCAAAGTGTCGTTAAAAAAGAAAATGAAGGGCATCTTCTGTGGAAGGGGGGGAGGGGGGAAGACGTAGTTGTTACAAAAATCAAGTTGGCGGGCTTAAACAAAAAAAGTGTTCATTATGGGTTCCGCTTCTCGGGCAGGAAAAAAGAAGAACACCCAATGGGGCGGAGTGGGAGGACCGGGAGAGGATTGAAGAAGGGAGGAAAAAAACTCGCTCGCTGAAGTTTTGCTATGGGGGGTGGGGGGGGAGGGAAAAAGCGACGAGACAAGGGCTCAAAGAGAGCGCGCCAAAAATCCCTATTTATATTTCTTTTGGGAGGCGAAATCTTCGGGTATTCGGAAAAAAAAGAAGTCGGCTTGGGGGGAAAAAAGGAAGAAGGGAAATAGGCCACTGGTGGGGTACAATGGGGAGGAGAGGAAAAGGAAGGGGACGCCTTCCTTTTCAGTTGTCCGTCTAGGGGAGGGAGTAGGGCGCTTATCGTTCCGAAAAGGAAGAAAAGGAAAGAAAGGATCTCCGGGGCGTGAGCCGGAAAAGGGGGGGGGGGGAGGGAGAAGAGACGAAGAAACAGTATGAAAAAGGAAAGGGACTTACGGAAGTCAACCTTCATTTCTCACCGGGGGGAAGTACTCTGCGTCTACTAAAAGGAAGAGTCCTGGCCTGTCAAGGAAGGAGGGAGGGGGGATGGGAAGCATAGATCGGGTATTTCAATGGAAAATTCAGGGGGGAGTACAGGCGAGCCGTAGCTAAAGGAGGGGGGAAAAAGCTTATTTTGTCGTGCGGCGAAAGAAAAGGTGCAAAGGGACATAAAGGAGAAGGGGTAAAAGAGGGCAATAGAAAAAGTCCCCCTCCCATTACTGGAGGGAGTCTATTTTCAGGGGCCACTCTTAAAGGGGGGTGAATGCTGGGGGGGGGGGAAAGTGGCCGTGGATAACTTAAACGGACGCAATTGCTTGCGGGGGGAATTGTTCACCGATACGTTGGAAAAGGGGACATTGAAAAAAAGTAAAGAAGGGGAAGGGATGTCCAGGGGGAAGGAAAGTAAGAGTAGTCATGAAAGGGATAGTGCTGTGCTCTCTCCGAACCTCCGGGAAGGGAAGAATATGGTCATTCAATCCGGGGAATTGTGGGGGAAAAAAGAATTATTGGTTGAACGTCACCTGAGAAGGGGGGAGAAGGAAGGGGTTCAAAAGAAAGGCGGTTGGAGGGGTACTTCTGCACGCATTGTTCAAAGTAACCCCTTGTGTGTTCGTCAAAAAAGTTCCGCTGAAGGGAGAACCGTAATGGTTGGGTAAAGAAACTGACGCAGGGGGCGTCCTACTTTTCTAGGGGGAAAAAAACGATCTCTCCCAAAGGTAACTGATACCCAAAGGGGGGAGGAGGGGCACTTGGGTGGAGGAGAAGAGGGGGAGGGAAAAAAGGAGGCTAGTTAAGAAAGCAAGGAAGAGGTCAGAAAGCACCTATTTAGTTAAATCCCAGACATGACTTCCGGCCGCCGTAAGAGAAATGTCTTACTGTTGTAGGTGGAAAAAAGGAAAGGGGAGAAATGAACGGGGGGATGTATACCCAAGAGAAAACACACCACTGAGGATAGAGAGATATATCATCTGGTATCGGTAGGGGGGGCGTCCGGGGGGGGGAAAAGAAAGAGGGGGAATGCCGGCAAAAGCCAAAGAAAGAAAGAGATCTCACTTCTTCCTTCATTCATGGAGGGACTCGTTTCTTTCCTGCAAGCACCAACACAGGAGAGAAAGAGGAAGAAAGTACTGACTGGGGGAGCACAAAAGGACAGTTAAGGGATGCAGAGAGACAGGCAACTAAAAAGTGCGCTAAACAATCTCTGAGAGTGTTCTTACGCTAAAAAGGGAGTACACTCTCTCAGAGTAGGAAAATAGGGATTTGGGACATTGGGGGGGGGGGGGAGACCCAAAAAGAAGAAAAAAAAAAAGGAAAAACGGGGAAAAATACTCGTTGGTGAAAAGCGGAAGGAAAAGGCAGTAGAAGGGGGGGGGGATGAGGTGGTACCGAAGGCTCCACCATCCTCCTGGGAACAAGAAAAAGCTTCGCAAGAAGGCACTAATAAACGGGGTTTGTTTGAATCAGGCTCAGTTGCCGTCAAAAAAGCTGAACCACGCAGTTTCGCACCACGGAAAGGAAGGTGAAGGGGGGAACAAAAGTTGAGCAGCCACAGTGAAAAAAGGCGGATGTAAACTATCAACCACACCTTACCTTTGACGCTGAGGAGGTAGAACAACTGACATAACAAAGAAAAAAGAAAAGGGACCCAATGGGTCGCCAGTATAGTGAAAAAGAACATTGTCTCCTTCTGCAGGAGACCAACTCAGACCTGGAATAACAACAAAGTCACAACCAAAGAAAGGGAAAGATGGGAGGACAACAGAGAACGCCAGAAGGACGGGGCGAAAATCCTTTTCGGCTGCGTATTGTAAAGGAAAAAGGCATCCGCATGAGAGGAAAAAAGGTGGGCGTGCGAAAAGCAAAGGAAAGAAAATCTCAACGGGAAGCCCTCTTCTCTCTGTCCAGGAAAAGTCCCGCCTCAGGCTCTGGAAAAGAAGGGAAGGTACTCGCAGGGCACGCCATGAAAGAACTGACAAGGGGCGTCTTGCCGCACATATCGAACACGGGGGGGAGGGGGGGGGGGAAGTGGGAGCTTTCGCCGAAGGGGGGGAAGAGACCAGACGAAGACGCGGTCAGACACAGGGGAAAGCCCGTCTTCGACCTCCGTCTCCTGGAGCTTATTCTGCCCAAGGAAGCCGACAAACAAAAGGGGGGGCAGGAGGGTATGCCACGCGAGGAGCGAGAAGGGCAAAATCTGCATTTTTCACAAACTCAACAACCACCAAAAACAACGCAACGTCCCAGGAACAAAGGAGGGAGGATCTTCTTCTAATACCCGAAAAAATTTACTGGTACCCTCCCAAAGAAAGACCGCAGGTGTTGGGGTGGGGAGCCTGAATAATGAGGGATGAGGCACGTGAAAAAATCTCCGTCTGAAAGACTAGTCTATGAGGACCGCCGAAGCGGAGAAAAGTAAGTCCACTAAGAGAAAAGGACAAGGTAAACGAGAGACACGAAGACGTGGAAAGGAACGCAAATTATTTTGTCGATCACTACGTGCCGGGAAAAGGACAAGAAGCCGCGAAAAAGTGCGCCCCTGGGAGTGTGTGCGTATCCTAAAAAGGGGGAAAGAACCTATCTTCAGGGAAAGAGAGGGATCAAAGTCGGGGTTTTTGTCGCTCGACAGGGGACTTCACCACGTTTCTCCAAGGAGGGGTCGAAGAAATGGACGACTGATCAGGGAAGCGAAAGGGGTGGAGGTCAGAGTCCTCTCGGGTCAGTCTGGTTACGCTGAAAAGGGGGGGGAAAAGGCTAAACTTACCTACCGGAAGGTTTTCTGAAAAAAGGACCCACGCCGCACTTGGGGGAGCTCCACTCCCGAAAAAGTCCGGGAGGGGGGGGGGGAAAGGAAAGAGTGCGCACAACTGAAAGAGTTTTCGAAGGAACGCCTCATATCCGAACAAGTTATACACTGTTTCTCAAAAGCAAGAAGATGTGGAGGGTCGAACTCTTGTTCAAAGAGGGATCACATCTATAACTCTCACACAAGGGAAATACCAGGTCCACTTCATTCTGGCGGGGGAAGGTCAACAACAAAAAGGAGGAGGGGGGAGAGATTTTCAAACAGAAAGAATTAATGGAAAAGGGAGACTCTGGCTGTGTTCTTTTTTGGGGGGGTTTTTCTCCGAAAAAGGGGGGGGGGAAAAAAAAGCCACTCTTACTCGAAGGGAGAAAAGAGATGGGTTGAGAGGCATAGAGGAGAGGGTTGGGGGGGAAAAAAAATTGTCGGTCTGTTCGGATCGGGAGTCTGAGAAAAAGAAGAGAAGGGGAAAGTCGGGCCAAACATTGGGGGGGGGGACCGAGAGTGCTGGAGAGGGAGTCTTTTAATTTCAAGAGTGGGGAAAAAGAAGGGTGGGGAGGTTACTTCGGGAGGGGGACACTGTCCTCTGAGAAAGAAGGGCGCTGACCCCGGGGGACATGACGGCGAAAAAAAAAAAAGGGAGAAGAATAGCTGGAAACGCTGGAGGGACGTCCTTCTTAGTCGAGCGCACAAAGGGAAAAAGGTTGATCAGCAGCTGTAAGAGATAAGGGGGGGAGGGGGCCGTTAAGAGACCCGAGGGCTTTCGAACTGATTGTCATCTCTGTGTAGGGAGCGGCCACTTAGTTGATCCAGAAAGGGGGGAGGTCTTACCAACTAAAAAAAAAAAAGGGTAAGGAAATGTAAACTGTCCTCTTCTCGCATGAAAGGAAGGTAGTCTGATGTACTTCCGGGAGGGGAAGGGAAGGGTCCTCCTCGAGTAAATAAAATAAAGAAGAGGCAAATCGGAAGGTGGGGGGGAAAGTCGATAGAAATAAAGGCCTCCCAACACCTGGGTCAAGGAAAAGTAAAGGCCCGGCGGCTCAAAGAGAGGAAGCGTATTCGAACGAGAGTAATGGGGAAGAAGGGGGAGGACCAAGGCGGTGGGACATGGGGGTATGTTGAAAAAAAGGGAGGAGAGCGTCTCATCTTCCTGGCCAGGGTAAACTGGCAAGCCCTGTTTTTTGTTACGGAGGAAGGAGAGCTTGATCCTCAGGAAACTACAGGGGAAGGGGAGGAAAGGAAGGGGGGGGAGACGGGCCGTGGGAAGAGAGGACTTGAGGGAAACTTCATGGGCACCGTGTCGCTGGAAAAAGAAGAAAGTAGCGTACTGAGGGGAGGGAAAGAAGACGCCTAAAGTGTGCTGGTCAGAAGGGGGAAAGGGCTCGGCGGCCTTTAACATTCTAGCCGCGAATGATGATCTTTCATCTGAGGGGGAAAGAAATTAGGCAAAGGGGAAAAAAAGAAAAAAAAGACATGCAAAGGGTTAGGGGAGTCGCCTTGTCCCACTCTCACCAAAAGCCTTCCTGCGGCGAGTCTATTGAGGAAAAGGCTAACTATGTGGGTGCAGCATTGGGGGGAGTCCATTCTGCGGAATAGCTGCCGCAAAGAAGAATGTTTAACTCTCGGGGGGGGAAAAGAGAAAAAACGGGGGTAAGAAGGGGGGCCATTCAGGGTCTTTCCTTTGGCAGAAAGCGTCCAGTTCGATATGGCCGGGTGATAGGTGAAGGAAGGAAAAGGAAAAAAAAGCGCGTCGACACGTGGGAAGCGAGGGGGGGGAGTGTGTTTAACTTTTTTTCAAAAAAGGTTTACGTCACCTGCGCAGGGGGGAGGGGGATATTGAAGGTCCAAGGAGACCAAAGGAATGCGGAGCAGGGTCATAAAACAGTGTTTCTATTGTGTGAAAAGGGTGGTAGTCTCCGAACTGCCAGGTGAAAGGAAAAGGGAAACGGGGCATAGGAGCCTGCCGGCCGAAAAAGGGGGTGTCGAGAGTGGGAAAAAAAAAGAAAAAAGGGAACTGAATACCCGCCAGCAGCGATTGTTGGAAAAGGAGGGAGGGGAACGTCAGTGTAGGTCGAAGGAAGAGCAGGGGGGAAACCGTAAAATGAAAATTGAAAAAAAGGAGGGCTTGCAGTAAAGAAAGAACCGGACTGCCGGCCTCCTTGCTCTCAAGGTTTTTAGTTGTGCGAATTCCCGGGGGAAAGGACACCGGCTCTGATGGAACAAGAAAAAGGAAAGAGCGGCGCAAACAAAAAGGAGAGATCATCTGGATCGGGTATTGGTGAAAAGAAAAACTTCACTTTCTTGGGAAATTCTGCAAGAGAAAAAGAGGAGAGTCAACGGCAGGCCCGGGGGAAGGGGACCAAGGGGGGGCAATCACTCAGTTGGGAATGAAGTCCACTCCCGAGGAGGGGGCTTCTTAACTTCGAGGAAAGGGAAAAAACATCAACTACGAGCAAAGGGGAGGAAGAAAATCGCTTCTGGTGGGGGGAGGGTAATTGCAGGTCTCCGGGGCTGGAGAGGACTTTCTTTTCACTCCTTCGGCCGCCACTCTGTGGGAGCCTCGGAGGAAAAGGGAGGGGACGCGGTTTTTTTAGCCACTTTCCTGTTGATTGATGGATCTACCCACAGGTGTTACCCAGATAGAAACAAAAAGTCCGAACGTGGAGAAGAAGGATTACGCAACTAAGCAGCACAGCCGCCGCGGGGGGGGGACACTATCACTTTACCCGGAAGCCAAAGGGGGGAAGAAAAATCCCTTCGGTGCGATGGGAAAACAAAAAACAAGGAATTATGAGGACCACACCTGCCAATCGGGGGGGGGGTTCAGGCTATTTTTTTCCGAGTTCTGAGAGGAAAGAAAAAAATGACCACGGAAAAGGAGAAATGGAAAAAACAGAAGTGGAGATCACACTCTCGGTAACCTCAAAGTGGCTTAAAAAAAGGGAAGTGCCAAAGAAAAAGGAGAAAGGGAGTGAGGATATTCCTGATGGGAAAACAGCGACGGCATTCTTCACCAAAAGGAACTTATTTTCCTGGCCAATAGAGAAGGAGAAACAGCTCAGAAGAGGGAGGGAATGGAGTCTTCTATGGGAAGTAAGTCCTCTGAGAGGGCTTGGAAGAGTGGGTCTTGATCCTTCAAGAAAGGAAAGCTCCTCCCGGAAGCCGCTTCCTGTCTTTCCTCTTTTCGTTAAAAAGAAAGCCTCCATCAAGCAATGAAGAGGGACATGAGAAAAGCCATTGAGCCGAAAAGTCTAAGTAAGCTACGTAGGGGGACCTTCATATTCTAAAAGGGAGAGGATTTTTTGTTTGGGAGTGGAGACCGAGGTGGACAGAGCCAGCACTACTGCGGCGGAAGTCCCGCGCACTTTAAAGGGGGGGAAAAAGGAGTCTCCCTGAAGAGAGTCGTCCGGTCTATCCTCGAAGTACAACCACCTTTTGAAAAGACCTCGGAGAGAATGGAGTCACCACGCATTTTCACCGGGGAAAGAACCGGTATTCCAAAAAAAATTTCTCTCAACACGTAGGGAAAGTTCGAGAAAAAAAAAGTCCTAATATCGGAAGAATCCTTTCCTTTAACGAACGCTGAGGGTAAAAAGGCAACCAGTGGAAGATCCATGGGTTTACCAGGAGGGGTGGGCGAGCAGGAAAGGGAGCGTTCGCGGGGATAGGGACCAAAAACAGAGACGGTGGTTCGTGATACTAGGGGAAGACGTTGAAAAGGAAGGAAGTTACCAGAAAGACTCCATGAAAAGGGGTCCTTCTATACAGGGACATGAACACAATTATTTTTTAAGGACAGCAAGGATTTGGAGACGTGCCGGTCAGCTTCAAACCTCTGTCATCAGTCTGAGACCCGCTTTTAAAGAGACAGCCTGGGGGGGAGGGATAAAGAAAACTGTCCGCATCCGCCTAAAAAAAAAAAAAAAATCTGTACTTACCGTCTGCTGATTAAAGGAAGCGGCTTGTTGTTGTTGCGAAAAAAGAGGGGGCAAAAGGACTTCACCACTTGTCTCCAGTTCAGGGGCCATGCGCGGGAGAAGCGGGGGGGGGGAAGTTAATAGGTCCCGCTTGTGAAGGTGGTTACTCGACCGTTGAAGTCCCCGCCGCGAAAATGAAAAAGAGAAGGAATTGTTGCTGAAAGGAAAAACTTCCTCACTTGGAAAAAAAGGAAAAATCAACGCCCGCGCGGGGAAAGAGAATAGGAAAAAAGACAGGCGCACCGGATTTGGGATCAAGACCGCATATTCCGAACATCCCGAAGAGAGAGGGGGAGAAACAAACAGGTTAAGGGGACCTCGAATGTTACAAAAGAAAAAAGGCTACTTCTATGAAGGGAAAAATGCATGCTTTTCACATTCAGCGAGGGAAGGACTGCTGTTATTTTGAA
>Ga0179593_1567090_pt1 | contig 21601 bp, 30 predicted proteins | sample CZODoug2_1_08_16_FD_185931 | JGI IMG/M metagenome (GOLD analysis project Ga0179593, IMG submission 185931) | Vadose zone soil fungal communities from Angelo Coast Range Reserve, California, USA - CZODoug2_1_08_16fungal (PacBio error correction) | ecosystem: Environmental > Terrestrial > Soil >...
CCGCTGAAAAGGATTTACAAAGTCTGTAGAAACGCAATAGGAAACGTGGAGTTTACAATCCAGGCGTTTTGAGGCGCGTGACATCTGAGAACTGAGAAGCAAACCAAGGAAAGCCCTGGACACGGAAGGGGCGAGTGAGGTGATGAGTTGAGGGTTTGGAGGAGGTGGGAGAAGTGCACGTTCACATTGACTAGAAAAAAAGGCTGGTTGAGGCTTAAAGAAGCAAACATTGGAACGAGAGTACCAGAATAACCGTGGGAAGGCATCCGGGGAATGCACTTTGTGGGATTTGATCGTCGTGGGGGGGGGAAAAGGAAACTGGAGTGAGGAGGTTTGCCATGGAGCACCTCACGTGTTCTATTGACAATTGATAAGTCACCAGCCCATTGTGGCCCCTACGCAGGGGGATCTGAGAATGCCGGGAAGGACGAAATTGAAGCAGTGGGAGAGGGGGGGCAAGAATACGGGCCCGTGTTTGGTTGAGTCGAGGGGACTCCACAGCAGGAGTTTTTTCAAAATTCGTTCACAGGTTTGCTATACGGGGGTCGCTTGGGAGTTTTGGAACTGGCGTCCAGCATTCATCACATGGCATTTGTGGATCGCAGAATGGATTTGTTGTGGGTGGGATGTTGGGCAGTTAAAGGGCGGCGTAAAACAGGCTGGAAGCGGTGTGTGAAAGGGGAGAACGTGTGAATGTTGCGCCAGGGAATTTCATTATCAAATAAAGGGGGGAAAAAGTCGGGGGTGCGATGTGAAGACGTCGGTAATCGCAAGCGGCGGAAAAGCAGTGGACGCCCGGGCAGAAACAGGTCATTATTATGCCAGATGTGCCATGCGGTTCCCGTATGGAGCGAGACGGAGGACTCCTATCATTTGGGGGAAAAAGGGGGTGGTTACCGGGGGTGTTAACAAGTAATTGAGAAAAAGGAGGGCTCTGGGGATATACAGCGCGGCCCGATGAAGGGCACACGTAATCTTTTGGATGGGGAGAGTAATTGACGAAGCGAAAAATTGGCAAGTGGTAATTTGGGGAATCATTGAAATGGGTTGCGTGGCAATCTCGCAAGTGGTTTTACCCCGAGAAGGTGTTTGACGTAAGGGAGTATACTGGGAACGTCCGTCAGAAAACACGAGTCTCTCAAAGGGGAAAAATCACAACGGAAAAACGAATAAGTGCCCCGTAAAAGATGTGCGTCGAAAAAATGAATGGAAAAAAGGAAGCCGACGGATGAGTCGAACTAACCAAGAATGGCGCAAAGAAGGCCTGGGAAAAGAATTCAAAGCAGAAAAGGATAAAAAGAAAAAAAAGAACAAAAAAACAAAACGTACAAGAATTTTCGTCCGACAAGTGCCAAAATGGGGGGGTACAATGGCGGAATTAAACTGTGGGGAAAATTTGATAGACGGTAGAGAGCGTGCCAACACAGGCACCACACGAGAAAAATCCCAATGGAAGGCAATTGGGAGAGTACAGGTTGGAAACCTACTGTGGAAAGAGTGGCACAACACAGGTCAAACCGGAGGGAAAGAGCATCATTCGGTAACGCGGTATGCCCGTGCCGATGCAAAAAGGAATCTGTTTATAATCCCGGTTTGCGGTCGGGGTTTGCAAGACTGATGGGCCACGTGTGGGGAAGCCGCGAACGTGCCGGGGCGCGCCCAAGATCGGGGGTCGTTGAACCGGCCTTGTGCAAAAATAGGTTAGCCACCACGTACCTTAACGTCACTAGAAGAATAAAGATTCGAAAACTGGTTCTGTGGCCACCGCAAATGGGCCGATTCAAGAGAAAAAACCCGTAATAATGCGTTGGCACTCTGGTGGTATTTGGGGGGGGGGGTCTGGGGAACAATGAATTCACTGAGTCTCTGGCAGCCAGCGTCCAGAGAAAAGGACTATAGAATCAATGGTGGGGCATAGGGCCAGAAGACAGAGGTTCTAGACCCAACTATAGAACAGTGGAAACCACCCAAAAAAAAAACAACTGGTAAAATGGGGACGACGGACGAAGAAACACTAGTGTTGCTTGGGTGAATGAAAAAAAGGCCGTAGAGCACCGTATTCGACAAGGAAGAAGAGGTGGTAGTTATTGGGGATGGACCGCAGTTTTGGTATAATAAAACGCGGGGGGGACAGTAAAGCCGAAACGTTGGGCTAGGGGGAGGACCTAGAGTGTCTGGAGTGTGAGGTTTTGTGAAAAAATGAAAAGTAATTATGGTTGCTGTCTTACCGAAAGAAACCAGGAAGTGCGCCACGCACACCGGGGGCAATCATACAGAGTGGCGTAAAACCTCTCAAAACGAATAATACGAATATGGGGTTGCTCGATACACCAGGGCTTGGGGACAGATGAAAAAAAACAACCAACAAGAGGAGGAGGAAAGAAAAAGATTTCCTTCACGTGTCCAACTCCTAGGTAAATAGGCAAAAAAAAGAGGGAAATTATCTTCATGTCCAGTGGCTTCCGCTGTGAGAGACTGTCTGCCTACCGCCTGGGCAGGAAGACAAAACCCTGGTTTAGTTTAAGCCCAGAGCCAACGACTCACCAAGATCCCCAACATAAGGTGAATCAACAAGACGTCGATTTGGACGCCCTGCGAAAGGAAAAATGCAGAACACATCAGACTCTGGAAAGGCAAACTAAAGACGCGTACTAATTGCAAACCTTGAAATCAAAGGCAAAACCTACCCCGATCAGGGTCAGACATACGAAAAAAAAAATGTTGTGAGTGTTCCACATGAAATAAGGTTGGGAAAAAAAATAACCTCGAACGGCGTAAGGGACAGGCTGAATCGCTCAGCAATGTGGTACACCTTGGCGACGCTTGGGGAGCAGATTTTCCGCTGGAAATATGTGGAAGAAGAAACCACCAAATCCTGCCCACCAAGAGCCTGGAAAACTTGGGGAAAAAATTGAACGGGAGGGCATTGGTGTGCCACAGTGAATTTCAGTGGAAGGAGGGAAAGGTAAAGGATTTCCAAATGCACCGAAACCCCCGATCTTGCGGGCACGGGGTTGTGAGCGCCACTGCAAAGAACGTCGGACGCCATACCAAAGATGCACCAGAAAAGAAGAACCAGAAATCAAGGGCAGTGATTTGGCGCCCCCAAAAACGACAGGGGAACCAACTACAGGGGCGCAAAGATGATCTGAAGGGACTGCCAAGCGAAAGACGGGGTGGTTTTTACAACCAGGGGAAAGTGGGCAAGGCGATCACAACAGTGGGACCGGGAAGGAATGGCAGAAACCTCGCAAGGCGTTCGCCTCTTTACGCTCTCCGACAGAAATGAAAAGTTTACAGAAGGGTCCAACACGTCCAGTGCGAGAACTCGGGATGGGCCTGGGTTGGTTGGGGGGGGGGGGGGGGAGCTGCGCCTTGTGAATCTCTCACAAAGCCGAGTGAAAGGGCTTGCGGGAAGAGCGTCCACTCCGGGCCTCCTTTAGGGCCTGGGAAGGGTAAGGGAACCACATAGGGGCACACTCTTATTAACTTTTCGGGGTTGGTTTCAAGTGCCGTTTTCAACAGAATGGTTTTTGACCGAGGGGGAAGACGTTTATACAAGGGAGATCGATACTGGATCCCGTTGCGGGTAACCAACTTGCGGTGCGAGAATTCATCGCAATGAATGGGGGATTCAACAATATCACGCAAATTTGTGACCGCTAGTAAGGTCCGACTAAAAAAAGATAGGCTAAGCACAAACAGGGCAGGCCAGTAAAAGCACGCAGGCACTTTTTCCGTTCAAGAAAAAGTAAACACACAGGGGACCTTGAGGAACCAGAGACGGGCTGATCGCTGCAACAGAAGGAATCAGGGAAAAATAATCATAGGGGAGCCGACCAATAGCGACTTGCAATGGAGGAACAATCTGGCCGGACGACCACCGTAACTGGAGTCCCGAACTTTCACAACGTATTTGAAAGAAATCCACCAATAGGCAAAAAAAGAGGACGGGTCAAAAAGGGTTCCAGCGCCGCCCAAAGCCCCTTGGGAAACGCCAAAAACAGATTTAGCGGACAACTTTTCTGGTGAGACCACAAACTTGCCAAAATAAAGGAATGGCTGATGCCAGAGGCACAACAACGCGAAAATCCCCAGGTAGTAAAACAAAAGGGGAAAAAACTACTTCACCAAAAGGTGTATGTCGCCGCCAGGGCGGAACAAAACAACTCAAAAGGCCCAGGCCCCCGAATCCCGGGGGCCTTTCAACGACAAAAGACGCGCACAAAGGACAAAGGGGGGAGGACAGTAACGTCGACCCATGGTTGCATGGGAATAATGGCAATAACATTGCACAGGGAGAGGCCCATGGGCATCATCCTCCCGCCAGGACACACTGTCCTGCAACGGGGGGCCAGGAAAAGGAGATCGAGCAAAAAAATGTGTCCCGTCTACCAGAATCCGGGTACCTAGACCCCCCTTAAAGACATCCCTACCACTTGGACTGGGCCGTGCAACATCACGAAAATTGCGTGAAAACGCTCAGCCGACATTGCGACAAGCAGAAATCAAGGACCATTCACCTCAAAAAATCCGGGGGAGGGGGAACGGAATGTTCCTCATTGGGGGAGTAAAACAAGAACTGTAACGTTTTTTCCTTTGGGTATCGAGACTAGAGGAGGAGGAAGAGAGAAGATACAAGGAAACGTTAACTGTTGAACAACCATGCGGGTATTCCGCAGGGGGCTTGGTTGAAAGAATGTGACTGCATGTGGTCTGACAGGGCAAAGAGGTGATGGGGACGGGAATAGAATTAAACCGGAGATGGCGGGTGATGAGTGGGTTTGGACCGTCGGGGTCTCACGTCAGGGACTGTTAAAGCCTACATCTTTGGGAAGGTAAGCACTGTAAGGGTAAACAGATATGTAAAAACGGGTTCAGACAGGCCCCATCATGGGGTGAGGAGAGATCTTGGTGCCTAAGTTTCAGAAAGAGCTGGGGGAAGGAAGAGAATGTTGGGGGCCCATTTGTTGGGACGCACGGGGCATTGTTTAAGAAAGAAGGGACAGTCATGACCCACCACAGACACACCGAAGACAGGATAAAGCCGAAAGGGGGGAGCTAAAATCAGGAGCCCCATGGGGATAAAAATAGGGCGTTTTTTTGTGGGGGGGGGGGGGTGGGGGGGGGGGGGGGTGTGAGGAGACGAAAAATGCGAGGCCAAAAAGGGGTTTTACCAACATTTTTTGGACTAGGGGTCAGAGTTGTTCATTAGGTGCCGGGAGAATCCAATCGCAGGTGGTCCGTTGGGTGGGATCGCACCATAGTTGGCAACGCGAAAAGTTTGATCGTGGGTTGGGCATCTAAGGACTTGGGCGAAAAACGGAAAGACGGTGTGCAGATGGCGGGAAAAAAGGGGGAAAGGTTTGAGAAAGGGAATTTCTTGTGTAAGGGGGTCGGACGAGAAGGTGGGGGTGGCTGGTTCAGGTTGTGCGACGTAATCACAGCGATCGGGGTGAGGAGGGGAGGGACAAAGGGGCAGATTTAGGGGGGAATGGCCGGAGAAGTCCGTTCATTGGGGGCGAAATCGTCAAACACCAGGACCACAGTTGGGCTTTGGGTTTTACGTTGAAAATTGAAGACTCGAGGAAGTGTTGGGGACGGGGGGGATGACAAGAGCCTGATAAGGGCCACCAGTAGCAGATCGGTGGGGGATGGGAGAGGTTAGATGACTAGAAAGCGTGGGTTTTAGAGGAAAGGGGGGGATCACTTGTCAAAATTTGTGATGCAATCTAGCTCGAAATGGTGTGGTTTAATTACAGTATACGGCCAGGAGAGCGACCTGGGGACGAAAAAAAAACCATGGGACGGGCCCCCTGAAATAAGAAGAAAGAGAACTCCGAGTGCCAGGAAATATGTGGCGTCGTAGAAAGAACGAGGAAAGCCGATATCCCTGAACTCGAATCGTCAAATCAAGGAAATCGACCCGAAGGCTGGGAAACATCACGCAAAGACAGCGAATACGCAACAAAAATGGGTCCAGACAGGACCTGAGTTGAAAAAAAAGAGGTGGAAAATGGGGAAGGAAAGTGTAATTAAGTCGGTAAAGAGGGATGGCGGCAAGCAACCCTGCGCGGGGTAAAAGAAAAAAAAGAAACATGGCAACTGGAATAGCCAGGGGGAAAACGAGTAGTGGGGATCTAAAGACTTTGCGGCACAAAAAAGGGGTACTCCGGGGGGGGGGTACTGGTAACCAGACGGAGAATGGTTAGAATCCATAAAAATCGAATGAAGTTAAGAGGGGTAGCGTTGCAGATCACAAAAAAAAAAAAAAAAGGGGCAGAAGGGGGGTGGTGTACAGAAAATATACGCACGTGGCTGCGTAAGCAAAAGGAGGCAGGGGTTTTGGAGGGGGACCGACCTCAGTCGGGTAAAAACTTAAGGACACTTTGAAATGAATTATGAGGAGGAAGGGACGACAGGAAAAGTTTCCGACGGAAAAACTTGGAGCAACAATGCCTTGAAAAAGGATTGGGGGGGTTTGGGGGGGGGACCAAGTGTGGGTTTTAGGGAGAGAGTTGGGCTGGGAAAACAATTAAAAAATATCAAAAAAACCCGAAGGTACTAGAGGGAAGACAAATCTCGACGCACCGTTTCACACAAAACAACAAAGGGGGGGGGGGAGGGGGGGGGGAAACATTGTACCGAGGGAATGGACAAAGGTGACAGGGTCCCTACTAAAAAAGGAGAGGGGGGACCTATCAACAACTATAGTGACATGTGACACCACTGCACAGTTGGGAAAAATCAGAAAGTCCGCTTGAAGAAGGACGTGGGCTGGCAGTGAGTAGTTAGGGAAGAAGTAACTCAAGTTTTGTCTGGTGGTGCTGGCCCGCAGTTTGGAAGGGAAGCTGAAAATACTTAAAAGCGCCGGATTAAAAGGAAAAAAAGGGGAGGCTTGGGTAAAGGGCCAACCTGGGGGGGGGGAAAGTGTGCTGGGTTGCTTGGGGGGACAGAACGTACATGCGGGCCGAAGCATGCGCGGACTCGCTTGCGAGAAAGAAAAAAAAAAAAAAAAAAAAAAAAAAAAACGATCACTAAAACCGGGAATGCGTGTTGTGGGCGGAGTGGGCCAGAGACTTTTGGAGAACAAACTCTCAACCACGGAGAGGAGAAAAATGGGAAGAGGACACAACTGGGGACACTCTAAAAAGGCGGTTTCAGGTCAGGCGGGGTTTTTCTTCTCGAGCTTCAAGGCTGGGAGGGAGAAGCTCTTCGGGAAAAAGGGGTGGGTTGGGTATGGGAAAGGGGGGGGTGTTGGTGTGGGTGTTTGTGTGTTTGGAGTTTAAGGGGTTTAAGTATTTTTTTAGGGGGTTTTATGTGGGGTTGGTTTTGTTTTTTTGGGTAGAATGAATGTGCTGGGAGTTAAAATTGAAATAAGGGGGTATGTAGAAGAAAAAAAGGTTGTGGTTTTAGAATGATAGTTAGACAACCCCAAGCCCTAGGAATAGTCTCAAATACTCAAGCCAAAAACACTAACCACCTATCCCATCACCTTCCGACCTCAAGCCGCCCACTGTCGACGGCAACCCAAGCGATACACGGCCTCCTTCACACTGACGGCCAGCAAACACGGAGACAGAGATTTGACAAGAAAAAGGGCTAACAGGGTAAAGCACGACCCAACTTAAAGTTCTCTCACCCGGCGACATCTGGAGTTGGAAAACCGGTGAGGTGGGGGGTCACCGAGGGTGGAGGAAACGCTACAGAAGTCGGGTAGGGACGCCAGGGCATCTGCAAGTCTCGACAATTGGGCGTAGCACAAGAACAAAACCGCGGGACAGCTGCGTGAACGGAGGGGAATGTTTAGGGCACACATGCGAACACAAAGTAAAACCGCCATCCGCTCAAAGGACTGGCGAGAAAAAATTGGACCGGGGGGGGGGCAAAGGTCAAGGGAAAGGAAAAGGAAATATGGGGAGGGAAAGGTGCGAAGGGTTACTGCCTTGCAAAAGCCCGTCACGACACAAATCTTTTCGGTCGCCACGGGTTAATGAGAATCACAGCCACGAAAACCGTGCAAAAGAGAAGATGCACAAACCGAGCAAAGAGAGACAAAGAAGTCGAAAATACACACCACGACCGCGGCAAAAATACACCAGTTTGCAAGGACGGTGCGTCGCAAGATTCGAAAGACACAACCCTGTACTACTCAAAGGGACCGGTGGAGGACCAGTTGCACCTCCTTAGGGAAAGGAGAAGCTGCGGAGGGCCCCGGGTTGCCGCGATTTTCCCATCAAAGGGAGTCCGTTGCCTTCCGCACACATGTGGTGCCAAAGCCGAGAGGGTCAGAAAAAGAAAAGCACAGGGTATGAGGGAAAAAGGTTTTTTGGTGTGCGTATATGTCTGCTGACAAACACCAATTTCGGAACGGCTTGTCCGCGATTTAACAATCGGAGTCCGGGGAAGATTGTCAAGGGGGGGGGGAAGGCCCTATTGGGGTACGACGCATATTTTAAGGAAAAGGACGGAGGCATACTGGGTGAATTAAAGGGGGAACGGTGCTTCAGGGGTCCGCCGTGCAATACAGTAATGGACGCATCCGGGATTCCTTGTAGAAAAAGGGAAGGGGTAAACACATTGAGGAGAAATGGCAATCGCAATGGACAAAAAAGGGGGAAATTCAACAATCTAAAACCCGACCAATGGGTTCTATTGAAATTCCAAGAACCACAAACAGCGGAGGTAACTTACGAGGGGCCCCTCATCAACCCAAAAAGGGGGGGGATCCCGGGGCCAAACCCGAGAAAAAGGAGGTGGAAAAGTAAAACCAGTACATGTAAAAAGGACAACACTACGGCTGATATGACAACTTACGTCTCGGAGGCATAGAGAACCATACGCCCGGCGACCCCAGATCTCGGGAGGTGAAAAAGAGCTAGAAGGGGGCCACAGCAACAACGGACTTTTAAGCCAGACCTTCCACCCTTATTCTGGAGGGGGAGAAATCCCTGGCAACAGAACTTGACACCCTTGCACACCGCTTAAAGCTGTTTGTACGGAAAACGGGAAACAACTTAAGGGAAGGTCAACAAACCACGGGTCGATCCAAAAGGGACGGCAAGTCGGTGTGAAAATCTCAAAAAGAAATCGTTAGTCAAAACCAAGTGGAAAGACTCTAAACCATGATCGTCCGGCATTGCAAGTGTCAGGGAAAGGGTTAAGAGCCGTGACAAAAAAACTCCCTGTCCATAAAAAATAACCGTGCAAAAAAAAGCGAAACAGGGTAACCTTCACATGATCCTAGGACAGGCAGCCAATGGAACAAGGTATGAAATGAGGGACAATAACACGGCATCAAAGCCTACAGAAACAAAGACACGTCCTGGCTGGCCGACACTTCGAAAAAATCGCCAACAAATTAGACGGCGAAAGGATTGCAAAAAAGGGGTAATTCTCTTGGACAATCCCAGGAGGTAAAGAAGCCCGACCCACTTGGAAAAAACCGCGGGACCACAACACCTGAGAAACGCCACAACCCTCACTAGGCATCACCTCGAAAGCCACCCGTCTAAAGACAAAGAGTCAAAGGGAGGGTTCAGGAAACGCAGTCCAACCTCCACAATCAAAAAGCCACTTCACGATAGATGGGTTGTGTCAGTCAGGGGAAGTTTCCATTTGTATAAATGCAACTAAAAATAACGGGGGGAAAAAGAAAGAACCTAAGAAAAAGAAAAACGAGGGCTGGTTGAACGACAACAGAGAGGACAGGCAAAGGGCGTTGGGGGAAGAAAGGGTTTGGACTGGGAAAATCTAAAGACTGCTGGACGCCTCGCCAGCCCAAAAAGGAGGAAAGAGGGGGGCGTGACATAGGTTTGACGGGTCTGAAACAGGAGTAAAGGGCTTAAAAAAATTGGATACTAGCGAACCAGATAAAACCTGAAGTCATCCAGGTGGTCGAACTCCCGGGGGTTGAGAAACAGAGCGTTGGACCAACAGGGGGGACTGTTGCGGAGTTGGTTGCCCCCCATTGTTCAGAAAAAGGTGCTGGGGTAGACCCAAGCAATGGGAAATTCAAGGCCGTAGGAAGAATTCAAAGGAAGTGAAGTAGGGAACGGAGACAAGAGAAAAAATCTGGGAAAGCACATCGGGCGGGGGGGTGTGAATTCGAGTACCCGAAGCCATGACCAGTGGGGGAATCATCATCAATGGGGGGTGAAGGAATCTTCCATTTGTGGACGTACAACGGAGGGCAACCGGGGGTGTGACAAAGGCGGGGGAAGGGGGGAAGAAAAATGTCCATAGAAAGTGCCCCAAGGCATTGGTGGGGGGACCCAGAAGTTCCAGGAAGAGTGGTCTTTAGTTTAGTCGGAGTGGGCCATTGGGGGGAAAAAAGGAGAAAGTGGGTGGGGACAAGGTTGGGCCCGATGGAAGGTGGGACCATCCCAGATTGCTTGGTCAAAAAATGGGGGGTGTGGAAAGTCTGACGAAGTGGGGAACGCCTGGGGGGGAGGGAAAAAACTGGGGGGGGGGGTTTGTCGAAGTAAAAAAAGGAGTGGGCACGAAGATCTCGCGCGGAACTTTCTTATAAAAATTCGGGCGTGGCCGATCCAGTCTGGAGCGATACAGACCTTAGGAGGGAAGAAACAGTCACTGGGGGGGCAATTAAAACTGGTGGAGGGGGGAAAAACCGAAAGAAGGAATGAGGAAAAAGTGCTTTCCCACCTTATTACGCGAAAGGCCGGAGGGGCCAACTCTTAGCCTCAAATGGGATGGGGAGAAAAGTGGGGAAAAAATAGACAAATTGTGGGTGGTGAGAGATGGTGAATCAAAGTGGTGTGCGAAGTCCTAAGGGCCGTACCCGAACGGGTTTAAAAAAGTAACCGGATGCGAAGAGGTAATGAAAGACGTCGAGACCATCTCTGCAGGAAAAGGAAAACGAAAAAAATGAGACAGGGCGTAAATATGTGGCGATCTTGAAAGGGGAAAAAACGTGAAAACAAGGGAAAAAACCGACTCAAAAAGGGCAAAGTCGACAAGCGAAAAAAAAAAATCCTCCTACGCTTTAGAGAACAAAGGGCGCCAGCGATACAAAAAAAAACCTGTCAAAAAAATAACCAGTTCGCCAGGAACGAGGGGGAAATTCGGAAGAAACGGTGAAGGAAGGAGTGAAGCTTGTGGGAGAAGGGGGACAACAAAACGAGGGGTCGGAGGTGAAATACGGGCGGAAAAAAAAGGAATGACAGTAGAAGATACGTTGGAACCCGTCCCCTCGGAATCTTGGGGGGAGAGAAAAAAGCAGACTATCTTGACAGACTGTATTCGGAAGAGGGAGGGATTAGGCCATTGATCAGGGGGGAATTTGGGGAGAGCGGATGGTCGGGTTTTTCTGAGGGGCAAAAGGCGCGGGTCGGCTGGCGGGGGAGGGCCGCCTCATACGCTGAGCGCAAAGAAAATAAAAGGGGGGTCGGGGAAAAAGTGGGAGGAAGGGTACCAGGGAAAGTCAGTCCAATAAAGAATTATCCCTTGTCCAAACTGGACACAATAAATTGCAGAAGTAAAACTTGGAGACATCGGAAAAAAGGGGTAGTGGAGTTTTTGAGGTCTTTGAAAGGAGGGTGGGGGGAGGGAACAAATGGAAAAGGAGGGATACGGGACAAAGCTGGCGAGACAGACACCAACGTGCATAGTGGGTGCACAAGCATTGCGGAAAAATTGATTCCAGATTCCAATTTCACCAATGCCCAATCAAGGAAAAGGAAGTAAAGGGAGAGGGTTCAAAACTACCATAACAAAAACCCACTACTTTGGCAAAGTAAGATGTCAGGTACTAAGGAGGAGACTCCCGGAAGTAGGTGCGGGCGGGAGGGGGGGGGAAAACGAGACGTAGAATTAAATCGATGTCAGATGTGTGTTTCAGCATTTTGGGAGCTTTAATGGGAGAGAGGGGTGGGCGAACGTGTCGGGGGGGAGGGGGACACAGGAAGGGAGTTGGTGGAGATCGTTGGTGCTTGGAACTTGGAAAAAAAAAAGTACGGGAACTAACGGAAAAAGGCAAAGGAAGGGTTAAACCGAAGAGGAGCCATAAATATCAGGACTGCAGCGGACAGACGAAAAAAAAATAAAGGAGGGTTTGCCTAGAGAATGTGGCAAAACAAAGGGGTTTGGATAAAACAAAGAAGGAACGGGAAAATAAGATCAGGAAAAGCTCCGGGGGGGGAAGATAGGTATCGCAAAACGCTCGGGAATGATTAAAAATGAAACGGAGGGGGGGTTCGTCCGAATGCTTTCTCACGCAGGGGAGGGTCCGGCCGAAAATTGGCTTCGGCACAAAAAACCAAAAGCACAAGGACACGCCAACAATAAGGGGGAACCGTACCAAGCACAAAAAGGCTCATGGCGCCCGAAAAAGGGGAATGAAACAGGGGAGCATCCAAAAATCGACCAAACGTTTCCCTGAAGGTACGGGACAGAACCTTGCCGGGGGACCACTAAAAAAACGACATACAATTAGGAACAGGAGACATGGAGGAAAAAAAGAAAGGAGGGGGGGGGTCACAGGGTGATAAAAGACGGGACCTAATGGTAAAGAAACAGGGGAAGCCTGCAGTGAAAATCGCAAAAGTTTGGGGGGGAGGGTGTTTCAACGGGCGCGAAGGGGGGGACCCGGACTTTATGAATGTGGCAAAATCAAACAAATCCCTTCCAAAGAACACGGGGCCAACGCCCAAAGGGGCTTAAGCGTGGCGACAGTTTCAGGCGGATTATGTGAAAGGAAATTTAGGGGAAGGTGTTTCGTAAAGATTAAAAAAGCCCGGGTCAGCCCCGATCCAAAGAAAGAAAAGGTACGCAATAAAAAGGGGGAAACTTGCAAGAAGGCAAGAAGACAATAACTGTCGAGAGACAATTCGAGTAGGGTATACCCAACTAAAAGCGTTCTTCCTAAATACACCATAGGCCAAGATAGCAGAAGTTCCAAAAAAAAACAAAAAAGAGGTAGACTGTGGTTCACCCGGGGGGGAAACAGAAGAACAGGGCAAAAACACTGGGGGAATCCATGGCCGCGGGAGGGTGTATTCTAACCTCGCACACAAGGTGGAACTCTCTACCTGTCTAATCCCTGAATTACCTGTCCACAGGGTCAAAGGAAAAAAGGGGGGGAAACAAAAGAATCACATGGGCAAAGCAGGGGTGACTGCCATGGGTTTGTTTTGCGGATCGAAAGGACGCTGCATTGGAAAGGGAAGAAAAGGGAGGGTTCGGGAAAATGGGGGGACCGAGATCTACATTGACTGTGCTGAAGTAAACTTGTAATTAGACGTTGTACGCCCCCTGCTGTTAAAAACACTTTCAGTGTGGTGATTTAAGGCCAGGAGGCTCGAGGGGGGGGGGGGGCTCGACGGGGTGCAAGTACAAGAATCACCTGGATAGTAAACCCGTTTTGTACAAAATTACCGGCCTATGCAAACCTGGGCACACAAAAGGGCCATGGATCAAGAAGAAGAAAAAAAAACGATGGGGCGCGCTGTTATCACAATAAGAGCACCTCATCCCCAAGGTGAAACAAGTCATCGGCAAGCACTTTATCCAAGCACAAAATCCTCGAGATACTTCAAGTGAAAACTAAACCCAAGTAATTACAAAGGGGACTGGAGGTAAGAAAATATTAAGAAGAATAAGGACAAAAAAAGGAACATCGGAAAGCACGGGCTGTGAGCAACGAGTTCCAAACCACGCGATCTAAATCGTCCTGCCAAAACAGAACACAATAACTTAGTAAGAGGGAACACCTTAAAGCTTAAGAAAGGGACACTCCGGTCCATATAAGGGGGGATTTCAAAGAGGTTGTCAATGCCCTTACGCCAAAAAGAACTAAACAACTGCTGCGATCCAAAAGGGTACTGAAACAGGGACAGGGAATGGGGAAGGGAAATTGAGCCACACGCATCCGAAAAACCACCGTAGAAAAAAAAAAGGGGCCACTTCTAAACTGAATGACTCACTCATGGATTTCGGTAGTTAGAGGCCTTACACACAAAATATGCTGCTCCATAATCAAGCTTTTGCTCATGATCGGACAAAAGGGAACGGGGGGACTCATAAACGGAAAAAGCAATGGGAAAATGGGGGGAAAAAAAATCCAAGGGAAAGAAAGCAAACGTTGCGCCCCAACAGGACATCCTACATCCACTCCCACGGGTTCCATGCCTTTGAGGGGGGCACCAACGATCGACAAAAATCTCAAAAGTCCGGTTCAACAAGGAGCTTCAAGGTTATCGGGGGGGGACAGCCGCACGTGCATTAAGCCCCGACCATTGGAGTAAGGACGGGGTGACAATCACGGAGAAGTGAAACAAAACCCTCGAAAAACAAAAAAGACGCAAAGAGAAAAAGAGAGGGGGAAGGGCCGTACAGACCCACGTTAAATAAAACTTGCGGGACGACTCACTAATTGTGTCGTGTTCAAGATTGACTGGGTAAAAAGGGGGTTAACGTTGGGGAGAGAGGGTCAAAACAACACAAACAACGGGGGGGAAAAGAATAAACAAAAAGCTGAACGGACACCATAGGAGTTGAGCAGCAAGGTCGTTGGAGAAATGTTGGACCCTGTGTGAAAAGAGGGAACGGCGAGAGGAACCATAGGACCTAATAACTGCATGTAGACGGTCGAGTATGGAAAGAATGGAGGTAAGGTTTGTAACGGAGCTTGGGAATGTGTACTACAAGAGGGAGGCCAAGGCTTAAACGATGTACCAAATGGGAACTCGGGGAGACGGAATTTTTGTTTTTGGTGAATTTGGGGAGCACGGAGGGTTGGAAGGGACCATTCATGGGGAAGGGGGGGCAGGAGGGGAAGGGGGGGGGGAAGAAAATGCGCAAAGTGCATGGGAGCAAGGAAAAATTCAATGCAAATGGGGGGGCGAACAGGGACTGGGAAGAAAAAAACCTGAGTTTAGCGATCATGAAAACAGGGGGAGATGGGGGAAACACGAGTTTTTGGTTGTTTGCATGCGGGACCACCCACCACGACCAAGGGTCAAAAGGGGGTGAAGGGGGAGTATTCAACCACAAAAACCGGTACAAGGGAACGTGTGGCGGCGTGCCTGTGATCAGGGCAAGCAGGACCTGTGTGCGGCATTGGCGCACCAGTGATCCGAGGGGGGGGGATCGTAAAAAATACGCGGCGGAGCGTGTGGAAAAGTGAGGAGGTGTCCCCGAAAGGGTTGATTTCTTAAAAGATAGGGGGGGGAAAAGGTTCGGAAGGGGGGGGGGCCTTGGGTTGTCGAAAGGAAAGGAAAGGCGAGCGGTTCACCCGACGACATGGCGGGCGCGGATTGCTATGAGTCCCGGCGAAGCGGGTCAAGCAAGTATGTTTGCAGAAGAAAGCCCTGTTTTTGTTGGAATCGGGGTTAACGAAGGGGATCTCACGAGGGGGGGATTTTCAGTCGGGCCTCTGACGTCCCCGTCGGAGCAGTAAAGATGGGATTGGAGGAGGAATTGAGCTAGCTGGAAAGGAGGGGGGTGTTAGAAAGATAGGGGGGAAGGGGCAGGGGGGGAGAGGGACAATACTAGAAAGGGGGGGCCCTCACTGGATACATTGCCCAGGAGACTACTGTTATGAACTTAGCAGAGACCATTTCGAAAGGGCAGACAAAAGGTAAGTCAAAGTACGCGGGGGGAAAAAAAGAGGGGGATCGTAAATGTACAGGGATGAACCCTGAAATATCGGACATCGGAGCCGTCACGAGGAAAAGTAATAAACGAGGATGGAAAAGGAAAAGACGCAGGAGGAGGGAAAACCAAAAATTTTCCAGACCAAATGGAAATGATCAGCCAAACATCGAGCTGGGGAACAAGGGGACCTAAAAATAAGGGGGGGTTGGGAAAAGAAGTAAGAGCGCAAAAAGTCCACTAAAATAACTTACCGTCGGAATGGATTCGCCAAGTTGGAAAAGGGGGGGGGGAGGACTTCAGGGGGGGAAAAGGTGAAAAACGAACGAAAAGGGGGAGGACACTCAGAATAACTTGGTCAAAACTTTAAGATCGGGCGGGGAGGGGCAAACAAAAGTCCGGTCCTGGGGATGAGAGGTTGGAAACGTTCCGTGATCTTGTGGCGGGGGGCCGGCGGTACCGTTTCTGGGCGCCTCAATAAACAAAAGGGGAGGTCGCGCAAAAAAAAATCGGGGGGTTTCAAGTTGAAAAAAAGGTTGTGTTGATCGTCCGTGGACGCGAAAACGAAAGTACAAAGTTTGGGAAAGGGGAAAGGGCAAAAAAACCCGAAGGGTGGCTGATAAGGGTCACATTTACTGGTGGTCTTCTGGGGGGACAATGGGTTTTTGGGAGGGTTGTGGAATGGGGGGGAAAAAGGGGACAAAAATAGAACACGCGTCCATCAAAATAACCATCTCACGTCTGAATTGGGTTGGGGCACAGGTTATGGTGGAGACGGGGAAAAAGGCAACTTAAGGTCCCGAGAAAGTAGGAGATGTGGTAACAAAACAGAAACCACGAAGTTCCCCATGTACACAAAAACCGAACGAAAAAAAAGAATTTGGCAAATCAGGAGGGAGAGGCAAAGACTAAAAGTAGGGGGGGGGGGGAAAATTGAAAGGCATGGGATATCTGGATCTCAAGGGGGAAATCAATGGAGATTGGGGGGCGTTCCAAGCAAAGGTTCTAAGGGGAAAAAAAAGAAAAAATGGAGTCGGGATGGGACGTTTCAAAAAACTTTGGTAGGGGGGGAGCCTGCAGTAAAGGGGGGGGGTTGCGGGAAGAGGGGTAGGGTGGGTGGGCGGGGCAATACACGAAAAAAAATTGTGAAAATCCATACGTAACAAACCAAATGCCAATATCCTACATCTGAAGCGAGCGGACAAAACAGAAAAAAAGAACTCTAAAAACGAAAAACACCTGTGCTTTTTGGGTAAAAGAATAAAAGAGGGGGGGAAAAAAACGAAAGTTGAAAGAAGAGCGAAAAAAAAAACAAAAAAGATATTATCAGCGGTGGCACTCTAGATACATCAAACAAGTCAGGGGTAGGTAAATTAGTTTCCCAGGGGGGGGTCAGAGAAAAAAATGTTGGAGGTCCACTCGAAGCAGGGAAAGACTGCCACTGATTACGTGGTCAAAACTGGGACTGACCAACCAAAAAAGATCGCCAGCAGAAAGGGGAAAGGGACCAGAAACAATAAAAGCTATGACCACGCGAAATAAATAAATAGGGAACACATTCGGCCAGAAAAAAGAGAAAACGCTATAAGGGGGGGGGGAAAAAGTAGACATCTTAACGTTCTTGAAGAAGAAAAAATGAACCAAGAAGGATCACTACTTCTGTTTGCAACTGTGCAGGTGGGTGAATGACTATATGTTTTGAGAGAAACCTCTCCGAAGTGAGGAGGGGACACGGAAACATCAATCGCGGGGGGGAGGGGGGGGGTGGAAAATGGGGTGGGACACTGACAAATTAACTGTCCGACAAATAAATTGTTACAAAACAACCAATCCTGGAAAGAAAAAAAAAAGGGGGGGGCAAACGGACAGGACTTAAAAAAAAAGGGAAAGGGGACGAGAAAACCGGAGCCCAATTTATGGGAAAAGACAGGAATAAGGGTGAGAAAAAAGTGACTTTCAAAAAAGGGGAGGACGGGGGTTCAAAAAACCGGTGACCAAACCCCAGAAGAGGGATCGCAATAAGAAGGGGGGGGGGATGGGGGATCCCACAAGACGCAAGAATAAACAACAAAAAAAAAAAAAAATACAGAACGGAAAGTAAAGGAAAGCAAAAGGGGAGAAGGGTTCACACAAACGCGGGGAGAAGATTACAGCTCATGCGATGAATGCTGGGGGATTCTAGAACATGGTTCCAAGTTTTAACTTTACTCTTCCACTTAGAAAAGGTGGCCACGAAGGGGAAGTCGAAGGCGAGATGGGTGGGAACAACTAAAAGCTTGACCGCACTAAATACATTCAAACAAAGGGGGTTTGGTCCTTCAAACGCGTGCCCGCAGGCGGGAGCAGGGGCGGAGAAACTCAGGGGTATTGGGGAAAGGAACAGGGTTTTTTGTGGGGTTGCAGAGAGGAGAAATGGGAAAGCAATGAGCTGAACGAAACAGACCTGAAAGGGGCGGCGAAAATGAGGTAGGGAAAAGGAAGAAAACTAGCCTTTGGCGGATCCGTGCTGAGAACACCGATGAAAAAAAAGGATGTCAAAATTTTTGGAGGGTTCAAAAAGCTTTCTCCAAAATGGGCTCTACGACCTGTTCAAAAAAAAGTAGTACGCTCAAGAAGGGGAGGTGACCTGGTCCGTACCAACATGGAAAGAAAGGAGAAAAAATGCACAAGAACTAGACCCACGCACAATTTTTCAGTGAAAGGAACTCCCATACAAGCCCGAAGAATGGCCGTCATCGGCGGGGGGATAAAAGAAGAACGAAAAAAAAATTGGATCACGTCGTAAAAACGGAAAAGTATGCAAACAAGGAGAAAGGAAGAGATCAGAAGCACTGAAAGAGTCACCTCCGTCCAAATGTGTTCTCCCAAGGTCACGATCTGACCGCGGTCAATAGTGCAGAAAACGGGAAAGAAAACAGAAAAAAAGTACGTCCCCTACCTGAAAAAACTTTGGAAACCGGGGCGGGAAAACTTCCGACAAACTTGAAACCACCCTCACTCGGGTAACCCTACTTCCACAGCCAAGGAAAACTTAAGACAAAAAGGGGGGGGGAGAGCCCAATTGAAAACAGGAATAATTTAAAAGAAAGGAAGCACACAAACGCCCGAAAAAAAGGGGGGGACACAAAATGGGATCTGACACCACTGGCAGATTTCTGTGGTCCACCATCTACTTATTCAAAACACAACGCCCACGATGCATGGGATTAAAAAGGAAAGGGCCTACAGAGGGCAGAAAGTGAAGGAGAGAAGAGTATGAGTACCGGGAAATGTGACAAAAAATTCACCTAAAGCGGCAGGTCTCCTGGGAAAAAGGGTCACTCCGACAACAAGATCAAAGAGCACCAGGAAGGAACACACAGGAAAAAAAACAAAAGGACCGTATGAATCCCAGTCTTGGAACAGAGGAGAAAGAGGGTAATCCTCCCAGAACCAAACAGTGGGGTAGGGGGGAAGGGTACCTTAGCAAAAACGATGAGTCAAGGGAAAGAACCAACCATCGAGGCCGAAAAGAAAGCCGCAAGCTGGACTTTACATGGTCAGGGGGAGGCAGGGAAAGTCAAAGGGGGGAGGGTATCGGTAACTCGGAAATGGGGGTAAGGAAAAAAGATAGGTGTCAGGTGTTGGGAAGGGGTGAAATGGAAAAAAAAACGAAGGAGAAGAAGGGATAAAAGTAAATTGAAAAAAACTAAACCATTATTTTACCTCGCAAAGAAAGGACTTTGGGGATAGAGGGGGGAAGGGACGTGAAAAATCAGGGGGAAAGCAAAGTTCTTAAAAAAAAAGGTGCGGTAGGAAGGGGAGGGATGGAGTGGAGGGAAAACTTAGTCACGTAAGTACTACAAGAAGTCAAGGGGAGGAATTAAAGCACATGGGGTTAGAAAAGGGGGGGAATAGCCTTTCGGGAAACGGCAAAAAAAAAAGGAAGGGTTGGGGAAGAGCGTGGGGGGGAACGGAAAAGGGCAACCCTGGTTCTAAGGGGAAGGAAGTTGGGAAAAACGGTTTGGGGGGAAAAAGCAATCATAAGAAGGGCCAAATTGGGGGGTTGGAAGGACATGATATCAAAGTGGGGCAGTGCAGTAGAACGCCGAATAGGGGAGAAGAAATCGGGTCTTGTTGGGGGGGAAAGTGCGAGGAAAATCAATGCTGAGACAGAAAGTGGTGGGAGGGAAAAAGGAGGTCAAAAAATGTGGGGGCGTGGATTTTACACTCTGCAGGGCATCAGCATTTTCAGAGAGAAAATGGTTGGAAGGAACAGGGGGGGAAGCGCACCAAAAAAGAGAAGTGTGCCGAGGGTGATAAGGGTTGGGGGGGCGCAGGGGGGGTGAGTACCACAAAAAGAGGGGGGGAATCGTGTGAAAAGGACCGGAAATGTGAAGCAGGGTGGAGTCAAAAGGGGAAATTTTGAAAGGAAAGGGTGGAGCTGGGGGAAAGATGGTTGTCGAGCAGGGACGATCCGGGGGCGAAAGCTTAGGATTCACGGATTGGGGACCGAAGGTGGGCCCGGGAGAAAAGTAGACCCTTAAGAAAGGGGTGTTTGGGGACGGGGGAAAGGGTGGGGAGCTAGAAAAAGGGAAATTTGGCGTCGGGGATACGGCCAGGAATGCCCACTCGTGACTAAAAAGAAGGGGAAAAGGGTTTGACGTAAGGATCGTGGGGGAGGGGAATGTGGTGAGAGTGCATGGGGCTTCTAAAACATTGGTGGTTTCAGAAAAAACGGGTTTTTTGAAACAGACAGGAGATGCCGAAAGACAAGGAAAAAGACGTGAGAGAAGACTGCAGGGGGGATTCACAAAGCAAAAAAGGGAATGAACGTCGTTAATACAACGAAAGCCAGAGAAAGAAGAATACTAGTGCGTCCAATCAAGAAAAACCAAAGGGGAGGGTAAATTCCAGCAACAGAAAAAAGAAGAAAGAACAAAAACAAAAAAAGAAAAAACCCAATACCCTTTCTCGAACAAATGACGGGGCCCGTGGAATGAAAGGGGGGGGGGACCATGTGGGAAGTAGAGCAAGGGGGCGGTTCCAAGTCGCGGGTTTAGAATAAACGACCACAGTGTCACCAATCGACCAAATTAACAAGGTAAAGGTGAAAAGGGAAAAAGTCTCGTATCTGGGAAAAAGCAACAGCAAACGGAACAGACTACAGAGTGTATGCTACTCGGAGGCCGCCAGTGTCAGAGGAAGAATTATTTGAGACTCGGGTTCGCGGGAAGGGAGAAGGGGGGCAGATCCGGAGTGGGGCGTTGGAGCGCAAAAAAAAATACAGTTTGATGAAGGCACTCAAAGAAGGGGGGGGGGGGGGGTGGGAGGAAAAGCCCTTTGCAGTTTAACGGTAACAGAAACCAATCAAGAATTTGGAGTGTCCGGGAAGAGTTGGGGAAAAACGGAAAGTTGGGGTCAATGCGCAAAAGCATATGGGTGTACGAAAACTTTTTTTGTCTGGGAAAGGATTTGGGGGGAGGAAAACAATTTACAAGAAAAAAAACGCGGAGTAAGAGGTCAAGACAAATAGTCTGAAACTAGTGGGTCTGGGGGGGGGGAAAACAATGCCAAGGTGAATGCCAAAAAAAAGGGGGAACCAACTTAATGTGCAGCACAACATGTCAAATGTTTTCAAAGAGAAAATGGGGGGGGCAAATCAGGATCGAGGCGAAAAAAAAAAATGAAAAAAGGTAGAGGTGTGTTAGGGAAAAAGGTAATTCAAAGGGAAATCTCTGGTCTAGGTGGGGGGAAGGGGACCAAAGAATGGGGCGTGGGAATGGTTGAAGGGTAAACGGAAAAGAAGTTGCAGGTGAGGTCAGGCCGTTTAATGGGGGGAAGGGAAGGGGGGTGTTTTTAGGACGAAACGCGGCAACGGAATGGGGGAGGGAGTAAAAACCCATCCCTACAACGAATCTCAAGAACGAAAACCGACGGGAAAAAAAAAACAGGGAATAGAAATTTTTTTGCCGAAGGAGGTGGGGGGGAAACCAGTATCTTTTTGAAG
>Ga0179593_1332192_pt1 | contig 21600 bp, 21 predicted proteins | sample CZODoug2_1_08_16_FD_185931 | JGI IMG/M metagenome (GOLD analysis project Ga0179593, IMG submission 185931) | Vadose zone soil fungal communities from Angelo Coast Range Reserve, California, USA - CZODoug2_1_08_16fungal (PacBio error correction) | ecosystem: Environmental > Terrestrial > Soil >...
GATCTAACAGCCGACCTCAGGACCTTGCGACGTGAAGCAGCGAGAGATGCAGAGGCCGAGGGTTCTATATCGAGCCGAGCCGCAAGAGGAAAAGGGGTGCAGGGGGAAAATATCAGTGCTCAACAATCACGGGGAGCAAGATATTGAAGCAAAAAACAAGAAGGCGGACTCCTCATTGTAAGGAATTCTGGGGGAACGCGCGGAGGAGAACCTACCGGGATAGGAACGCCTGACACTCCCGCCAAGGACCATCGGGCTTGAAGATACGCAGATGTTATAATTGGCTGAACCAAGAAGGGACGCCATAAGGAACGGACGTTCATGCGGAATGGGCGTCGTCCGGGTGCAGACGGCCCTCCAACTCGCGGGACCATATCGCCTAAACCTACTCGCCCGGACTCACGCTTTCACAAAGGGGAAAGGAAAAAACAAAGCAGAAGTAACAAGATAAGGCACGTGTCCCAACGCTATGGGGGGTTCGTTCCAGCAGATCTGTAGGTTATGTCCAAAAAAAGGTTAAGAGTTTCAGTCAAGGACCTCTCGATTTGTGAAAGACAAAGCATTGAAAAAAGATAACTCGATGAGGAATACCTTACCCGGTAGGGTCGATAGGTGGGCCGGCGCCACGATTAACATCTCGTCTCATCATTAAATTAAAGACAAGAAAAGTTATTTTGTGGGGTTAGGAGGAGAAGTTGACAAGGCGAAACCTAAGAATCTCAGAAAAAAGAACCAAGGCGAGCCAAGTCTCAAAGAGGGTATAATTTATGGCCGACGTCTTAGCAACTCAAAACGCCGAAGTTGTGCAGATCCGACGGCGTTGCTTCAGATGAGATCGTCATCAGTGGAAACAGGCCGACCCGAGGACTCGCGAAAGAAAGGAGGAAGGTAAGGGTATCGGAAGAAGCTCCACATCGGCAGGGGAAAAAAACGAAGGGCCTTGCCCCGACAACGTGAGGGGGAGGGCCTCGGAGCTGCACGATAATGGCTAAGCAAGAGCACTCACGACGGCTGAGAGGGTGAAGTGGGATTCAGTGTATTGTGCACTTCAAAACTCATTCGTACAAAAAAGCTGTGGGGGGAATGGGGGTAATTTTCCGCCGGGAAAAATGATAAAAGGGGATGATTCTCCGGGAACTATCACTAAGAAAAGAGAAGTGAGTGAAGGAAGAAGAAGGAAGACACAAGTTTCGGGTGCGGTACACAAAATTCGAGAGAACAGATCAGAAAACCTGCCACCAAAGGCTAAAGGGCTCACCGATCTTAGGAGAAGACGCAATCGCTTCGAAGTCAGAAGAAGGTGATTTGCGAAAAACCTAAAGGACTGTTCTCAGCGGCTGAAGCGAGTCCACAGCGTTGGGAGGGGGGGTAGACGGCGTGTAACTCTGGTGCGTGAAGCGACTGTTTCAGAGGAAAACTCCAGCTGGCTCTAATGAGGTCGTCGTGCAGGGGTAAGACCAAGAGGAAGTGGAAACGCTCCTTACGGTGAGTGGGATTTGAGACCAAAAATTCTCACAGGGAACTACCGCGGTGTTCAGCTCAAAGAGAACTCGTCAAGACACGTCGCCTCGGCTAGGAGAGCAGCGAAAGACCGAGTTAAACATTCGTTGAACAATCCTTCGGAAGGGAATGATAAGGCGGAGGGGAGGAGTTGATAAAAAGACATTCCAAAGTGGAGAATGAGGTGCTTCCTATGGCACCACGCCTGAGAGGGGAGAAGTTACTTCAGCCTGACTTCCCAGATAGATCTCAAAAAAAATGAGTAAAAGGAAAAAAGAAGAGAAAAGAGAATAAAATGGGCGGAACTTCAGGACCGCCCAGGAGGAAAAATTGAAAGAAGGACTTTGGAGGTCTGGTATCAAACTCAAAGCGAGAAGAACCGCTTGCGCATCGAATAAGGGAGGTTGGTTCAAGAAAGAAAAAGGATAACCGAGCGTGCGACTGCCGGATCCAGGGAGTAGGTGGGAGGTATAGACAGGGACAAAAGGGCGTCCTTTTATAGAAGAGGGGGGGGAATAAACTAACCGAAGCATTGAACTTGGAAAAGACGATCTGGCGATCACACTACTACCAGGAGGGCGGGAAAAGGGGAAAATTTCAGGAAATCGAGACTCTACTGAAAACTAACGCAGAGTACGAAGAGGGACAACGAAAGAGGTCCGAGAGAAAAGGGTCTCTTTAAAGGAGGGATGAGGGCATCCAAAGAGTTGGAGGAGATATCGCGCAGATTGCTCCCTCCTCTACGCGAGTGAAGAAGGATTAACAAATTGTGGACCGTAGGAGTCTGTAGACGAAAAAGGAAATACCTCTGACCAAAAAAATCCTCCTTCTCTGTCAAGGATGAGGATTCTCATGGACGGAGGAAATAACTGCGGGACTTCGGAAGGCACAGCAAATTCAAAAGAAAAAACGAAAATGAATGCCGTGCAAAAAAAAAAAAGCATCCCCGACTACCTATCAGAAAGAGGGGTTTAGAGGGGGGGAGGCTGTACCTATCAGCCTCACAATCGAACGGGAGTCTGATACCGGGAAAATGAAAAAAGTGTGCCGGAGTCAAAAAGGAAAAGGGGCAGGCGGCGAAAATGATGAAATCTTAGAGTGTCCGCGAGAACTCGGAGGGAAAGCGCGTCGAAAAATTTAAACGGATTGCGTATGAGGGACGAGAGACAAGGTGGCCCATCTTAAGGGCCTTGGGGGGTGATCATGAGGTGAACGGAAAGGTTGTAAAAAAAGGAAAAAGGAAAGCCTCAGACTAAAACAAGTGGTTGCAAGATTTAGGCAGAGACAGGAGGAAGCAGGTCACACAGCACGGGACGGTAGATCTATCGGGGGGGGACAGATAGAGCAACAAGGGGTCGAAATACCGGTCATGCCAGGGAAATTCTCTGAAAATGCTATAGCGGTTTTGTTTCGAGCAGCCCTAGTGGCCCGCCAAAGGAGTTGGTAGGCAAGGGACTGATCATTCTCTTGTTGGATGGGGACATTCCATGGGGAGAGAAAGAATGTCTAAGAGGTTGTGTGGGACGATATTTCCAGGAGCTGGGGCTACAGGAAATTAAACGAAATAAGATAAATTAAGTGGGTTAGGCCCTTCTTTGAAGCTTGGTAAAAAAGTCCAAGAGGGAGTATCGTTTAGAAAAGGGGGGTATGGGAACTCGGGGGGGGAAAAGGGGAAGAGGTCACGGGTCGCGGGCCCCGCTAAGGGCAAGAAAACACGCATAGGAGGACAGAGACGAAACCTGGAGGGTGGGAAGGGGGGGGCAGCGAGTGGAATGTAGCGGTATGTTCGTTAGAAAAGGGAAAGGTGTCCTAGGGGGCTGAGTCATCCAGAAAAAAAGGAGGAGGCAAAGAACGACTTACAATAAGCAATGAGAGGAGTAGAAGATCTATAATCAACCGCAGCTGGGGGACATCCGGTAGGAATAACGTTCAAGAGGGGGTAGAAAAAGACAACGGCTAAAAAACCAGTCCTGTAAAACTTCGGTAGCAAGGAAGAAGGTGGCCACTATCGAGACACGGACAGGATAAAGGCCGTGGTTTTGGGTGGAGGACGGAAAGTGAGACATATTGAAGACTTTCAGCAGACCGCATTCAGCAGAATATTGACGTCAATCAGGCAAAATTGACACATCAACCACGGCAACTGGAACGGAAGAGGGTAAACTACAGGAGGGACGGACGGAATCTTTTATGAAATGCTGTGAACCAAAAGTCACCTGTGGGGAAAAAAAAGGAGAACGATGCAAACCGAGCCAATCGATGATGAAAAAGAAATTAATCTGCTTCGTCGAACCTAAAAAATCCAACTGGGGTTTCGACAAGGGCGGCTTGTCAATGCAAGGCGAATGTTAATACACTGGCTTAAAAAACGCCAACAACCTAGGGGGAAATGGGCCTTAGAAAAGGGGACCGTATCATAGGTAAGAAAGGGGGGGGATCATCTCCGGAATGGGCACAAAAACGGGGGAATTGGACAGGGAAGACACCGCACGCGCGACTGGAGACGACATAGAAGGAGATGGGAGCGGGATTTACCCCTTTGAGTGCAGCACGATGCCCACATATTTGGGGGGGGGTCTAGAGGTGCAAGCGGGGAACTAAATTGAAAACGCATTATTCTCAATCCCTTGCTGGCGCAGCGCCTTGTTGCAAAAGGTATAGGGAGCCTCATCCTAATGGGGGAGTGATCTCTGGACAGGGAACCGGGTGCCAACGGGGGGAAAAAGGGAATGCAGGTGAAAGAGCAAGACTAAAGAATTGGGGGCTACCTTGGGTAGGTCCGGAGAGACATCATTTTCAAGGGACCTGGAGGGGGAGGGAATCTTTAGAGGGGGCGCTGCCTGACTGAAAAGCGGCAATCTAACCGTTTAAAGACGCTTGAGACCAGCCAAGACAATCTGAAAGGAAAGGGGAGGGGTTAGTAGGTTAAAATGGGACAGAGAGAATGGGGATTTCCATATGGGATGCCTTGCTCTAAAAAAATAGCTAAGCTGGCAAGCACCAAGGAAAAGGAGAGCTCACATTACGAAAAAAACCAGAGCGAGATCGGAAAATCTGCATCGAGGGAAAGGGGACCCCTGGGCCACTCATGCAGCGAGGGTCGCACGTGCTCAGGACATTTCGCTGTGCCAGGGGGGAAAACTCGTCAAGGACCATTGGCCTGACGGGAAGGGCCTCGCTAGGCGCAAATAACTTAGCATCATAACGGGGGGCGTGGAAATGCCGGAAATCAGGAATATCAAGGCATCTACGATTCCATCAATTGCCAAAAGAATGAGACCAACCGACGAAAGTTTGGGGCGCAACACGCGGGAGAAAAAACTTGATCAGGGAGCTGGGATAGGTTCGCGGATCTGGGTTCAAAAAGCAAAAAAGGGGAGAAACCCAATGATCAGAAACCGGCGTGCTGTTCAAACGGAGCCGCACGGGTATAGGCTTAAATGAACGCCCAAAAAGACGTGGAGAAACGCACCTGACCCTGTCAGAACCACGGCGGTTGCGGTGAGGGGGTGAGGGGCGGCGGGAAAAATAGGGCAGATCAGCCGAAGCAAGGAAGGAGAGGGAGGCATATTTGGATAGGTTGACGAATAAGAAAAAAACATGCAATCTGACGGGAGACGTAGGAGATTCACGAAGCTTGGGTACGTCAAAGCAGATAGACGCCGGTAACGCGCAAGAATGCAAAAAGAGAGAGCGAAAACAGAAGCTGATTTGGTTCATGCAGCGGTCGGCCATATAAAAGGCAACTTGGAACGTACATCCAGGAAAACAAATGAGGGGGAAAAAGAAGAGTTGAGTCAAGAAAAAATGAAATTGGAATATGGAACATCACAACCGATTTCCTTCAAAAGCAGGGAAGGAGTTGGAGGGTTGGGACGTCTAGACATCGATAGATGAGGGGGGCAAAATCCAAAGCTCGAACGGGTGAAAGAGGAGACATCACGTAGGAAAAGTCTCGAATGCGATCCATGCACCGTCCAAGAAATGGCCAGGATCATAGACGGGCATTTAGATCTCGAGAGAGGAATATATTTGGGCAAAAAAATCCAGGGTCGGCTGAAAAACGAAGAGGACAACAAGTAGTTCGAGGTTGGAGGGCGCAAGGTTGTGGTCAGGTCCCTCAACGCAAAGGCGGCAACCGCGTTATCAAGAAGGAGCGGAGGGGGTGAGGCCGGGGAGGGCCAAATCCATCAGGGGCACATGCCAGCGAACGGCAAGATTTGCGACGCGGTCGTGGACAGCACAACTCATCGGCGGGATCCACATAAGGCAATAACTTGAAAAAAGTTGAAAGGACTGTCCCTTGCTATAGGGGGGGACCTCTGTGGAAGGGAAGACAAAGGAAAGCAAGAAAACTAAGCTAGCACCTTGTTAGGGCTCTCGCCGTCGAAAGTCTAGCGAACTGGGAAAATGGGCGAGCCGCGCTTGCCCTTGGACCGCGACAACGGGGAAGAGCCGCGCTCAGGAAGAGTCTGTCCCAAAAAGATTGTGACAAGAAGGAACTATCAAACAAGGGGGTATTGATGCACTGGTAGAGAGATTCTTTGGGGCAAAAGGAATCTAGCAGAGGAGATGATCACTGGCAAATTGGACACCCAGTCAAACAAAACTTCTTGAGAAAAATAGCCAGAAAGCCAGCAAGGGACTATTGTAGATTGGATTGTGGTAGCGATAGGAAGAAACCTTGATAGATCAAAAATAGCACTATGCGCCGAAGGGTACAAAAGAAGAGGAAAAAATGAAAATGAGTGAGTATTAAGACGGTGGACGAGGCTTCGTCTCTCAGAAAACTTAAAGTCCGGGGGTAGACTTAGGTGTATATTGGGGGGAACCCACAAGGGAATCCACAGTTTGGCAAGGTGTAACCGAGTTATCAAGGGAGACCCTTTAGACGCAGAGATCATACTAAATTTACAAAACAGGGATTAAGGAGCGTATAACAGATGGGGGGGGGATCGAAAAATGCAGGTGTCGGGAAGGCATCACACTCAACAGATTTTAAATTAGACGCAAAAGAAAATGGGAAGAGGCATCGCCAAGGGAAATCCACGATTCAGTTTAGAGGAGGAGCGGTGCGAAAACCCACTAGCATAAATGGTTGCCATCCTGCGGTCGGAAAAACGAGGAGGGATCGATGGTGAAACGGGAGAAAAAGAAACCCTGGCTCGGCACGAAACAGTATTTAAAAGGTTAACGGGAAAGAAGAACGCCAATGCGACTAAAAAGTCGGATCAGCTCGGGTTCGGTCAAGTGAGTGTAGCGGAGAATCGCGATATTTCGTAGTGACATCCCGGAGGGGGGGGGGGGGAGGAAGGGGTTGGAGTAAGAGAGAGGACGAATGTAATTAGTGTAAAAGAATCAGTCACGCCGGTCCCGATCCGCGGTAAGGACTAAAAATTAAGAGATTCATTAGAGCATTGATCCGGCAGCCTGCCTGTAGCGTGAGAGGGGTCGGCATAAGGGAGCGGCCTGATACTGACGTGTCGGCTCTCGGTCACACCATCAGGAGGAAGGCGCCGTGACTCCCGTAGTGCAATGGGAACACGCTGGAGAAAAGGGAGGTGGAGGCTTGGGACTCTCACCGGGAAGTCACCGAGTCAGTGCCCCAAGGCACAGACGTAGGCCAAAGAAACGGCGAAGGGGGGAGTGGTTGTTCGCGCAGCGAAAAAGAAGACCAGAGAATGGAATGTAGGTTAGAAGTAAGGGCAGCTATAAGAGCCGAATGCCTTCCTTTAAAAAAGAATGCAGGAATATTAAAAAGTACTAAAAAGGAGAGTTATAGAAAATAACGTATAGGATAGGGGTGCCAACCACGAACAAAAAAAGAGGTTGTCAATCATTGTCTAACGCTGGTCCCTGTGGGGAGAAGACGGCGAAACAAAGCCGAAAGCAATCCGCAGAACAATCCAGGTTCGTAAAGAACCATGGTCGGCACATTATTTGACCAAAGGGACCCCGGTCGTCAACGTTAAGATCCTTCGGAGGGAGGGAGCAAAGAGAGAGCCCTCCCTGGCCGTAAGAGATAAGAACCGCCCTTCGCCTTCTGGGCCCGGCAATGGTCACAGACGACGTTACGAGATCGCAGGGCATTGGTCCCCGCAGAGTAACCCGTATAGGTAGGTTATGGGGGAAGGTGTGAGGGGGAAAGAAGGAAGACTCTGGTAGTTCAGACATAAACTGTGGAAACAAAAAGCCAGCATCATCAACAGAGATTCTAGAGGACAAGGGATTCGATCTGGGGGGACCTAACCACGATGCATAAGGAAAATCGGGCTACTCATTGAAAGGAAACCAACAGGGGGGGACTTTTGGAGAGGGCTTTCAGAAAATTAACGAAAACCAATTCATCGCAATGATAACAAATTCCGAACGAGAAAGGTCGTCCTTGGAGGGGAAAGAGTCGGCAGACTCACGCAAGTAATGTGGCAACTCCGACGGGGGGACTGGAAAACTGCTATCGGATCCTCAAAGGGGGGGGCTACGCCCAAGATCAGAGAAGAAGACTTCGAAGGGAATGGTGATGAGGTTAAGCCGCGCATCAAAGGAGAGGAGTCACATGAAGAGTGCAAAGTCTCTACTGGGAGCATCGCTTAATTAAGAAAGAAAGGAGAAAAACAAGATCAAAACATCAAAAAAGTGGCAGTAGGGGATCGTGGAGTGTGAAACGCCTCATTCAGGAAAAAGAGGGGGGGTATTTGGGAGTGGGTATTCTAAATGTCGTGTGCAGACAGCAGTTAGGAGGACTCAAGGAGGAAGACGATCTACTGGGAGTCAGCTCAAGAAGGAGGGAGGAGGTTATGCGCAGGGTGGTTTTGTAACCAAAAAAAACGATCAGCACCTGTAACGCCAAAGGGCGGGGGGGAAAAGATCACAGTAGCTGACAAAAAGGCGGCGCATCTGGCAAGATTTTTCGCGGCATCAGGCTCGACAGCGGCGCTCCAGCTAGCACTACCACTGAGGGTAGGGGACGCGTAAAGCTGCGTTCGGTCTCTCCCTAGTCTAAGGAAGAAAGGCAGCCGTATGCTTTCGGGGGAGGATCCCTAGGTCGGATTGCTGCCAGGCTTTCAGGAGTGGGGGAAATCTAAAAAAGGAAAGCAAGTTTGCCCTGCCCACCCGTACGAAGAGGGAGAAGAAGGCTCAAGAGCAGAAAAAGCCTAATCGTTAGACAACCAAAAAGAAAAACCCCCAAACAAAAAAAAAAAACACAAAAAAAAAAAAAAAAACAAACAAAAAAGAAAAAAGAAAAAAAAGAAAAAAAAAAGAAAAAAAAAAAAAGCAACGAAATGAAAGGAGCAAAGAGAAAAACAACACACCCGGGGGGGGGGGGGAAAAATTGACCACTCTAGGAAAGAAGGAGTCTCTTTCGAGAAGTGGGATAAAAAAAAATGAAAAAAACAGGGAAGGTTAGGGTGAAGCTTCCTGCCCAACAATCGAAGGCGACAAAAAAAAAACTCCACCCTAAAAAAAAAACAGGAAGGAATCGTCAACAAAAAACGGAAGGGGGGGGGGAGAATCTGAGGAAAGGTAGGCGAAATGACAAATGAGCCCAAATTTGATTTTTCTTTCAATGGGGGAAGATTAAAAGACAACGACCCTTTGGAAGGTCTGGGCTCAAAAAAGCATTATAACGAGTAATTAAGTGGGAGGGGGGTGGAAACAACGAAAAAGATTATGAGAGGAGAGAGGGATCAGAGTCTAAGGGAGGTGCCATGGAAAAAGAGAACCTTACAACAGGGCGTAAGGGATTAGAAAAGCGAGGGTTTCACCTCAAAGCACATCAAGCAGGGAAGCGGGCAAGAAAAGGATAAGGGTATGCTCAATCACTACACTAAAAACTAAAAACTAGCGTTCAGCGAGAAATGGATCTGTGGAGGACAGCAAAGCTCACGACCAGTAAAGGAGAGAAGGAGACAATGCAAACCTGCTTTTCTGAAGGGAGAGTGGAGACCTGGAAGAGGCATGGGCTTTCTTGAGGGCAGGGGAAACAGTCCAAATTATGGAGAGGAGTATCGAAGAGAGGTTAGAAAGGAGCGCCAAAATTTGTGGCGCTAAACTTTGGGGGAGGGGTCTGAGCTCTCAATGGGTGAATACTTCAAACAACGAAAGTTTATCCCTTCTCGGAGGGAACAAACTCGACGGGAAAAAAATCGGGAGGGGGGAGAAGGGGAAGTCAAGAAATCCGACCATCACGGGGCAGAGGCCCTAAAAAATCAAATCAAAGCTAAAAAAACAGTCTCGTCAACAATCACTCAGAAACTAAACGACCACGAGGGTCACTCATTGGATTTATAGGGAGGAAGAATTCCTGATCGTAGTAGAAAGAAAATGTCACTTGCACTGTAACGGGGCTTAAGGAAGGGACGGCTCGGATTGCTCGTCTGCCAGAATGAAAACTAAATCTCCGTCTGAGAATGGGGGGAAGGAGCGAGTTGGAAGGAATCTCTAAGGAGCAAATCTTCGGCGTCTGCATGAACGTCTTTTCGTAGACTAAGCCGGAGGACATACAAGTGTCCATCAAGAGAGACGGGCGAATAACTTTTGGAGGTAAAGAAGGTCAGGGTCGTAAATGGAATGCGGGTAGAAAAACTCCTCTAACACCCACAAAAGGTGCAAAGGGAACTTTCCAATTTATCAGAGGGGGGGAAGTATTAAAAAAAAAAAAAAAAAAAAAAAAAAAAAAAAAAAAAAAAAAACAAAAAAAAAAAAAATCTTGAAGAAAGGTCCAAAACCCCTAGAGAAAGTCCTTTGTTTTTGAGAAGATAGGGCAGATGGACGGGAAACAATTTGGGGGGTAGGGAAAGTAACGCGAGAATCCAGAAAAGAATGAAAAAAGAAGACGCAGGTTGTTGGGGAATCCCTGCGGGGGGGACCAACCGCACATCTTTGGCACTACGCATCTAAATGAGTGGAATGCTGTTTTGGTTGAATTGAGTGCAATGGGTGCAAGAGGGGGTCATTCGCGCTGTGGGGGTCTTGAAGAATTGGAAAAGACGGGCGCTAAGGAGAGAGTATTCACGCGAATCACGCACAGAACGGGGGGTGACGGGGAACTTTAGGGAGAAGGAGTGGGGTTAAGACCAGGGCGGGGTCGGGACTTTTAAAAAGGGGAGGTCTAAAAGTAGGGGGGTTTAAGGGGAGCGAGCTTCGGGAAGGATCTGGCAAGAGGCGGCACCTAATTTACACGTAGAGGGAAACTTAGGTGGAGTGGGGGGAATAGCTCGGCCAGTGATGGGGGAAGCCGCATGATATGGGACTTCTAAAAGTGGTCAAGATTGCGGTAAATGGATTGAGGGCAGAAGAAAAAAAGGCGCAGGAGATCAAGCGGCTGACTGATAATACATTCCAATTCAAGTCGGGGGGGAGGGATGGAGGGCCTGGCGAGAAGAACACCCTAAAATCGAAAAGAACGCCGGAACCATACGTATATGAGGAAGAAGACAGCCAAAGCTAAACACCTTCTTTCGAGGGGGAAAGCTCAGCGTCAAAATCAAAATCAGGTAAAGGGAAGCTGTCTTGGAGGAAAGAGCATGAGAGGACCCGGAGCAATAAGACTTCTTCTGATTTGGGAAAAGGGGGGGGGAGCGTGAAACAAGGAATGTTCACTGAGAAAAAGAGGGAGGGATCGGTGAAGTAAAGATTCATATACAAATCAAGGCGGGGCGCTCAATCAGAAGGCCAAGAAATTGAAGAATGACCTAGAAAGGGAGAGGAAGTCTCTGGGGGACATCGGCAAAGAAAGATTGGCTTGTTTAAAACAGTGAGGGAGTTCTGATGAAAAACCGGTGGCCATTAAAGGTGGTCCTGCTTCGCAAACAGGGCAAAAAAGACTGGGATATAAGCCGAAATTAGCGCGGAGGCTCAGGATAACGCACGAGAAGCAAACTCACTCGACGCGGGGCACTCTCAGGCGGGAGCTCGCTTGAGTAAGAAAGAATCGTGGGGAAATCCAAGGACCCAACCTCGTTGGGGGAGAGGCCCATGCACCACTGGGGCAGGCACTGTTCTTTTTTCGAACTGACGGAGCAATGTTCCCGAGCGGTGGGCTTCTTCTCATTGCAACACATATGATAGGTTGACTTAACGGGCGGAAGAACGGGGAAGACCGCGCTCTTTGGCGGGGAGGGCTCCTAAAAAGTGATAGGCGCAGTCAAAATAACAGATGGGGGGACCTATGAAAATATCGGGGGGGGTTAATCGAAGGAATTCACAAAAGGGGAAGGGGTCCCAAGGAGGTATGAAGGGAAGAAAGAGGATGGCTCATCCCCTCAGGAAATAATGGCAAAAGGTTTTTGGCCACAGTAGAATGGGCGCGCCGAAGACCGGGAACGAAGAGGGAGGCGCTGGCGGAAACAAGGCAAGGGACAAAGGGGGGGGGTAATTTAGGCAGGGAAGAAACATCGGGTTCGTACCTAATGGAAGGGGTGGGGCGTCGAACGTAAGAAGTGAGAAAACCGCAAGTCCATCTCTCAATCAAGGTTCACTTGGAAGGGAGTAAGGGGACTTCTCTTGACAGGTAGGCGCTAGAGAGGAAGGAGCTTGCGCCGGAGAAAGAGGTTATATCCGCCGCGTAACTGTGTGCCAATCAAAAAAAGAGGACGTACCTTTCGGGGAGGGTAGGAGTGATGTCAGAATACGTCCTAGCTGGGGGTGAGGAGGGGTTGAAAGTAATGGGAAGTTTCTGCCGGTTGAAACCAAGAAAAAATAAAGCTAAGACAGTGGAAAAAAGACAAGGGAGGGCCATTTGAAGCCTCCAACCAATACAGCATATCCGGGGGAAAAGAGATAGGCAGAAACTAGGGAAAAGTCGGCGTCGCGGAGGAGGGACATAGTTCTGCGGAAAGTGGGAGAGTGCCAAGTGAAGGCGGGCTGAGAGCCAAATGACCAGTAAATGGAAGCTTAAGAGGGGGGGGAAAGTTCTAAGTTGAAGAATAGAAGCAGGGGGGCTTGGGTCAATATTCCGGGGTATGCAAGACAAAATATAATAAAATATAGAACTGAGACGTCATGATCCTAAGGATGGAAGAAGCAGGGCGAGTCCCGAAGGGGTGTGTGGAGAACAAATAAGAGGAGAAATCTTGCAGGGAGATTCAAGCAGTTTCGCAGACGGAGGGGTTCAAAGACGGACAAAAAAAGAGTACGAGATGTCATGATTAAAGCGGATCTCCTGGGGAAAAAAAATGTATCTTCGTTCCTGGACGCACAGGGAAATGAAACAGAACTGGAGAAAAAAAGGACCTCTTTCCGGTCAGCCACGCAATGTGACTTTGGGCAGCAGAGTAGTTGGTCCTGACTGGAGGCTGGCTTATAAGAGCCTATGGAGATAGGAGATAGTCTAATCAATGGAAGGCTAGCGGTTTGACACTGATAAGGGGACTCATAGGTGGACCGGGACATGGACGAATCTACAGTTTTTAAAGGGAGATCGTACAGGGAAATAACTTCTGCTCAAAAAAGGCAACCTCTCATGGGAGGCGGCCTTGATTTCCTGTTGACCCCAGCATCACTCCGGAAGCTCCTACGTCACTCTCGGCGGCCTATCAATCTCTAACCAGTCGCGTTCTGGGGGGGTGGGTGCAAAGGCAGGGGGGTGCTGGCCAGAAAGCTGGGGAAACGTTATGGGCTCAAAAGACCAGAGAGACTAAACAAAAAAAAAAACGGAGGAGGAAATGAAAAGGGGAAAAAGGGGATTGGGAGCCCATAACGGTCAAAGGGCAAGACTTAAATCAGCCAAAAAAATACCCTGCAAAAAGACGAAGGTAGCGGGATTTCAGGAAATGCAAGGTTGAGGATCAGTGGGCTCAAAGGGCAAATCGAAGACCGGGGGGGAACACAGTCAAGAAAGCCCTAAGGAGGAGAATAATCGCAAAGGGGAAATCAACCATGGGGGGGAGGCAGAAAGTTAAATCTACCCGAAGGCCCGGACCAATCAAGCCACATGCCTTATAGAAGGACGGGCCAGGGAGGGGGACTATAGAGGGAGAGGCCATATGATGCGCAATGGTTCCAGACGAGAAAGTCGTAGAAAACTCAGCTATGAGCTCAAAGGAAGAAAGAAAGGGATCGGGTGGGGGGTCGCAAGATGGGGTTGAGTCACCATAGAGAAACCGGGGGGAAAACATTGCGCACGTCGATACCGAGGAAAGCCAGAAAGAGAAAAGACGGTTTGGGGAAAGAGGGGGCGTTCACAGACGAGAACAAATTACAGCTCCTCCTCTCCATTTCTCGCCTGGGGGCGCCACAGGATCGTCGGGGTGCACGGCAGGCGGCGTTTGTAAGCATGGACTTCGTTCCGTCTGTGACCTTTAGGGGGGAGGGGGGAAAGATTTGTCGTCAGGAAACCATTTGCTCGGAAACATTCTAACTTGAAGGCTAAGGGAGGGGGGGTCCTATAAATGCGAAATAATTGCAAAGGCGGACAGAAAAAAAAGGTCCACTTGAACGACAAGGTTAACTCAGAAAGGAGAAGCGCTCATAGTGACACGACTTGAAGGTTCTTCCAGGGGGGAGATCGAGTCCAGCACTTACGCACCCGGGGAGGGAGTCGGGAAAATGTCTTACCATGGAGACGCATATGGGTCTTTGGGGAAAAAAAAAGGTCCCAGTATGCTGATGGGAGGGGGAAAAAAAAAAAAAACAGGGCCCACAAAAAACAGTCCCAGTCCCAGTATTGAACGCACAAAAGAAGCAATACCGAGCATACGCAGTTCCATTACATGAAAAACTAAAAAAACAGATGTAATCTATGGGGAGAGTGATTGCCGTGATTATAAGATGCGGGAGAGTAGCTCAATCCCGCATTTGGCAGACTAGCGAAGATAAAATCGTAAATCAAGCAAAAAAGAAGCGGCCAGTTGACAAATGAAGTGAGAGAAAGGGGTCCGCAAGGTTCTGCGGAAGAAAAATCCTTCTGGGTCTAACGAAGTGAGATGGGCCCTTCCAATTAGATAAGTCGGGAAAGGGAGGAAACAATAGAACTTTATATGACCCTAGGCTACTGGGAGGGGGGAGGAGACAGAAAAGGGACCACACGCACGTGGGGGCATGAGTCGGGATGTGGTTCATAATGTCCTTTTCTCATTATAAATCCAGGAACGCGGGTTGTTACATACGAAAACGAGAAAAGTGGGAGCTCAATACGGGGCAAAGAATCTCGTGAAAAAAGTCTTTGTCGGGAGGATAAAATGATAAGTCAGGGGGAGAGGGGAAAGAACGGCATTCCCAAGATCTAAGTGGTTGCCAGGACGAAAATGGCGCTAAAACTATTCGGAAGAGATTCTACATGCGAAAAGAAAGAAAATCGACTGAATAAGGGGATACAGCTCAAAAAAGAAAGGATTTAATTCATCGGCGGGAAAGTTAAAATAGGGGGGTAATGGCTCGGGAGAAACGGAGATAGATTCCCATCGGAAGGGGGCGTAGCAGGAAGTAAGATCCTCTATAATTGGAGCGTGGAATATAAATGGAAGAGGTTGTCGAGTGATAGGCCAGTGACTGTGAAGGGTTGGAAATCATAGGAGAAGCTTTCACCAAGGCCGGTGTAAAGGAAAAGGCAGAAATTCGATAAAGTAGCTAGTGAAAGTATCACTGCCTATCGAGTGACGGGAACGTTGTTGTATGAATGCGTGGAAGGGGAGGGCCTATCAAAGAAAAGATCGAGGTAAGATGAAAGGTTTTAAAAGTCGACGAGCAAGAAGAAAGAGTCATGATACGGACTCCTAGGGGAAGGTAGAACGAAATAGGCATGAAAGCGATCCTTTCCATAGACGAAGTAGATTGTCAGGGCAGGGGATTATACCCGAAACTTGGGGGAAAGGACCGGAACGGAGTGAATGTTCTCGCAAATAGAAAAGAAAACTCGACACCTTTTTACTGGAACTGGAGCACCGAGGAAGAATCGAGACGACTTTCGGAGAAATCCATCCTAGCGAGATTTACACCTCCGAAATATCATTCGTCTAAGTCAATAGCAAGGGTGTGCAACCAACGAAAAGAGCGGGAATCGTCCTCATTTTTCTAAGAGGGGGTAGGAGGTCCGAAAAGGGGGAAGGAAGCAAGATCGCAGAAATGCAGAGAACAGAAACTGAAATGACGACCAAAAATCCCCGGGCGGAAAGATAGAAAAAGGTTCGGCACGGCATGGGGGGGAACCAGAGTAAGAAAGATGGACGGCAACGTAATGCGAAATCTGAATTCTTCTGGCAAGAAGCCGCGATACAAAAGTCACCGCGTAAAAAAAATAGACGAAATAATCTCGAAAGACGTGGCACTTAGGTAAACAGTGGCCAATGACAATACAATAAAAAGAATGGGACCGACTATAGGGTAGTCCCACGGTCTTTGCGGCCCGAGTCTTTCTTCGGTATGGGGGGAAAAAAGGCGGGTAGAGGTGGGGGCATATGGTACGAATGAAACCGGGTGTCAAAATCAACTTTGAAGCTATTGAAGGAATCAAACCTCGTGAAGAAGAACGGAACCGGCTGTCGATATGGGGGGGGACCGGGCAGTCACTAAGTCGAATGAACGGCTACTCAGTGCAAGGACAGACCCGAGGAGGTGGTATTTTGGTCTACGGTTTTCAGCAGCGGGAATTCAGCGAAAAAAGGAAACAAGGGTAATAGGCCGGGGAAATCAAAAAGGCGCGCAATCGCAAGCGGGGAGCAATTTTTGTGGTGGGGTTTTTTTGGGTTTTTTAGTGGGGTGGGGGGGTGTGGGTGGGGGGTGTGGGGGGTTGGGGGTTGGTGGTTTGTTGTGTGGGTTGGGGGTGGGTTTGTTTTTGGGTGTTGGGGGTGGGTGGGTTAGTGTGGTTTTTTTGGTTTTTGGGGGGGGGGGTTGGGGGGGTTGGTGGTTGGGTGGGGGGGTGTTAGTGTTGGTTGTTGTATTTGTTTTGTTTTTGGGTGGGGGGGGGGGGGGGGGGTGTGGTTTGTTTTTTTATCTTTTTGTGGTGGTGTTTTTTTGGGTGTTGGGTGTTGGTGGGGTCTCCAGGGGTCGGCCTTGAGCAAGCAAGCGCAAGTAGGGGTGCAGAAAAAGACGAGATGGGTGAAGAGGTAGGAAGAGAATCTCGCACGCAAAAAGGAATCAGCAGGACAAACGGCATTAATGGTGAGGGGAGTTATAGAGGAACGCGCTCCTGATCCAGGCAGTGTCACTGAAAGTAGAGAAGGGAAAAAAAAGGTCGATTAGCAGGCTCGCAATCAGAAATCAGCAGGAGCCATCTGAATGGCCCGTGAGATCTTTTCGGACGGGGGAGTCAAGGGGGGGAATTGGTGCCGTCTGCCGATGACAGTGAGGTGTTTGGAAGAGTTGGTACAAAAACCAAAAAAGAAAAAAAATGGGGGGAGACTAAGGGAAAGGGAAGGAAAGGGGGAGGATTGCGGGAGGCCCGGCCCTAGAATCGTGAGTGAGCGCGAATGATAGCTGCGCGTTGAAAGGGACGGGTGAGAGGAGGAAAAAAGGATCTCAAACATATCAATGCAACGGATCGGAAAACCAATTGTGTAGGAGGATCACCTATCTTGCGGACGGGAGAGAAAGGTGAGCAAAAAGTCAAAGGTGGGGCAAAAAAGGGAAGAAGGGAAAAGCAGCTCACCACTAGCCGGAGACCAGAAGGTTTGCAACGACTTAACTGACACTGGGAGGCGTATCTCTCCTAGTGAACGACAGCGAACCTGGAAGAATAGGAAAACGTAGGTCGTAGGGATGGAATTGGAGAATAGATAGACAGTAGTCAAGCTCCGCTGGGGTGGAGGTGGGGGTAAACTCAATGAGGGAAAACGGAGGGTCCCCGCAGAAGCGGTTAAAACGAACAGAAAAAACCAGACCGGCAAGAAGAGAACAAGAGAAAGGGAGGTGAGTCGTGGGGAAGCCAAGGGCCGTCGACGGGAGGACAAGGCGGAGCTGAGTTGATACCATACCTCCAAGGGTCCGGTTAGGGGGGGAGAGAGGAAAATGCCCCCCGCCTGGCGCGGGGAGGACCTTGACGGCACAGCACAAGACGGACCGAGAATAGAAAAAAAAAAAAAAAAAAACGGAGAGGAGAAAGGTATAGACGACAGGTCGGGCACCGAAGCTCACAGAGGGGCTGCCATAGTATCTGACTTCAAAGGACCCGGGGGAATTCATACAATCGCACAGTTCCGAGTCAGGAGATGAATGAGGAATGAATCTGTTGGGGTCAACGAACGCAAGAGATCGAATTTCGAAAAGAAGGAAGTCTAAGGGGTTAAGAAGAGGTGAGGGAGGGGAGAAGGGTAAGCAACGGCGTCTGTCAGTGAGAATGGGGACATAACCTAAACTAAACCGTACATTGGGGGCGCAAAGGGGCGAAAACATAGAAAAAATATTCCTCAGGGGATCATGGCGTCGTGTCAGAGGGCAGAAGCAACGCAACTACAACGCAAAAACGAAGTAAAAAAACTAACGGGGAAACGAAAACACGGAGGTTCTAAATGTCTAGCGGTGGAATGGAAAAAGAAAGGCATCGGCGGGCGAAACTATAGAGAGAAAGACCTTTTCGCAGTACCCGCCAACTGTGATCCTTATCACCAGAATTGGGGGATAGTGGCTGATCTGGAGAGCGCGCATTTAGAAGACTGAAAAGGGTCACTCAAAAAAACTTTCCTCGACGGAAGAAGAGAGAGTAGGGAGAAGGGTTCGCAAGATCCAACTCAATTGTTCTAATAAATGCAAGGGAGGGAAAAACAACACAAAAATGAAAGAAATGAGAAGAGACTAATGCTTCAAGGCCGGGTCAAGCCCCTCATCCCAAAGCCCAGAAGACACTCTCTCATCGTGCGGGGAAAAGATGGGTCGTATATACTTAATCGGAAAAAAGCAGCAGGATTACCGTAATAAAGGCGTCGGGAACCTGAAAGTAAGCTTGAAATTCTCGTGCCGAGTCAAAATAAACCAATACATCGGCGGGGAGTCGACTGCAGGGTGGGGCGAATCGGTCGAAGATATGCCTAAGCGGCAGTCGAGTCGGCGTCCATGGAAAAACAGACGAAAATTTGCGGGCAGCCCCCAAAGAAAAGGGAAGAAGCTTGAAACGGGGCGAAACCTTGGGAAGCCTTAGCAATGTGGAGAGAAGTGGAAAAGGCTTCTAAAAAAAAGCCTACAGCTAACAAAATAAAAAAAAGCGGGTAACTTGACATTTAGGAGGGAGCCTAGCAAGATGAATCGTTGGACTGCCCGTCAACCATGATCAAACACGGGGAAGAGAGGGCTCGAGGTTGATGACGCAAAAAGCAAAGTGACAAGGTCAAAATACCCGGAAGAACGAGGAATTAAAGGTGACCACACGGAAGACTCCGGGGGGGTTAACAATAAAGCGCCTTCTTGGGAACCTGCCAAGCGTTTGTGGGGGGGGGAAACTGAAGATACAAGGGAAGAACAAACTGAGGGAGGGGATTGCTTTCCATGGTGAAGAGATTCAAAAGTCCGGGGGGCTATAGGGTAGTGGCCGGCTTACTTTGAGGGCTAATTATGAACGCTTTCCGACGACGAGAAAGGTAGAGAAAAGGGTGGACGGCAATAGGCGGCGGACTTTGGGCCGTCCAACACTCTAATTTAATAACAGGGGGGGTGGGAAAATCGAGGGAATGTGTAAGGAGTCGGGATAGTCTTGGGAAGGGCGATCTAGAAAGTTGAAGGGGGTAGAATCCCCAAAAATTTAACAAAGGATTGAGAAAATGATGGGAAAAAAAACCGCAAAAAGTTTTCGTGGGACGATCAAAAGAGAGGGTAGGAGTGGGAGCAGCATATGAATATTTTTCGGACGAGGGGAGGGAGATGCTTGATTTCATCTTCGACACGGAGAAGAGGCAATCTAAAAGGGCTGCTTCCGAAAGCAAGGAAAGGTCTAGTAGAAGTTCAAAGCCTATCGCAGAAACAATCGGAAAACGGACAGTAAGTGACTTGCCTCTGAGGTGGTTTCAGGGGGGAGAAAGCAAAGGCGACACCGTCAAAAGGCGCGAAAAGGATGTCACATCCAGGATTCTATCAAATCTGGTGCTGCCCATGGGGAACAATCCGGAAAAAAATTAGAGGCTCGTCGGGGGAGTGTTAAAAGTGGTTAAAAGAAGGGGGGAAGGAGACGACGGAGGATAGGCCTGACATAACAGTCGTCCAATTCAGGAAATCAAGAACATATTAAAATATTCCAGATATGTAAGAGAGAAGTTGGAAGAAGGACTATGTACAGATAAAAAAGAGCGGGGACGGTTCAAGAATGTATGCTAACCGAAATTCATGTGGTAGAGACTCTTTCACAAACCCGTCAGAAAAGAGTTAACGTAAAAGAAGAAAAAGAAGAGCGAGATCGAGACGGGCTGAATGACGCACTCACGGCGAGCTGAGGCACGACGAAGGGAGCTCACCGGGGAGGCCAGAAGGACGGAGGAAGTTCCAGGTAAACACCATTTATTATAAGGGACAACACGAACAGGCGCTTTTCTTTGTAACGGAATTAGCCGGACGTCAAGAGGGGGAGCTACTTATAGAAAACCATCAGATGTAGGGGGAATTCAAAGGGGCGTCCTACTACCTCCAAGGACGCAAATGGGGGACAAGCTTACGCAGGAAACAAAGGGAGAATAAAAGTCGCAAGTTCATTGGGGAGCCAAAGGATGGAGAGGAAACACTGGTTAAGATTTTGGTTTTCGGTCTACATGGGAAAAAAACCACAGGTCCAAGGGATGGAATAAGTCGAAAAGGAAGATGCTCTCCCACTGAAAATACTCGCCGCACTTGTTTGTGGCCAAATTGGGACTAATGGGGGGGCTACGGGGGAAAAGAAGGGGTACTATACGGTGAGGCTCGGCGGCAATCTCCACTGCTATTTGCCAATGGTTCTTCCCTGAACTGGTCAGGAAAGAAAAAGGTGTGACGAAACTCGTGGGAGGGGGGGAGTCAAGAAAGACGGGGAAAAAACCGCAAAGGGTCCTCTAACTAATTGGAAAAAAGGTTCAGCCTGGATTCTGCTCGGTGAAAACTGGATGGGAAAGACGCCGGAGAGGACAAAGGAGGGGAGTGGTCCCTGAAGGCTTAGAGCCTCACAGCACGAAAAACACAATCGGTGTACTTAACCTTGGCGTGCGACTGGGGGTCGAAGCGACTAAAATGGGGTGCTGTTTTGGCAAGTGTGAGGAAAATTCCTTGCATCGAGACCAGAAGTCACAAAAATTGAAGGTCAAAAAAAAAGCTAGAGCGCAGGGAAAATAACATCCAGTACCCTATTACTGATCTTCGTCAATACTCTTTCAAAGGTCGGGGTGGCCCGAAAAAGCGGAGAGCCATAGGATGGCGGAAAATTTTCACTCGTGCAAAAGTGGCGATTGCTCTAATGTACCCAAAAAAGGACTGAAGAGGGGAAATGGTAGAGGGGCCGGGGGGAGCACAGAAAGCCAAAAGAAGACGGGGTCTTGGGCCGAAAATTCCAAAAGGGGATCCTTCAAGATGGTCCGGAAGAACATAGCAGGGACGAAAATAAACAAAGTAACATGCTCAAAAGGGATTGGTCAAGTGAACGCCCAAGGAAGGTGGGGAGGAAACAATAACTCGGACAACTGAAGACGTCAATCAGTGTTTGCCATAGTCGGGGTTGAAGGCAATTCACCGGCATAACCACAACCGGAAAATGAGGAAAAGGCCTTATGAAAGAGGAAATACCCTGGTCGAAAATGTTTACTTCTCATGGGAACGGCCCAACAGAAAAGGGAAAAAAGAACCAGGAGGATATTTACTCCAACATGGGGTATAGTTATTTGGGGGCAAGAATGGATAGGGCTGGTAATACGCGAGATGGCTAGACGGCTATCGTAAGCACTTTCACTTAGCAGGAATTTTTCACAGAGGAAACGGGGCCTGGGCGAGTTGCGTCATTTGCGTAGCGAAAAGGTGGCAGTGGCGTTCTGAGACGTTTCATAAAAAGGACAAAACGCGACAGACTGGTTGGAATTTTGCCCCACAGAGAAAACGCCGGAAGAAGACCGACAAAATCTCAGAACCATCGCTTACTGAGGTCAGGTTGGGGGGGGTGGGAGCTGAAAAGTGTGAGCGGTCCCAAGTTAAAGGCACGGTACAGGATTGGCTAAAAGAAAAGAG
>Ga0179593_1703517_pt1 | contig 21598 bp, 44 predicted proteins | sample CZODoug2_1_08_16_FD_185931 | JGI IMG/M metagenome (GOLD analysis project Ga0179593, IMG submission 185931) | Vadose zone soil fungal communities from Angelo Coast Range Reserve, California, USA - CZODoug2_1_08_16fungal (PacBio error correction) | ecosystem: Environmental > Terrestrial > Soil >...
GGGGGAGCAAACGAGGGGCTCGTGGGACAACATACTGTGGCAGGACTCATCCAGCCGCGGGGTTGGAAAAGGGGATAAGGGAAAGCGGAGGGAAAAAGCGAAATCTTTGGTGGAGGGGGAACCGACGGAAATGAAGAGGGGGGAATGCAAAGAAAGTCGAAAGGAAACTACAGAGCTCCTAATGGAGGTAAAAGGCTAAAAAAAAAAGGAGAATCAACATGGAAAATAAGGCGAAGAAACGGGGTTGGGTTTGCTGGAAACGTTGGGGGCGGGAGAGTCGTTATCGTGGCTGACGCATTTGAGAAAGCAACAAGATCAAAAGGGGGGGGGGGAGAAGGAAGGAATACGGGAAATTGCAGCGGGAAAAATGAGGGTTGAAAGCTAGCAAAGTGGGTCTGCCGGCTCTGCTTCAGGGAAAGGTAGGGCAAAAGGGGAGGCACCTCAAGAGTTCTCAGGAACTGGGGGGAAGGGGGGGAAAAGGGTAAAAGCATTGAGAAGAGTCAAGGGAGGCCGAAGGAATCCAAGGGATAATAGTCCAGGGCTTGGGAGGTGGGGTCCAGGGAGTCGAGTCACAAATTCCCAAAACAAGAAACGAACGTGGAGAATATGTTAAAGAAATTTTTTGCTGTTAAAATAGGGAAGATCTAATGAAAGAAGGAAGATCCTTATTGGTGGAAAGGGGGGGGGAAGGGGAGGATGGGAATACGAGGGCACGGATTGTTGGTCGTGAAAGGAAAAAATAACAAGCAAAAAAAAGGAAAGATTGCGGTTAGAGGGGGGGGGGGAGACGAAGCATATGCGAAAAAGTTATCGGGGAAAAGTCCACATTCAACGGCTGGAGAAAAATATTCCAGGAAAGAAAGGGTGAGATGAGAAAGCACGAAAAGAGAAGGGTTCACGGGGAAGAAAGCTTCTCAGGTTTCGGGCTAGTCTGGTTGGGAAGAAACCTCCGGGGTGAAAGAGGGGAAGAAAATTAAACATAACAAACAAAATGACGAGGGGGGTAAGAAAATAAGAGGAAGAGAATGCGTTCTTGAAGGACATAAACTGACCTGGGGTAGCGGGGGGAAAAAAAGACTGCAACGGAATAGGAGGAAGGGGGGTATTTATAAGGGAACATATAAAGGTAGAAGAGAAAGGGGGGTGGACTCGTATAGCTGGGTTGGCTTAAGGGGAAAGGTTCGAGCTATCGGGAAGGGGGAACGTGACCCTAGTCACCTCATCATGAGAAGACAAAGTAGAGGATCAGGTGAGCGGAAAAAGGTGGATACTATTTATATCGCCAAAAGTTGGGAGTTATGAAGGAAGGAAGAGTCCACGATGAATAAAGGGGGGAAAGAAGGGAAAGGGGTAAAGACAGGGAGCTTTCCTCTTTCTCGCAAAGTTCGGGTCAGGAGGGAAGGTCCAGGGGCCAAATTCCAGATGATGAGGAAGAACAAAAAAAAAAGGGTAGGGGAAAAAGGGTCGGAAAGGAAGGGATACAGGCAGGGAAAACATTTTAACTTAACCATGGGTTCAGAATGAACAGGAGAAAAACGGGGTATGGGGAGTAAAATCCGCCCTCCATAGTAGAGTGAAGAACAAATTGATGAGTAAAGGTCGGAAAAGAAACAAGAAGGTATAAACGACAAAGGTTAGAACGGGTTAGACTTTACACAAATGCGGGAAAAGGGAGGGAGATAAGGGAGCGAGATGACCAAAAGTACTGAAAAAAAAAGAAAAAGGAGGCGAGAAGGGAGGGGGGGACAAAAGGTCTCAAAAGGGAGGTAAATGGGACGTAAGATGAACACACTGTAAATTGTTTAGGTAAAAGAAAAGGGGGGGGATGTTACAACGGGAGGGTTGAATGATGATTCAAAAACACATCCCTAAACAGGCGACCATTCCCATTTCAAAAATGCGGGTTCCTCGGTGGTAGGGATCAGAGGGGGGGAAATGAAAGCAAAAGGGAAGAAAGTGGAAACGTGAACTCTAGGCTACTTAGATTGGGGTGGAATAGGGGTTAGAAACAAGGAAATTGGTGGCAGTTGGGCTAAAAAATGAGGGGGGGGTGGGGATCTTACTTTCAATAGTAGGCGTAAAAGAGGTCAGAGAGGGTGTTGGTTTTCTGTAAGAACTAAGAAAAAACCAAAAAGAGATAAAGGGGGGAAAGAGGGAGGCACCCGCAATGCTCAAAAGAATAGAAGAGGAATCTTACTTTACAGGAAAGGGACACAGTGGAAATCGGTACGGAGTCTGATTCCAGTTTAAGGGCAAGGAAGGTGGGGGGCTCAGGAATCAAAAGAAGGACACTGAAAAGGGGGAAGAAGGGATTAGCTACTTCCCAGCTGTATGGAAAAAGTTGAAAGCACACCAACTACTGATTTATATGGGAGGAGGGGGGCCTAAAAACGGAATCTTGTACTATTAGAATTACACTAAAAACTACATTCGGGGGGGGAAAAGGGGAACCGCCAGGCAGATGTGAAATTAATGCTTCCCCTTTAGTTTGGTTCAAAAGGAAGGGAAAGGTTGGTCATTCAAAGAAAGAGAAGAAAAGGATTTAGTCAAGTCCGAATGGAAAAAAAAACTTGAACGGTGAAAGAGGGTAGGGAAATTGGAGAGTGTTCGAGGGAGGGAAGGGAAACTGTAAAGGGAGGGGAGGAATGGTTATTGGAGGGAAAAAAGACCGGTGGGCCGGCCCATCGTAGGGGGGGGGAAGGTAAACCAATCTGTGTCTTGGTTGGGGTGGGGGGGTGGGGTGAAGGGGGGGGGGGGGGGGGTACGTGAGGGGGGGGGGGTGTCTTCTGACGGGGTGTTCGGGCGGTGGGTGGGGTGTGTCTCTGAAGGGGACCCAGCGAAGGGGGCGGGGGAAAAAAGGGAGGGAGGACCCGGCAAACAGTAGAAATCAACGAGTCAAGGTTGGCTCAAGCGGGACCGGAGGTAGAAAAACCGCAGGAGGGTGAGGGCTAGGGAGGAAGGGAAGAAAGAAAGGATCAATCGGACGTGATTACCATTAAGAGAAATTCTGCGGAGAGGATTTGGGGGGGAAAAGGGACAGGTATTACCTGTGGGGGAATAGGAAAGAAAAAGACTTAGAGTCCGTTGTTACATTCTTCGTTGTGGGAGAAAAGGGAAGACCGAGGGGGCAAGTGAAAGAACCGGGGTTTGGGCCTGCAGATATGGTGGGAGGAAAGGAAGAAAAAGGGACTAGACGGTAACGAAAATTAAAAGGGGCTCACGGACGGAGACGTTTACCTGAGGGAAAATTGGACTGCAAATGGAGACCAGGTCCAGCGGGGTAGAGGGGGATATTCAAATTGGGAGTCAGAAGAGAGGCGTTAAAAAGCGGGGGTCTTCAAAAAAACCACGGGGGGGGAGAGGGAGCGATTCGGAGAAAAATCAAGTCGGGTTCGAAAGGGAAAAGTTCAAAGGAAGAGAAAAGAGAGTTTGGGAAGGAGAAAGGGACATAATCACTTCGCAATCTGGGAAAGGACACTAAAAATTAGGAGTTGGCTGTCAGCAGTGGTTTGGGGACAAAAGCAAGGGGAGTGCGGCGCCTCTATCGAGCAAAAAAAAAGGGGGGAATAAGATGATAAGAGAGGGAACAAGCACGATCTTGAGAGAGAGTAAAAAAACTTACTCTAAACGGGGGCAGGGCATAGGTAAAAATAAGACCGCGTCAAACTAAGGTGGAGGAAGGAAAGGGGGACGCAATAAGGGGGCGAAAAAAGGGCACACTATGTTCTTTGGGGCTGAAAGGGAAAATGGATGGGGGGTTTTAATCATCCGGAAAAAGTATGGTTAAAAAGAAAAAAAGGGGGGAAATTATCTCGAAAAGGGGACGGATCAAAGTTAATTAAACTGGGGCTAAAAAAGGACAAAGGGAAGAACGTAGAGAGGGGGTATAATTATCTTAATTTAGCTGGCAAACTGAAAGGGAGGCAATAAAAAAGGAAAAAAAAAAGACCGTAGGACAGTGGGAATATGTCAGGTTAACTTTTCCAACGGTCAAGCACACGGATGGGGTGATTTGAGTCTCAGGAGGTAAAAAGTGGAAGAAAAACCAAAAGAAGGTAAAAAGAAAAAAATGTTGGGGGGGGAAAAGAGGAAGGGGGAAATGGCATCCGACTAATCCAACGAATGGAGGGTCTCAAGAGAAACCGAAGAAGACGCGGGTTTGGGGGAAGAAGAGCACGAAATGAGCAAGAGCGCGTTTTAAAGGGAGATCTTTTGGACAATTGGGAAAAGAAGGGAAAAAGGGGAAGCCGTAAACAGCAAAAGGAGGGGGGGGTCAATTTAAATCGTTGAGTCGGGGGAAAGAAAGAGGGGGGGGAAGTTAAACCTTAATTGAGGAATGGCTAGGAAAGAAAAAAGGAACTACAAGAAGAAGACAAGGGTCAAAAGGCGAAGCTAACACGTTACTGAAGACTTGAAGGGGGAAAGGGCTCAGGATGGAACGTTGAGGGAATATGGCACCTTTCTATCATCTGGGGATGGGACTCGGGGGGAAAAAGGGGGAAAGAAAAAGCAAAAAGGAAAGAAGTTGTGTCTGGTCACCTGTACGGGATCAACCGAGGGGGGGCTGTGAAAGAAAAAAAAAATCGGTGCCTAATTTTCTCGGGGCATCTGAAAGGGAACCTGGTCTAAACAAGGAGGAGGAATCGAAAAGCGTTCAGGGTCTTGAATTGGGGGGGGGGGAAAAAATGAGACCAAAGGGGGGGGGGGCTTGCGGCAAACTTCTAAATGAGGAAGGGGATTCGGGGGGAAATGGTGGTAGGGTTCAGCGAGTAGAAACAAGTAAAGGCAATGGACAAGGAGAGGGGGAGAAAAAAGTGATTGTGTTCCTCTGTACAGGGTAGTTTAAAGGAAAAGGAGTCGAGGGACGCAAGGGGGGGGAAAATAGTGGAATACTGCTTCGAAGTGGTGGTGGAGGGCGTAGGTGAGAAGGCGAAAGAACCGATGCGAACTTCTAAAATGTAACTAAAAGGAAGAGGCCAAAAAGGGAAAGGTTAGCAGCTGGGAACAAACAGTGAAGAAATGGCGAAAAGGAACGGAAGGGAAAGACATTCCTTGGGAATTCTAGTTTTTGAGAAGGGGGGGGAAAGAGTCATGTTGGAAAGCCAACTCGGGCACCAGTAAAAAAGGGAGGTGGAAGAGAAGGAATGGGAGGAAGGAGATGACGGGTTTCCACCGATCAAATTGGGGAAAGGGAAAAAAAAGAGGCAAATAAGAGGTAGAAGGGGTGAAGTTGCAGGAAAATAATACATGGATCTGAGTGGTGGAGAGAAAGGGGTCAGAGAAAGGTGAATGGGGGTGAGTGAGCTTTCCGGTTCTTGTCAAAAAAGAAGGATTGTGCTAAAGAAGTTGGCAAAAAAAGAAGGGAGGGGAGGACTACCATCGGATTGAAGTGAAGAAGGGGGCGAAAGACGAAATGGAAGGGGGGAGGGAAGCGGGGCGAAAAAACCCCGGAGAGTTCAAAGGAAAAAGGGAGCAGTTGGAAGAGGGTCCCAAAGGTTTCGGGGCTGCGAAAAAGGGTGGCAAAACTGGGAGGGGGCGGAGATACGCTAAAACAGGAGGATCGATAGGGGATTTCAACTTAAAGAAAGAACGGGGAAAGAAACCATGCTGAACTCTAACAGGGTATGTTCTTAATGAGAAACCAAGGGGATGGATCGCTAGTCTATTTGAAAAAAAGGGCACAACAGTTGAAGAAAAGGAGCAGATGGTAGGATGGGGAAGAGTCAACTGTAACGGACCAAGGGAATAAAAGGTCGAGCGATACCTTAAAGACACGGGCTCCCGAAAAAATCAGTGGCACCCTGACAAAAGGAGAAACCTGAAAGGGGAATATGGTAGGGAGAAAGGCAAAGGAAAGTGTGAAGAGTTTCCAATAAACAAGGGTATTGGGGACCGGGGGGGGGGGGAGGGGACTGAGTTAAGAATCGACAGGAGACAATAAAAACTTTAGAAGAAGAACTGAAAGTGGGAGTCAGCGAAAAGGGGGGCAGCAAATCTAGGGGGCAAGGCGGAAAAAGAGAGGGTTCAAAAAGTAGGGAAGAGGAGGAGGGGGGCACAAAGGTGACGGATATCCAGGGGAAAAAGGATGGGGAACTGAATCCCGCAAGGGAAACGTAGGGTGGGAACGAAGGAATGCGGCTTTCACGGCCTCAACGGCTGGAAGCAGACGGGATTGTTATTTTGCCCCAACAATCAAATTAGGAGGGAAAGACAATAAAGGCAGAGTAAACTCTCTCAGGGAATGGAGAGGGAAAAAAGGGAAGTGTCAACTTGGATTCAGGAGTGCTGAAACTAAATGGGAGAAGTAAATCAGAAAAAGAAAAGAGAAAAGGAGATTACCTTATGGGGGGCCGCCAGGAAATCTCAGGGAGGGAAGTGACCGCCTCAGAATCACGAAAAAAGGGGGGAGCTAACTCAGGGGAAGGGGAAAACAGGAAGAATCTGAGGGGGAACCCCCGGACACTCAAAAAGCAGTGGGGGGAGAAGGTTGAACCGGCCTTTCACGAAAGGGAAGGGCCACACCCTGTATTCAAAAGGAGGGTCAACACTTTTGGGGGTTGAGAAAGGAGAGAAGATGAAAGAAGGCCCCGAACGTTCACCAAAATTTTATAGAAGGATGCATAGGTATGCACGGGTGAGAGGGCGGACAGGTTGGGTAAGGGAGGGCTGGGGTGATCTTAGCTTTAAAACCAGACTTTCGGGTGTTAAGAAAAAAAGGAAAGAGAAGGGGTTTCACAGAAAAAAAATCGAGGGGGCCCGATTCAAATGTTCGTTGACAATCGCTGGGTGGTTCAGGAAGCGAGGAAGGAAAAAGGAGAAAGAAGATGGGATCCAAGCGGCCACTATAGGGGACCTGGCCGGATAGGGGGAAAAAAAACTAATCGTCAGGGGGAAGGGTTATATAACGGGGACACAGGACGCACCATTGATTCTTCGTCTGATGAGACAGGAAAAATTCTGAGATTATCATTCAATCAATGCAGAAGGGGGGGGGGGACGAGAAAAGAAAAAGAAGGGGTGAGACCGCGGGGAGGGGAGGAGGGTCTAGGGTTGAGAAAGTGGGAACAAGGAAGAGGTTCTTTGCAGGCAAGAGCGAAAAGGGGTTTGGAAGGGAGAAAAAGCAAGGGGGGGGGAGTCATCAGGACGATGAAGTTTCTCACTAAAAAAGGGGAAGGGGGGAAAAGGGAAGGAGGGGAAGGGGGAATTAGGAGACTGGGGAAGGAAGCATCCATTTTTCGATAGCGGATATACCAATGGGGGAGTCCCACGGTAAGGTGCCATGTAACCGTTAAAAAAAGGGTAAAAGAGCCAGCGAAAAAAAAAAAGGGGGGGGAAAAAAGGGGGGGGAAAGGGAGAGTGGGAAAAGGTACAAAGGTCGGCGACTTGACAAAGGCTTCAATCGAGGGGGAAGAGACAGGAAGTCAAGGAACGTAGGAGTTGAGGGCACAGGGGCCCACGGTAATGGAAGGTGAAGCTATATCGAACTAAAAAAAAAAAAGGAAGAGGAAAAGAAAAAGGAAAAAGGGAGCTGAACAGCAGGACACTGATGGGAGAGACCCCTTCACTAACGAAGACGGGGGGACGTGAAAAAGACGGTCCTGAGAGGGGAAGACGAGGGTACAGTGCTTTAGGGAGGGAAAAAAGAAGGGAAGGTGGGAAAGGGGGGAAGAAGAGAGGGGGGGCGAAAATCTTCTGGTTGAAGGGGGTTCGGAAGAGACAAAAGGGGGGGGGAAGAGGGTAAAAAACTGGGTCTGGGGGGACTCCAAAGGGGAGGAACCAGAGATAAGTCAAAAAGGAAGAAGGGAACGAAAACTTTAGAATGTCCCAAAGCAGTCAACCGCTGGGTGTGATAAACCGGGTGGCTTTATGCAATAGTCATCAACATAAATAGGTAGTAAAAAAAAAGAGAGATATGAACAGGAAGAACGAGGCTGTGAACTGAGAACGAAGACGAACGCACTGTCTTTGATTGGGAAAAGAGACAGAGGGACTAAAGGAGCATAACTCTTCCAAGAGTGTCTTCAAAACTGTATGAAAGAAAAAGAGAAAGCGAAGGAGGGGACCATGGAGATAAAGAAAAAAGAAAGAATTCGAGGAGAATGCAGGCACGGAGTGATCGCCGGGCTGGGGGGATCACAAAAAGGGAAGGTGGGGGCCCGAAGGACAGAACAAGCGGGGGGGGGGGGCAAACTTGAATTGGAAGGTACTCTACCGGAGGGAGGGTTTCAGGAAGGAAAAATGAGAGAAAAGAAAGGGGGACTCATGAAATGTCTTGTTATTACCCACACGAGAAGGGACAAGCAGAAAAAAGGGGGGGTCAAGGACTACCCTAAAAAAATATGAACACTGGTCTAAAGGAAGGAGCAAGTGATGGGGAAAAAGGGGGAGGGGGCATCCTGCCTGTTAGAAAAAAAAAGCTGTGGGAGAAAAAAATCAACCGGGATCAAAGAGCCTTCATTAAAGGTTCGCCGCTTAAGGGGGAAAAAGGATACGAAAAAGGGGAGGGGGAGTCCCAGAAAGGGTCATCATCATCTCTTTCGAAACTGGCCATAAGAGAAAAGGAAAAAGGCGTTCAGTAGGAGGGGGGGGGGAAGGAAAATCAAACATTCTTATTCCGTGCGGAAGGAAACTCGAGTGGAAAATTGGGGGGGGGATTCTTGGAAAGGGGGGGATAGTGACGCTAGTCAACCATGAGTCCCCAGGGAAAGGAAAAGAGCGAAGGGAAAGGGAAAAGGGGGAATGGCGGTTGCTATCCTCGAATTAGAGTGAACGATTCAGCGGAAGGAAGGGGGAGTTGCGGGGAAAAAGAAAAAGGAGGTCAATGCAGCTGAGGGGTGGGGTGCCGGTATCATGGCCTACACACATAAAGGGAATGAGGAAGGGGGGATGGGGAAAGGAAAAATCAGTGGAAAAGGATTGGCAATGTCACAGGGGCAGGAGGGGAACCCAAGGCCGGGGGAAGGCACGTAACGAGAGGTTTCTCAAATAAAACTTGGGGGGTCAGAGAATACCGGAGAAATGGAGGGGGCCGTGATCAGAAGGGGTTTGACTAGACCTATTTCTTTTAAAGAATGCGTAGGCAGTAAGAAAGACCAACCACCGGATCGTATGGTAAGGGAGGGGTCTCGGTAAAGAGGGGTTGGTCAGCATGACAGACAGGAAAAAGAACCCCCTGAGAGGTGCAACACGAACAAGAGTCAAAAAGGGGAAGGAGGAGAGGGGGGGAAGGAAGGGAGGAAGGGAACTATCCCAGGTTGGTTGGTGGATAGAGTGGATGTTTTAGGGAAAGACCGTTTAAAAGGAGGAAGAGGGAAGGGCCCTTGGAAGGGGCCCCTCCTAAGAAAGAGACCGGAGCTGCGAGGGGCACTTTTTTCGTGGGGAATAGTGAGGAAGGAAGAAAAATAAGAAAAAGTCCAAAGGGTAAACGGCAAAATCATCCCTGATATAGGGGGAGTGGAAAAAATAAGGCATTACCGAGGTTCAGGTGAAAAAGGGGAAAAGAAGCCAAAGGGGGAAGGGGCAGGGGTGATGAGCAACGAAGGGGCTGAAACCGCATAAAAACAATTGGGAAGAGCAGAGACAAGAAATTTTAACCTTACACTTGAATAGAAAAACTGGGGAAGAGGGGAAGAAGGAAGGGGTCGCCGGGAGAAGGAAAAAAGGAAGGTCTTATGGGGACTGGGAACGACTCCCAAAGACTGGGTGGGGGAGAAGATACAAGGAGGAGAAAATTTTCAGATACTGTAACCTGAAGACTATTCTAAACAGGGAGAAAGGAAAGGGCTCACACAGGCAGGGGGGGGTAAAGTGTCAGATCGGACCGGGAAGGTGGGAATAGGGGAGGGGAAAAAACCAAGGATTGGGGGATCGTGGGAGGTCCAAAAAGAGGAGAGTAAGGGACAGGCCCTTGGAAGGGAAGAAGAGAAGGGGGGGGGAAGGTTCGTCAAGGGTTCAACTACTATGTACGAGAACATAAAAGTGAAAGAGGCAAGGAGGAAAGGAGAAGTAGGACTCAACATAGGGGACCATATGAGGTAAAGGAAAAGGATTAGGGGGAAGACTACCCTGGGAAGGAGGGGGGGGGCAAGGGGGTAATGAAGGTTATTGGACCGCAACAATAGATGTGTTGGGGGGGGTTGGAGACCCCGAAAGGCATCCAAACGAGATTGAAAGTAAAGTCAAGTACCCAAAAGATGGCAGGCAGAGGACCGGGGAAAAATGGGAAGACCAAGGACCACGGAAAGCCCGGCGCGCTGCTGGGGGTTAACTAAGGGGGAGGGGGAAACTAAAATAAACGAGAAAAAACGGCGGGAGCAATGGCTTAGACCGGACAGAAGCAAAACGGGGAGAAAAAGTTGCCACTGCACTAAGGTGAGAGGGGGTAAACGACTGGGGGAAAAAAAAACACGAGAAAAAGAGGGAAAAAGGGGAAGGAAAAATAGGGGGGATAAGGAAAAAAGGCTAGGCATGTTGAACTCAGACCTGGGGCGCAAAAGGAACGCCACCATTGGGTGAGGGGGGGGGGGGGGAGACACGTGTTTCAAGGAGGCGATAATGCCGAAAAAAACGGGGGGGGTCCAGATGGGGAAGAAAAGGAAAAGGAGGAGCTGAGGGTGATCTGACTGGAGCTGAGTTGGAATTGAAAGGAGTGAACTGATGGGGGTAAGCCCAAGACCTCTCTTCAGACAAAGTGAAACAAAAAAAAAAGAGCGGGAGGGGCCAAACAACTTGAAAGAGGGAAAAAAGTTGGGAAAGGCAGGGAGGGGGGGAGAAAGGGTTCCGTGGAAGAGGAAAAGATGGGGTGAGGAAAAACAAGAAAAGAAAGGGATGTTGATCAAAGTTATCAAACATTCTGTGGGGGGGGGGAAGGGGGGGGGAAAAGAGTCAGTGAGGAAAGGAAAAAAACTGATTTTCGATTCGAGTAAAATCTGTGGAAAGGTAAAAAAGAGCAGGTAAGGAGAGGACCGTGGGATCAATCAGGAGGAAAGAAGGAAGGGGGGTAGAAGGAAGACCTCGGGGGTCTGGGGAAGGAAAGGGGAGAGAGAGGGTTTCTTAAGAAAATTGATGGGGAGGGGAGGGACGGGAATTCAACGGATTAACGCAAGTTCGTGGGGAGAGGGAAGAGGGAAAAATGGGTACCTGAGTGAGGAGAAAGCCGGAGGCGAAGGACGTTAGAGGAGGGACACACACACCTCAACAAAAAAAAAAAAAACACCAACCACTTGGTAGAACATCCAGATTCAGGGGGTGTTTGGGGAACCAGGAAAGGGAAAACAGGGGGGTAGGAGGGAAGAGAAAGAAAAGAGGAAGGGAAGACAAAGGGGATTTGTCTAATAGTCAAAGGCAATCCACGGGAGGGGGCAAGGAGAACATAGCTTCCTCTCAGTACAAAATTGAGGGATGGAGGGGGGAGAAGGGGGGGGGGGGAAACCAAAAGTTGGAGACTCCAAAAAGGAGGGGAGGATGGGGGAAGGAGATATCTGAAAAAAAAGGTCGGGAAAATAAGGAGTAGAAAAAAAAAGGTGCGGGAAAAAAACCCGTTGGGGGGAAAAAAAAATGAGGACAGAAACAAGAATAAAACTTCCTCGATCAAGTTCTGGTTGGAAGGGGGGGGGAAAAAAAAAAAGCATGGCCGAGGGGTGAAGAAGGGTTAGGTAAAGATTTTTGGGGACGAAGACCCTGCCGAGGGGCAAAGGTGGGTGACGTGGAACACCTTCCACGAATCAGGAGGGAAGGGGACCCAGGGGAAAAAAGGGAAAGAGAGAAAGCTAAAAGAGAGGTCTGGAAGGTCCTTAAAGGTAAGACAAGGGTCAAATGGAAGGGAAAAAGGGGCATAAGGACGGGCGGAGGACCCTCAATCTAAAAGGGAGGGGAGAATAAAACAAGCTTCGGGAAGGAAGGAAAAAAAGGGACGAGGGAAGGAAAAGGAGAAAAAAAAAGAAAGAAGGGGTCATCACTAAGCACTCTTGATTTCCCTGCAAAACAGGGAAGCAAGAGAAAGCAAAAAACGGGAAAAAGAAAAGGAAAAGGAATTGGTAATCTTGAGGAATCCTACGTAGAAAACAAAGGGATGGGACTGAAAGAGGGAGGGCAACTCCACAAATAAAGGAAGGGGGTGGGGGGGGGACTAACGGAAAGTCCATCGTCACTTTAGCAATTGGGGGGGGGGACGTGATCAACACCAGAGGGGAGACTAAGGGGGAAAGGGAACTACGAACTTTCACCTTGAAAGAAGGGAAAGGGGTCTATCTTGGGGGTTCTTGAGGTGGGAAAAAAAGGAAAGGGGGGTACTTAAGGAAGTCCGAGAATATGCACAAAAAATTTCGTTAAAAGAAAAAAGATAACAAGAAAAAGAAGGAAACCAGAAACTTCGAGGGTTTCTCACTGCGATAAAAGTAGGGCACGAAAATCCTAGAGAGAGGGGAAAGGGAAAAAAGGGGACAGAGGGTCACGCAGGTGAAGAAAAAAAAAATAACAAAGGACCACCAGTTTGGGGGGCGTCAAAACCTGTTCAAAGTGCACGAACTGAGGGGTAATAAAAGGAGTGTAAAAGAAAACGGGGGACGTCTTCCCGGGAAGAAAACCGGCGTCTCGAGAGGAGATTTTAGTGGAGGAAGGAAAAGGGCACCCAAGGGCGGTCCGCCCGCTACCTTGATGGGATGGGGGCGTCATGAGGAAAAGAAAAGCGGGAGAAGGGGAAAGGGCTGGGGGGGGGGGGTCAGTTCAAATGGAGACGGAAGATCTCGGAGTTTCAGGATAAGATCAACTCTTTGGGGGGGGGGGGTGGAGGAGAGGGAAAAAGGCGAACAAAAGAATAATATAATCTTTTATCACTTAGAGGGGACTCAGGATAGAAAAACCGATAGGATTCGTCAGGCAAAAATAATCATGAGAGAGATTGTCAGAAAAAGAGGAAAAGGACAAAGGTGCAGAGAGATAGACCTGATAGTTGGAAATTCACCAGTTGGCAGGGGAAAGTTGGAACCAGTGAGGGGGAGGAAAACCAACTTCTACTAATAAACCGTCGGAGGGGGGGGGAAAAATGGGGGTCGCGAGAAGATGTAATGGGCGTTTGGAATCATGACTAAACAAGACCAATCCCCGGGGGGGGGGGAAGACAGAAAACTCTAGGGAGAGGTTCCGTTGACCGACGAGAAAAAGTGGAAGAGAAGGGGGGGGGGGGGTGTCCAAATTTATTGGGACGTAAAGGACATGTAACGGGGGGGAAGGCTGCGGCGCCTTCAAAAGGAAGAAGGGGAAAAAAATCGGGGGAAAGACACATGAGCGGGGGGGCGTAACTTGGAATTTTACGAGGGGTTAGTCGACGAAGAGAAAGGAAGGGTCGACATCGAAGGAAATACCGGGGGGGGGAAGAAAATCAACCGGGAAAGGGGGAAAACCATATCGGCTCTGCCATGTACGCTGGGCCTCCGGGCCAATAACGTTGAGGGGCTCGAAAAAAAACAACGGAGGGGAAGAGGGGACGCACAATGAAAGGGGAGAAAAAAAAAGGGGGGGAAGAACCAGGGAGGGAAAAAAAGAAGAGGATCAACTTTTAGGAACGGCCTCCACAAGGGGGACATCGGAAAAGGGAGAGAGGGGACGCAGCCGAAAAGATTAATGGGAGAAAAAAAAAAAAGAAGGAAAAAAAGGCCCGAGAAAGAAAGGAAAGGGGGATTGACAGTCATAGGGAAAAAGGGGGGGGCACATTGAGACTACGGGAGAGTAAACCGTAATGGTCCGAAAAAAGGACTAAGTAAGAGTAAATAACCTCAGGGGAGAAAAGTCTGTAGGTTCAACTGTTCCAAAGTCGGAAAGAATGAGGTGAAGTTGGAACCAAAAGGGGGACTCCAGGTGGGGACGTGGGAAAACAGTGAAAATGCGGTCAAAACAAAGAAAAGAAATTCGGATCTAACCTCATGGGAAAAGAGAAGCGTGCAGAAATAAGGAAATTGTTAATTTTTACATGGACAGCGGGGGTTCTCTACATATGGGTCAATGAAGAGAGTACAACGGTAATTGCATAGGAACCAGGGAGTCTGCTATTCTACATCAGTTTCCAATCATTTGCCTTCAATAATTGAAAAAAGACTGCTGGGCAGGGGGGGTTGGCACGGGCCGACGAAGCCACGTCGGGTGATCGCCCTTGTGTTTCAAGAAAAGGGGGAGGCTCAAGGTCGGTTGGGGTCTTGTTCGACCTGCATCCCCAAACACCTTGGAAGCGGATAAAAAAGAACGAAAGGGACAGAAGGAAAAAAAAAAAAAGAGGGCCAGCTTAGACTGCGGAAATCTTAAAGTCTTTGGAACAAAGGGTAACGGGAGGCGGGGGGGGGGAAAGTGAGTGGCTTGGACCATTTTGACAAAGGCCAACAAGAAAAAAGAAAAGGGAAAAGAAGAGCCTTTCGAAGGAGAAGGGGGCAATGCAAAAAAGGGGGATTGGAATTTTCCAAAAAGAGCAAAATGAGGAACGCCTAGGAGGGAGGGATGGGAGGGGAAAATGAATATACTATGACAAGTATGAAAAGGGAAAAAAAAGGGCGTAAAAGGGGGAAAAAGGAAAGGAAAAGCGGGGGGGACCGAAGTAATGAAGTGGGGTGGTTGAAGGGGGGTCATTGAACAGGGGAGAGGAAAAATTTTGAAACTCCCGAGATATCAGGGGAAGGGGGCCGCCGAAAAAGTTCCAGGGTTCTTCTAAATATAGGGTTGGGGAAAAGGGGGACAGAGGTCGAATTGGGGAGGTGACCTGCGGGAGGATTGTATAACTGGAATATCCAGCTTTCTTTGGGAAGGAAGTCAGCAGGTGGGGGAAAAGGAAATACAAAAAACGATTCGGGGGGGGAGACACTTGCAGGAGAGATGGGGGGACTGTCGTAGCAAGTGCAAAAGGAAAAGGGGGGGTTAAAGAAAATCTGAAAGAGAAGGTGAGAAATATATTAAACCATAATCGGGAAGTTATCGGGAAAGGAGGAGGGGAAAAGGGGAGGAAACTTTGGGCGTGTATGTCCATAGACGATTATTGGAAAGGGGGGAAAAGGTGACCGTTAGGAGAGAGGAAAGAAAGGTTTGAAATAACAAGCCTTGCTCCGCGTGCAGGAAACCGGGAGGAGGGGGGAGGAAGAAACCTAGGAGACGGGAGAAGAAGGGGGTTGAAATGAGCTCAGGTGGGGAGGAAGGGTCAAAGAAAAGAAAGGGGAAAATGAACACAAAAGGGGGAAGAAAAGAAGAAGTGAGACTGGGGAAAATAATTTTACAACTTAGTCGTTTCCGCGAAGCATGGAAGAGGAGCGGTCGAGGGGGAATTCCCCATTAATAGACATCGATCGGTGAGGGGGGTCCATGTACCAAACGGGGGGGGGGAGGGAAAAGGAGAGAGAATCCATCGGGAAGGGGACAAGGAAAGAGGGGGGGAAAAGGGGGGTGGAAAAAGCGAGGACACTGGGCTTTGGGGATCAAGGCTTCCTCGCGTCCTCGAAAGGATCTGAAAAACCCGTAGAGGGAAGAATTGCCCAAAGGGGTTATGCAAGCAAATAAGTGCTTGGCTGAGAAAAAACAACAAAGGGGGGGGGAAAAGAGGAAAAAAAGGAGTTGAAAGGGGCCAGTTGGGAAAAAAAAGCTGACAAAAAAAAACCTAACGGTTTCGGTCAGAAGAACGGTCAAGAGGGAAAGAGGGCTGCACAGGAAGGCAGAAAGAAAGAAGGGGTTCGGGAAGTACATAAAATAGGGGAGAAAAAATAGGGAACACAAAGGAGGGAGAATCCAAAGATATCAGTTAGACCTGTTCATGGAAAAACAGGACATAGGGGGGGGGGGGACAGCAAAGGAGGAAGAGAAAGCCGGAAACCAACCGGAAAGGAAGGGACCTAGCTTCATAAGGTAAAGAGAAGGAAAAAAGGGGAGGGGGGAGAAACAACCTTGGGGGATATGAAACGTCCGTGAAGGATGACTCAAACACTAACTCTAAATTGCTGTAATAGGAAATCAGAGTCGAGCATTTAAGGGAAAAAGAGGACAAAAATACGGGACAACAGGACGAGTACAAAAAGGGGGAAGGAAGCCGACTTATACATAAGAGTGAAAAAAAGGGGGTAATGAGGAATGGGATGGAAACTCCTAAGCATCAATCTGCTCAGCTGCCCAAGGCGAGGGAACAGGAAACAAATGAGAAGGGGGGGGTAACTATCATCACATCTTTGGGGCGGATGGAAAGAGGAGGGGGGGCAAGGGGAAACGAAGGGAAGAAAAACAAGCAAACGCGGGTGAAACTTTATCTCTTTATGGGCCAAGACGGGTCTAAAACCTGAGAAGACGTAATAACTTTGAGAGAAAACACAGCAAGAGGAAAAAATAACTACAAGGGAAGGAAAAATAAACAAGAGAAAAACTGGGGGGAGAACTTTAGGGGTGCAGAAAGCTTAGGGGCAAAAGGAAAGAGTCGAGAAGAGGAGCAGTGGGAGGTTCAAAGAAAAGTGTTGGAGAAGAGGAGGGAGGCAACCAGGAGGGGAAGGGGGGGGAAGTTGTAACGGTTAACTGGTCTTGCGGTCACCCGATTTTCAAAACCACGTTGAAAATGGTCGGCCTAAACCTGTGTCCTAGAGGGGCTTGGAAGAGGGGGGAGGGAAAAAGTTGAAAAAAAAAAAGGTGTGAAGGGCAAAGACGGCAGGAAAGAGGAAAATTTGGGAATTCAGGGGGCTTTTGCGAGGAGGACACAAAAAGGAAAGCAGAAAAGGAAAGGAAAAGAGGGGATAGGAAAGGGGGCGGGACAAGTGGAGGTCGTTGAAGGCGGTCAAAAAAAAGAAGGGCAACGAGTAAAGGCTATGGAGACAGTGCATAAAAGAAAGGGAAAAAAGAGGGGTGTTGGGGGGAAGGATTAGAGTCAAACTAAAAATCACAGCTATTAGATCGTGGGGAGGGAAACTGAGAATTGAAAGCGGGGACCCGAGGCGAAGGCAAAAAAAGAAAGATCTAAAGAGAGGGGGTCTATCAACGGTGGCGGCACGGGGACAGGAAGACTTTGGGGAAGAACAACGGGGTTAGGACGTCGTGTGAATCCCCAAGGGAAAGGGGGGAAATTAAACGTCTAAAGGAATGTTCGAACTGTAGATGCGGGGGGACAGCCTACAAAAGGATCCTTTTGGAAGGGAAGACAACACAAGTCGGAAACTGAAAGAATGTCGGGTGTAAGGGAAAGAACATAAAACTGATTTGGAAGCGGTCGCGGGGGTTTCGAGAGGGCGGTGTTCAGGTGAAGCTCAATTGCACGGGGAGAAAGGAAAAGGAAAAAAGCATCATTGGGGGAAAAGAAAAGAAAAGAAAAGCTCGTCTAAGGGGGGAAAAAAAGGTGTCTATATAGGTCAGGCTCCGAAGGAAGAAAGGGGAACAGGTTCGGGGGGGGAAGAGGGGAAGCAAGATGACTATGGGGTAGATTAAGAGACCCGGGGAGAACATAAGATTTCGAGGGAAAAAAGGGGGGGGCAAGTTGCAGGGGAAAGGGGGTTGAAAAAAACGGTTGTATAAAAAGGAGTCTGACAGAACCCGAACATTGGCAGGAAAAAAACAGACAGTGGGACAAAAAAACGAGAAAAGAAAGGTTATGGCGGAAGTTTATCATAGGGAAAGGGGGAGGAGGGGGAAGAACCAACAATGGATGAAAGGGGGGAAAAGGTAAAAAAAGACAGTCGCTCATAAGCCGAGACTGGAAGAGTTACGAGAAAAGAGGGGGCCAAGTACAGAAGAGGACCTTAGTGTTAAGGCTAAAAAAGAGATAAACGTCGAACCAATTAGGTCCACGGCGGGATGGGGGAAAAGTGAGGGAAAAAAAGACTAAAGGGGGGAAATTGCGTTAAAAATTTTACCTTATCACACCCAGTACAAGGGAGGACCAGAAAAGGGAGGAAGCAAAAAGGGGTAAGGGGGAAGGGGAATCGACCTAAACAGGGTCCATGACGACACCGGGTTTGGGGGGAAGAGGAAAAGGGGGACGAGAGGGGGAAGGAGGGGGTGCCAACATTAGAGATGTAGACATACTGACATGGGGGCAGGAAAAAGACAAAGGAGGGTGAGGGAGGGGTCTCTTTCGCGGGGACACATCCTCAACTCGGACAGAATCGTTGATGGGGGTGTTTGGGAAAAAAGTAGCATGATTTAAATCAAGAGAAAGAGAAAGAAGCAGTAAAAGATGGAGGGGAAGATCCTTAAAACGACACGGTCAAATGGGAGACGGCATCGTGGAACGGTAAGTGGGGACAACTCTCGTAAATCACAAGCAACATAACTCCAAAGGACGGGGGGAGGTGGAGGAGGGGGAGCACAAAAAAAGACATCTGAAACTTTTGTGGCCCAAGGGACCCAGCTAGGAAAGGGGGAATCTATCTTTTTCTAAAAGCATGACGAATAAGAAGGAAAGAGGGGAGGGAAGAAAAACAATGTATCGGTTTGTAACTCTGGGGGGGAGTCAGTAGTAAAGGAGAAAAAAGGGGGTAGCGCTGGGGGGGAAAAGGTCATTCATGAGGCCGATAGCGAAGATACAAAAAAGGGGAAAAAAAAGGTAAAAAGAAGACTTGAGGAAGAAAAAGGAGGGGTCATATTGGGTGCTGCTTCGCCTTTTAACGGTGACTACTGGGGGGGACTCTGAATCGGGGAAAACTTCATTGAAGCCATCGTCGTCAAAAAAAAAAAAAAAAAAAAAAAAAAAAAAAAAAAAAAAAAAAAAAAAAAAAAAAAAAGGGAAAAAAAAAAAAAAAAAAAAAAAAAAAAAAAAAAAAAAAAAAAAAAAAAAAAAAAAAAAAAAAAAAAAAAAAAAAACAAAAACAACAGGGGAAACCGAAGAAAAAAGAGCTGCTACTCAGGGCTGTTTGGGAAAACAGCGAGGGGGGAACTGGGGGGAGGGGAGGAATGACAACAAGGGAATGTATCCAGTGAGAGTCAAATATGAGGGGGGGGAAGACACGACGGGAAAGGTAGGCCCAATCGAATCTATGGGGGGGAGGTTGATCTCATCGGTAGTGGACGAACGAAAGGGGCGAAAAACAATTGGGGGGGGGGAGACGTTCCATATTCCAACATTAGGGGGGGAAGGGGGCTGTTTATGAAGGGGGGGAAAACGGAGATTCTCACGGGGGTCGAGTAAGAACCGTTCACCAGGAAGGAAGACCGTCAGTGGAGAAAAGAGTTCAGTGCGGGGAGGGGGGGGGGGGGGATTTGAGAAGAAAGAAGTAGGGTGAGAGTTAAAAGGAGAGTCAGAACGCATAAAACCTAAAAAAAAGTTCTCACCTGGGGCTTGGGGAACGTTGACAGAAGGGTGTTGAATGAGGACCGTTCCAGTCAGCTAGGATCTCGTCGAGTATATGAAAAGTGTGGAGGGAAAAACACCAGAGAGGGGGCGGGGGTTGTTCCAAGGGAAAGGGGGAAACCTTTGGGGGGTATCCACACAGGGGTCGTGAAAGTGGGAAAAAACAGAGAGATTTCATAAAGGAATGGGGACTCTTGGGGGGTAACAAACCAATAGCGTGAAGAAACAATAGAGGGGAGGGAAAAAAAAGGGGACAAAAGGGTCTAAGGGGAAGAAAAAGGGGACGTGGAAGAATAGAGACTTAAGGAAAGATATATATATCTCGGCAAAAAATAAGGATTGCTTGAAGGAAAAATTGGGGGGAACAAGGGAGAAAGAAGCGTGGGGGCGGAGGGGAAGGATGGGCGCGATGGGAGCTGGCACTGGGACGAAGAGTCAAAAAAAAAAGAAACTGGAAGGTGAGAGCGGTGCGACAATTCACACGATTGGTCTTGGTCCGCAAGATGATCGATTAAGGCAAAAGAAGAGGGAAAAAACACGTACAGACGATTGGAAAGAAGGAAAAAGAGAAGGAAAGCACTCAGAAAAAATTGGGAAGTGACACGAAATTCCGCGTGGGCAACGCTCAGTCCGTTGGGAGGGGTGAGAAAACGGGGGGAAGAGTAATGTGGCATCACCAAAAAAGAGGAAAAAATTGGGACTGGAGGGGAAAAAAGAAAAAAAGAGACGGCATTTGAAAAAAAGGAAAAAAGGAGGCTGGGAAAACCAAAGAGCATCACGAGCGAAAACCTTTGGTTCCCGTACAAAGTGCAGCAATGGGGGAAACAGACCATAAAGAAGTAGACCCTGGATTGGCAGAGCTTAGGGAAATGGAGGGGAGAAAGAAAAGAATGAAAGGGAAAGAAACCAAAGAAAGCGGGGAAAATACTGGATCAAACAATATGTGGGGGAAAGGGGGGAAAGAGTGTATCCATTCTCAATTGGGTGGCGAAGCAGAACAAGCACCCACACCTGGGAAAGAATTGGGAAAAAAGGGAGGGGGATCAGGGGTGACTCGGGAAAGAACCTGGGTAACCAAATAAAGGGGCCTACACTAAAAAGAAGGAAAGGGGGGGGGGAGGGGAAAGGAGAGAGAAACAATTAAGAGAACAAAACTGAAAGATAATTAAGTTTCGCACCTATGGCTGGGAAGCGGGGAGAAGGAGAAGATAGAAGGGGATCGCAGATTAAAAGAAAAGCCACGGGGGGGGATTCATCAAAAAAGAGAGGGAGTTCAAAGGTGATAAAAGAAAAGGCGGGTTGAAAGGACATCCTAGACTGCGCAGTACGTCAAGAGAAAAAAGGGGGGGAACCACTAGATCTAAAGAAGGGGGATTATAAGGGCTTGAAAGAGGGGGGAAGTAAAAGGAAAGAACGACCAACAGTGAGGTACTACTCAAAGCGTACTAGCTCATGGGTGTATCAAAGGGGGGGGTGGGTTGTTTGGAGTCAAAGGAAAGCTCAAAGAAAGGAAAGAGAAAAGGAATACGGCGGGGGGGAATGAGGTTAACAAAAATTGATAAAAAAAAGGAAAATCTTAGAAATCTCAGAAGGGATGGTTTATACGACGTCTGGGTGGGGGGGGGGGAAGGAGGAGGAGACTGGTGATAAAAGGAAACAGACCATTACGTTTTGCAAACTTGTAAGATGGGGAAAATCAGAGACAACAATTTCCGGACCCAAAAATGCAAGCAAAAAAAAAACTCAAAAAATTCGCAACGTGGCATCAAGGGGGGGGCAGGGGCGCCTTAAGGATAGGGGGAAAAGGGATGACCGGAGTCGTAATGGGTGGGGGGGACTCTGGCCTCATACTCCCTGGACTGAAAAATTGGGAATATAGAACAGGGGGGAGGGGGAGGGAAATTGGAAGGAGGGTTTTGCAGTAAAACGAAGGAGGGAAAAAAGTGTGGGGGTAAGCGGGGGGGAAAAAACAAAAGAAAATGCAACGAAAGGGAGGCCTTTTCAAGTTATAACTTTACGACCTTGGAAAGGGTAAAGTCAGTAAAGGGGGGCGTTGGCTCGACTTTCTAGAGTTCGCTTGAAGGCAAGGACATAGCAAAAGAAAGGAAAGGGAAATCAAAGTCGGGACAACAGCGAATTGAATAGACTACTAAAAATCTGGAGGATATTGTGTCTTTAGTCTCGAAGGGTAATGGGGTCGAAAAAGAACGATGATAGAGTAATAACCGAGGAAGGGTAAGTCTTTCAGAGAAAAAGGGGGGTCGGCCGGGCTTGGAAGAAAGGGGGTTGTATTCCAAAAACGAACTGCAA
>Ga0179593_1699910_pt1 | contig 21596 bp, 22 predicted proteins | sample CZODoug2_1_08_16_FD_185931 | JGI IMG/M metagenome (GOLD analysis project Ga0179593, IMG submission 185931) | Vadose zone soil fungal communities from Angelo Coast Range Reserve, California, USA - CZODoug2_1_08_16fungal (PacBio error correction) | ecosystem: Environmental > Terrestrial > Soil >...
AAAGCGGGCGAGAGCTTCAAAAGGGAGAAAAAGACAAATCGAAGGAAGAAGGGGTCGTCTGCAACTTGGCGGTTTAAAACGACCGCGAATTCCAAAAAGGCATAATCAACCAACCCGAATATAAAAGGGAGGCATCGGAAAGGAAGGGCCTCGAAAAAGGGAGATCTAGAGTACCTTCATCTAAGGAAACCCCAAAAAAGAACCCTGGAGCTCGCGAAGTGCGGGAGGCGTGCGCTCGAACCGACAGCAGTGGACCAAAAAAAAGGTAATTAAAGTGATTCAATGCGAACGAGGGGGGGGGAAAGAGTGAGAATCGGGGAAAAATTTGAAACCATGGAGAAGAATTCCATGCATGCGCAGGATCATAGAGGGGGACTTGCCGTGGGTCAGCGATAAATTTAAGGGTCACAGCCGAGGAAAAGCTGAAAAGAGTCGGAGGCAAAGAGACTCGCACAGTCCGGGTTCGAAGATGTATGACCGAGGGCTGAAGGGATACGCAATCAAAGGGTGGATGGGGAGAGGAAACTGGTGAAAGAGGGTCGGTGGAGACTGGCATTTAAAATGAGCAGGCCGGCAAGGAGGGACCTTCATGGAATTGACTGGGTGGCATTTGCTTGGGTGTCTCAGCGAAGGGAAGGGGGGCCTCCTAGTCGGAAAAAATAAAAGAAGGAGGGGACGACGATAAGGAGGGAGACATTTTCTACATTCGGAAGACAGACGACTAGGATTTTCGGAGAATTGATTGGTGATACACGACCTCAAGAGGGGTCTCAGAAAAGATCAGGAACATTGGGAGTTTGGGGAATGTCAAAGAGAGAACGGCCTGAAAAAAAGGAAGAAGAAGTACTGATCTATTTGGACTATCTAGAGAAAAGCTGGAAGGAGAATCAATTGAAACCTCTTCGTTTAGAGCGATTACAAGAATCCAAAGCGGGGAGAAAAATGCATTTGCGACTATCACTTCGGGGAAGGCTAAAAAAAATCTAGAAGGCTACAGCACTTATCAGGGCTCAAAAGGTTCTAACGGGTCGGCGAGGAACATGTCGCCGAGGGAAGAAGGAAAATCCAGGAAAAATGCCGGGTCGAAGGGGGCAATGCAATTGAAAAAGAAAACCGTCGAAAAGGAAAAGTATAGGGGGGGACTGCCTGTTCTTTAAGAAAAAGGCGCACGCAGAAGAGCATTGGGGGGAAGGAAGACCTGGTGAGGGGGGTGCCGAGACTCTGTGAACACGATCATTAACTTTCTAATGGGGGGGAACCGGGGTCAGGGAAAAATAGGTGCCGGAGAACAGAAAAGGAAAACATGAGAAAGACGCGCGAAAAAAAAAGAATCAGCTGAAAGGCAGACTGGGCCAGGACAATGCGGGAGAAAAAAGGAGCTGGAGAAAAGAAACCCAACCCACATGGAGATGATTTGGGGAAAGAGAGGGGTGGGGGGAAAAAAAAGGACTACTACATTTCTATCCCATCCGAAAACACCGGAAAAAGGGCGGGAAATCGATAGTTATTGAGGGGTGCCCTTTGGAAAAATGGTCAGAAGGGGAAAAATTGTGAGTCTGCCTACGATGAAAGGTGTTCCAAGGGGGGGGGGTAAAGTATCTGGAGGAGCGAAAAGTTAAGGGATAGACGGAATGAGTTACGTCTTTCGAAAGGACAGCGTCAAGAAAGACTTTCAGGAAAAAGGTTGATATGAATCCCGGTGGGAAAAAAAAACTCTTCAAAAAGCAAAAAAATATGAAAATGGGAACGCTCAGCTGCGGAGAAGCAGTTGGAAGGGAGCTGGACGAAAAAGACACCGGACAGATTTTTCGGGGAGCACAAACGCAATAAAAGTGCGCGTCGACCTTCACCTTGCAAACAGGAGGGAAATCATCGGAAAAAAGGGGAAGATGTAAGAGTCTCGGGAAACGCAGCACTAGAGAAAACCAAGATTGATCGGAATGGCCGCCAATTGAGAGCAAAAAAAAGAAGATCTCGGGTCGGACCAGCGGTGCAGTGAAGGAAAGGGGATCAATGACTCTCAAGTTCTTAATGCAACAGGGGAACAGGGAACGGACACTATTCGGTAGTTTTATCAAAAAAGCGCGTCAAGGGAAAAGTAGCTGGAGTCAGATTCGTGGGGTGGCGGAGGGAGGCAGATCTCGGCCCAAGATCTGGTATGGAAAGTCAATACGCACAAAAGGAAACCATGTCAAAAGAACACCAGCCCTGGCGGAAAAAGAGTGTCTCAGCAAAAACCTCAGACCTAAAGGAAATCGAAAGAAAAGGAGAAAAAGGATACTCTCGAGGGGCGAGTCGTCCCAACCGTGAGGGGGAAAGAAAAGGGAGGATTCGCCAGGGGAATGAGACAGGCGAAAAAAAATCTGGAAAAGCATCTGGAGCTCACAGGGGGAGTCCGTCCTCGTCCAAAACGCGCGGGGAAATAACCTGCTAAAAAACTAAACAGAGAAAAGACTGCAGGGAAGATGGTCAACTGGCAAAGGGGAAACTCGACTAGTCGGAATCGAAGCGGATGGGGACGTGAGGAAAGAAAGGTTCCCAGGTGCAGGAAACTGAGGACGAACCAGTTAAGTAGCTCAGGAAGAGGGGGGAGGTCTCGCCAAAAAGACTCCCTAGCCACGCCCGAGCCGGAGACCCTCTCCATTGGCCAGGAGCGACTATCGAGGCAGGCGGAGGGAAAGGGAATTCGCAAAACTGCATCAAGGAAAGTTAAGCACCCTATTGGATGAAAAATATACTGAAAAATTACCAGCTAAAGGACTCAGGAACCTAGACCGAAAGGGATAGTCTCCCTGAGAAGACTTCTCCAAAGGGTCGAGGAGAGGGGATCAATGACTGGTCGAAAGGAACATTAAAGCATCTCCAGGGGAGTCTCGCATATAGCTGGAAAAAGGGAAATCAGAACTGCCAGCGGGTGGAAAAGGGCACAAGGGGAAATAGAAGACGCCTTCTAACAATGGAGATAGAGGGGACTTGGAAGAGCCATCCGGAAAGTGAAAGACTCGGAGAGAAAAGCCCGCAGCTGGACTCGAGATATGTATCTGGAACAGAAGAATCACGAAATCTTCCAGAAGAGCAAAAAAAATGCACGACATCGCTCACGACAGGTTACGACTCTCTGATGAAAAGCGGAGGAGATAACTTTCAAAGAACAAACGAAGGTCCTTTAGGGGTCGACCGACTGGAAAGGGTGAGCATTCCGACAGAAAAAGATCCTGCGAGGCCAATAACAATTGGAAGGGGGGCTTGTGAGAGATCAATTCGGGAAAGTTGGGGAAAAATAACCCTGAAAATCAAGAAAATTTTCAGGAGGGGATTGAACCAACACCTTTCTAGTCAGAATGCGGAAGGTATAACAAGGTTGAAAAAGAAAAATTATCGACCAGACTGGCGTTCCAGGAAATAAAAGTTTTGAGGGCCGAGCCCGGAGGGAAAGTTTGTGGGGAAGCCGGCACAGGGACCGTAATCGAGAAACTACCCAAAGACAAGGCTAGCCTTCTCTACCTCTCGAAGATAGGGGCTCATAGCCATCTCTAACAAAAAATTCGGGGGTCAGGACTGTTCCGGGGGGGAAACACTAGTCTCCTCCATTTAGCACAGGATCGACCGTCAGAGGCTGGCCAATCACAAAATGAAAAAAGCATGGGATAGCGCTACATGGAATGAGGGGAGAAAAGCGAACTTCACATCTCTAAAGGAAGGGGGATGGAAAATCGGGCTCGGAGCTTTCTACAACAATGAAAAAAAATTGAGAAAGTTAATCGAAAAACATAGATTAACCGGGGGGGGAAGGGAAAAAAGTCAGGAGATATTCTCGGCTAAGGAGCTAAGGAGTGGAACGCGTAAAGGGATCTGCAAAACAAATAAAGCTGTTCGAAAGAAATGGGCAGGGGGGGGGACATCGCCGTGGGGATTGGAGTGAACAGAATGCGGCAGAGGCGCAGACAGGGGGAGGGGTCGACTAGCAAAAGAACAGGACGCGACCAAGGGGGGCAAAAGTAGGGAACCGGGGGGTAGGAGGAGTCGTCTCATGGAAGGACAAGTTTGAAAGGGACTCGAAAACACGGAGAATATGTTCGCCGAAATTGTCAGATGTGGGGGGATACCAAAAGGCCAAGGGGGGGGGAAGGTTTAAATGATGCTCGGGCGATCAGGACTGGGGGAAAAGAGAAGGTTAAGCTCCAGTCTATGAACAAAGTTAGGGGATCTAAAAGGGTCTCTAAAGAAGGTTGTAAGAAAAACATTTTAATGGGGCGAAGAGCACTCTTCTCAGGCAGGAGAACTACGGGGAAGGGAGGGCAGAGGGGAAGGATACCACTCCCTCTTATGGCGAGCCCTGGAGCTTTGGACAGAAAATTCGCTACCAGGAGGAGGCCTTGGTAGCACGAGAAGCCAGTTGCGTACTTGAAAACTCCTAAGTCTTGGGGAAGATCGTGGGATAGACTCTTCACGCCGTTCCCAAGTTCTACGGGTGGTGGGTAATTGGGGACTCACTAAAGGTCGAAAGGGGGGTTAGGGACTCGAAGCTCATTATTAGGGCTATAGAATAATATCTAGAGCCTAAACTATAGAGCTAAGCTTAATCCTACGGTATGAAGCAGATTGAAAAGTCTATACCGGAGGAGAAAAACGATCAGGGGAGGGGTATATATTCTTCGTGAGAAGAAGAAGGCTCGTCAAAGGTGGCGTAAGAAATACATCGTGAGAGATAATCTAGGGGGAAAATGTAAATAAAGGGTAAAGACCTTAGTTCTTGCACGGTTCCATCCCGCCGCTGAGAGCTGTCCCTGGGGCGCTCTCGGTAGGGAGAAATTCGCCTCATCCTCGGGGGGATGGCGAGGATAAAAAACGAAGGCAAGGGAAACTTCTCACCCGGTGGGAAAAACACGCAAGGTCTCGAAAAAGAAGAAAAGAATAATGAAACTCGCACGGACAGGGGGATTGTGGGGGTAAAGGGAGCTCTCAAACAGTGCATCCTGAAGACATGGGGAATTCTTACCTTCTAGAGGGCAGGGGAGCCGTTAGGGGGAAGACCTATAAGAGTAAATTTTGAGGCGATTATACCTCAACCTAGAAAGTCTCTAATGGCAAAAAGAAAGACGGAGAGCCTGTAGCTAATCAATACTTTGAAGTCAGCGCAAGTAACCGATTTATTGGGGAGAAAACCCCCATCGAAAACGTGCCGAAAGACTAAGACTTTAGGAAAAAGAAGAGGTGGTTAAGACTCCCTCCAAAGGATTTTCGCTAGAAGGCTCCAGAAAAGAAAGATTTCCTCGAATATCGTATTTGTCAGATGAAAGGGATTCCGGAAGCCGAGGAATGCATGCCCGAGAAATTTGAATATTGGTTAAACAAGGTCTTAAGAGGGAATCTTCACCGCTGTGAATGCGTGCTGAGTCATCTCATCGAAAATATGATATTTTAGAACTTTTGAGGAAAACCATCCGGCAAAGACCGAAAGGTCTTCGGAAGGGGGGCAACTGTTCTCTAGCATGAGGAGAAAACTGAGGGAATATAAAAAAAAGGGTAACAAAAGGAGGAAGGGGGAAAAGGGGAAAAGGGGGAACAACTACTGCGACGGGATATAGAGGTTCGCCTATTAAAACAGATCAACGGGAAATCTGAAAAAGTCTAGAAAGGGGGGAGCAGAGGATCCACATCGAACCATGATCTCAAAAAGAGGACGGGAAACCTGAACGACTTCAAGCGCGATCATAGAAAAGGAAGAAGGTAGGGGAATAGGTACGAGTAACCGGGGAGGTAGCGTTCATAGCATTCAGAGATGTCGGGCCAGAGGGGGAATAGGGAAATCACAACTAAGAAGGTGGGGGGGGAGCAGTAACTCCTAGATTCAATGTATCTATGGGGGTACAGGCGGGGGGTCTGATAAATATTGGGGGGGAAACAGGGAGAAGAGGAGGGAGCACCAAAATGGTTTTTTTTGCGAGAACTAAAAACTGAAGCCGTCTGAGAGAAAAAATTGTAAGGTTCTTAAACCTGTGGTCGGGGGTGAAGTTCGGCCCGAAAAGAATTAAGGAAGGAAAGAGCGCGGAAAAAAGGCTCCCTCCCAGGGGAAGTCCACCTCCGAGCTAAGGGGAAGTCTTTTAAAGTGTCCAAAAAAATCAAAACCATACCTTCTCAAGCCGAGCTGGCAAAAGAAATTCCTTACCTTCTGCTGAGAAAAGATCGTGTCGTAGGGAGAACAGGGATAGGAAGGTCTCGCAAGTTTCTCCATGGAATCTGCTAAGCAGAAGGCCTCTTAAGTAGGCCAGAAGGTGAGTCGCCTAGATATTCATGGAACTAACAGAGTTTTAATAAATGAAGATAAGAGTAAACCGCAGATCTAACAGAAGAAGCTCGAAAATCAGGGAAATGAGCCGTAGGACTACCTGGAAGAAGGGCTCACTACAATCCTATCAGGTTTAGACAATAGGGGAGTAATCGGAAACAAAAAGTTATGGCAGGAGTCAAAAAGTGTCCTAAGGTTTAAAGTACGTACCGTGGAGCATCGAAAAGTCGCGGAGAGCCTCAGCCAATCTCACGAAAAAAAAAATGGGAAAATAAAAAACCATGAGGGGGGGGAGGGGACTATGAAAAGGGAATCGGAAAAGTAAGTGTCCAGAGTGCGAACCGCCTGCCAAAAGGACCCTCGGGGACTACAAAGGGGAGTGGGGGAGAAGCCACAGAAGAAGGAGTAGGGAAAGATACTGGTCATCGAGGAAAAAGAATCAGAGGAAGGGAAACAGAAGATCCAGAAATTCGGGGAGAGAAGAAGTTAGTTAAACTCTCACCGGAGAACAGGAAAGATCATACCGAAGGGGAGAAACAATTCAGTTTCAGGAAGCATGAAGGAGGGACCGGGCGGCCTTTTTTCGCACCAGGGACAGTTTCAGGAGATTTTTCCAGAAATAAAATAGAAAAGGAAAATGGGAGGGGAAACAAGCTGCTCTTCAACGTCAAAACTCAACAAGAAGGAAGTGGCTGAAAGAGACAGGAAGAGACCTGATGTGCGCTTTAAAGAAACAAAAAACTTGAGAGATATCAGTGAGAAGTGCAGCGGAGGAAGGTGTAACTGAGAGGCAGTTAGAGTCGACAGCGGAAATTACAAGCTCCCCTTTCGCTTGGGGCACAAAGGAAAAGCTTGCTCAAAACAATTGAAAGACTTTCGGGTGCGTCGGATTTAAACGGTGCCTCACTACTTGAGGGACCGAGGGACTTGTGCAGTTCAAAGGATGTTGAGGGGGAGACAGAATGGCCAATTCATACAAGATGGCCGTAAGTCGTCGAAGAAAAAAAAAGAGTGGCGCAAACATGCCGACCATGAACACTGTAACCTCAAAACTTGAGAATTGGGGGGGAGAACTGAGAGACCTGGGTGCCATTCACAAAAAATTCGAAATATCGTATCGAGGAAAAGCAGTCCAGAGGATCCCGGTAGCGCCATTCGCCTCTAAAGGTTAGGATCTACCGGTACAGTTTCCATCCAAAATGAAAGGGGAGCCCATAAAGAACTGATGCAGGGCTAGTCGGGAAGAGGAAGTGATAAAGGGGACGGGGGGGGAAGCTAGGTGTGGTTGTCCCTGCTTGGCTGACAGTGGTATGCAAGGAAAAAACAAAAAAAGAGGGGGGGGGACCCCTATAAAGGTCCCTAACTGTCTGTAGCGCGGAGATTCAAAAGGGGGATGCTAAAGGAAAAGTCTAGGAAAACCTTGGGCCGGGGGAAGGGAGAATCCACAGATAGCTAGAATTCTGGGAAGGATCGTGAAACTTTTAAGGTAACTGTCTAGAAAGGGACCCCCTTGAAGACTCTTTTAAGAAGACATGGAGATCTCCAGGGAACTGTGAAAGCCTCGAAGCCCGGGGGGGGAGAGGGAAAATTCTTACGTTCACATCAGACGAAACCAAGTCCATGCGAGTTGAAAAAACCCCGAAAAAAACACCTGGGCGAGGGAAAAGGTCTTCAACAATGTGGTGAGGCGAAGGCTAAAGGGAACGTTCGAGGTCTACAGGTGAAGGAGGGCGGACCCCAAAAACACTGGCAAAGGGAGCTCTAGAATCTCCTATAAAGGGTCAGGAAGGGGGGGGGCCGTGGATCTCATAAGATGACGAATCGTAACTCAAGAAAGAGAAGACAGAGGGGAAGGCGAAGGGAACTTCCTCCTGCTCGCAAACTCAATTGTAGAGACGGAAGGGTAGGAAAAGAGCCGTGGGGATCCGCTCGAGGGGTCAGAAACCTGAAAGGGAAAGGGAAAAGAAGCACAATGATATAGCACCACGGGAAAATTTAGTAGAAAGCTACAAGCTGGGAGAGAACAGGAGGAAGGAAAAAACTCTCTTCTGAATTGAGGATTGAAGGCCTGTTAATCTCTAAGAAAAGAAAGGAGGCTTAGCTCAAACGGGAAATAACGTTAGAAAAAAATCCCCTGGTTGTATTCCCTGAAAATAAGAGGGGGACAGATAAAAGGAGAACCCCAAACTAGGTGTCGAAAAATAGCGAAAAATGAAGAAGCCCACAGGTCTACTGAAGTGGGACCTTGTGCGCTTCGTAAGTGGGGGGATGGAAGGAGCAGTAGAAGGGGGAGGGGGGGTCTGGTATAAGACCTGAGAGGGTTTATCGAGGGCTCAAAACGCTGAAGAAAAGATGCTCGAAAGCAATAAGGGGCCAATTTGGGCGATATCGAATATCAGATATCGGCTTCAAAAAAGGAGAACGTCCCAGGGAAAACTTTGAAAGGTCGAAGAGCGGATTAGATTCTCGCTCGAGGAAGAGTTTAACAGGTGCAAGAAATGAAAAACGATCCTACTCACGTGCGAGGGGAAGCGGAATGTCCGGAAAACTGCAATTAAAAAATAATGACGAAAAAGATGGCATAAAAGATAGGTGAGGATGGAAGGGAACGAGCAGCAAGAGACTTCTCAGACCGAAAGAAGGAACGCATAGAGGGTTCCAGGTAGCAGTGGTGAGGGGGTGTGAAAGGGGGAGGAACTAAGAGATTCGCCCTTTCGCATGGGGGGGGGGGTTCGGGAGGCGTAGGTGAGGAAAAGGCAGAGAAGAGAAGCTATGAGAAGAGGGCGCCGACCAGTTCCTCAAAGGAGAAGAAAAATCCAGACAGGGCTCAAAGGCCAGTGAAAAAAAGTGCGAAAAAAAACGAATCCAAAACAGGTTGTGCCCTGTGAAAAAGCAATATTTAAAGAGCTCTGAAGGAGCGAAGGAAACATTCAAAAAAAGGAAAAAAATCGAGGAGAGAGATAGGAAAGAGGAGGAACTGAGAAAATTTACCTCGAAAAAAGGGCTGCGGAAAGGCCGGACCGGGAAAGATTGGGGGGAAACGCACACCGGGGGGACCTTGGGCGAACTCTGGGGGAAAGGGCGGGGGGGAGAAGACGTCGAAGAAAAAAGATGTTCTTGAGAGAGGTGAAGGGTTGGGGAATCTTTCCCATCGAACAACGGTCTTCGACGTTAAGAGGCAGGGAATAAAGGGACAAACGGCCACTATATCGAAGAAACGTCCCATCGAGTTCAAAAAAGGAAGGAAGAAAGAGCAAACGTGGAAAGGGAAAGCATCGCAGAAAAAAAGCAAGAGGGAGGCCGACCGGAAAACAAGGGAAATTACTTTCCTCTGGGCCTAAGAAGAAATGATAGGAGAATGGAAAACTGCGGGAACGAATTCAAAAGGGAGAAAAAAAGGAAAAGGGAAAAAGTAGTGGATAATTTCTAACCACTAGAAGGGAAGAAGACCATCCACGAGGAAAAAATGCTTCCAGAAATCAATAGGAAAAAAGAAGAAGAAAATTATCGATGCAAAAGAAGGGAGGAAAAGGTAGTACTCTCCATCGATAGAATGGAAAGGGGAACATGCTAGGGGAAAAGGGCAACATCTGAAGGGTCCGAGTCTGATTGTATAGGAGGGGCTAGGGGGGGAACTACAGAAGGGAATCCAAGCGGACATTTTCGCCCAGTATGAAAAAGATAGGCGGGGGGGCGCCTGGACAAAAGGTCGGGGGAAGGTGTAGGGGAAGAGAGGATGACTAGGAGAAGAAGGACTCATAATCAAACCTGAGAACAAAAACCCTAAAAAAGTGCGCCTCTGAAAAAAAAGGCCTTGTCAAAAAAAAAGCACCACAAAAAAGTTATTGAAGGAAATCTACAATGTCCTGTAGGGATGCGTGCGGCTTGCTAAAAAAACAGCTCAAAGACAAAAGGAGAAAATCAAAGGGTCTCAAGGTGGGAAGCTTCGGAGAATTGCGTCTCGGGGGGAAAAAGGACATCGGGAGAAAAGGAAACATCTGAAAAAACAAAATCGGAAAGAAAAGGAAAACTGCACAGGAAAGTGCGAAGGAAATTGCTCTAGAGGGGCCGGCGAGAGATACGAAATCCTCCAATGCTCGAACAGGACCTTGGAAAAAGGGCCGAGGCTCGAAGAAGAGACGATCGCGGCTGGGATCTGAGTCAGATGAAAAGTGTCTAGAGAAAAAAGTGCGTCGGGAAAGCGCAGACCCGGGGAAAAGGATCGAATCGGATGATATCGAACTGAAAAACGGGGAAAAGGCCCAAGAAAATCGCCAAAAACAAGACCACCGGGAGACCGGGCGCGCATAATCCTCTGGGAGGAAACAGCCACGGATCCAGGTTCAAAAAAAGTTTAAGAAAATAAGGTAAAGTCCATAAAGAAAAAAGGAAGGGGGGAGAGCGCAGGGGACCATTTTCGCAAGAAGAGGGGAGAATGGAATCCCGCGAAAGCCGGAAATCTGAAAGGAAAATTACGTTAAGGTAGGAATGGGCGAATGCCTGCCATCATTGACAGGAGAAGATGTTTGAGAAACACGGGAGGACGGCGAAACAAAAGCTCTACAATGGGGACGGGGAGCTATGGAGGGAAGATTCACGCAAAGATCGACGACCTACATGAAGAGAGGGGATAACAGGAAGAGGCGAAAGGAGCCGAAACTCTAACGCACATCGAAGACCAGACAGATAGTGCTGAGGGGTGAAAAAAAAAAGTCCCAGGGGCTACCAATGAACCATCTGAAATCACCGGCGCAGAAAACATTAAAATACTTAAAGAAAAAAATGGTAGATTAACAAGGCTAAGGACAAACGCGCATAAGGGTCCAAGGAAAAGTAAATTCGGAAAAAAGAAGGAGATAGGTGAACCCTGCCAAGAAAAAAAAAAGTTGGAACAAAAAAAGCCGATCCAAAACAGCAAGGGGGGAATCCAGGCCGCAACTTTAAGAGCAAAGTAAAAAAACATGGGAAGACAAGAGCTTGGGGGGCAAGTTCGAAGGGGAGCAGCCGCACAAAGGGTTTAAAAAGGAGCACTGCGACCCAGAATTCTAAATTCATAAAGATGCCGGGTAAGGCTTATTGACCCAGCGAGGCTGTGTAGAAACCCAATCCGAAAAGGACGAATACTGTGAAAAAAACATTCATCCTGAGCAGGGAAGGGGGGTTCTTACTCATCCGGACAAAAAAATGTCTCTAGAAAGAAATAAAAAAAAAGGTCAGGAACAGCAGGTCTATCTATCTACAACAAGGAGGAAGGTATCCAGCGAAAAAAAAACGGCTTTCAAAGAAAAGGTCTCATGGGGAGGAAAGGGGGAGAGTTCAAGCGGGCGATGAGGGCATCCCTTCTTCAAAGGGAAGTCATTGGATCTTTGAAGAAACTTGCGAGGGGACGAAAAGGAAATCGACAGGGGGAGCGACGTTGTCCCATGTCGTCACGAGAATCTAGAAAGGAACGTAAATTCTCTCGCATCTCAGATCAAGGCCGTTCAAGCGAGCTAAAAAAAGAGGAAAACGGGCGTGATGCACAGTTGTCAATTTCGCTCAGAGAACAATGGAAGTCCGGAAAATTTGAACGGAGGAAGGGCAGAAAAAAAAGAAAACATGAGGTTATCAAACAGGACTTAAAATCGAATGATGTTCAAGAAAACTCACAGAAAGGATCTTGAAGGGGTCATTTCGTCTCGGAGAGTTTCTCAATTCTTGGAACAAAAAGTCTCAAGAACAAGACTCTCATTTCAAGACACGGACAGAAGGTTAAGATAACCGAGAGGGCCTGGGGGGGGAGGGGAACATCCCAAGGAAGGTCAAGACCTCTCTATAGGTTCAGAAACGTCGATCGTTTCTGTTGGGTTTAGAAAAGGATAAATCTGGTGATTTCTCGAACCGGCAGGGGCTGGAGGGGAAAAAACAGGGAGGGACGGAAGGGTCATGGAGAGGAAAAATTCCACGTCATGGAAAGTAAGCCGTAATGATGCAGAAGGAACAGGAATAGTCAGGGAGCTAGGTAACGAAAAAATAGGACAACTTAGCGCACAAGGATTAGAAAGTTGAGGAGATACAACAGAGGAATACGCGGTCCTTCAGATGAAAAAGGGTCTAAAGTCTGAACCCTCCGATGAGGAAAAAAAAAATCGGAGGAAGTTCGGCAGGGGGAGGTACCATGGTCTGGAAGACCTTGGAAGCTGCCGGGAAGGTAGGAAATGGGAAAAAAAAAAAGCTTGTCTAGAATAAAGGGGAGAAACGCTAAATCACTACCGCGAATGAGAGGACGCGGTATAATTCAAAATCCGGGTGGAAACATCTTTAAAAAGAAAAAAAAAAAAAAGATAAGGAAAGGCTGAAGGAAGAGCTCATCGCAAGCCATTAAGAGCATCAGAGCCAGGGCCGTAAAGGTCGCGACCGGGATCATGGCTAATCAGTTACGGGATTCGTCAGCTGAAAAAAACCTGAGGAGAAATTGAAAAAGGCAGAGGGAAAGCAGCGAATCCGGTCGGGGGCAATTAAGAGCGAACAACGGGGAGACGCCGAGGGAAGAAGATCCATAGGTGCTTCTCCCGGTTGAGGGGATCGTCAAAAGAGAAGTGCACGAAAAGGCCTGAAAAACCTGAGGTACTGGTAGGGGTTCGTGGAGGGGTTGTGGGTACCGGGATCCGAAAGAAAACGATTCCTAAAAGAAATGGTCTTCCGGGTGTGTACTGAGGGTAAGGCAGCCAGAACTTGCTCTAGGGATAGTCCGTCTTTAAAAAATAAAGCATAAACATAACGAAATACCAAATGTATTAAGAAAAAAGGGTCCAGGCGCCTGGGAAAAGCCTCCTCCAGCCTCGTGAAAGATCCAAGACTCTCCTTACACGGAGAAAACAAACCAACAAAACTGGGGGAACTCGTATTGAGGGGGGGGGGGTTCACTGGGGGAAAGGTTCATAAAAACCATAGAGAGGAAAAGAGGGACAGGCCACTGGGATCAGCCGAATGTTCTCACGGTTGGGAGCATCTTGGCTTCAATGGGGAATGAACATGGACCTCAGTGCCGGAGCTCCTAGAAAAATTAGCAACGGGGAACGCTGGACCACGGGATTTTGGGTTTTCGAAAGAGAAGAGATTTCGGGGAGGGGGAATTCTGCTTGAAGTAGAGCTCACTTAGGAACGCGGCCTGGGTTAGACAAGGTTCAAGTAAAAAGACACCAAAAGCCGAGGGGACGGGACTAACAAGTATCGGCCTTCTGGAACGAAAAGAGGGCACCTCGGGAAAAAGTCACTGGGAAGAATACGAACATTGGAAATGCCGGAATTCCAGGGTACCACCTGGGGTAGTCTTTAAAAGAAAGTTTACAAGAAGTCAAAAAAAAAAAAGGAGAGATCGGGGGGTAGCTTCAACGCTGAATTTCAAATAGGAACCTTAAAAATATTAAAGGAGAATGCCTCGCAACTGTCTCCAAACGTAGGTAGGATGGATTTAGGGCCATCCACATGCAAATGGATTCGCGCTAGGGGGGGCAGGGGCAAAGTATGAATTCCCCTTCACCTTACGGGACATCCTGGGAAGGGGGCCGAAAGAGTTCAATAATGGCGGCCCCGGTGAAGTTCTCTTACCTCTTTTCAGTCCTGCACAGAGATGGAACCCTCCCGATGCTGCATTGCCTGCGTTTCCGATCAGGTTAAAAAGGCCGAAAACATCAGAAGAAGGGCTGATCGATACGAATGTGGCGGTTGACGCGCGAACCGCCTGAAGAAGAGGTGGGAAAACTATGGGTGTGCATCAAAAAAAAAAAAAAAAGGGGGGGCTTTCGGGGGGGGGAAGCTTATTGGGGTCTCAAAACCCCGGTCAAAAGTCGGAAAGAATTAGCAAGAGGGAGGTATGGGGAAGTGGTATGAGGAGAAAAGACATAAGTTAAATCGTTGTCCGAAAACTGAGAGGGGAAATAGGGTACGTCAATCTCTCTCATAAAAAGAGGGGAACCCAACAACCTCCAAGCCGGAGAAATCGGAAGGGAAGAGGGGGGAAGAAAAGGGGGCAGGGTAAAAAACCAAAACTCTTCGTCTACGTCAGAGGAGGGAAAATCTAGAAGGAAGGGACATAGGGGGGATAGACCAAGGAAGAAGTCCTGAAAAAAAAACCTTTCTAGAAATAGAGCCGAATTCGAAGGTCGGCCATGGGGTGCTGGCAAAAAAGGAGAATACCGCCCCTGAAAAACTGCCTCTGGAAAGGAAAAAAGAGAGTGAGGTTCTGTTGGAAGGAGGGTTCATCAAGAACCGGGCACGGCGCGCAGATACGGCAGGAAAACTCAAAAAATGCTCGACAGGAGAAAAGGGGACTCAGGGGGCGGACGATTGATCTAAGCCTATCTCATGGTCGCGGCTGAGAATGCGGGAGGGAAAAAAGGGGGGAGTTGTAGTCTAGAAAGCATCGCAATCTCAGGGAGATAGGCTCTTGAACTCGAAAAATCCAACTGGAAACAAACCCTGGGCGGTATTCCCAAGAAAGCAACTCTACATGGGGGGCAATTCTCGATCTGAGAAGGCCTTATCATCTTCTTGCGTGAAAAACTTGCAGGGTCCAGGAAAATCTGCAAAAAGGGGGATGGAAAACCCATAATCTACGCATCCACTCGTGACAGGGACTGAGATGTTCCAGAGACCAAAAGGTCCGAGGAGGCCTAGGAAAAGGTCGTTGAAGAAAGGGAGAAGGAAAATACCATGCACTGTCATAAAGTACGGCTCGACAGGTGAGACTGGAGGAAAAGCAAGTCAAGCGGAGAATCTGGAGGTAAGCATCCAGTGGTCTCTTACAAAGGGGGACTGCCCCTCCTCAGACAATAAAACTGAATAAGAGGAGGGGGAAATCACCTGACGAACAAATTTGGGGGCGGAAAAGGACAACCAATCGGGAATTGGGTGAAACTCGGACTCGAAAACCGGACTCGTGGACGGCTGAGTGCTTCTGACGGCTGTTCCCAGAAGTACGAGGGGCAAGATCACAAATCGGACTGGCTTAATGGAAAATTGCCTTAGAAAACGCGGAGAGATTTGGGATCTGGGCAACTGGAAGAAATCCTATCTCCCCAGTTCCCGGAAACATCCATACTCGAAAAAGTAGGAGGCCGGGGGGAGAAATCGCGCAGCCTAAAACCTTGAAACATAGTGGGGACTTCCAGGGGACTCTGGAGGCAACCATCTATGAAACCCCTTTTTAGCTAACTGGCCGGTGCTGGGGGGAAAGTCGAAAAATCCGCAAGGGCAGAAGGGACTAGATACCGAGTCGATGCCTGTTCGCCAGTTCGCAGAGGAGGCGGGCGGGTATGAAAAAAAAAAAATTGACACAATCGAACCCATAACGCAAAGGACTGTTGGGAAGGCAAGAAAGCTTGAGGAACGATGGGGGGGGCTTAACGGGAAATTTAAGACACCGAGGGAGCAGAAACCCTCGAAGGAAAGCCGTCAGGAAGCCTCGGTATTATCGCGCGCAAGGGAGGAAACTAAAGCAGATAGCCCTCCTGGCTGTAACCAGCTAAAGTTTCAAGCGGGGGACATAGTAGCTGTGGTCAGGGAAAGCGAAGCTTGCGAATAAGGGAGAAGGCGGGACTTTTTATGCATGAACATGCGGGGAGGACCGAACAGGGGGGAGAAAGGACACCTTAAGGAAGAGGAACAGGAAATAGGCCTGCTGACCGACAAGGGGAGCTAAACATTTGGGGGCTATGGCTAAAATACAAGAGGGGAGAAAGCAACCCCTGAAATGGGAGTTGTCCACGGGTTAATCTAATCCTGCATGGGATCGAAAACATTAAAGAAAAGTCTGAAGTTGGGCGGACATATTCTACAGTAAGAGATTGGAAGAAAAACATCGGGAAATTGTAGATGTTTGAAGAAATGGGGCGAAAGCTTGAGAAAGTTCTGAGGCTAAGGGATTTACTAGCTCGTGAAGGCGCCTGGGAGAGAGAAGAAAGAAGAATAAAAAAACCAAATTCCCTCAACTGCAAAAATCCTAGCAGAAGATTGGAGGATGAATGTCTTCTCCAGCACGGTGCTAACTCCCTCGAATCTGTATGTCGGGTCGCCGAAAGACGGAAGGAGAAGGGTCGTCCGCGAACTTGTAAAGAAAGGGCAATAGGTTTCTCTTAAAGGAAGGGTTTCGTGCCGGGGACCAATTGAGAAAATCAAAAAAGAGAAAAAAAAAAAGGAGAGCTACGCGAAAAGGCCATTGGGAGCAGGGACGTGGGGGGACCTGGGGGGGAGAGGCCGGGCAGAAGAAAAATTCTCGAATCGAAGGAAAGCGAGGCCACGGACCATCTCCAGCCGGAAGGGCGGAAGTTCAGACAAGATGGACTTCCACAGAGAATAAGAGTGCACAGAAGGGGCAGTGGCGAAACGATCTGCCACAGGGAAAGCCCTACAGAGTAAGCGAAAGGAGTGCGGAAAGGAGCACTTCTGAAGGTGTAGACGGAGGAACCTGGCCTCAAGGAACACTTCAAACGGCATCTGGAGGGGCGAGATCAATCGAGGGAAGCCGAAAAAAGGCGTCGATGGAGAGGAGAGAATCGTATAAGACGAAAGGGTCCTCCGGGAAGGGAGGCTTTTCAAACATTTTGACAGAGAAAAAGGGGGGCAACATAAAGTCACCTCGAGAAAAATGCTTGTCAAGAGGGGCGTCTTGAGAATTAGGCTCAGCTATTCCGTATCGTAGGCTGATCGATCAATTAAGAAATCTCGGTACCTGAAACGAAGCCTAGGCAGAGGCAAGAAACCTTACATAAGAAGGACTTCCGGATAAACCAATCGCCTAAGGAAAAACTAGGGAAAAACCATGGCGACAGAATACTGAGAAAACCTAATATTTGGACGACCAGACGGGTTGGCTACTATAAAACTCAAGAGCAACGCATAGGGGGAAGATTTCCTCGGCGAAGGAGTGGTCTTTCCGAGGGGGCCACGGACAGACAAGAGGAGACTTTACTTGAAGTGAAAATAGGTTGAAAGGAAAGGGGGTGAAAGCCTAGGACGGAGGCCGCCACAGGACCTAGCATAAAGTCGGCAAGGGATGAAAAAAGGCGTGCAACGGCGAAAGGCTCCGCAAAGAAAGCACCGGACTAAGGCCGAAAAAAGTGACGGGGTGGGGCAAGAAAGAGAAAACTCAAAAAAATACACATTTGTAGGGTCCGCAGCCCTCCAGTGGTCCCCAAAATCATGTGGGAGGGAAATTTGGTTAGGGGTAATGGAAAACTCCAAGCGGCAAACAAGTACGATAGATGGATCGCTTTAGCGCTCCTATTTCATGCCCGGGGAAGGCATCGCAGACCGGGCGTTCTGGGCAGAAAGATTACCGAAACCAGAAAAGGCAATATGGGGGGGGACAGGATGAGTGTCTGAGGGAATTTTTCTATGAAACGTAGAGCGCACTGGAATTAATGCAAGAAAAAGAGCCCCTTCCGCGAAAAGATCCGTTGAGTCGGCCACAAATAACACGCCCGGGAGGGAAAAGTTTCAGGGGGATCGTCGGATGGAAATGCACAACAAGAGAACCGAGGGTCACAACTACTTCGCAGATGAGCGGTTCAACAGATCTCTCACACAAGATGAGAAAACTGAAGAAAAAAGTAAAGGGGTAATAAAGGACACCGGGGGAAGGAAAGAAGAGGGACAGTTCACGTTGACACACCCCGAGGTTGCAGTGCCCCGAAGCAAAGGGGGACATTATCCGGGAAAAAAAAGATTACCGGTAAAGGGAATATGAAAGAACCGTGCAAAACCCAGGCGAGCGCGAGGCCCGAAAAATCGGGGAAGAAATCGCAACCAAGGGACACAACAGGGCCATCGGAGGGCATGACAGCGCACTATTCAGAAGCCAGTTCCGAAAAAATATTAGAATAAAGACTCGGAAAAATTCCTTCGGGCCTCCTAGGAGGGGGGAAATTCTCCATTCAGTTGGACTCTCCCGCAGAAGGTTTCTTATGACACATCTGGGAGGGAAAGTAAATCAGGGGGAAAGACTTGAGACTCGTTTTTTAGCTAGTTTTTGAAGGGGTACCTGGGACAAGGGCACCAAGGCCGAAGGTTCATGGGCTTCTGGGATGAGGGAGAAGGTGTAGGTGCTCAGTTCAAAGATCGACATCACATGTTTCAAATCTGGAGAGAATGCACACAGACGGTCCGCTGAATACGACACACCAACGCCGAAACTCCAGGGAAGTCGGCCGAGGGGGGGGTCGAGGGGGGTAAATCGATCGGACAAAAGCCCCAAAACACGAAAAAAAGACATGTAACAATAATTCCCGGGAGGGTGGCGATCTCTTCTTTCTCTTAGGTCACAACTTCAAATCTGAGGGGAGGGCTGACGGTCGAAAGGTAACTTATATGAGAATTGTCAGGAATGCCCGGCTGTACCTCGGTCGACAAGGCTGAAGGGATCGGAAGGACCTCGTCAGAGAGGAACCGAGAGGGGTCATAAGATCCTGAGATAAGGAAATCCCGATAAGAACACGGGAAAATAAAAAGGGACGCAAGAGAAAAATTTCCATCGCTGAAAAGGGGTCCGAAGAGGGGATCAAAAATGGAGGAGGGCAATCTTGGGGTCTCGCCAAGGCTTAACGCCGAGGAGACGCAGCTAACATCAATATGCTGAGAGAGCACGGGGGACGATGAGTACAGACGGAATACCTAAGCCATCTTAACCGAGAACGTGAACAGCCAGAAAATCCATGAACAAGTCTCGGAAAAACGCAAGCACATCCTCGGGGTCTTTGAACGAGAATGGCGAGAGACTCGGCCTCGGGAAAGCGACGTGAGAACTTGGGAGAAAGGGGACGAAAAATACTCGCCTAAGCACGACGGCCGTCCGGACTCGAGGCGATAAGGTGAACTCGGGGTAAAAGGACACCGGAAAGAGACGACTTTGCGATCACAAAAAAAAAAAAAAAAAAAGCCATGTTTAGGACCTCCCTCAAATTGGTCAACAAGGTCAAGAGAAGGCCGGAGCGACCGAAAAAAAGGAAATTGCCTCGGGAAGAAGAAATAACAGTGGAAGACGAGGGAAGGAAAAAGTAAAATTCCCAACCTCTAGACATCGAGGCAGGGGGTATTAGAAAAAGGAAGGATGGTGCCATTCGAAGAAAATAGCCCGACGAGTCCGGGCTCCATTCAATGGGATTAGGAAGGGACTTCTAGGGAAGAAGAAAAAAAAAGAATAAGAGAAGATTAATGTAGACAACCATCTCAAAAAAGGGCTAAATTTCAGGGAAGGGAAAGAGTAATCTTACGAACCCTCGATGAGAATGGCAATGGGATCCTCTTCAACCGAATGGGACAATTACCGGGATGCGATAAAAAAACGCTTCGAAACAAATGGGGATCCATTTCCAAATATTGGAAAGCAAAGGAGTCCTCCCAGGAATTGGCGGGGAAAATTGGAAGCCAGAGGAAAGAAGGGGGTGAAAGGGAAAACAATCCAGGGACCATGGCGAGAAAAAAGTCGGAAGGGGAAAACGGAGGACAACCGTCGCCTAAGCATCCGGTCTCAGCGTGACCCTTCTTTCTTAATGAAAGGGGGGAATAACCAACCTCCGAAAAAATCAGCCAATTGCAGGTGGAAAAAATTACGCAGGGAAGAAAAAAATCAGGGGGGGGAAAGAACTAAAGGGAAACCGCGCTGTCCTATCGAAAACTGCAAAAAACTGTTTCGAAAAACCTTCGAGGTCACCAACCAAAACCGGAAACCAAAGAAAAAACATATAATACCAAGAGGATCGCCTTCTAAACTCGCTGAAGAGCTCGGAAAAATTCCGGACATTGGGTTGGGGTTGAGGGTTCCTCTTTCGCTAAAAAAAGTCGGCGAATCCAAATTGAAAGAATTGGAGCAAAAAGGAATGGCTATTTCTTGAAAAAAACCGGGAAGAAAAAAACCCTTGCAGAAGGAAATCATCGAAAAGTCTAATGGGACAGTGAAATTCGGAGGGCAGAATGATCTATCACAAGGGTGATTAGGCCGTGGTCAAGAAAACCCCAAAAAAGAGATTTCTTGAAAAAACTATCGTAAGCGAGGAAATTTGCCCATGAACTGTCAAAGAGCGCATTATCGTGCTCCGAAAGTGGAAACTTTGCTTGAGGGACCTCTAAAAAACTGTTTGAAAAAAAAGGAAAATAGGTGCGCGGCAAGGACGTCCCTTGAAAGGGGAACCGAGAAAAGGGACCGTTTACGCATTTCTTGCCATTGGGGAGGAGGTTCGGCAAAATTGCTTGAAAAAAGAACGATCATCTGGAAAAGGCCCTCCACAAATTCTCAAAAAAACAGGAGTCTTTCTGAGAAGAATGGCGAAACAGCCGGGTTCGACAGAAAGGGTGCATGTAGGGAAAATGTCGCAGAATCCCGAGTGGACGGACAAAAGGCTGTGAGTTCTCATCACGCAAGGTGGTGGGGCAAAAAAAAGAAACTGAAGGAGTGCAGGAATCACATACCTAGCCTAAGACACATTCAGGGACATTTCTACCAGGATTGCCGGGGGAAGTGGGGTCTCGGGGCAGCAGAAGGGGGGATGCCAAACGTGGGAAACTGGAGCCCGGCGCGGAAAGCACTAGGAATAGGCCAAAAAACGGCGGCGAAAATCACGTAAGAGAAGGAGTCAAAAGGGGGGGTCTAAAGTCCTTAAATGGCAGCCATCTGAAATTCCCTATTGCCTGGGGGGGGGGAAGAGGCTGTTAAAAGGCGCGTGAAAGAGAGCGCGGTCATGAAAGCTTGAAAGAGTACGACGTTCTTATTGGGCATAGGGCAACGGGATTCACCGGGTTGGGGCTGGTCAAAAGCGCAGGAGGGGAAATCGGGGGGGAGAACTGAGAAAGGTTTCGGCAGGAACTCGCAGGCGTATAAGAAGTCGACAGGCCTCGGGAGGGGGGAAAGTGTCGAGAAAATTGCAGATACCAGAAAAAGTTGGAGAAAAATAACTGGAAGCACTTCTCGCATTCCGAGGAAAAAGATCCTCGGTCGAATAGAGGCGCGAAAAAGAAAAGTGCCTTAAGAGAAGAAAAAAACAGAGCTACGGAAAAATCAAGGGGAGATTCCAAAAGGGTATGGCTCAGAAGCCTAAGTCCGCGCCTCAGAAAAAAAAAAATTTCAGCGGCAAAGAATATGTAGAGAACAAGCTCAAGAAGAAAAAAGATCACTCGGCAAAAAGACAGCAAGAGGAGTTCAGCGGTCGCCAACGGTTCTAGCGAGACTCCTAAGTCTAGAAAGAGGCACCCAGCCGGGGTTCAAAAAAGCGGGAACTTCTCATTTAGCGAGGGGGTTTTTTGAAAAACTATTTGCCACAGGAAAACAGATCGA
>Ga0179593_1703788_pt1 | contig 21593 bp, 31 predicted proteins | sample CZODoug2_1_08_16_FD_185931 | JGI IMG/M metagenome (GOLD analysis project Ga0179593, IMG submission 185931) | Vadose zone soil fungal communities from Angelo Coast Range Reserve, California, USA - CZODoug2_1_08_16fungal (PacBio error correction) | ecosystem: Environmental > Terrestrial > Soil >...
TAAATAACGAGCCTGCCGCAAGTCGCCTCAGGGGGGGTGTCAACGGCCCGAAGAGAGGGAACCGTTGGAGTTGACAACGACGATGAGAAGTCCGGCACGGCAGTAGGGAGGAAGGAAAGAACGGCAAACAGGACATCACAAGGACGGCGCAGTCTCGGAACGCCGGTGAAGCCCAGGGGGATGGTCCGAGGGGGGCCAGCATGAGCCGGGGAGAAAGTTCTGAATGTCAATAAAAATAAAAAGGGCTAACATGTCAAAACGTGGTGATTCTCCTGGGGGAAGCAGGATTAGTGGGGGTGATGGGGGAAAAAAGCAAAAAACGAAGAAAGGAGGGGACCCGTGTGAACGGGGGCGAGTAATGATCCGTATGACGGAGGTTGGCAAAAAAAAAAGGGAAATGGAAGAAGTAGGGCAGGAAAGAAACAGGGGAACATATTTTGAAAAAACCACGGGGGGATGGTTGAAGGAGCAAACGGACCAACAGAAAACAAAACGCGTTATCCCGAATAAAAAAAACCACGTTGGGGAACGGCACAGAAAAGGGGTGGGGGTGGAAGGGAAAAAAAACGACTTACAGTCTGCGGGTTTACCCGCGGATCCCCCCAGGGAGACATAGTGCTGAAGGGCCTGGTTTGAAGGAAACACCGACGCGACAACCCTCGAAGTAGGGAGCAAAAAAACATTCCTGGGGTTTGAAAAGCGTTAGAAAGAGAGGTGGGACCCGAATCAGGTAGAGGACGGCGAAGGGTGAGAAAAAATAAAAAGAACCAAACTCAAAAGAATATGATAAAGTTAAGGCCGAAAATCGAGGGATCGAAGCAGAACCTTAAACCTCCGAAAAGCACACCAGCCAAGCATAGTCGGTTTCCCGATGTCTGGTCCATAAACAAAAGAAACCTCAAAAAAGAAAAAGAGAAGAAAGACCACAAAAAGAGCCTTGTGTACGGGCGAAGCGGGGTGGAATGTGGAGAGAACATAAAGAACAAATTAAAATTCTTCAGGACGGAAATAAGAAAGGGGGAAAACAACGCTGGCGGGGTGAGTGGAAAAAAGGGAGAAAAAAAAAATTGGATGAACCGAAAGAACCGGTTGAAAAAGCTGGGGGAGAAACGCAAAATTAAACCGAAAGTAAGTGGGAAGAACATCTTGGGAGATCGGAAGGAAGCCCCGATAAAAAGCGCTTAGAGGGGGAAAAAAAATCCAAGAAGGAACAATACTTCAAGCGGCTAATATTTAGGGCAAAAAGGGAGACAAAGAGAGGGATTACGGCCGATCCCATAGGCAAAAGGGTGACATAGAGGGGGTCATCAAAAAGGAGGAACTTGAAAAGATCGCAAAAGACGCCGGTCCCAGACCAGGCGGCATTTTCAAAATCACAAGCAAAACCATGGGCCTTCTCAAGGAAAAAGGGGGGGGGGTCCAGAAGGGAATCGTAGGTGGTAGAAGAGAGAAGCGAAAAGGGCCAGGCTGCTCAACTCAATCTGGAAGAAAAGGTTCGAGGAAATCGCCTGCAGAAGGCAGGAAACCCTTTGAAAAAAAAAAAAGGGGAAAGACTTACCGATCGCAAAAAAAGATTGCTAGGATAAAACTTGTCGGGCCGAAAAAAAGGGAAGGGGGGATGTGGTCTAAAAATACGCAAGGAAAGGGATGGGGGAGGAAGGGATCAAGAATACAGATCGTTGGGAAGGACCTCGAGAACTCTGACGGTTGAGGCCGATCAAGTGGGTCCGGGAAGGGGTAGCAAAAGAAAAAAGGACCGACCAAGCGAGGCCCAACGTGGACACCGAACTCATCCGAATTAGGGTGAGAGCCTAAAGAGAAAAAGAAGGCCCAAGTGTATATCACAACCAAAGGAGGATTCAGGAAGTCCCACCTGGCCTGCAAAGGAACCGGGACAAAAAAGACCGAAGTAAAAAAGAGTAGGTCGGCCTACTCCCAATGAAAAAGCGAAAAGGGTCTTAAAAACGGGTTGCAATGAATTGGGCCCAAACCAGGAAGAAGCGACAGAAAGAGGGCACAAAGGCCCCTAGAAGGTAAAATGTAAAAAAAAAACGCAAGAGCCCCAAAAGCGAAAGGGGTTTTAATCGCTAGGACAACATCCCATTAAAACGACTAAACCACACACCCCCCCCCCCTCCCACGCGAATTACAGCCAAAACACGACAGCGACCACAAAACCTTGTCTGCGAGAAGGGTTTGGGTGAAAAAACAAAAAAACATTGTACGGAAGGTAGCGTACTGAGAATGGAAAAAAAGCCCTTCCCGGTAAAAAGGGTAGCCGTCTAGGAAATCGTTGCCACCCCGGGACTGTCCCGCTGGGAAACATACGACCAGGAAAAGATAGAAGCGACCGGGATGGTTAAAAACGCTTTTGGAAAAAAAAGACGCCGACGGGGGAGGGCGGTTGTTTAAAAAAAAGGAAAGGGGGGGTTGGGAAAGGCGTTCAGAAAGAGAAGGGGTTCTTAACCTGGGGTATGGACGGTGGAACGAAGCGGGTCGTGAGGTCAAAGGGTCAAAACCAGTGCCCACAGGAGGGAGGGGGGGAACGGGATAAAATTTGAATACTCGGATGAAATCCACCAGAAAAGGGGAAGGAGGAGAACTTGGAAATCGAGAGAGGAAAAGGGGTTTGGGGGCAAAGGAGGAAAAGAAGAGAGGGGGACTGGAATAAGAATCAAGCAAGAAGATCGAAAAAAACTCAGAATACTAGAGGGAGACTAAGTGAGTAGGGTCCACGGAAGGAGACCGACATCTGGGATTTTGATAAAAGTTATAGGTATAGTAGATGAAAAACGCAAAGATTTTGAGAAACGAAACGAAGGCCAAAAGGGGAGGAAAAGGAAGAAAGCGGCCAGGATGGAGAGAAACCCAGGGGAAAGCACTCGCGGGAGGGTCAAAAAAGGGAGGTCAAGAACCCGGGATACATGGGGGGGGGTCAAAGGAAGGGCCAGGGGATGGGCCAAAAAAACCCCAAACAGTAGGGGAAAACCGAAATGCCCACTTCGTGTTCCTTGCAAGAGAGAGACTTGTAGAAAACTTGGAAAAGGTAAGTAGGGGTCCAAGGGGTTGAATTCGGAGGGGGAAGGACAAGACCGAGAAGAAAGCTAAGTAAAAACATCGCCCTGCCATCAAAGAAGGGGCCCACAGAACTTGGGGGAACGAGGAAGAGGACTGCGGGGCAACGAAAGGGGGGGCGGGGACGAAAAAAAAACGGGAACGACAAAGGAAAACGAAAAAAAACGGTGGGGACCGTTCAAAACGGGGGGGGGGCTGAAAAAAACAAGCGCTCAGAAAAGGTCCGTGCGAGCAGGTTGGTCTAAGGGGGCAGGGGAAAAACCAAAAAGGGGGGGGGGTTGCAAAAGTCCCAAGTCGATGAAGGGAGGCCGGAGCCCTGGAACCAACAGTCAACTAGTACAGAGGGGGGGAACCCCCAACGTAAATAAGACTGAAAAAAGAAAACTTAAAAGGGGGACGCGTAAGGGGCCCCCACCAGGCACACATCTCCAAAGAGATAGGGAGGAGAACTGAATCAACTGCGCCGAAGCTTCCCTTCAAAACAAGGTGAACCAAAAGGTCATGGTTAACAGGGTCGTCCAATGTTTTGGTCATGTGATGTGGACTCACAAAAAAAATACCAAGGGTTTAGGGCCGGGGAGGGGGGTTCCAACAAGAAAGGTGAAAAAAAGACCAGAAAAAAGCAGGGATCCGGGAGTTAAAACGCCCAAAAAAAAGGACGAAGGAAGAAAACATGGGGGAAGGGGGGGGAAAAGCAAGAGGGGAGAAAAACCCCCGGGAAGAGGGGGAGACGAAGAAAGGAAATAGGGGTAGAAAAAAAAAAGACTCCAAAAAAAAAAGGAAGGTGCAGATAAAGGAATAAAAAACTAAAGATGGAAAGACGGAAGGAAAAAAAAAGTTTGGGCAGTAAGGGGTCGGAAACCTTTTAGCAGACGAGGAGCTAGAAGAAAAGAAAGGGGGAAAAAAGAAAGCAATAAGAGGGCACCGAGGGAGGTCTAATTAAAAAATTGGTATGGGGGGGGGAAAAAGAAAAAAGAGTAAAGCCTGGCCAGGGAAAGGCTGGGGGAAAGGGACCAAAAAGGAGGGAGCACGACGTAAAAAAAAATGAAGAGGGGCGGGAGCGAGAGGGGGGTGGAGTGGGAACACTCAAAACCGCAAAGAACCTAAGAAAAAAACAGGGGGGAAGTCTACCAAAAAAGGCTACAGGGGAAAAAGGGGAAAAAAAATTCCGCGAGGGCCTAAAGAATGACCAAAAAGAAGGTCAGAGAGGCACTACAGGGAGAAGGGGGAAAAAAATTGAAAAACTGAGGAGGGGGGTCAAAAAGACTGTGGTACACCTAGACAACCTAAGAAAAAAAAGGGGGGGGGAGAGGGGAGGGAACGGCCCAGGAAACCAGAAAGGGGGGGTTCGAACAAAAAACTCCTGGAGAAAAAACTTCCGGTAAATAAGAGAAAAAAAACCAAGGGGAAATAAAAAATCCCTTCAAAAGGACCCCAACAGAGGTCTTGGAAAAAAAGAGAATTCATACTTGGAGACGAGTCCTAGGGGAAAAAATTCTGAGTAGAAAAACCTGAAAAAAACTGGAAAGAAAAAAACATATTAAAATCCATCATAGGGAAGGGAGAAACTGGTAAGGGGAGGAACCTGAAAAAAATCAAAAAATACCCAGGTCAATGGTAAGAAAAATAAGGCGGAATCGGGTGTGGCCCTAAATATCAAAACCGACTCGGGTATGAAAAAAGTCACCTCTTGGGGGGGGGGGGGAAAGCCGTTCGAGTCGGGGGGCTGGGGTTGGGAAAAAAAACCATGCAAATAAGCCAGGGGGGAAGGTTCAATATGGTGAAGAACCGACCCGCGGGGTTAAAAGAGTAAAAGAGGCAGGAGATGTGTCAGAAGTCCAAGAAAAAAGGGGGGCCGAGGGGGGGCACGACCCCAAGAGGATTCAAGGAAAAAGATCGTCAAAAAAAAAAGAAAGGGTGTTGGGGATCTGGCCTCGAAAACGATCAGGGGGGGGGGCCGGGATCTGAAGAAGCAAAAAACTGCAGAGCGAGAAGGAACAAAAAGTTCAAAAATTTGTGACGAAGGGGGTGATCAAGAAAGTAAGAGGGGACGGAAGAAAAGGGGAAGGAGTAGATTTAGGAGCGCACAACGGACGGAAAACCCGAGGGGGATGGGAAAAAACACTTCGCAGACAGAGAAAAAAAAAGGGCCCAAAAGCGTCGTGGACACATCGAAGCACGAAAAAGGGGACAGTACGCTTAACGAGGGGAACTAGCAGAAAAATCAAGAGGTGGGGTTACCGGGAAGGGCCCGGCAAAAGTAAGAGCTCAAAAGAAAAGCCAGGGGGCTAGCCCGAATCGAGGGGGGGGGAAACTGACCGGACGACCATGAGAGACCATGATATGGTGATGTTGAAGGGGGAAGAAGGGGTCTGGAAGAAGGAAGATAAGGCAGGGGGGGGGGGGACTTCCAGGGGGGGGGAAGGCGCACATAAAGAGTGGGCCGAAGGGGGTTAGAAGTCAAAATGAGAGAAAGGAGGGGGGAAGGAGTTCGGAAAAAAAAAGGGGGGAAAAAAACCGGTACCCTTCGGGGGAAGCATATTAGCCTGGAAACGTTGTAAAACAAAAAAGGGAAAAAGGAAAAAAACAAATTAAAAGGAAAAGCGTGAGGAAACCTCCTATCCCGAAACAGGAATACGGATCCAGAGGAGCCCAGGAAGTCAGAGAAAAAGGGGCCAAAAAAGAACCCCACGGAAAGTTCCAAAAGGGAAGCGAAAGACGCAAAAAACAAAAGGGAAAAAAAGGCCAAGGGGGGGGTAACAAGCAAAGTCCGGAGAGGGAAATGCCATCCAAAAAAAGGATCCCGTATCGCACGAATTGAAAAGCCCAGAAGGGCTGGAAGACCACTCCAGGGGAAAGGGAAAAAGAAGTCAGAGGAATCGGGAGAACCAGGGGAACGCCGAGGAAAAGGACAAAAGAGAAAGTCAGGGACAAACGGCAAGGGGGGGCACACTGACCTTGAAGGAGGAGCAGGTTTTTACGATGTGAGGGTCACTGCAGGGGATTAGATGAAAAAAGGGTTGGTAGGGGAAAGGGGTCTTGGAAAAAAGGGAAATCTTGGGGAACCCCCAGGGATAAAAGGGTAAAGAAATACAGGGGATCAGGAAGGGAGGGTTAGAGCTGCAGAACATTGGAAGAAATCGCCAGAATGAGGGGGGAACTTCAAAAAAGGGTCGTATGAAAAAGTTCTCGCAGAACAAACCAAGAGGGGGGGCCAAAACTTGAGCGGAAAGGGGAACTTCAAAAAAAAGGGAAAACGCGGGGGTTTTAAGGGGGGGTTCAAAAGCACCGGCAACTACTACAAAGGGAAGATCAAGCCTAGGAGACAGAAAAAAGGAGGATTCTACAGGAACTAGGAAAAGTAAGACTGCCAAGGAAGCCAGAGGCGTAGGGAAAAAGAAAAAGGTTCCCAGATCGAGAAAAGATTGAGGCCACAAAAGACAGGTTAAAAAAAAAGATCGAAGAGAAAAGGGGAGTGGGGGGTAAAAAAAATCAATCGAGGAAAAAGGGTCAAAAAACGGAAAAAAACGGGAATAACTGATCAAAATAAAGACGATCTTCAGGGAAAGGATGAAAAAAAAAAAGTCAGGGAAAACTTACAAAACGAAGGGGTCATGACGACAAAAGTAGACTTTTGGGGGGGGTGCGAGGGGGTGTCGACCCGTGGACCAACATGCAAAGCCCAGTCTTCGGAAGGAGGAAAAATCAGGAAGGTGAAGAGGGGAAATCAAAAAAAGATCAAATGGCAGAAAAAGACCTCAGACCCGATGACAAGAAGGACCGAACATAAGAGAAAGATAAGGGGAGGGGAAAAAAAAGGGAACAAAGGGAAAGCTGGGGGAAGGGTGCGAAAAGAGGAAAAAGTTCCAACAAAGGGGTTGAGGGTTAAAAGGATTCGGCGGAAAAATCGGGGGGGGTGTCAGTACCAGGGGGGGTCGATAGCAAGACGATTCTGGGGTCGCGGAGAGAAAGCCAGAAAGAGACAAAAGAAAGAACTATTGGGACGCAAATTTTCAAGGCTATGGAAAGCCTAAGAAAACGGGAGGGGAGTGCAGCCCTGCCAAAAAGAATTTGGAAACCGGGATACGGAGGAGGGGGGCAAGAGGACTCTGAAAAAACCCAGAAAACTGTACCAAATGAGGAGGCGTTTGGAGTGTCCCACCACAAAGAAAAAAATAATCATAAGGTGAACAATTATAAAAGGGGCCATCCAAAAAGTTAGACTTGTAGAATCCGAAAATGTCACACGTATTACTATGAGGGGGAAAAATTTACAAAAAGGGAAAAACGAGGAAAAAATTTTGGTCAGCCATGGGGGTGGGGAGGAAGGGTCACCTAAAATGGATAAAAAGAGGTCGGAGGAGGTCGGCCAGAGATACTCAAAGGTGACGGCCGTGGCAAAAGATAGTGGGCCGACTGGGGGAAAAATGGACGGGGGGGGAAAGATAGGGTTCTCAGGCAAACAAAACGAGGAAGAGAAGGGAGAAAGGGGCACCAGGAAATCGAGGGGGAAAGGCAGTCAACAAACGGGAGAAAAAAAAAGTTTTGGAAGGAAACGTCAAGGAATCGAGAGCAGGGGGGAACCGGAGAACGATCGAGTCGGGGCGAAGGGTCTAAGAAGCCCAGGAGTGGTGAGCCAAGGAATTGACGGAGGAAAAGAGAATTGCCAACAGGGGCGCTAGGCAGATCACCAGGGGGGGGGGACACCATGGGGGAAGGGGGGGGAGGTGAACGGGGGGGGGAATGTCGGACCAAGAAAGACCTCCTAGATGGGACCGTTGGGGCGGAAAGAAAAAAGATCCAGATAAAAGGGGGGGGGTCGCCTGACTCGCAAAAAAAACCGGGAAAAATACAAGAGGCACATAAGGCACAAATGTGGGGAAAAAACAAGAAAAAGAAAGTAACCAAAGGGTCGAAACCGGAGGCCCCGAAAGAACACGAAACAACGTTCTTAAAAAAACAAAAATTCATGAGAACCTCGTACAAACGTTGAAAGAGAAAACACCCTCCCATACGGAGGGAAAACAGAGGGAAAAAAAAAATTTAGGCAACAGGGAAATTATGTCGGCGTTAAAGAGCATAAAAAAAAAAGATTAATAACTCTTACAAAAACATCGCGCCGGGAAGAGGGACCGTTGGAGGTTAAACCTCAGGAAAAAGAACAAAGGGTCCATTTACAGAGGGGGTGCAAACTCGGGAATCCTCAACAAAAGAAAACAAGAAGGGATCGGACCCAGAAAAAAGTTGTGGATACCTCCTTGCAAAAAAAGGAATCTTTGGGAAAAAGCACGAAACCAAGGAAAGTGACTGGGATGCGAAAAAAAAAAAAACTTGGGAAAAAAATTTTGGGAAAGAGGGGTCAGTCAGGAGGGGGGCGAAAAGGGGGGAAAACGAACAAAGGTCGACTCTTTCAAAAAAAAAAAGGGACGTAGGAAAAAACTGGGGTCTTCAGCAGAGAAAAAGGAGCGGGACCATCGACGTAACGAAGCCAGGGGGCCACTTATACATAAAAGGGGGGTTAAGTCGAAAACTCCATTGCTGATAGGGCCCGCCAAGAAGGAAAGGACGGGAAAGGGCCGAGGGTGGAGATTTTCACACACGAAGACCACAAAATTGCACTAAACGCCCAGGCTTCAGCCAGCCAAAAGACGCCGACTCGGGGGGGAAAGGTAGAGGAAAAGCGGGGGGGGGAAGCAGTGAGGGACGGTAGAGGGGGATGGGAGGTGTAAGTACACGCCTGAATGCAGGGATGGAAAATGTTGGGAAACCCTCAGAAAAACACGGGGAGTGAAGCATTTATTAAAGCCCGGATTTCCACAATGGAGTCCCACGAAAGGGATTTGAGAAAAAGGAGGACACAAGTTAAAAGATCCTACGTCTTGAAGTCCGAAAAAATTTGAGTACGACCAATGGGAAGGAAGAGGGGGGGGGATGGTTCGATGAGAAGAAAAAAAGTTAAAAAATTCCGGGGGAAAAACCAGGGGAAACCGTGAAGTGTGGAGGAAAAAAACGTGGGGAGGGGGAGTGCTCGCAATTCCCGAAAAGAAAAAAAGCGGGGGGGAGACGTATTCAGGGACGCCGGAAGGGGGACCGAAAAAGGGAGGATCCACAAGAAAAGGGTTATCAACAAGGATGGGAAAGAGATACAACTAACAAAAACGTGAAAATCGAAAAAAGGGAGTCAAAAAAAAAAGTGGGGAAAAAGAGGGAGACTCGTGAAGAAACCGAAAACCAAGGCCTGCGAGTTCAAAAGTTTCTCAAAAAGCAACGGAAAAGCAAAAAAACGGAAACACCGAAAAACGAGACTCATCAAAATTATGAGAAAAGACGAAAACCTTTGAGAGTATCTTAAAAACAGGTTAAAAAAAAAAGGCCTGAAAAAAAAAAAAAAACTTGCGAGCATCCAGGGGAAATAGGGTGTTGTGCTCGAAAATATGAAAAAGTGGGAAAAAAAAGGGCCTTTCAAAGAAAGACCCAGAGGGAATACCGGATCAGTCGCGTTGGAAAGAAGGGCATTAAAATGTTGTTCCAGAAGTACCTGACGGAACCCCCGGGGGAAGGCACGGACCTGAGGTGGATGAGTTTAAGGGGCGAGAATCCAGTGTCCAGGAACAGAGGGGAAACTTATTAATGAATATCAAGGGGAGGCCACAAAGAGTTTGCCAGGCCAGCACAAAAAAAAAGAGAAAAAGAGGCCACTAAGGAAGAGGTTTGGATCATGAGGTGGGGCACGGAGGAACAACGAGTACGGGGTTCGAAACAGCATATAGGAAGAGCTCAGGTAGGTACTGGAAGAAGAAGTTTCGGGGTTAAGTGCACCAGTCGACGAAGAAAGAGAAATCCGGAAAACCAATCTACCTGGTGGAAGAGCATCCCAAAAGGGGTGTGACTTGGGACCACTAAAGCTAGGCTGTCTTGGGGGGCTCCCTCAGTTGTCTGGGGGGGGTGGGGTCTGTCTGAAGAAAGTCCCCCAACCCAGGTGTCGTCTCCCCCGGTTGCGGGAAAAGAGGAATTGTAGGAACCTGTGAATCGTGTAAAGGAACCGGTAAAAAACAAAAAAAAACTTTGAACAAAAAAGGGGAGGGAGGGTTCTGGGCAGGTAGACCAAAATTGTAAAACAATAAAAATAAGGGATGGAGTGATGAAAATCAAAGGGGGGGAATGGGGGTGTTGTGGGTCGGGGGGGGGGGGAGAGCCGGGGGAAAGAATAAAGGACGGAGTGGGGGGAAAAGGAAAGAAGGAAGCTATTGAGTCGCCACAAATCAAAGGGGGAGAGAGGGCTATGGGGGGTGAGAAGGCTGAGGGGGGGGAAGCTTAAATGGACTTGGGATGGGATCAATAGAGAGTACGTCGAGCCAATAACAGGGGTGGGGGTGGAAAACCCTGGTCTCGGTTCATAAACCGTGGCTTAAAAAAAAAAAAGGCTGTGTTGGGAAAACTGGTTGGGGGTAAAGAGGGATTCGACAAAAACTCAAAAACCTTCGGGTTCGTCTCCAAGAAGTTCCATTGGCCCAGGTGTAGCTACAGAGGTGAGAGCTCCGAGATCTGGCCAGGAGAAAACCGAAATAAAAAGAAGGACCTGCAAAAGGGGGGCCAAAAAGTCGGAGGGGGCGAAATACTGGCCGGGGGATCCAAGGAACAAATAGGAAGAAAAAGAAAGGAAGTGGAAAAATCCTGGCAGAACAAAGCGAAATAAGGCTGAAAAAGAAAGGGGGGGTCAAAGTTTTGAAAATCGGAACCGGGGGGGACCGGGGAGGGCAGCCCAGAAGAAAGCTTCAGGGAACCCAACACAAGGGACATGGAGGATCCAAGAAATCAGACGGGTGGCCGAAAAGGAAAAAAAAACGAAAAAAGTCTACATGGAAAGGGTGGAGTCAAAGGGAAGGAGAAGTTACTGAAAAATAACGGCGATTCGGTAGAACAGGCTACGTAGCATGTTAAAGAAAAGGAACCTCGAAAGGGGGGGGGGTGCAAGTCCTGCAGCTGTAAGGGGAGATGGGAAAGAAACCCTGCAGAACATAGCAACCCCGCCCGGTTGTGGAAGAAAAGTACGGGTCCGAAACAACTTTGAAAAGAATATTAGCAATCATGCACAAAGGAATCTTAGTCCGGCGCCACGAAAGTTCAAAGATCTGAAGCGGGGAAGGTCAGGGGGTAAATCAAGCGGTCTGAGGAAAAAAAAGGGGAAAAAAAAAAAGGGCCGGGGGGAGGAGATCAACAAAAGGTGACGTCTGACCGAAAGAGATGTCGGGGAACAAAGAGCGCGAACAAGCCGAGATGATAGGGGGGGGGGGGCGACGAAAAACGTCAATAAATACGTTGGGGAAGGTGGAAGCCGCGGCGAAGCAATGAAGCAATAAAAAGGTGAAAAGGGGGGGGGGGGCGGAATTGTGTTCGAGGGACTCTAAGAAACAAAAAGAACCTGAGCACGACACTACACCAAAACGAAGTGGGTGACTGATCTTCGAGAGGTCTTGTTACATGCTGGCTAAAAGAACCGCCCACCTTGGAAACTCTCAAAAAAAAGAGGCCCCCAACACAGGGGGGGGACCCATCGTGATTGGGAGATAGAAAGCCCGAAAAACCTCATAAAATTATCGGCGGAACCTGAGGGGAAAGAAACCAGATGGATAAGAATCCGAACGGCTCAATCGAAAGAGCAATGATGCTGAAACACCGCACCTGCAAACCCCCAAAGCGGAAAGAAAGAAGGAAATGTAAGGTCCGGCAAAAAGAGGTAATGGGAAAAAAAGACCGAAAAAAACCCTTGGGAGAACGACCAAGAGTTGGGAAGAAGCCAAAAATGGGGGGAAATCAAATTCTCGTGACAAGAAATTACGGTAAGAAAGATTTTTGGGGAAGAGAGGAGATAGGGGGAGGGGGGGGCACAAAAAAAAAGTACAGCAGGAAAAAGAAAAAGGAGAATTCCCGTAAGAGCATCGGGGATCGGAAGACGAAAAGAGGGAAATAAGGGTCTCGATAGCACAAGAAATTGAACGGGGCGATTGCGGAAGAAAAAAACGAGGAAAAATGGTGCACGGCACAGGGGCCCAAGTAAGAGGATCAAGCCAAGCGGGGTTCGGAAGCGGGGAAGGGAGCGGAAACACGCTCCACCCGTTGGGGTAAAAAGTTTACGGAAGCCGGGAACTCGGGGGGGACACAAACCAGCGCTAAACCGCCAAGAACGGCAGGGGACTAGGGCAAACACCGAAAAAAAAATGAGAGAACTGACCAGGGGGCCGTTAAAACCGGCCCCGGAAAAACCCAAAAAAACGCGCAAAAGGCAATGTTAAGGCAAAACTTACGACAAGGAGCGAGGCCGGAAGGCCATGAAAGTAAAAAAAGGAAAACGAGGACAGCAAAGATCGGGGGGGGGACACTAAGGCGACTACGGTGGACGGAACTGTGACGCCCGAACAAGGGGAAGGAAGTGAGAAAAAAAAAAGACACCACCGAACCCCGAAGGGCCCCGCAAAAGGGCCGGTGAGGAGCGAGGAAGCCCAGATTCACGGGGGTTTATCGAAAAAAGGAGGAAAATAACAAAGAAAAAATCTGCGAGCCAGACAAAGACGGCACCGAAACCGGACTGCTGGGAAGCCCGAGGGGGAGTACAGAGCTGCGAAAGCAAGGAAAAAAACTTATAGCTCACAATAGGCTTCAGGAAAAAAAGGGATCTTCTGAAGCAAAAATTTAACACCCACTCCTGTGTCGGAGGAAGAAAATCAACCGGAGCAACCGAAGAGAAGGATCAGAGAGAAGCGTGTTGGGGGGGGAAAAAAAAAGGGCCGAGAGGGCCGCCGGGACCCGACGGGGCCTGGTGGGGGGGACAAAAAAACTGAAAAGCATGGAAAAGTAAGGAGAACAAAGGGTTCGGGGGGTTGACCGTCCGAAAAGGCCGCGGGCAAACATGCCGGTCTCGCGTGGGGGGGGGCCGACTAGGCCGGCAGGGATGGAACCAGGGATCACTGAAAGTTGAGCACTAAAAAAGGTTGGGGATCTTCGGCATTATAGACTGTGGGCAAAGAAGGGGCGGAGCAACTAAAATGTACCTTCAACCTATTGCCTGCAAGGAAAAAAGGTCCACCAGGGAATTCGCCAAACCACGAAAAAAAGAAAGTGAAAGACGGGGACCATGATGCATGGGGGGTGTCAAAGGACTATACAGGGGTATAAAAAGAAATTCATAAGAAGATCCAAAACTATCGACTAAAAGGAAAGGATCAGGGACCTGTTCGAAGATGGAGAACAGACGAACCGTGGGAGAATATAGAGTCACGCGAGAGGTGAGGGACGATTGAAGTTCCAAGAAAAGATCGGCGTGTGAGGGGGTGCTATAAATGAAAAATCTAAAAACGATCAAACGGTGGGGGAGGTTGGTATTCATCGGAGGGGGCGGAGCTTCCTCATATGGCAACCAAAACACTGCCAGAAAGTATCGGGGTTCCAAAAAGTCGACAAAATCTGGTCAAGTTCCCTGGGGAAGGGGGGGGGTTTGCAAGGTGGAAATTCAAAATGGGGGAAAAGTCTATGAGCTTCTGGAGGGCTGAGAGGTTACATTAATTCCTAAAAACATGACGCCGAATCCGGGGTGGAAAAAAGGTTGAGCAAAGATAACGTCATCAAGGGACTTCAGATTTGGGCCATTAATGGGGGGCCTTTGAAAAACGGGCCACTGGCTTCCAGAAAAAAATTAGAACGGGGGTCCGAAGTAGTTGGGAGGTTTCAGCATACCCCACGCGACACGCTGTCGATCAAGGGCCGGGAGACTAAAAAAACCTGAGTTCCAAGTGCCTCCTCACCATGGGGCTCCCCGACCAGCCCCTCAGTGGGGAAGAAGATCAAGGGACAAAGAGCTAGAGGGATTTCTTAATGACAGTAAGTCAAGGCCGAACCTCCTGGAAAAAGAATAGGAGGACGGGGGAGGAGGACACTAGAGGAAACTACGTCCACACTGCACCTGACAAAGAAAGGAGTTCGGGGAAGAAAAAGGATTGAGGGAACCAGACATGCAGTCGGTAAATAGGGTCTTCAAAGGGAGTTTTAAACTGGGTGTTTTTAAAATCTGAAGGTCGGAAAAAAAAGGTGCAGGGGGGGTGACAGCAAATACATGGGCATAAAAGTACCAGGAAAAATCTGAAAAGTGTCTTCAAAAAAAAAAAAACCGAAGAAACGGGGCCGTACCGAGGGCTTGGACTGAACGGGAAGGGCCCGGTTCCTGGGTGAAAAACCGTACTCTCATTCTCAACTTGCCACGCGTAAAGATGAAGGTTAAGTTGAACTAAAGTCTTTGGACAAACCAATTCGGAGGACCTGAATGTCAAGGGTCCAGAGAATCATCGACAGACAAAAACAACGAGGAAAAGGGAAAGGGGGATGGCCAGAAAACCGAGGAACGGTCCACAAAATTAAAAAGAAGGGGAAGAGAAAAGTGCGAACAGGGAACCTGTTGAAAAGTACCCACCCTACCCAAGGATCCAGTAAAAGTTGAAAAAGGAAATCGGAGGAAATCAAGGGAAGTCGGGGCCCCGTCAATAGGGTATCCGGGGACGTTTGGAGATTGTGAAAAAAAAAGAATGTTAAGGTTGCACATCAAGAATTCAAGGGACACCGGCGCTAGATTCAAACATGGGGGTTCGCGGACCGTCAGGAAGGAAAGGGTGGTGGACCCAGCAGCCTTAAAGCAAACCGCCGAAAAGGGGGGGGTTCAGCTACGAAAAAAGGCGACGGAGGAGGGAATCAGCAGGCTGGCAGCCCATCACTACCGGGTTCGGCCTGTCGAAAAAAAGAAGGAAAAATCCGGGGGGGCTGCACCGTGTAACCGAAGGGAAAAAAATTCAAACTCACAACAGCAAAAAGAACGCTGGGGGGCTGAAGAAGGACCCACGCAGCGAAAAAAAGGGTTGGCAACGTCACCAGGCTGTTTCAAGGGTTCATCGTGCAACGAAGCAAAGAAAAAAAGGTCCGATGACGACCAGAAAGCCCCAGCCTATTGGAGAAAAAAAAAATCATTGGGAAACAGACTGCAGAAAGAATCCCCCTAGGGGGAAAAACCGTGAAACTTCTCGAAAGGCAGTAAGAGGATTTAAGTAACTACAAGAACCCTCAAATCGTTCAGCCCGCCCCAGCAACCACAAAGCGGGAAGTCGAAGGGGTTTTGAAAAACCCCCCACCAAAGCCGTCTTTTGCCAAAAGAAACAGCCGCAAACGGTAGATGAAAAAAAAAGACCCACCTACCCGGAAAAAAGGGTCGCAAAAAAAGATCTGGTTTGTGGGATCAACGCACCGTCTTGAGTAGGTAGTTAAAAAGGCTAGCGTTAAACAATTGGGGGGGGGGTCCTCTAAGGTCGAGGACACGGCACACATTCTTTAAATCCAAGGAGTAAAAAAAAAAAAAGCCGAAAAAAATTACTTCGAGGAAGGTATAGCGTAGAAAAAGCTCTTGGCCTCGTCGAAAAAATCAAGGGGTCAGATGAAAAGGGAAATCGGACTCGAGCATCAGGACTGTCGGGTCATGAAAAGCCAAAGTGCAGAAAGGAGACAAAAATAAAGGTGAGAGAGCTATGAAAAGAGACCCTTTAAGCCAAAAAACTCGGGAAAACCCGGATTTGTCCCGCCCAAAGGGCCTTAACAGAAAGGGGGGTACGGCGGGGGTCACCAAATCCGACTGCAGCTGACGCAAGAAAGAAAAAAAGGTTCGGAGAAAGAAATGGAAAAAGGGGGAGATTTGAACCAAAAAAAAGGGGAAACGGAAAAAGAAACTGTAAACCCGGAAAACACAACGGGCTAGGGTCAATCCGGGGAAGCCGGCGAAAAAAAGGGGTCCCGAAAAGGAAACAGTAGGCCCTGGGTAGAGTGGATAACGGGGGAATCAGGTTCGGGGAAGTCGGGAATTAAAATGGGGGGGAAAATCGCCAACACCGTGGCCGGGGATGCTTGAAAAAAACGCAAAGAGCGTCCGCGAAAAGAAAGAGGAGTCTTCAGGGACGGAAAAAAAAAAAAAAACGGCGCAAAAAAAGGAGGGGTGTGTATCACTAACACAACGAACAAAGAGAGAGGGATACACCGGAATAGGGAAAGGCGCAGGGGGGTCCACATACAAAAAAAAGCCTAAAAAAAAAGTGCCGCGAAAAAGCGGTCTGGCAAAAAAAGGGAACTTTCCAGGGGGCGGAGGGGAATGGGCAGACACCCCCGGAAAGTCCGAGGTAAAACTATCAACTCTGGAACCAAAAACTAAGGGGTCGACAACTTCAAGGCAAGTACTCCAGAACCAGAAAGTGGGGGTTTTGGGGGGCTCAAGAGTTGCCAACATTTGGCAAACGTCCACCCCCGAGGGTTTCCCCGACTCCCTCCTCCCCAAGGAACCTAGACGACCAATGGGGGGCATTAAAGCTTTGGGCAGCCTGCGGCGATAGGGTCGCTCCGGTGGCGAGTCCCCAGGGTGCAACGTCCAAAAAGAAGATGCACAGCGGCAATGCCGAGAGGGGCGTATGAGGGGGAAAGAAACTTACAAAGGAATTACGAAAACTAAGCATTGGGCGTCAGGGAAAAAAAAAAAAGTTGCTTAACCGTAGGCAAACAAAGGGCACCGCGAACCCGTGCTAAAAAAAAAAAAACAAGAAATCGGCTGGGTGGGAGGGGGGGTCTCAGGGCCAAGAGAGGTTAGGGGCATCCAAAGCAAAGCAATTGATAAAAAAACCTGTGAAGAGGATGTTTCGGGGAGAAACCGCGAGCGTGACCCGGGACGTACGAACGAAAATCGACAGAGAAAAAAAAGGAGTTGCAGGAAAAGCCTTTAAGTGACCATGACAAGAAAGAAAAAGCGTGGATGGAGGGGTGAGACACGAAACCAGCAGAACGTTGAGGCCACAGCTGGGGGGGGGGAGGGCGGGAAGGGTCCAAGGAAAAACTGCGACGGTCGGGCAACCCGGCTCCAGAAAAACCAAATCGACGGAAAAAATCTTGGTGGGGGTAGGGGCAACGGGGGCGTTTGGCTAAAAAGGGTCCCAGAAAAAAGAGGCTTAAAAAGGGAAAAAGAAAACATGAGATGTTGTAGGGTCTGGGCAAATGAAGGGAACGCATCGAGAAAGGACGCTCCAGGAGGGGAACGTAACAAAGATTCCAGACCACTAAGAAAGGGGGGGTGTTTGGGGAAAAAAGTTTCGGAGGGAGGTGGGGGGCACGGGCAGGTCAGAATCAATAGAGGAATTAACTGAAAGGCCGAAGGGGAAACAACGGTCGGCGAAAAAAAAAAGGTGCGTGCAAAACGTGGTGGCGGGGGGAAAGAATCCAAGGGAGGGGGAAAAAGACAGCGAATGCAATCGAACAACCAAGGTTTGGCAAAAAAAAAACAAGAGGGGAAAAAAAATTGCGAGTTTATTGGGCAGAACTCGGGGGAAAAAAACACAAGGAAAAGTATTGGAAAAAAAGGCGGTTAGAAAAAAAAAATCACGTCAAGTACAAAGTCACATAGGGTTCTATGTTACCCAAAAAACAAAAAGAGAAGTTGCACTAAAAAGGGTTGTAAAACTGGTTGGTCAAGAAAACAAGAGGCTTTTGGATTTTGGGGGTAAGGAGAAGAAAGAAATACAAAAACTTTAGTAACCTGCACCTAAAACCAAAGGGACCAAAAGTACCAGGAAAAATGGGGGTTCACGGCCACTCCACTTGAGGACAAAACGGTGCCTGACTGGGGGAAGGGGTCCCCTGTGTTCGCGGATTCGGAAACGCAAGAGAGGTTGGAAGGGACTTGAAAAAAAAACTTACGGGGGGGGGGGGGAAAATAATGTAGCGGGTACAGGCTTTGGGGTTGAGTTCGACCTAATGAACGCATGAAACATCACTCAAAAAAAAAGGGTCAGGGACGATTTCATAAACTAAAGCGAGCGTTCCAAGGGGGCAAGAATGGGGGGGGGGCGCCGGAAAACTCCTAAAAACACTGGGGGTCAATCGGCCCTTAGTCCAGAACTTCGGCAACCGGGAAGGGGTCACCAAAATTGGGACTTCGGGACTCCCTGACCTGGAAAACCATCATGAAAAAAAGGCAAAAGAGGAAGCTCCCGGGAATGCGGGGGGTTCCGAGGGCAAGGGGTTATGGAAAAATTGAAGGGGGGACCCATAAAAAACCAATCAAAATCAACGAGTGGGGGGGCACAAAAAAAAAACCGAAGTGCAGAATTGGGTGGAAATGTGATCCAAGCAGAAGGGAAAAGAAAAAAATAATATGGGAGGGGCGGTTCGTTAGGAAAGTCTCTGAAGAGAGTTCGTTAGATGGATAAGGGCGAGTCAAGGGGCATAGCAAAAGTCCCGTCTCCTTAAATAGACCAGATAAGTTGGGCAATTGAACCCCCAAAGACTTCCGATTTGAAAAGAGCGCGGGAAAGCCAGAAAAGGGGAAGTCAAAAAAGAAAACTTAATCTGAGGTCGAGTCGGGAAAAACCCACGAGGGAGAGACTTTTGGAGACAACGTACGCCCGGAGGTTGCCGGGCCGGGACCAGGAAACTCGACAACCGTGGGGCACGACAACGGCTCTCCGAAAACCCGGCCGAAAAAAACAAAAGAGTGGGCCGCCCCGGTGGATGACGTGGGCAAAGGGCCCAAAAAAGACGTAAAAAGGGAAAATCGGAAAGGCCCGGGACAGGAAAAGAACTCCAGAATTAGAAATCCGGAAATCCATCAAAATACAGAGGGGGGTCAAATTGGGCGAAACCACCGAAACCTCAAAAGAAAAACCCCATAGAACTCAAGTCAATTTCGGGGTCAAGACGGGGAGTTTGAAGACAAAAGGGACAACTGGACAAAAAAAAGGTTCGATCACACTCAAGGGGGGGGGAAGTAAACAATTCCACGGAAGGTGGCACTGGGGGCGCCACGGCATAAAAGAGACGGAATGGGAACCACGAAGGAGGGGGGCAGCAGCAAACGGTTTGGGCATCTGAAGGGGGGAAAACTGGAAAAGAATCGAATTCCAGCGAGAGGGAAAAAAACAAACCGAAAAAAAGAAAGGCGATAAAGGAGGGCATGGACGGTTTGGAGACTCTGCACCGAAGGACGAGAACCAATCAGTCAAGGAAAGGGGACCAAACCATCGGGCAAACCGAGGAAACGGAAGGGGGGCGGGGGGGGAAAACGTGGTCTCTCGTAAAAAAACTCAGGGTGAAGACAAAACTTCAATGGACATATAACCGGACTAAAGACTAAAAAGATGGGGTCCCTTTAGGCGCGTAAAGACGAACCTCGTCCAAAAAAAGGAATTGATGTATGACCAGGAACACAAATAAGTTTACCTTCGGGGCATGCACCTCAAATGTCAGGCCCTCCGGGGCAAACCGAACGAGGGGTTTGGTCAGACCAACAAACCTCAAGATCCAGATCCAAAAGTACCCATGAATAAAAACGAAGGCAAAATAAAAAGCTTGTCCTGGAGCCTGTGGGATCCAGGTATCGGGGTTCCCAGCCCGGTGTTAGCAATAGGGAAACCCAAGAGGAAAAAAAAAGATTAACGAAGGGTCTCGCGCAGGGTCACCGGGTTCCAACTGGAAAGTGTTCCGAATCATAAACAGAGGGGCTGATGTGCAGATTGCCGATAATCAGAGTTCACTGAGACGACACCGAGGAGGCATTGGAAAGAATTCCCTTGAAAAAAACCCGGGGGGGGGGGAAGAGGAAAGGAGCAATGGGGGCAGAAGGTTTCGTTAGAATATTTAAAGTCCTTCTGGGGGTCAAAAAAAACGAAGAGCGAAAAGCAGAATAAAAAAAAAATCTCAAATCACAGGATGAGGAAAAGAGAACGTGATGGGAAACTGAAAAACCCGAAGAAACCAAAGACGCGGGAGAAAGGCGGACAAAACCGCGGAGGGGGGCTAAAAAACTTCAAAAAAACTGAACCAGGGCGAAAACGACACGGAAGCGTATCAACAGGGATGAAATGGGAAAAAAAAAATCGGAGCCCGTTATCCGGGGGACAGGAAAAAAAAAACTGGGGCGTCCAGTTCCGGAAAGAATCGGTCCAGGCACCAAACAGGGGCAAGGGACGCGGTTGTGGGGCAACTCGGAATGCAAAGGCAGGTGGAGACCTTCCAGAAAACGAGCGAGAACCGGGGTGGGGGGAAGGGGCGGGCCCTGAAGCGGCCGCGGGGGCACAACCGAGGGGCAAAAAGACGGTGACTGTGAACGGGCTGAGAAGGCACTGGCGGGGGGTATCCGAAAAGTTACAGAGGGTCTGGGGCGAAGAGCTGGTGCAATGGTGGCAACGGACCGTCAAAACACTTGACAAAACTGGGGCAATGGCAAGGGCAACCAAGCGCAGAAATGCTCGAAAAGGGGGAGATGTTTGAGGAGGTACACACGCTAGAAACGAGACGTCAAAAAAAAAAGATCGTCCGCCGATCAAACACATGCGACAGGACTAAGGAACTAGAAAGAAGGGGGGTCCGAGAAAAACCATTCTGGAAAAGCCGGACAGGGGCCTTCGGGGAAAAGTTTAAAAAAGACAATATCGAGGGTCCAGCAAGGGAAGTCGCAAACGTGGAGCCTAGGGGCATCGCTAATGGCGTCAATGTAAAGAAAAGAAAAAAATAAGGGGGAGGGGGCATCCCCAAGGTGGGGGGGGGGGGTAATGCAAAAGGGGGGGGAAAGGAGGTTAAAAAAAGTCTGTGCAAACCCCAGCCCCCCAAAACGGAAGGGGGACACCTACGTGCGGGGGGTCATTGACGAGGCTGTTTGTGCGTGGGGGAGGGGGACAAGAATTCAGAAAGAAATTCCTCGGGGGAGGATAATTATAGGTGAGAAATCGGGGGCTTGTCAAAAAAGTGTGGGGGAAGGATGCACCCGTTGTCCGGATACGAAGGTGTGCAAACGTAACGTAGGAAGTTAAACATCACTATGAAAAAGACCAAACATAACTCGATGGTGAGTGCATTGGTTGAAAAAAAAAGTTCCAGGGTAAGGAACTCTGGGGGAAAGATATCAAATTCCGGCAAGGGGGGAAAGGGGACGGTAATGAAGTGGGAAAACAACTCACGACAGGTGGTAAGGTGGGTTAAAGATCCCCAAACCCCTTTTGGGCAGTTTTTGGTGGCTCGGGAACTCAGGCTCAAAAAAGGAAGAGGGGGTTGGGGGAAAAACGGAGGCCCATAAAACGAGGTCTGGTATGGGCCGAAACGAAGGCCCAGAACCCTATGAACCGAGGGGAATGTCGATTACGCGAACCCCACCCTTGGGGGTACCGGAAACTCCAAAAAAGCTACGACAGGTTGGCGGAACCACCCCACAAGCTGTGGGACCCTAAAAAAGACAACGGAAGGATGGTAACTGCAGTCCCAATTAAGGTGAAAAACTGTCTGGGTGAATGAGAACCGGTCAGTGGGAAAAGACCAGTGGCTAAAATTAAGTTCGAGGTGCATTTCAACCGGGCATGAAGGAGGCACGACGGGGGGCCGCAGGAGGGCCGTCAAACCATTGTGGGGAATTCGCGGAAAAACTACGGGAGGCCCAGCGAGGACATTTATCCGCTAAAGAG
>Ga0179593_1704089_pt1 | contig 21592 bp, 31 predicted proteins | sample CZODoug2_1_08_16_FD_185931 | JGI IMG/M metagenome (GOLD analysis project Ga0179593, IMG submission 185931) | Vadose zone soil fungal communities from Angelo Coast Range Reserve, California, USA - CZODoug2_1_08_16fungal (PacBio error correction) | ecosystem: Environmental > Terrestrial > Soil >...
CGTCTCTCCTGAGTTGAGGGGAAATCCGAATCACTCCCCTGGCAAGCACTCAGAGAGAAAAGGAGAAAGAACTCCTCCACCCGGAGAGAGAGGCGGACACTTCTCATCACACGCTCAAGGCTACCTCACAAATGGGGGGTGAGAGTGCAACCTAACTATGCTGCTCACAGTGTCTACTTAAGGGGGGGGAATGGGACATTTTGGAGATCTCTCAACGGTCGAAAAGAAAATCTTTGAAGGGGAGTAAAAGGACGTCAGGGAGAACATTCCTTTGCTGGGTCCTTAGAGAAGCTCTGGAGACTTGGGACCCTGCGGGGGATCAAGAAAACGGAAGTCCGAATCCCACACCGTAAGAAAAAGGGGCCCAGGTCCCTACCGAACCTGAAACGGTTTGGGGGGGGGGGGGGGAAGGAAGTGTGAAGAGCTGGGTTAATCTGCTCCCAAAGGAAGCAAAAAAAAGCGCGGCACGTTGGAACCGCATTTGGGGGGGGGGGGAGGGGGGTGGAACAGATGACTCCCGTGAAAGAAAGTTCAACGCTTTCCAAACAACAGCGAAGGAGGGCTTACTCGCCTACCGTGGGGGAGCAACGAGGTTCTTGGGGGAAGGGATTCAATAAAAACTTGATGCTGGGCGGACGCGGGGAAATGGTTAGCCCCTCAGGGGAAGTAGCCTTCTTAGCACAGGACAGGTTCGGGGAGGGGTTCTGGCCCAGCCCCCGAAAAAGAATGTCTGTTGGGGGGGGGGGGGGGAAAAAGGGAAGCGACACCGCAGCGAAGAAAGGAGGGGGGGAGAACAAGGGGTGCACGATTGCAGACGACTGCACAGATAGCGCGAAAAAAAATAGATTCATTGCCGCAAGAAACCAACCCCACCAAAATTCGAACCCGTCGGAAGATACGGGGGAAGAGCAGAAAGGGGGCCCGGTAATCGCATCGTCTAACTAGAAAGAGGAGACTGAGAAAAAAAATCTCGACCCAGTGCCCGATCGTCACAGGTGCCGTTCGAGCCCAGCGACGATCGCTGAGCCGAGCGGAGAAAAAGAAGGGGAGGTTAGAACCTGACAGTGACAGATGAGGAGTTCGGTGGAAGGGGATCGTGTTGGGACGGAAGGCGAAAGGGATTTCCAGCAGGGGCGGCGAAGGCAGGGGGGGGAAAAGCAATGTGTCAGGGAGAGAGAAGTCGGACACAACTCGGGGGCACAAGCCAAAACGGGGAAGAACGGGGCAATTTCCCACGAAGTTCTGGGAGAAAAAGGGGTCAAGGGACCGTTGACAGAGAGCCGCTTATGGGTTGAGTGCCGGGGGATAGGGTAGCCTCCGAGGCTTCAGGGGTTGTTGGTCTGTCTGGAAACCTCAAAACCGTTGAATAGATGTAAAGGGAAAGAAAGACCTATGTAAACTTCAGCCATTCAAAGTCAAGCCAGCTTACGGGTTAACTAAAAACTGACGTGGAGGTAATACTCCATGGGATGATGGGGGTTAGGGGGTGGGCCGTACAGGCCTAAACAAAAGAAGTTTGAAAGTGCAAATTTCCATTGACTTTCACCTCTCGGGGCAAAAAAGACTGAATGACCTCTCCTGTAGGGGTTAACACGAATGGAAAACAGAGAAGGGGGGGGGAATGGGGGGAAGTTTCAGAGTCTCTTGCGAGTTGTGGACAGGGAATGATAACACAGAGGAAGGGGGGGGGGGGGCTAGCCGGGAACCTTCCTGTTTACCCAAAAGGAAAGCGAACCGGTGACACCCGGTCTGGTTGGTCAGGAAAAGCTGAGGACCGCCAGGGAGGGTGTGGAGAGGAAATGTCGAACAAGGGGGAGGGGAAGGCGATTCTGCTTGGAAAAAACCCCCAGGTGGGAGTGGAAAGAAAAAGGGGGGAGGGTTTTTAAAGTTTTTTCCAGGGAGGGAACGGGGGAGGACGAAAAAAAAGGGGGGCGTTGAGTTTCGGGGACCCAGAGCGGGGGGGCTTGCGCCCCGCCCTCGGGCTGTCGGGGGGGGGGGGGGAGGGGTCAACGAAGGGGGGGCCCTGTTACGTTGGGACGCGGTTGCGGGCCGAAGAACCCAGAAAGTAACTCGGAGGACGCAACACATTTGTATCCTTTCAGGAGGGGAACATCTCGAGAAAAAGAAATGAAAAGAGAGAATTCAGCGAAGGCTAAACGGTGGCGGATTCCCCTATTCGCACAGAGATCCGCCGGCCCGATGGGGAAAAAAAAATATTTGAAAAACCCCAAAACGACGACAGCCCCGATCTAAAAGAGACACGAAAGCAAGGGAGGCGCCCGCCTCTTGGGCAAAAGCAACGGCCAACTCTGGGGGGAAAGGGGAGCCTCCAGAATCAGGGTGAGGGGCGACCAAAACCTGGGGGAACTAATCGCCTACATAGCAAAAAGAAGGAAACTCAAGAAGGGAGGGCCACGGCACAAATGCTCAGATCAAGACTGGGACAACAAGAAGGGCTTCCCACCGGTTGAGGGCTGGCCTGTAAAGGGGCCTGAATCACGACTGGCAACCCCAACCACAGAGGTGTAGGGGATAGGGAAAGACCCGCCACCACAAAGGAAAAAGGAAACTTCAATCCCTTAAGCGCCGGCCTAGTGGGGGGGGGAACCACGGGGGATAGGAGACGCCTTTTCCTCGCGGGGGGCAAAAGGCACGGGCCCCCCAAAGGAGAGGGAAAACACAAAAAGGGCAACATCACCCAGATCACTCGGGAATCTACGACAATGGAAGAACTGCCCCATCGGGAGTGTAGAGCTTCCTCTCGAGAAAAATAAGAATAACGAGCCCAACTGTGACCCCTCAGAAAAGGTCGGAGTTCAAAGACCAACCACGGGGGGGGAATCCTAAAAACTCCTCTGAAAAAGAAAAAAAAGGCAGCTCGGGAGAAAGGTCTGACACTTTTGGTTAAGGAAAACGCCGGGGGGCACCTACCGGGAGTTGGCGGTCTCCTTGGGGGGAGCCTTTACTTTTCGGGGAAGGGGGGGACGCTAAGACCCGGTCTTGTGGCTGAAGGGCTTTAAGGTAACTCAAGACCTGAAAACCGGAAGGCAGGGGGAGGGGGGGGAAAAAACTTCCCACACCTTTTTCCCCGAACTAAAAAATGGCAACAAACAAAATACGAAAGGAGGACAGACCGTGATCGACACGGGGGTCCCTCCGCGAGAAAGAAGAACCGAGGGGGGTGGCAGCTGGTCGACGCCGGCACAATGCGAAAGAAAAAATTGGGGTCAAAGAGCTCGGACGAAGTGACCAGCGAGCCAGAAAACGCGCATTGTCGAGAGAGCCGAATTGGACGCCAGGCCGTGGGTTCGAAAGGAAAGAATCTATCGTGGAGGGAAGGGAAGAGAGTCGTGCGCAAGGGTGCCAAACGGGGTAAAAAGGGGGGTCGCAAATTGCGACGGGTAGCGCTGGGCCACAAAAAAGAGCAAGCCACCAAAAAACCAGAAGGAAAAAACCTGTCCCTGTTGAAAAAATACGACCAAAGGAAAAAAACTTCCACGGTACAGCAAGCATCGAAGAAAACCCTAACGCAAAACAAAGAAAGATTTTGCTCAAAAAAGGGAGGCGAGTAAGAGAAGTGGGGATCCTAAGAGGACAAGATGCCCCGAGCACGGCGTACCAAAAAGTGCGGGACTCGACGGGGTGTGAGGGACGGGGCTTGTGGAGAAAGGGAAAAAAAAACGAGCTCTCCAGGCGAAAAGGAGCAGCCGTTCCAGGTAGTTTACGGGAAACGTATGACTGTGGAGGTCGCCTCGATATGGGGGGTTTGCAAACCAGAGAGGAAGAACCGGCAAAGCAAAAAAAAAACGATGAGGAAAGGGGAATCGCTTCAACTCTTCGAAAAAGGAAAGTCGGCGGGGAAATTGCGCGAACAGAAAAGACGGGTCAGGGAGAAGCCTCAGTCTCGAAGGCGTTTCCGGCAGAAAGAGGGAGACCCATAGTGTCGTACAAAGCAAGTGGAGCAGAAGTAAAGAAAGGGGGGGGAGTCCCATACGCCGAGAAGGGGATGGGAAAGGGGGTGAGAAATCGATCCACTCGGGGAGTGGCCGAGCGAGCTTGGGGAGATCAGCACTTCAGCGAGAAGAACGGCGGGAGTGCTCCAACAGCGCAGGGCATGAGCGCGAAAAGGGGAGCACAGACGTGGTGTCACGGGAACAAAAAGCCAAGGACCGACCCACGGCGCATTACCTCAGTATGGTACGGCATCAAAGAAAGCCAGGAAGCCATCCCAGGAGGAGTCCCTGGCTGCTAAGAGAAGGAAACAGGGGCAACAAAAATTCGGGCCCGGCCGAAAAGAACCCTGCCGTGAAAAAAGCCGAGGAAGGGCACTAGCACAGTTGAGAGTGGAAAGAGAAAGAAAGGGGGTTGGGGCACGGTGAAAAAATCCTTCCGGGAGCCTTGTCGACTTAAAAAAGGAAAAGAGATACAAGCCCTGGGCGACGCGCCAGAGAGCCGGGGCCGGAATCTGCCATCGAAAGTTCTAGCGAGAAAACCACCCTACAGCCTCGCCAAGCAAGAACCCTTTTAAGCCCCCTTAGGAAGGGGAATCAGCCTGTGAGTTCTTAAAAAAAGTAGAGAAAGTATAGAAAGGGGAGTCTTCTGCGGGAGCTTGGGGAAAAACAGCTCGAAAAATACTAAATGGACTTCGCACCAACACATCAAGGTGTCTATAACACTATGGGGGGGCTTCACCGTTAAGGGAAGATAAGAACGGAATCAGGCCAAAAGTGTTTCTTTTGGGAAACGCCCGGGTGAAAACGAAAAATACTGCCCAGAAAGACCTGCCGGGAAGGGGTCAGAAGCATTCCTTTGGGAAAAAGCCGCCCCCCAAAAAAAAAAGGGGGGAAAAAAGGGGTGGAAAAAACCACTTCCCGGAGGACCCGCAATCTGGGGGTCAAGGAACCGGTTGAGTTTGGAAAGTCGGAGGTACCGTCAAACGCCTGTTGGAAAGACGGTCACGCTGGGGAAATGGAAAAAAATCGTCCTTGGGGGTCTTAGGGGGGGGTGCGACTTAGCAAAAAAGAGAGTCCGAGAAGGGGAAACATGAAAATCCGCCACTTACCAAGTGCTCAGGGAAAGCTGAGACAAAAAAAAACGCGTCCAGGTCGAAGGGTGACGGAAAACAAGAAAGGACCCTTGCCTTCCCCACCCCGGCCAAGAAGAGGAGGGGACTTCACACCGAAGTTCACGCTCGTCAGGGGACACGGGTGAAAGAAGGTCTCTTTCAGGGCCACAAGCTTAAAAAAAAAGGCAAGGGGAGGTCGGCCGGTCGAGGTTCCTCATACTAGACGACCGCAACCAGGAACCGGAGGCTTTCCTTGGCAAAAAACCCGAAAAAAAAGGGGAGCGAAAAAGAATAGATCGAAAAAAAAATGACTCCGGGGGATAAAAAAGGGAGCGGAAACTGGGTTCGAAAAAAGTTTTGGTGTAAAAGCATACTCCTGGAAGGGGAGGGGGGAAACTCTACGCCAGCCGGCAGGAAAATCTCAGAGGACAGAAAAAAAACCCCGATGGGTGGGAAGGACTCCCCATTTCGTGAAAAAAAAACGGTTCGAACGGGAAAAAAAAGCAACTTCGAGCACCACCGGGGTCTTCCGCCGGCCCAAAAGGACGAAAAATCACAAAAACAACAGAAAGGAGGGGGTCCCCTTTCCATGGCCAGAAACTAAGGTCCCCAGAGAAAAGGATCCTACACCGAATCAATAGCAGAAGGAAAAACCGAATCACTCGAGCAACGGGAAAAGAGGACTGGGTTCCCAGTGATGGGCGCCAAGGGCTTCGGGAACGGGCCAACTGAGATTTGGAAAAGGAAAAGTCTCTGAAGGAGGAAAGGAGGAAAGGTTTCAAGTTCGGGATCAAGGGGTGACTCCGGCCGGCGAGACCGGGAGGGGGATGTATCACTTGTAATCCGGGGGACTTCCCTCGTTGGGGAAGCAGATCGTTCGAAGGGCGAAGAGATCTCCGCGGAGAGGGGGTGTCGGTCACAGAAGGGCTTGTTTCCGTGAAACGTGATCCGTCGGGCGAAAACGCAAAAAACTGGGGCTCAAGGGTCGGCGCGCGGTACGGACCGTTGGAGAGAAAGGGCCCCTAACTGTTGGGGCTTACAGCGTTGGAAGAAAAGGCAGAAAAAAAAGAAGGGCGTCACGGGGAGGCCCGAGGAAAGGAGGGGAGAAATGCCGAAAATGAAAAGAAGGCCCTCGGTTCCAAAAAAAAAACGCGAAAAGGAAAAAAAGGGGGACCAAAGAAGGGATTCCCTATTATTTTGACGAGCAAAAACGAGGGAAAATCCTCAATCGGGGGCACGGCTTTCGAAGGAGAAAAAAAAGAAGAGCATGAGCTTTCAGGTATAGGCAGCGATGAGGGAACTCCTACTCGAACTTGCACTGGGGTTCTAAAAGAGGGGGGGGAAAAAACCCAACAACCTCGGGAAAATAGGGTGTCGAATGGATTTGGAAAAAAAAAAAAAGTTGAACATTGGATCGAAAGGACCTTCTATCAAAAAGGGGGGGACGGTACAGTTGTTAGGACTTCCCGGTAAAAAGGGGGAGAAAGTGGGGAAACGGAAAGGAGGGGTTGCTCTCGAAATTAAAAGAAGGAACCTGAAGAAAGTATGGCGAAAAATCATAGGGGAACCGTCGTACAAACTCGAAGGGCAGATACGTAGACGCAAAAAGAAGAAAAAGCGGGGAAAAAGCGAAGAAAAAAAGAGACCGCGACGACGTTGACGAAGACAAAAACGAAAAAAGGGGTAAAATCGGGTGAGGAAGGGAAACGATCAACATGGGCGCCGGGGTATTAGGATTCCCTTTCAAACCCATCGGGGGGGGTCCACCTGCAGGGGGGGACCGGTGGGCAGAAAAAGGGGGAAACGGGAAACAATGGTGGATATCCTCAAAAAGGTTTCGGCGAAAAAAGCAGCGGGGGAAAGCAAACGTGAACGGTGATCCAAAGGAAAAAAAGCGAGAAAAGGGAGGGGAAGAAGGCGGCCTTTCAAAATTGAAGACGCCAAACTCAAAGGGCTTTGTTGAGCACCAGGAGAGCCGCCGCGCAGAAAAAAAAAAGGAGCTGCCGCCTCCAAACCTTCGTTGCCTCCAGCCAAGGGGGGGCAAGGAAAAAAACGCAGTGTGGAGCGGTGCCCCTTGTAAAAGAAAAAGTTAGTCAAGGGGGGGGGGGGACGTAAAAGCACGGCCAGCCAAAAGGTGTCAAGAAAAAGCAGCGATCTCCTCGGTCGGGAAAAAAAACAGTGCAAAAAATCGTGGGGATCTCCTTGGAAAAAGAATTCTACAATCTGGGGGAAAAAAAACCGGAGATCACGGAACAAAAAATGGCTCTCTAAAACCCAGATGGGTAGGGGCGCTGTGGGGTTAAGGGGGAAAATTCTCGGTCAAAAAATGAAAACAGTCGGTCGACTGCGAAGTACGGTAAAAAGGGGGGAAAGTTCTCAGTTCGTCCTGAAAGAGCGGAAAAACATCAAATCCGGGCTGCCGAAGGCAAGCCCGGCCCATCGCTGTGATTGTAGGAAAAAGACATGAAGGAACTGTCTGGTAGTGGCTGGGACAACTTTACACCAAAACGGTCGACATGAAAGAAAGAAGCCTTCTCTCTCCCAGTACCATCGCTAACAAATAAAAAAACGCTGTGGAGCAAGATCCCAGGTAGGCGCTGAAGAGGATCAAATCGGGAAGGCCCAGAAGGGGATGATGAGATAGAGAAAATACGGAGGAAACATACGTCGATCGCAGGGGCTAACACTATTGAATCGGGGAGACCAGGGGGGACCCGAATAACCACGAAAAAGTCCTGACATACCAGTGCCACAGGCCAACGCAACTTCAGAATCTTCTAGGAATACTGAAAAAACGGAAAAAAGGGGAACGGGGGCCGCGATTTGAGAACCCTCCGGAAGTGATAACGGGAAAAAAAAAAATCGGAACTGTGAATGTCGGGTCCTGCCTCAGGACGCTGCAGAGGCTCATAACGGTGGGGGGGGGGGTATCAAGCCAATATCCGGAAAAAGTGCGATAAAGTTCCGAAAAATTCAAAAAGAAAAAATGAAGGGGGGAAGGAGTGGTGCTACGGAAACCTCCTTCCTGTAAGAAAAGGGGGTGTTTCATCTCAAAAAAAGAGCAGCCCAATTGGTGTGGACGCCGGATCTGGTCAAATCTTTAAGGAGTCTGAACTTCAACGAAGGCCAAAAAAAAAGGGACGGGAATCCTACTCTCCATAAAAAAACGAGGTTCTGGAGGGATGGTAGTTTCTGCTTATTCCGTGGAGGAGAAAGGCCCCTACACTTAAAGAAGTACAGGGTTCTTAGGGGAACAGGGGGTGCCGTACCGGGAACCACTTGCTCCTTAATTTGGAGGGGAAGGAGCCGAAAAAAAACCAATCTTCAAAGGGGAGACAAAAAAAAAGCCCTTTGCACGAAAATCCGTCCACGAAATATTCTATCTCTCCAGAAACGAATAGATTCAATACGAGCCACCGACAAGGTTCAAGTCGGAAAAAAAAAAAAAAAGAAAAGACGGGCACAGCTAAATACTCAAAGACAATGGGAAAAAAAACTGTATACGCCGGGTAAAAAGCACTCTCTTCCGGGGAAGAATGCGAAAACATCAGATTTTGGAAAAACCGGTGCGTTGAAGGGGACCCATCGAAAAAAAGGAACGAAATTTGCCGAGGGGAAAACATCCGTGGTCGGAAAAAAAAGTAGACCGAAAGCCGACAGTGACATCTGGAAAGAAAAAATGCTCAGGGGTCGAAGCCTTCTCCAGGCAAGGCAGCCCAGGCAAAGGGAATGTCTATCCCACGAGGGAAAAATCGGGAGAGAAAAGGGGGAAAACGGGAAACGCAAGGCGCAAAAGAAACCGGTCACCACGCCGTTCACCGGTGCCAAAAAAAAAAAAACCAAGTGTTCTCCGGGGGGACGATCGGAGGGGGGGTGAGGGGACGGCGGGTTGGGGGGGGGGGGGGAGTCTGGGGAAACTGAGGGGCAAATTTTGTGGGGCTGGGACCCGCCGAAGGAAAAGAAAAGGAGGTAAGTTGTGGAAGCCGAAATGCCTCGGGGGGGGGATCCAAGAAAGCAATCAACTGCCACTTACGGTGACTCAAAGAAAAACCGTCCTAAGACTGATTATTGTTCGAGAAAAAAAACACAGGGGACTTTGTTGTTGGGTTTGGGGGGGGGACCTCCTTCTAGACCTTTTGGAAAAGGGGGGGGGACAGGGGGGTCCCGCAAAATGCAAAAGGGCAAAAGGAAAAGGGAATCTCTCGTCATGGACCAAGAAGGGGCTCCTCATTTAAATTTGGGGGGATGAATTCCCTGGGCCAGATGGGTGTGGCAAATTACGATCCGACCATAGGGGGGGGTTTGGGTGACAAAAAGGCTAGGGGGGACCGGGCCGTCCTGTTTGTGCCAAGCGAACAATATGGGGGGGGGGAACGGGCGCAAGGGTATTTGGGAATCGGGAGCGACGGGAGTGGTTTTAAAAAAAAAAAAAGGGGGGGCCCATGGGGGGCACGATTTCAAAAGGAAAACCCCAGGGGACACCCGACACGCGGAGCTCGGGAAGGTTTGGGGTCCCGAGGAAGAAGAATTAACTACATTTTCAGGGGGGGGTCGGCCAGAGCGAGAGTCTGACGGGGGGGGCTCAGAAGAACGGCTTGTGTACTTAGTGGGTGGGGGGTTTGTTCATACGGGCCAAAAAGTTTGTCGCGGGTGACCTCCATCGGAAAAAGAAGAGGACCGGGGACGAAAACATTGGTTAGCCGGGGGGGGGTCCTGTCTTAAAAAAAGCAAAAACTTCACAAAAAAAAAGGTGGAGAAAGTGCAGAATCGAAAGGGCTTTAACAAAATGTGGGAGGCTGAAACAGTACGAATGGGGGAGAAACGCCGCCCCTGGGGGCCCACCCGCGAAACTCCCAATGAACCAAGACACCAAAATACGACTAAACGAAAAAGCTTGGCAAAACCGGGAGCGGCAAAAAAAAAGGAAAGGGACTCTTCTCCGAAATCTGGCCCCGAAAGAAAAAATTGTGAAAAAAGCGAAAAAACTCCGCCCCACCCTCCGCAGGGGGGTCAGGGGAAAGCACCTCCCACCTGGTGGGGGAAAAAAGAAGCGCATCGCCTACAAGAAAGGAAACTCTCAAAAAAAAAACTCCCGGCGGGCAGCCCCCGGACGCAGGGACGACCAACCAAAACGGGTCTGAAAAAAAAAGGTTTCGCCTTGCCTTGGACGGCCGGCTCGCCTGAAAAACCCCGGGGGGGGGAGAATCGTACAGAAATAAAACCTCCACCCACAACGAAAAAAAAGACGGAAGGGGGAAACTAAGATAAAAAAAAACCACATTTCCTAAGGCTCTCGTGGAAAAAAAGTAAAGGGACCTTTTTTGAAAAAAAAAAAAGGACGTGGACAAGCATTGGCGGGGGGGGGGGGGGGGGGGGGTGGGGAAACCCACGGTCTACACTTGAGGGGAATCGACCGAAAAAAGGAACCCAAAGGAGCGGGGCAGCGGTTAGTAATTTCCAGAAGATTGTCTTTATGAAAAGACTAAAAATAGGGAGTTAAATCAGGGGGCAAAATGACCTCCTCTCAAAACCCGCGGAAAACACTAGAAAAGATAGAAAGCCCTCTTAAAGAAAAGGGGCCTCAACAGCTGAAAGGAGAATCCGGGCCGAACACTTGGCGGCAGAAAGACTCGGTTGAGTGCGGCGCCTGGGGGAAAAGGGGCAAGGGTCCCTGGGGTGTTTCAAAAAACGAAGCCGAAGAAAAGAAAGTGGAAGGAATGCGGAAGGACTCTCCACTAAAGGGGGAAAAAGGGGGGAAGGGGCTCTAAAAAGTTCCCTTCCCCAAGCACGGGAAAAATCACAGGGAAGGGGAAAGGACCGGATCGAAAACGGAGAGACCGCTCGGCGAGAGAGGTCGCAAAAATGGAGACGAGGCAAAGAAAGGGTTCCCGACGACGGAAAAGGCGAGGATTGGAGGGCGGAGGCGAAAAAGAACGCGGCAAACAGACGCGAACAAAAAAAAACCAAAATCGTCGAACCGAAAATCCCGAACGGAGGGAAAAAAAGAAAAGGCGGGGAAATGATGGGACTTTTGGCGGCCGAAGAGGAAAAAGGAGGGGGGGAGGAACAAGTGGAAAAGAAACGTTGGGTAACTAATTTGTCGCTGCGGGGGGGGGAGGGACGCGCTGTAAAAAAAAACAAACGGGTAAGGAAGGAACTGTCCCTCAGACTGGAAAGTGGACCTGCCAAAAAGCAGAAGGAAAAAAAACTGAGGCCTCTTTCCGGCATGCGCCCTTCAAAAGAAGGGAAAAAGCAACGAAAAAAAAAAAATTCGGGGGAAAAAAACCCGTAGGCCTAGTAACGGGAGGGGAGGTGGGGTTGGAAGAGGGAACCTAAGATTATCAGGGAACCCGAGCCACGGGCAAAAAGTTAACGAAAAGCAAGGGGGGGGCCGTTGCTGATCTTGGGAGAGGGGAAAAACCCACATCCAAAAGCGGAAAGGTAAGAACAAAGGAGCAAATACGGAAAAGGTCATTCTTGTATTGGAAAATTCCGGGGGATCACAGCCGGCATTTATAAAAGGCAGACGCTCAGAGGCTCTAAAACACCGAACCGCAAAAAAAGAAAATTTTGAGAGTCACGCACTTAAACTCGGGGAGAACCCGTTTAGGGGGGGGGGTTCTATGAGTCGGGGGGGGAGCAAAACACCGCGGGAGTTAGCATTCGCGAAAAAGTGGTGAGGGGGGGATGTGGCACTGGAATGCTCCTCAAAAAGGCGGTCCGAGGATCCTGGGGAAAAGTTTCGCAAAAGAAAGGATACGGGACGAAGGTGAAGCTGCTGTGGGACTTTAATTCGATCCAGCATGCTAAGCTAAAAAATTTCTTGAAGCAACGCGAAGACAAGGAGTGCTCAAGAACACGTGGCATAGCGAAAAAAAGGAGAGCCTCGTCGACCGAGGGTGTCCCCGGGCGCCGCCAAGAAAAGACACGGAAAAGGCAAGTTACCCGGGAGGCTTACGGCATACACCGCCTCGAAAAAAAGGTCCCGACGGAGAAAAACGGGGCGGCTTTGCGGGGAAAAAGAACTATAATAATTCGACAAAGGACTACTGCGGGGAATGACCTGTTCCCTTTCCAGGGAAGTTGCCGACGTGTTAAAAAGGCACAATCAGAAAAAAAAAAGAGGTTTTCAGAGGGAAAAGTTTTCCAGTTTAGAGGGAGGACAAGAGGTTCAAACCTGAGGCCACTGCCCCCTCTGAGAATCAACCGAGAGGTGGAAAAAAGGGAAAAGAGGTGAAAAGATCGCCCGGGGCTGAAAAACCTAGGGAGGACGGCGGTCAATAAAATTGCGGGGGGGACACCACTTGTTGTTACCAAACCGGGACGGGGGGGGGGAGACACCACAGCAAAAAAAGGAGCCCCAAAGAAAAAAAAAGTCTTGATCACGAGGGGGGAGTCAGTGTTAACAAAGAAAGCATATCTTAAGGAAGGGGAAGGGCCGGAAAAAGGGGAAAGAGGTACTGTGGGGAGAAAAAAAACTTTGATTTTTAAGGACAAGAAAACGAAGAGCTTAGGTCAAGAAAGCCCGTTCTATACCATCCGAAATGGCTTCACCGTCAAGGGGGATATCCAAAAGGGGTTCCCGGGAAAGGGGGGGGGGAGTATCAGCCACTAATGGGGTTTGTGGGTTACGCCTGGGGGGAAGCCCTCTACGGTCCGAACCGACGAGAATGGGGGAATCCTCAAACAAGCATTCTTGGGAAAAGAAAAACTCCTCCCCCTGGGGTGGTTGACAACACTCCGCAAGAAACCGATCTGTCCCTCCCGTTTGGGGGTTTTGTCAAAAATACCAAAAAAGGTTGGTGAAGGAAGGGTGACGCTTTGTGGGAGGGGAACAACGGCGCGTGGGGAAAAGGGGTTGCGCTACTCGTATCCGAGGGTTCCCCGTACGAAAAGGAAAACGAAACAAAAAACACGGTGTTGCCTCAAATGGGCAGTCAGGCGTGGGAAAAGGAGGGAAAAAGGGGGGCCCCGGACTTTGGGGGAAAAAAACGACAAAAATTGGGGAACGACGGAAGTTCCCCGGTCGCATCAAAGGGAGAGCTCCCCATGTGGGAAGTCACACCATCGGTAAAAAAAGGGGCACCTATTCCCAGGGTAGCTCGTTCGAAAAGACAAAAAAAAAAGGTACTAGTAGAGGGACGTCAATGTCCGCTTTATACTGCGACCACCCTTACCAAATATTTCTCCGCATCGAATGGAAGAAGGGAAAGGACCGCACCTACTAGGAATCCACCTTCGCTGGGAAGGGGGGTACGAAAAGGGGTCGCGTTTGGGGGGGAACGCCAATACTCCGGGAAATGGTCGGGAAAAACTCGAAAGGACGCAAGACGGCAGAAAGGGAAACTCTGTATCCTCCCAGGAGGGGAAGGTCGACAGGTCGCCAGCAAAAAAAAAAACTGCTACGTCCACACAAAGGGTGCGTCGCCCTGAAAAGAAAGGACCTGAAAAAAGGACCAATCATAGGGGGGAAAATGACTACGTATCAGAGAGAGAAAGAGAAGTCAGAAGAGCAAGGAACTCGCCAAAAAAAAAAACGAGGAAGTCCTCCTAAAAGGCCAAGTGGAATAAAAGGGGGAAAAGGGCGGAGGGAAAAAGGGGGGGAACCGACTTCGAAAAAAAAGGGAAGGAGAAAAAACAACAACAAGGGGGGAGAGGTAAAGGTTGGCAGGGGGGAAAGGACAATCTAAAAAAAAAATGTGCCCCTCAAAGGCCGAGCAAAGGGAACTGTTACAAGAAAAGGACTTCCTCGTATGTCCGTCTAAGCTCGTGGAGGGGAGAAGGGAATCGCAGGGAACAAAGAAATCTCCCAGTTGAAAGTTGAGGAAGGGGGCCCATGGCCGGTCTAAAGAAAGGGAGGGTCTTTTCCTCTCACGAAGGGGGGTCTGGTTGCTCTGACAAAGAATCCAACTTGAAGGGGAATCTACCTTAAAATTGGGGGGCGTCTAAAGTGGATAAAAAGAGGTTCCGTCCTTCCCTCCAGCGTCGAGGATTAGAAAAAAGAGGGGCATAGGGGAAGGGGTTTTCCCCAAACAAGCAGAACCCTTTAAAAAACGCGAAGTTTTTTTATTCCCAAATTAGGTTCGAAATAAAGAAAGGCGAAAAAGAAAAGGCCTTTTCGAAATGCGCGCAATAGGTAGGGGGGGGGGGGTCAAAGGGGTCGCCGTATATGTAAAAAAGACATGGCCGAACCAGGGGGGATTAGCGGTTTGGAAAAGAAACCGTAAGAAACACCTCGTACCAAGGGTTGCCTAGATAGTGGAAAAAGGGATGGGAGGGGGAAAAAAAAAAAAGGACTATCTCCTTGTGAGACTTTCCCCCGACCCAGGGGGGGGGGCGTTTTCCCTTCACTGGGGTCGAACCAAAGGAGCGTTGGGGATGGGCTTAACAGCCGGCCAAGGAAACAATGAAGCAACCGGTGTAGTGGGGAATGGTTCTTGGAGTTTGACCGTACGGAAGAAAGGGGGGGGGAGTTGAACGTAGGTTGAAAAGAAAAACAACTAAGCCGGGAAAAACGTTTGTGGCAAGGGGAAAAAAGCGAATACAGCACAACAAGGCAAAAACGAACTTGAAAAGGAAGGACACCAAAACTCACCTGAGACAGAAGAGCATGTACTCATGGAAACATCCAACCACGGTAAAGAAAAAGGGGGGGCTGAGGGGAATTCCTGAGTGGACCCATCAAAAAGGCAGGGGGTTGGGGGGGGAGGGTCTTAATAACGAGAGGGAAAGGGGGGAGGAAAAAACAAGGTTTTTGGATGATCCAACAAGGGGGGGAGGTAACGGCTTGATCTGCGCCAGAAAAGGAAGCTCCCTCGATGGGGGGAAAAAAAAAAAAACGGTATTGAAGTTTCGAGGAGGGGGGGGACGTACCTTGAAAAGAAAAAAACAAAAAGAAGTTGTTTATCAGGGTAAGCTGAATCCGAACGATTCCGGATCTTCTTCAAAAAGCGGTCGGGAGGGGTCTTCAGGGGGGGGGCAAAGGGCGGGGGAAGTCTACAGAAAAAGAGGTCTTGTTCTTAAAAGGTCTTGGGGTGTTCAAGAAAAGCGCTTCCCGAAAAGGTAGGCCCAACCGGGGGGGGGGAAGCAAGGGGCTCCGACACCTTCAGCAAGCAACAGCTGTTCGCAGAACCTAAAAAAAAAAAAAAAGGATCTCCTCGCGTAAAGGCGGAAAAAAAAAAGTTGGATCTCGAGAAAGGGGGGGGGGGGCCCTAATTCTACAAAAAGAATTCCCGGGGGGCCAGTGACGGCAACCTGTCCCTGAGACCCAGATAACTAGTGGACTGGGAAACAACGTTCGGAAAAAAAAGAACTTCCAAATGCTGAAAGACGGGGAAAAAAGTAAGGGCGTGCACTCTCCTTTCTTCCTCGCGGAGCATAAAAAAAAAGGGTGAAGGGGGGAAAGGCCTTCCTCCCAAGAGGAGAACTTCTTTGAAGGAAAGGGGTTACGTTATCCAAGGTAACTTAAGCTGGGGGGGGCGCCGTGTTGGAGGGGGGAGGGGACCTTGACAAAAAGAAAGCCGGAAAAAAAGGGCAGCCCCGTCGAGGGTCATGGCCACGAAGGGTGAAGAGAGGCTCGCGAAGTGAGGATAACTGACAAGGAAAGAGGTCGTCACAAAAAGACGTCACGCATGAACGTATGAAGGAGAAAACTCCGTAAAAAGAGGATATCGTCGGAACTACACTTTTTCTAACTGAAAACACGTATCCCGTTCCAAAAACCGGAAACTGGTGTGAGGAAGAACAGGGGGCCCGGAAACGAAACAACGTCAGGCAAACAGGGGGGGATGTCTTACTGAAAAAGGCAGGTGTGAAAAAGGGGGGGCCCTCTCATGTTGAGAAAAACAAAAGAAGAAGAAAGGGATAACTCTAATCGTGAACGGGAGCGGCGGAAAGTCGCTGTTCTTGGGGGCCCTTGGGGGGAAAATGACGAAGGACTCGCTTGCTGGACTGGCTGGTGGAGGCGCCGGCTATCACCGAAACGAAAGGATCAACTACAACTCCTGACCGGAAAAGGAATGGTGGGGGCGACGGCCCATTTGGAAGAATGGAGAGCTGAACCAAGAAAGAAAAAAACGCGCGGAGGACGCCATTGGTGTGGGAAAAAAGGGGATCGGGGCATATGGGGGCCCCGGAAAAACGGACTTCACGCTTTGTCCAACCAACTACAAGTTGAGCCCAAAAAAGGGACGGCGTCGTTTGGAGGGAAAAGCCCCTGATGAGGGAGGACAGGAAAAAGGAAGGGGTCGTACGGAAGAGGGGAGGGAACAGACAGTTTACCAAGGCTGGGCCAGGAACTCTACCAAATCTGTGGACCCCAGCGAAAAATCGAGAAAAAGAGGGGACCAAAAAATCGTTACACCAACGTGCAAGCCCGCACGACTCGATCAAGACGCCCAACCCGAAGAGGAAAAAAAAAGTCACGACCAACAGTCCCCGCCCTCAGGGGAAAAGGGGGGTCGGAGAAATCTGTCGGAAATGAAAGGTAAAAGGAGAAGATCTTTTAAAGCAAAAGATCGCACCGGAAGAGGGAAAGAAGCTCTTCGAAAAAAAATCCCTCAGAAGGGGCCAGTACGGGCCTGGTTCAAAACATGCTACGAAGGAGGGTTTTCGAAAACGACGTAAAAAAAAACCGTGTTCAAAACTGTAGAACCCCCTAATGCGGGGGGGATGCTGAGGGTGGACTAAGAAAGGGGAAGAAAGACTGTAAAGTGAAGGGGGGGGGGAGAGCATGTCGAAAAAAGAGCTCAGGGAGGAGGGGGCATTGAAAGCAAACCGTAAATCGCCAAGAAAAAGGCGCCCGCCAACGCTACAGGTAAAACGGTTGAAAAAAGGGGAAAAAGGGGACGAGAGGGGAAAAAAGTGTTTGAGGCCGGGGAAAGGTTGGGGGGAAGAGCTGTCGGCAGCAGGTGGGAAAAGGGCATTGAAAAAGCCTGCCCTTGTAGGGGGATTGGCCAGAAGGAATCAAAATGGGAAGCGGAGCGGCAGCCAGGCAATGAAGTTACAAAAGTCTGTCTATAAAAAACAACCGGGGTGTTGATCTTTTGTTGGGGTGTGGGCCGTCGGGAGTTGTAGGGGTTGGGAAAGGGGGGGGGGGCTGGGTCAAAACCGAAGGCCGGCAAACAGGAGGACCGCCTAGGGTAGGGGGGGACAACGAGAAAGGCCTCCGGAAGTGAATTTTGGGGGAGGTACCTGGAGGCCAAATATTGAGCCTGGAAGGGGGGGGGGGGGGGGGGGGGGAAGGACGAAAGCACGAAAAGGCTCTTTTTTTTTCCGGGAAGAGGAATGAGACATCCTGCCTCATGTTTGAACAAGAAGAGGGCCGGGGGAAAAAGGGTTTTAATGCTTTTTTTTTCAAGGGAGAGGTCGGGGGGCAGCCTTGGGGGGGACCGCCCTGTAGCCAGATGGTGGAAGAGTGGGACCCAAGGAGGGAGGGGGGATGCTCTTTCCAAAAAAAAGGGGTGGAGTTGACAACGAAGGAGGTTCTGCAGGACAAGCGTTTGAAAAAAAGGATGAAGGGAATGACGAAGTTTCGTTTAACCAATAGCGTGGAGGAAAAATTCTTGGCCTCTCTTTTGGAAGCTCCGGGACTGTGGCTTGGGGGGAAAAAGACGGGGAAAGGTTGATTTTTTTCAAGGGGGGGACCGACAGTAGCCTATCACCCAGAAAGAGGAATCGGGGAAAAACACGGGGGAGATTTCTCCAAGAGAGGACAACAACAACAACTTAGGGAAAGAAATGCAACACCGGGAATAAACAAATGTTTCCCGGAAAGAGGGCGCTTGGGGATGGAGGGGGGGGAAAAACAACTACCGGGGGAAGGGGAAAACCAATACCACCACCCTAAGGGAAAGAAAAAAAGGAGTGGGGGCCACCAGAAAAAAAAGAATATTCTCTTTCAAAGATCTGGCAAAACAACGAACAGGGGTTCGTCATTCAACATCCGGGAAAAAAGAAACTAACGAAGGGGGGGTCTTCTCCACAAAAAAAGGGACCTCAGAAAAGCCCCGGAGAGGAAACTCCCACCCCCACACCCCGGAAAAGGAAAAAAAAAAAAAAAAAAGGGGGCTGCCAAGCTCAAAAAAGACTCTCTACCAACCAAGGGGAATTGACCTGGGGAAAGGGGTCAAGGAAAGGCACCGGGAAGAGGCCTTCCTAGAAAGAAAAACCCCAAACCGGAGTAGAAAGCGTCAAGACAAAAAAAAACCAACAACACGCAGCGAATTGGGGGAAGACAGTGGAATTAGAAAGAAAATTCCCAGGGCAAAGGGGATCTAGGGGGGGAACGTAGAAGGGGGGGGAATTCTCAGGGGGGGGGGAAAAACTCTCCCAGTGAGCTGTTCACTTTATAAACGGTAGAAACTGAAAAATCACCAGGAGAAAAATCTTTATCTAAAGGGGAATAACGTAAGAACTTTCGTGAGAGGGAAAATCCTAGAAAATTAAGCAAGGAGTTTCCCAACTTAGCAATGGGGGGGGGGGGGTGCGGACGGGGAAAGACCCTCCCAAAAACACAGGAAAAAAGATACAGACAAAAAAAACTAAAACTGGGAAGAAAACAATCATTCTCTATCTGAAAACCTGTCGGAAAAACGTGGGGAAAAAAAACTTTTTCCCGAAGTAGAGTGCTGGGGGAGGACTGGAGGGGTTTCGGGAAGGTTTGGAGCAAGAAGCCAGAACCTAGGTGTCTCTACATTCTCGCAGCCGCGCCAAAGGCCGAAAGAAATCTTGGCGGCTTCGTCCAGGACGGGGACAACCAGAAAAGAAAGGAGCACTGTCGTAGGCGGGAAAGAGACACGGAAGGAAAAGGAAGCCGGCGGATCTCCGAGAGAAGCGACGTCCCGATTTTCTAAAAAACGGAAAAAAAAAGGGACAAAGGGAGGGATTGGGGGAAAGAAAGCCGTGCCCGAGGGGGAAGAGGAGAAAACGGGGGAGGCGAAAAAAGATTCTAAGAAGGGGGAAAAAGAAGGGGGAGGGAAACTGGGGCTTGGTTCTTAAAGGCATGAAAGAAGGTGAGCGGCTCGAGGGAGCAAGGTCGTGCCCACGTGTTGAGGTTGTAGGAGACGAGAGGAACCACATACATTACGGGCAAGCCTGGGGGAAACATAAACTTCCGAAACTGTCCTGGGAAAAAGAGGGGATACGACCACCTAGGCGGGAGTCTTCATGTCTCCAAAAACGAAGGAATCCAGCATGAAAAAAAAGCATAAAAAGAAACCCTTAGTCAGGAGGGGGAAAGGAAGGGGTCCCTTCGCTTTTTTGAAAAGGAAGTCCTAGGAGGATGAAGCGGACCACCCAATGCGGAAGGAAAAGAAACGGGGGAGGGCTTGAAGGGGGGAACAAAAAAAAAGACAGCGAGGAATTCCGTCACCAATAAAAAGAAACCGGCCGAGGGAAAGGCCCTTCGTCTGGGGGGGGAAGAGCAGGCGGACAGGAAAGGACAGCGTAGGGGAGAAAAACACCGACCAAGAACCGCACACAACATGAAGAAAGTCTCGCAACGCCTCGGGGAGCGCGGGGGGAGGGACGTCGGCAACAGCCCAAAGTTCAGTATCTCTCTCAGAGGGAAACAAAAGAAAAAAGTTTTAAACTTCAACTGCAAGGGGGGGGGAAAGGAGGCTCCTCACCCATAGAGGTCCCACTACGAGGGGAAATGGAAAAGGGGGGGGGGGGGACGTCCTACTAAAGAAAGATTTTTTATCTGGGGGACCTCTTCAGGGGAGACCGCGGGTCGGGGGGACGAAGTCTTCTTTATCGGAAGAAATTCAGAAGGGGCCCGGAGAGGAAAAGGAATCTGCCGTGGAAAAGGGAGGATCTACTCGAGGGGGACCGTCGACCGCTGGTGGGACAAGAACACTACCCGAAAAAGGGGACAGAGGAAGCAATGAAAAAGGAAAAAAAACCGAAAAGAGGGCGAAAAAAAAAAAAACACACAAACAGGGAGCCCGGACTAGGAAGGAAAAAAAAAGCAAGAAAAAAGACACTCCCCGTTGAGGGACCGGAGGAAGACGGTGGGGGGGGGAAAGAAGGGGTTTCCGGGGGCCAAAGCCCAAACGCACAGTTTCTCAGCAAACGGAGAGCCAGGTGAAAAAACGGGGGGGCAGACCCGCTTGTCGTAACCGAAAGGACCCGAGGAAAATCAAAGGGGACTCCGGACGCTTAAGAAGGGAAAAGAAATCGCCTAGTTGTCTTGCAAAGGAGGAGACTGAAGGCGAAGTCATTTGCCTTAAAAAAAACAGGTGGGAAACGGGGGGGAAAAAGCGCCGTCACACGCTTTTACGAGGAAGGGGAAGACTTTGAGGCAGGAAGGGGGGGCAATTGCGAAAAACGAAAGACCAGGGAGGCAAGGGAAAAAGAGCCTGAAAAACAAGGGGGCTCAACAATAAAGGTGTTGCGAATTCAAGACAAGAAAAACCTCGCACACTCCCCATACGTTCACGAAAGAAAAATCAGAGGGGGGGGGGGAGTTCAACTTGAAAGGGGGGAAATTCTCAGGAAAAGAAGCCGGGTGGAGTGATCATAGAGGGTTCGGGGACCCGCTTTGGAACGTGAAAGCGCGTCCCCACCGGAAAAAGGGTGTTCCTAATTGGGGTAGCGAGGATAAGAAGGATTCACAGACGGGGAAAATTAACGGGGGGGGAGGGGGGGGGGTCTTCCCCGGGAAAAGGGATGTCAAAAGAACGGGTGGTCCACAAACGGTCCCCGAAGGGGGTAGAGGACTCTTAGGGAGGGGGGCACTGCACTCTGCGAGGGGGCGGGGGAAAAGTTGTTGGTGGAAGCGAAAAGGGATCTCAGTCGAAGTCAGACATGGAAGAAAAAGACACGGGTTTCGAGGCAAATTCATGGAGGGAAGGAAAAAAAAAAGTCGAACCGCTACAAAGAGTTCCCATGTCTAACATTGGAGGGAACCGAAAAAGGACCGTACGTGAAAAGGAATCGAAAGGAAAAGGGAGTCAGGTCTTCCCATTTTGGGAAAAAGCCTCGAGAACACGAGTCCCAAAGGGAGAGGGGGGGGAAAAAAGCTCGAAAAGGGTTACAGTCGAGGGGAAGGCAATGTCGCTTGGAAAAAGAAAGACGGTCGAAATCGTCCGAAGTGGGCGCGCATCTAAAGGAGGTCAGCTTAGCGGGAGAGCAAAGAGAAAAAATTCGCGGGTAAAACCCCGGGGGCGATTCGCTTTTTTAAGAAAATACGAAATGTTGATGGGAAAACTCAGAAAAGACCCGTGACAAAAGGGAGGGGAGCTGCATCAACTCGGGGGAAGGAAAAAAAAAATGGGTTGAGGGGAAGAACTGTCGCTCCAGAGAAAAAGGGGGCGAGCATTCGCCGGGGAAAAGAAGTTGCTTTGAGAAAGGGGGCAATGCACTAAGTCCGCAGCAGGGGGAGACAGCGAACCCTGCAGGGGAAAAGGCCTCAATGGGCTGCTTCTCCAGAAAAAAGAAGGAAGGCCGACTGATAAGGAAAAGAGCCAGGGGAAAAAAAAAAGAAGTCCGGGGGGGGCAAAAGGGGGGAGGGGTCCCGACTGCAAG
>Ga0179593_1303082_pt1 | contig 21589 bp, 21 predicted proteins | sample CZODoug2_1_08_16_FD_185931 | JGI IMG/M metagenome (GOLD analysis project Ga0179593, IMG submission 185931) | Vadose zone soil fungal communities from Angelo Coast Range Reserve, California, USA - CZODoug2_1_08_16fungal (PacBio error correction) | ecosystem: Environmental > Terrestrial > Soil >...
CGTGAAGGGTGACGGTTTGGCGAGGGGTGGGATGCTTGGAGGCCGATTAGTGGGGGGTACATCATAAACCAGCAGCTTCTTGGGGGTGGGTGGGGCTCCACACTTAGCGTTCCTCGAGCACGGGAGCAAGCGACCGGGCCCGAGCATCCGGACACTGAAAAATTTTTATCAGGAAGAGAAGACACACCACCAGGGGCAAAGACTAACTACCCAGACCAAACGGGGCTCAGTAAATAAATTGGCAAAGAACACAAGCGCTTCGGATCTTCAAACATCATAAAATGGGGGGTGAATCGTGCCTACCTTTCAAGAAAGGGGGAGGGGCGTCCTGGGAAATGCCTGGGGAGCTGTTGGGGACCTGGAGAGATTTCCGCTGCAAGTCGGGGCGATCCACGACGGAAAGGAAGAACGGGTAGCAGACAGCACCCAAAAACGTGTGGGGATCGGTGTGAGAAATTAGGACTAAGGGTTCTGTCCCGCGACTGTACCCTCACATGGCGGAAAGTGATTCCAAAAGAAATCCAATTTTACATGGGGGATTTATTATCTGGAACGGGTTGCTAACATACTTCCGGTCGTTCATAATTAACAAAATTGCTCAAACAGATTCATCAACGGATCCTCCCACCAAACTGGACGGGGGAAGGTCATGTAGAGGTGGGGAATTGAAGGGGGGTCTGCCCCCCGTATGCAAACCAAAGCGATAATTCCCGTGTTGCTAGTGCCGAATTGGGGGTCAACATATTGCAAAATGCTGTGGTGACGCCAGGGTTCTCCCCAAACAATAAAAGCGACGGGGGCCAGGACCCTGATCCTCGCCACCTAATTCCAGATGGAGGGTTTTTGGGGGAGGTGCACTCCCTCAAACTAACACGTTGGGAGGTTGTGCAGGCTAGGTGGACTGCGGACACCTTGGGCGTGAAGGAAAAAAAAAAAATCAAGAGACGGTCCACAACAACCAAAAATTAGGGTAGTCAAATATAGAAAAAATATGGGTCTAAGCCCAATGGAAATTCGCAAAGCATCAACAGCAAAAAAAAAAGGGAGAGAGGAAGTTCCAGAAAGCTGAAAGGTGGGTGTAGCTGAAAGGAACGGCGGTAGGGGAAGTTCACGTTTACGAGGTCGAAAAAACAATGGCCGAAAAAGAACCTCTAAAGCCAAAGGGGGGGAAAACGCCTGAGTGACAAAGACGTTCATCGAGGGATGTTGGACGACCCGAAAGGGGAACCCGAAAATAAGGGCAAGCAGGTCGGAGGGGGCACGGTGACCTATGGGGTGGACGGAACAAAGGCGACGGCTCACTTCCCAACGGGAAAAGAAATGCTCGAAAAGTTAAAGAAGAATGGGAAGGAAAAGAAAAACAGTGGTGCTCGGGGACTTGACAGGAAAAGGAAAAGAAAAGCCTGTGGCCCGGCGAGGCCAACTTCGCTTCACGAAAAAAAGATTGCCAACTGAAGGGAATTACTACATTCAGAGGAGCGGGGGAAGAAAAAAAGGCAGGGGAAAAAGGGGGGTCTCGAAGAAAAGACTGCAAAGAGAGACGAAAATCATACTCAAACGAAACAAGTTACACGCCGCCACGTGCAAAAAACAAGACGCCAATAAAGGAGGGGGCAGAAAGGGCAAAAGGAAAAAAAGAGGAAAAAGAAAAAAGACCGAGACTGGGGTTTCTTGAAAATACCATGAAAGAGGAGAGAAGGTCAGAATGGGCCGAAAGGCATGCATGGGGGGAAGGAAGGGGGGTCAGATACGGAGAACTGGCTCGAAGAAGGCAGAGGGGAAGCTTCCTTTCGAACACAAAATCCGCTGAGCGGGTAAAGGGAAGAAAAAGTAATACAATACAAACATAGAGATTATGCCGGCCAGCGTCGAAAAAAAAGCTACAAGGCCAGAGAAACGACCGGGTCGTCGAAAGGTGAGGAGGGGGACAGTGGACGGGGCAAGGGTACGCGTCGTCCTTGAGGGAAAAGAAACTGGGGACGGGGAAAAAAAATAACAAAGCCGTATCTGTGCAAAAACACTGAAAAGGAAAACCCTGTTGACGCGGGACAAAAAAAAAACACCGGGAAACAGGGGAAAGGGGAACGGGCGGTACAAAGCGTCAACAGACTGTACATGGGTCGGAAGATCAGGCCGGGGTGGTCGCACAAGGCGAGGCAGGCGATCTAAGGGATTTCATTCACTGCGCATTTGGAAGGACGGGGTAACCCCCACGACCCTGCCAAATCAGTCGGGGAAAAAAGCACTACACCATCCGGATGGAGTGAAAAAAAACGCTTTGGGTAAGTAGACCAGAAAAGGGAACGGAAGGGGTTGGTGGGGCGGACTCAGGTGGTAAGTGGGGGTGGCTTGAAAAGCATGGGCGACGACGGGAAACAGTTATTTGTTGGAAAAGCAAATTTACCCCAACTGTCGGGGAAGTCTTGAACGACAGGATGTCGAGAAGTAGGCGGAACAATCACTAGAAAATGCCACAAGGTCTGGATTCGGGGTCGCGGATTAGGAAAAAGAAAAATTACCGATGTCTGAAAAAGGTAGGGAAAAGAAAATAGACAGGGCTTGGGCGCCAAAATGAAATTATCCCTACGGTTAGAAGAAAACCAGAAAAATAGGCAACGAAAAAAAAAGAAAAAGTGGAAAGTACGGAACCAGAGAAATTCCGGGGGTCAGCAGAGCCACATCTCAAGAATTGATTCGAGGGGAAACTAAAATAAATAAGACATATAAAAAAAAAAAATGATGAAAAAGTGGGAGCAAAAACGGGGGGCATTGAGAAAAAAACCCTCAAAATAAGTGACAGACGGTCCGCGGATCAGGAGTGATCATGATATCCAAGAAGGACCGTCTAGGGGCCTCCTAGATGTCAATCAAGTCAGTTACCCAACTCCACAATGTACGGGGGTTGCGAAGAAAGCTAAGGGAGGAAAGGGAAACGTCTTCAAAAGACCAGGAACTATGTAAAAGGGCCAAGGAAAGCCGGACGACGTCCCCAACGTTTCGCGGTGGCACTGAAAAAAGGTTCATGAAAAAAAAATAAAAGTGGGGAAAGTTATTGGTTGGGAATTTCAAAGCTTGCCAAACCGGCAAATGCCGGGAGTGACGTAAATCTAGGGACTGAGAAAAGGGGAGACTTTCAGGGAAGGCGCCGACGTGAACAATCAAACGCCAGCCACTCCGGGACAAAACCTTTAAAAAAAAACATCATCGAACAAACCCAGGCCCCTAAATGGGGGGGAAAGAAAAAACCCGGTCGGGGAAATGGACGAAGGAATCATACAAGAAAAGATCAATCCAAGGGGGGGGAAATAAGTTGGCTTTCCTTGATCAAAGACGAGGGCCACATGTGATCAGGGGGCGGTAAAAGGGAAGTGAAAAAAGAAGGGGGGACGAACAAGAAGGGCATCACAAAGGTGTGTATCAGAAGGTTGTCAGAAAGAAAAAAGTCCTGAAAAAAACCGCAGAAAGCCAAGGCGGAGTACTACCCGGGGAGACAGGTCGGGAGGAAGAAAACCCTTGGTAAACCTGGTTTGGATGTGGAAAACTAAAAAAGCCCGACAAGAAAAAGGAGGCGGGGGGGGAAGACGTGACAAAAAAAAGTCACAGACTTCGCCGCGGAGAACATAAAGCCTGTGGATGATGACCCGAAAAGACAAAGGCAAAAGAAGGCAAAGGGGGATCAGGTCACACCTAGGGACAACAGTCAAAATGTCAAAGGCCGACTCAAGAGGAGCTTACAGAAGAGGAAGGGGCAGGAAGGAAAGTTGACCTTGAGAAGTGGGGGAATTACGGGAAAAGGCAAAAAAGGGGAAAAAAGCTCACCCAAAAACCTTACGAAACTTTACATACCTCGACGAGGAGAAAAAAAAAGTTAACAAGCTAATGACCGAGCAAGGCGCCAGTCCAACTCCGTTGAGACATTTAACACACAACAACTGCTGAACTGCCAACAGGAACGACTGGACGGACCGGTGTCGAAAGGAAATGGGAGGTCAGGACGGAGCTCAGGGCCGCGACTTCGCATCGCAGTGACGTTGGATCTCTCATCTACGGGAGAAAGCCCAAAGCTGGGCGGTCCAGCAACGAGGGAAAGAACAGAAATGGCCGGGAGGGGGGCCCGTACTCCATCCCCGTCCTAGAGCCGGGGGAAAAAAATACAGGATGGGGGACCAAAGACATGTTTTTGATGGAAAAGTGGGAAAGGCTTCAGATCCGAAGAAGCGCCCTGAAAAAAAGTGGTTGGATCTACCTCAACGTTGAATGCGAGGCAGAAACCAGGGAGAGCAAGGTCCAAAAGTTGGGCGAAAGCCGGGCAAGGAGAGGAGCTGATCATCGCATGGGGGAGGGGATGAAAAAAAAGGTTGACCCTTAAAGAGCCAGAAAACTAAACCCATGCCGCGGGAGAAGAGATTGCCCCAGCAAAAAAACCGATGGAAGGCACCTGAGGGCACAAAAAGCAAATGCCCGTCCGACCTTGATCTATCTAACCCTAAAACACAACAAAACGGAGTTAGGAGAAAGCAAGGTCCGGTCAAACGAAAAGAGCCGTTCAGTCGCACTTGGCACACCCATGCTGAGAAGGAACTGGGGAAGCCAAAAAAAAAAGAAAAAGGCGCCACTCTGCGTCAAAGGGCAAGGGGGGGGCAACGATCCGCCCCGGCGAACTTGAATTAAGTTCGCCCAACGAACTTTGGGGACCAAAAAAACCGAAACGTTGTCTGCCTCGAAAATCTCAAAACCAAGAGGAAGTACCGAGAAACCCTTTTTTAAGAAGGACGGCACTCTTGCTGACAAAGCGCTGGAAAATTAACAACCTAGGAAACTCAGGGAAAAGGGGGGGAGAAGGAGGCGGACCGCCCGGGCTTAAGGAATGGCCGCCAAATAAAACGGGTCCAAGGCCAGGGGATTTAGGAGAAACCAGCCAAACCGAAAATGCACGTCGCCCGTCAGAACTGGGGAACAACTCGCCCAACGTCATTAGTCTCGTCGGGCGGCGGAAGAACGAACCAAGAAAAAGACCAGGAAAAGGTCGGAAAAAAAGGAACCAAGATGACACCTTGGGGGGCAAGGGGGAAAAGTTTACCCCCGGGTGGTGGTCAAGGAAAGAAAAAGGGCACCGAAAAGGGCATAGATTTGAGAAAAAGTCCGGGGAGTAGCGAGTGCTTCAAAAAAAAAAATGTGGGGTCAAATGGTATGGGATCCAAAAGGTTCCGTCTTTTTATTGGGGGGGGGGGAAACGTCGAAGGGGCCGGAAAAAAAATAATCCCAACTTGCCTGTAGGAGGGGAGCATCGTAAACGAGAATAAAAATAACGTCGGGCCTGGACAGCGACAGGGGTGGTGAAATGAGGAATATTCTCGGGGGGGAATGGGGGTCTGGATCTAAAAATGTGTCATATCCTTAAAAAAGACAGGTAGGTAGAACAGTTGTAAGTCCGCCGGGAAGGGGGAGAATCCGAACCCCAGGTCATCACCTTCGGTGGGAAAAGAAGAAAAGAGAAAGAACTGGCGACAGTGGGGGGGGGAAAAGAAGCGAAAACACAACTTGAACTGTCAAAAGGAGGCACCCTTCAGGCACCTAAAGCCCCCCAAGGCGCCGTCCAAGGCTGGTGATTTGACGAACGAAGCAGGCCGCATCGGGAAACACGAAACCAGAATTACGGGATGAAAATCGGACGTCCGGCGTAACTTGATTACGTCGGCCGAGGACACAAGGGGTGTAGGGGGGCAAGGGAAAACATTCTTGACACAGGGGGGACGGAAGGCGGCTGGGATAACCCTTGGGGTATGAGACAGGTTGGGCCGGAGGAAAGATTGAGCGCAACTCCCGCTGAACGTCGTTTCCAGAGGGAGCAAGGAGGAAATGAACTACGGCCTTACAAGAGAAACAGCGAAAAGGGCATAAACCAGCGCCGCCAAAAAGAAACGGACTCAGCAAGCAGACGGGGAACTTAAAAAGGTCGCCAGGAACCAAAACCTTGGTTTAAAAAAAAACGTCCAATCAAGGAACGAGACGACCGCGGATTATGGCTGGGGAGAAAAAGGCGTTGGGGGGGAACACGCTGCTACTGCGAGGAGGGGGAAAAAGGTCAAAGGGGACCTTCGTGGACGATGCAGGAAGCCTGAAAAAAGGCCTGGGATGAGCTAAAAACAACGACGGCAACCAAGAGAGCTCGAGTCCCGTGGGCACTCCAGAAGGGAAACTAAAAAAAAAAAAAGGGCTATCCCAGCCAACCCCCAACAACGGACGTGCCGAAAAGCTGGAGGGTCAGCGGTAAAACAAAGTGGGGGCCAGGGGGGGCTACCCCGCAGTTAATAGCGATATCAGACGCAAAAAAAGCGCAGAAGGCGAGGGGCCAAAGGCAGACGGGTCAATAAAAATGCCGAGAAAAGGAAACTTACCAGACAAGGGGATGATTGGGGAAAGCATAATTCCTCATAGTCCGTTCCTATGGTGGCTTATCGTTATGGCTGCACCCAAGGAAAATTCTTCAAAACGGGGGACCCGAGAAAAAGGATCACCCCAACCACAAATCCCGAAGAAGAAAAACTTGGGCAGAAAAAGCGGGACCGAAGGTAGGGGGGGGATGGCGTGGACAAGAAAATTAATTTTCTGTGTGGGGGCCGTTTCGAAGCCCCAGAGGGAATGGCAAGAAAAGAGTATCCGGATCAGCGCAAGGCCCTGTAAAGAAAGGATTAAAGGGAATTGGGAAAAGGACTAGGCGGGGGGAAAAAGACCAGATCAGTGATGCCCTTTGGGTCCCCGGGCAAGCGACATGAGCCTTGACTTGAAAAGAAAGCCCGAACAGGGGGTAGTTTCCACAAAAAGGGGGGGGGGAGGAGCAGCGCGCCACGTTCCACCTAAGAGCGAAAACCACCCCCCCCCGCCGCAGAGTTTGGCGGAACGGTCGAGCGAGGGGGATCGACCGGGCGAGTGAAGAAAGGAAAAGGGTGAACCTATCCCAGAGTGTGGGCCGAAACAGGCAGAAGGGCTCACGAGACACGTCACTATAAACAGGGGCGGCAGAAAAAGAAACCCTTCCTGAACAAAAGGCCTTGCTCACGAAATCGACAAAAAACTCGGCCGTTCACGAAAAAGGAAACGGGCTCTTGAAGAGCGACTGAGTTGAAAGCAAGTACAGCAGTGATGGGGGGCGGGGGGTGCACCAAGGAGCATTGGGGGCGGGCTGCAGGGGCAAGGATTAGGTCCGGGAGACAGCGAGGCCCGTAGGAGGGGGAAAAAAGAAAAAGACCAACTCGATGGTAAGGGGATCAATTAAAGACAATCGGAAGACGAGGGTGCAAAGGACCGGGCACCAACAGCAGCAGGGACCAACGTTGGGACAAAAAGCGAAGCAGTTGCCAAGCAATTACTTGGGAAATCATAGGAGCGCCCCCTTTGAAAAGTCAGACCTTTCGAACCATAGTCCCTGAGAAAAAAATCGGATCAGGGGGGAATGGCTTGGTCGGCACAAAAATCTCGTGAAAGTGTTGGGGGTTCCATGGGTTTCGGATTCGACAAGGGGAGGGAGGTTTGGGGTAAAAGAGAAGAATAGAGAAGGCAATACCGAGCCCAGAAGACAAAAAAACGGCCAGCTTGGGCCACTCGGTATGAAAACTCTCGGGGGACGGAGGGCGAGGACGGGGAGTGGTCTAAGTAGAAAAGAAAGAGGTGGACCAGAGGAAAGTAGTATCAGATGCCGGCCGCGAAAGCACCGCCAAGGGAGAGCGGCCAAGGAAAGGGGGGGTGGGGGGGCAGATGCCGGTCGGCGTCGATAACTTTCAGGAAGGGAGACAGAGAAAAAAGCTCCAACGGCGCCCGGTGACAAAAGGACCAAGACACGGGTTAGAGGGGGCCCGAAAAAAAAAACACGATCGGGGAATCTGTCGTTCCTATGGTCGTGCAGAAAAAAATAAAGGTCGAACTGGAAAAAAGGGGAGAGGTAACATTTTGAAAAGAGGACCTTCATGGCAACCCCTTTCGGCAAATTCGGAAGGAGACGACTGTGGGGGAAGCCGGAACCCCCCTTGCTGGCTGGGCAAAAACCAGATGCGGGGAATAAAAGATCCACTACAGTGGGGGGGGGGGGAAAAAATGTCAGACACGTTCAAGAAAAAAATTCTCCAAAAAAAATAATTCCAAGACGACAGGAAAAAAAACTCAAAGAGAGAAAGAAAAAGGACAAAATATTGAACCCGAAAGGACAGAGTAATAACGCGCTTTTCGTAAGGGAAAATACATCCAAGTTCTAAGGGAGGGTAGGCGATGAGCAGGAAAAGTGCAGGGGGCGAGGAACGTGAAGCGAAGAAAGAGCCGTAAAAAAAACTATCCGAACTGAAAAAGCAAAAAATTTCGGAGGGAAAACGTCAGAACTAGCGCACGTGAGGGGACTGAGTAAATCGAGACAAAGCTTGACGAAAAAAAAACGCAAGGTGCGGATCCAAGAAATGGTAGAGGTGCGGTAGATGGGGGCGCTCAAAAAAACTACTTCAGGAACCACTTTTTTGTGGAAGCTCGTCGGAGAAATCCCTTGTAAGACACGGGGAACAAAACCTTACTACTGGGAAAACCTCAATTAATAAGCTAAAGGAGGGGGGCCTACCAAAACGCGGTTGACGTTAAAAATCAGAAGAAGAGGAGTGCCCTGCAAGGGTCTAATGGGGGGGGGAGTGGGGGCCCAAAAAAAACAAGTCCGCAAAGTAGGTGAAACAGCAACATGCTTTGGACAGCGCGGGGGATCCAATCTTACAAGAGGGGACATTGGGGTAGGGCTATTGTCCTGGGGGCAAGGGTTCGAATGGGAGACGCATTTCATGAAAAAACACCCAACCGGTTTTGGGATAATAATTAAAACTTGCCACTGGGAAGAGGCAAATTAAAACATAATTCCAAGGGACGTCACTGTCTTCCAGAAAATAGCATCCTTTGACGTGTCCTATAGTTAAAACTTCGCTTGAGAGAACCGAAAGGAAAAAACGACAGTTTCTCAGGCAAAAGCAAAAAAGAGCCGCGCTAAGAAGCTAGAAAAGTCCAGGGTATTCAAAACCCTCTTGAGACAGGCTTTCCCGACGACAGAGTGGGATTTACGGGAGTTACGAGGTCAAGATCGCCAGGAGCAACAATCATTTGGAACTGCTAACAATAGGTAGACGGGAACACACGATAGCTGGAAGCCGAAGGTCGCAAAGAAATCTTGACAGGTAAAAAGGGGCCCTGGGACCGGGGGTGGTGTGTAAGCCAAAGCAAAAAAAGGGCCCAGACTCTAATTCCTGAACAATGCGGGGGACAAGCCAGTGGACCAGGTGCAAGGGACTGGCAAGACGCAGTAGGCGTTAAAAACACCAATTGGAAAAAAATTTCAAGGGTGAAAATGCCCGACGCAAGGGGCCCCCGGTCTGCGGGGAGTTGAAAGGTCGATCCCGTTTGCCCGTCGACAATTTCTAAGCCGGAGATTAAAAATTCAAGGGGGGAGGAACAGCTGACTTCTGAAGGGAAAGGACCGTCAGGGGGAGGCGGAAAAGTACAAACGAAAGCGGCACCATAATCGGGACGGTAAAATAACAAAAAGACCCCATCAGCATAGAAAAATGAGCAATGTCCTTCGGGCCAACGGCAATCACGAAACGGCAAACAGAAAGAAGGAGACTGTCAAATGTATCACCTGCATTCCCTGGGGGGCAACCAAGGCAAATGTCAAGTTAAGTATGTCGGCCAAATGAAAAGGGGCCTTCAGCAGAAGCTGAAAGGGACTCAAGTGGGCCTGTTCAGGACGAAAAAGTTGGGGCTGACCGACCCGAAAGGGAAGGGGGTTCTGAGCCCATTGGCAAGGGGGAGGCGCCCGAAACATTGGCACAAACCACAGAAGGGGGTATGTACTCAGCAGGGGGAAACAGAAAACCGGTCAGGGAAAAAACTTTCGAAACCTCAGACTGAAAGGACGGCCGGGGGAGCAAAGGCCAGTCCGTCGGATGAAAAGACAATTAAACCGAGAGGACGGGTCCGACGACCACACCACGGAGACGGGGTCGGCAACGAGAAGGGAGATGTCTGAAGAGGAAGATCGAGACGGCAAAAGTGAACGCGGTGGGGTGGGAACCCGAAGTTCAGGCACAAGGGGGAAATATCTTCTTAACCCGACGGCAAACAAGGGAGGAAATCATCGCGAGAAAAGTACAAGCCAGAAAGACGGCCATTCCCAAAAGTAACGGGCTGGGGTCATTTGCAAAGGGAAGGGAACCTTGGCACCTGAAAAGGCTACGGGGTTAAGGGGGGGAAGTCTGTTTGGGCGCGGGAGCAGGGAATTCATTCCGACGAAAAGGATGGAGGAAGATTGACTTTGGGAGCGCGGAAGAAAAACAGGAAACCGGGGTGGGTTCATAGTTGGGAGGGTCACGCGAAGTCATACATCCGGGGTAGCGGGAAAGGTTCACAGATTCAAAAAAAAGAGCAAAGGGCGACCTTTCGTCAATACAAGGTCTCTCTAACAGTGTTGAGGATAACGAAAGATTCCTAAAAAAGGAAACGTCCAAACATTTGCGGTATACAGGTGGGGGGGGCGAGGACGAGGCATACAAATAGTGAGGCGGCGGCCACAAATTCGTATTCAAAGAAAAACTGGGGGTAAAGGGATAGCCGCCTCTCCATGAAAGGGAAAGAGACAAGGCCCGCTAAGCAGGGGGGGCGCCTAAGAGCGAAAAGATGCATCCATAGAAAAAGGATGCACAACCGTGCTGAACCAGAAAGCACCCTAACGCTTTAGAAGGAAGAGAGTAAACGAACGAGAGAAAAAAAAGATGAAAAGTAAATCAATCTGGCTGCATCAAGGGGTGTGGGACATAGAAGAGATGGAAGAAGCGCCGCGCAAATATTGGGGACCGCTTGCTCGTAAAAAACGTACACACTTAAAAAAGGGGGGGGGGGGGGTCAGATACCTACAGCCACAGTGAAGATTCCTTAATTAAGGAAGCAAACATACGAGGGTGTGGGGCAGCCGCCGACTAAGGTTGGCTTAAAAACAAAAAAAGCAATCGAAAGAGAGAACTAGAGAAACTTGGTGTAAGCGGGAAGTCAAGGGAGAGCAATTAATCCTCTTGATTGGATAGTCTCAGAGAAGAGAATGGGGGACTGAACAACCTTGGTCGACGAGAGACTCCTCCAACGGACGCTGATACAACTAAGGCAACAAAAAAAATACAATGGGATGTCTTTCCAGCACGCAAATTCACGAACCAGAAGGAATGAAAAAAAAAACCTCGCTTGTCGCCAAGGGGGGCCACCAAAAAATCATTAGACGCCCGAAGGGAGGGAAAGAAAACGAAGGGGGCCCCGGAAAAGCGGAAAAAGTAGCGCTGGACCCACAAGTCTAAGGGGGGGGGGAAAAGGGGGTCAGGTAAAGGGTGACACAGGGTGGGTTGTCAATTGGTAATAGAATGGGAAAGACGGTCTGCCCGGGTACCTCGGATTGTCGTAGGGTAAAAATTTTGTCGAGAAAGGGACGAGGGGGCTTCAGCTTGAAAGTGACCGTGGGAATGGTAACGGAAGTTCAGGGTCTAAACGGGTGTACCACAGCTAGGGTCCACGGCCCTTCTAGGGAATAATGAGAAGGATAGACAGGGAGTCGTCAGTTGGTCAAGTCTACGTTGGATGGATCTAGGGGTGAAGGACAAGTGGACAGGTAGTAGGAAATATAAAGGGGGGCCTGGCATTGATCCAAGTTAAGACAGAAAGTCGATGTGGTCAGTAACCAGTTGTCTGTTCAAAACAATTGTAAGAAAAAGACAAAGTTAGGGGGTGGTCAAGGGGGGTTATGAGACGTACAAAAGGGTAGGAATTTGTTGGAGAGTCATAACGCAAGGTACTGGGGGGCAGGGTCAGGAAAAGGTCCCGACAAAAAGATCCCGTACCAATGCCACAATTGAAACAGAACTGTCACAGGACGATTGAAAGGAATTGAAGTCCTAGAAGGCTCCAAAAAAGAAACGGAAGAATAGAGCTCCGCAATAAATTGAATGTTTGATCGGCCACAAGCCTGCGGCTGGGGAAAATTGACGTCGGCTAAAAAAAGACAGGCAACCAGGGGTTGCAATAATTAATGCCATTAAATAGCCTGGTGCGGTCTTGCACCAAGGGGGGGAGGGAAACAGGTTTGTGTCCTAGAGCCGGTGGGACCGTGTGTAAGGCGGCGACAAAAGCAACGTAAAGGGTGGGACATAAAAATAGCAACAAAATAGTTGGAGAAAGAACTGGCAGGTGGCACGGACCCGGGAAGGAAAAGCACACGACAAAAGGGGCAACTTAAGAAAATGAGGGGAAAAGGCATCCACAGAGAAACACGGGAAGTAGGTTAGAATATACTTGGGGGTCCCAGGGAATGGGGGGGGATTGCTGAATGAAAAGAAAAGACAGCTGGAAATAGGAAGTGTGGGTACGCTGGCGTCCAAAAGACATGGGCGTGGGTGGGAAAAAGGCAGGGGCAGAAGGGAGAGGATGAAAAAAGGGCTGAAAAGGACATGGAAAAGGGAAAAACGCTTACGCGCCTATGAATGGTAATGGGAAGAAGAAGAAAAATGGTCTACCGAAAGGCGCCCATATCTAGTTTAAATATGTAATTGGAGGGGGGGAGCAAGTTAATACTGAACTTGGGGCTTAATTCCCTGGGATCCATGCCAAAATCACGAAGTCGAGAAAAAAAACGTGGGGCTGCGCCCATCTGTGAAAGGTTGGGTCAAGAAGTCCCGGCATTGATGAAAGATAGGGGACAATAAACTATAGCAAAAGGAGAGGATGGGGCCCATACGCATACGGAGGGGGGGGACTATGATGGGTCACAGGGGGGGAAAAACAGTTGGACCAGAGACCGTGGGGGGAAAATCAGGATTTCGATTTAAGTGAAGCACAGAAGGTAAGGACCAGCCAGAAACGGTAGTTGTAAAAAGAACTTGTCCGAAAAAGAGAAACAAGGTTTCCTGAACAAAAAAAGGCAGCAGAAAATGCGAAGACCGAAAAATGCGAAAAAGAAAGTAAAAAAGAGACAAGAAGAAGAAAGAAAGAAAATTTGGCCGAATTAAAAAAAAGCGGAAAAAGGAAACAGGGGTGCTGTCAAATAGCAAAAAAGGGATTAGGGGGGGACGAGTGGTTTTGGAGGGCACTGGGGGGACAAACTAGGGCCAATGCTATTCAGTGGAAAATACCCAAAAAGAGTCCTGACACATAAAACTGACGGAAAAGACGAACAATCATGAAGTAATTGAAATGAAGGATCCGTCAAGGGGACTCCTGTCGGGGTGCCCAGACGGGACAGTTCCATGGAAGAAAATTCCTGCAAAAGCACCGGAGGGTGATCGAATTGGAAGTTAGAAAAAAAGCCAAAAAAAAAAATTTGAAAAATGCGAGAGGTACTCAGCTTTTGAGAACTTAAGAGAAAACAATATAAATATCTCCTCCTAAGTCCTAAGGGTCCTTTGTTGCAAGAGAGAACTTGGTCGAAAAGGGCTGGCTCGACTCTCGATTGCTACGTTGGTCAAGGAGGTTGTCCAGAGCCGAGAGGCAGCAGGAAGGTGTGTGGAAGAAAAACCGGCTCGGGGTCCGAGGAGCAAAAAAGGGGATCAAATAAAATGGGCGGACTCCTTAGATCAAAGCCTAACCGAAAAAGGAATTTGGATCAGCGCCAGAATGGAGAAAGAGGGACCGTTCGAGAAGGCGGGCACGGGGATTTGAACACGAAAGAATTAGGTTGCAGTGTCAAGACGGTGCTTTGGAAAGGACACGGAAAGAGAAGGAAGAGGGGAATGGGGCGTGCCTTTGGTGAATGGGCAAAATCGGGAAAAAAGGAAAATATTGGTCGGACGAAGCAGGGAGTGAAAAATTCTAAACCCCTAACCGCTGAAAAGAAGTAGGACCGACACTAAAAAGGAATCAAACTAGAAAAGGGGGAAATTTAAGGGACACATATGGAAAGAAGAAAGTGTTTTTTCTTAGCCCGCCTTCACCCACCGCTAAGTAGAAAGTTTCCGAGGCCACTAAAAGGGTACAGTGAAAATGTGCCCCGAAAAATTAATTGAGGGGAAGCTCCAGGACTCCCTCCGGTGTTGAAAAGTATGGCAGCGTTGGGTAGTGGCTAAAAAAAAAAGACAAATCCTTTCCCAAAGAACACAGCCAACGACAAGCCTCGATATCAAGATCAGTTGTAGGGCCTGGGGGTAGACACAAAATACGAAAGGTTCCTTTGAGGGGGAAACCATGGATGCAGAAGCTGGGGGGGGGGGGGAGAAACATGTCGACAAATCGGAAATATCAAGTCAAGACGCTCGACAATAAGCTAAAAAAACCAGGTCAAAAAGAGAATTAACAAATCGTAAAAAAGATCCACATTGGGAGGTTTATTCTCCCCAGGAGGACCTGGAGTAGATAATCTACTAGAAAAAGAAGAAAAAAAACTTAAAATATATTAAAAGAGATAAATCTACAAGGTCGGCCAACACAACAGAATCAATAAAAAAGGTGTTATCGATTCTTGAAAGAATGAAAAAAAGGGGGGGTGTAGAGGTGGTCTCTTGAGAAGGAGTGGTTTCTTGGCTACAGGCAACATATAGTAAAAGAAAACGTGTGAAAACTGAAACCGAAAAACGTGTTTTAGGATGGGGGGAAAAAAAAAAAGAAAAGACCGAACACATTAACCCGGAAAAGAGTGAAAATTCTAGGCCTGTACTGGAAAAAACAATATGGTGAAAAGGAGACTGGCCAAAGAAGAGGGCCGATTCTTCCAGAGGAAAGAGACGACAATGTTAAAACTTGTGAGGGAAAAGTGGCCGGGGGGCGGGCCCATTCAGAACAGAGTGACCTTAAGCGCAAGAAAACATGTGAGGACTTCCAGATGGAGGGACCATAAGATCCACCACAAAAAATTCTGTGAGTCCCAGAAAACTTACAGCCTTTATGCAAAAGACTGGGGGGGAATAGGAAAGAACTCCTGAAAGCGAAATCAAAAGAAAACAGAATCAGAAATGACCAAGCGCAAGCACCAAAAAGGACGAAAAGCGAATTTTCAGCCGGACACGGGGGTCAAGAATATGAGAAAGAATAAGGTTTATTATGAAGAAGTCAGGGGGGATCGGTACGGTAGGATGAAGGTCGGCGAATGAGAAGGAAATGTTGCAGGAATAACTTGAATCAAAAAAACCATTAATCAGACCTTTCTCAAACAGTAAACTGAGCCGGTCTGCACAAACAAGACCGGAGGGATGACGGGAGGGACAACTAAAACCTAGGGGAAGGCCTCCTCGCGTGGGACCAATATCCGCTTCAATCTCTCAAAAGACTTGACGACAGGTATCTTTCGCTTTTGTAGAAGTGGAACGCGCGAAGGGCGTCAAAGAAACGGGGTACTAGAAAAATCAAACATCACTGTGCACCACTCACAAGGACTTGCCCCTTTGAGTAAGAAAGGGGGAAGGAAACAGGAAAAAAAACGTGCGAACTGTCACAAATGTATGGCTAAAAAAAAAAAAAAAAAAATCATTCTGCTCCTGCGCCGTTCATTATAGAGGTTTCCTGACCCTCAGAATGGTCCGGCGGGGGGGGAAACAGGGGCCCAAAAAAAAGACATTCCCGCACGGGGAGGAACAAAAACCCATCAAACCTGCTTCCTTCAAAAAAACTTCGCCCTCTGGAGGGAGGAGGAGTCGTATCAAAGGGTAAATTGTGGTGGGAAACAGGGGATTCGGCCTTTAACCGAAGGGGTTGTGAAGAGGACAAAAAAAAAATGCTATAATGCAAAGAGGAAAAAAAAAGGGAAATGATTTGTCGAGAGGGGGGGGGGGATCCAAAGCATCGCAATCCGGGGCTTACGCACTCCTTGACGGAAGGAAGAGAGGCCAAGGCTCAATGAAGGGGGGACGGTGGCAAAAGCGAAGCTGGAGATACAAACGCTGGCAATAAACGATGATTCGTCCAGGGGAAGGGAAGGAACCCAAAGCTTGAAAGACACCGCAAAGAGTGTCCTTCGGGGAACAACATCCTGTATACAGCAAAGCGAAATAATTCCAGGAGTGCTTCGGAGGAAAAGGAAAAAAAAACGATCTACAGAAAACACTGGGGACAGTTAGAACCTTCGGCGAAATACCATAGAACATAAGAAAAGACGGGGATAGGAATTAGCGGTCGCCAAAGGAATCCAGCTCAAATGTTCCATCCAAAAATACAAAAATTCTGGGGGAAACAAAAACAAATTTACGTGGGGTAGCGAACAGAGGGAAGGAGAGGGGGGGAACGTCCTTCAAAACGACGCAGGCTTGCCAAATCGAACAGAAGCGAAAAGCCGTAAAAAGAGTGAAACTGAATGGGGGTTCCGATCACCGTGCAGTGACACGGGGAAGGGGGAGTTTCCGGAGGTTGGCACGGCCAAAGCCACCTGGGAAAATGCAGAAGAAAAAAAGAGGTTCCATGGTCAGGGAAGGGAGGAAACGCCCAACCAGGCCCTCCGAAAAAATTAACCATACACACTAAGAAGGGAACCCAGACAACTGCCTAAGAAAGGGGAAACCCAAACTTAGCGAGGGAATGTAAGCCGACCGGTCATAACAGAAAAAGAACAAAAAGAGAATCGACCAGGAAAGGAAGAAAGATCCCGCAAATCGTCTGCCAACTAGAGGGGGGGACGGACCTTCTGATCTTCAGGCATAAGGAAGAAGGGCGGAGAAAGGGTCACCTCAATGGGGCCGTTTATATCGAAAAAAGGGTCAATAGAAATTTCGAAACCACCGAAAGAGAAAAGAGGAGAGAAAACGTAGGAAAATGGACAGGGAAGGACAGAATGAAAACCTTTGGGGACAACAGAAGGTGATGTTAGACATAATCAAGACAACGACCCGCACCTGATTGACAGAAACTGTAAACCGAACAATACGGACAAAAAAAGAAAAGCCAGCACATATTAAAAGAAAAAAAAGAAGAAAAACCCGATGAGTCCGTAGACTCACAAAAAAAGGGGGAGGAGGTAAAGGGAAAGACACCTTGATCTCGAAGAGGAATCGCAGAAAAGGGAAAGGGACATCAAAGGTTTGGGGAAGGCGATGTAAGACGCGCAAACTTGAAAAGATGAGGAGCAGACGCGCTAAAGAAAAGACGAGGAAGTCGAAAAGTCAAGGACGAAAATCCCTAAGACAACCGTAAAGAAACACTGACCGGGGGGGCTAACGTTAAACAAAAAAACGGGGTTTACATTGAAAGGACACAGGTTCCAGGGAAAATGGGGGGAGGGACAGGGTGTACCGAATCTGAGTAAAACTCGTCAATTTCCTTACAGTGCAAAGACCGCAAAGAATTGAGGAGTAAGGAGAACTTTGTTGAAAAGGAGAGAAAAGGAATTTACTACGTTGCGAGGGGTCGTGGGAGAATGCGTGGGAACATTTGAATGTCAACTGGCATAACCAGTCCTCCTTCAAAGATCCCAAGGAGAGACGAAGTCCTCAGTCCGACAATGGGTGAATACTCCGTTTTGAAAAAAAAATAAAGCTAGGGATGGCCCGTAAAATGGGAAGTGAGCCCCAAAAAGGTTAGACGGACAGAGGGGGGGAGATGAGGAGAAGAAAAAAAGGTAAGTAACGGCGCGGGGTGACAAAAAAAAGTGATTCCAAATCAAAGATATCTCTCTTCTACCTCGTAGTCAAAAAAAAGCAAAACTGTAAAGGGAGGAAAAAGTGCAATCTAGCCAAGAGGAGGCCAGAAGAAAGGGAAGAATGGGAGGGGGGAAAATATCCCGTAGGGGGCACAACATGCTGCCGCATCTCCCTTCCTTTAGAGTTGGCTCTCCTAAACAAAAACAAAGAGGTTGGAAAAAAAAGAGAGGAAAATGATGAAAAAGGTCCTGCCGAAAAGCAAGAAAAAGGGGGGCCAAAAAAATCAGCCCTATTGGCCCACCCCCCCCAGAGAGAAAGAGCAAAAAAAGGTTATCCTCGTGAGCAACCTGAAATGGGTTAAAGTTGAATGGTGGCAAGAATCCCTCGCAAGTTTAAGAAAAAAGAAAGAAGAAGGATTGTCAATGAAAGGAGTGGTGTGACACTAGTTGGGAAAAAAAAAAGCCCCAAAAGGCTGAAAAGACAAAAGAGAAAAGGGGAGAAAAAGAGGAAAAGTTTGGTTGGGGGGGAAACAGCCGCGGCCTGAGAGAGAAGCCAAAAAATTAAACTTTGGAAAGAGTTCTAAAATTGCCGACTGGAAAAAACATGGGGGGAGACGAGAAAGGAGTTCGCACCTTGCAGCCGTGATCAGCCTCAAGAAAACCGGACGCACGCCCTGTATTTAGGGAACGAGGCTCAACCTACCATACCGTAAGGGAAAGAGCAGGGAGCGCATCTTGCCCCAAAACGTCAAAGTTGAAGAGAAAAAGAACCATCGTGACGCAGAAAAACCCTCCAAAGAGACAAGCGAAAGAAAGGGAAAAATTAGAGAAAAAAAGGTCCGACAAATTCGATGTAGAAATGGGAATGCGGAAAGCGCACTGGTGGTCAAAAGCGGAAGAAAAATATGGTTAACCTCGGCCCGGTGAATAGGATTCGGAATTGTAATTTTCTAAAAGCGCGAGTGTATTATCATGGAAAAAAAGGTCAGGATGTCTTCACATGGGGTCATTGAGAGAAAAAGAGGGGTGGTGTGAAACATCGACCACTGGGAATTCGAGGAAGACAGTGCTGGCATATCCATGACATTCGGCAAGGGGGGAAGGTCAGAAGGTTGGGGCAGGAGCGTCAGAAGAAAAAACGATCACGGGGACTTGGTCCGGGGAAATAAAAGAAAAGGTGCATGGGGGAATTCAAGGGAACTGAACAGGTCTAGGTTCAAAGACAGTGTGGTCGAGAAAGAGAGGGGGTCCCTTGGGACCGGATCACTGTCACCATTAAAGAACCGAAAGAAGTAGGGGGGGAAATGTTTTCGTTTCAAGGAGAAGGAAAAGGGAGAAAAAAACCTTGGGGGAAGACGTACGCGCTCGGCAACACGTGGGAAAGGAAAAAGAGATAGGGAACTAGCTACCGAGAAAAGGAAAAATTGAGAAATGACACACCAAACACATCAAAGAATGTAGGGACGCGTAAGACATAAAAGAGACACGACATAAGTAGAATAAGCGCCCGCAAAAAGAATTACACATGAAGGGGAGAGGGCTGGCTGAAACAAACTGCAAAGTCTGGAGAAGTCCGGTCCGACATGCCTGGGTTGGGGGGTAAAGAATTCCGGAACGGCCAAGGAGTAGACAAATGGGCGGGAGAGCCTGTAGGTAATTAGACCGTTATAACAGGGGGGTTACAGGAAGGGTATGTCCAAATTGCGTGGGACGGTAGGGCGGAAGAACCTAACGGTAAGAATTAACAAAACAAAAACGACAGGAGGTTACGAAAAGAAAGGAATGGGGGGGGAAATGACGCTAAACTCCTAAGATACCGCAACAAGACCACGGGAAAAACGGTGATCGAACTGAAAGCAAAAAAAAAAAATTTACGGGCGGAAAAAGGACCAAGGTGGACCAAAGGAATGCGGAGGCCCATTAAAGAAAGACCACTGACTTTTTTTGGGGTCCGTAGACCACACGAAAAAAGGGGGGGGTGTAAAAGAGAAAGAAAAAAGAAAAAAGAAGGATTGGGGTACCACGTTACCAGAGGAAGTAAAACGGGGACCTGGGCAATGATTAGGGAATCTTAAGCCGAGATAGGCCCAGGGTACAGGTCACTAATGAAAAATGGAGAAAACTAAATCCAAAAAAACGACTAAAGACTCGAGGGGTGAAGGGTGTGTTTCAGAGCGGAAGAAGGAAGCTGGGGACCCCCCGAAGATATGCAAGTCCCAAAGCTGGTGGTGACTAAACGAAAAATGATGCGAAATGTCACCAGCTTGGGAAAAAACACAAGGGTGGAGATACCCGGCAGGAATATAGGATACGAAAACAAAAAGACCATAAGAAACGTGAGGGAGGAATTGGCAAAAAAAAACGGCAGAGGGTTACAAGAGGGGGGTAACACCCGGATAAGTCGAAAAAAGTCACCTAAGAGGGAAAACGCACGCAGTGGAGAAGTGGGTTGTAGCAGAATTCGAGACCAGAAGGAATTCCTAAATTGTCAGAAAAGGAAAACCAAAGGGAAAGCAGGCACCGCTATTACAAAAAACTAAAAGAGAGAAAGTAAGGAAAGCAAGAATCGGAAAAGACAAGGACCATTATACACAAAAAAACAAAGAAAAAAACAATAACAAATTTGAAGAAAGAAACAAAATTACTGTGACCGAAAGAGGAGGGGTATGAGGGGGGAACATCAAAGACTTGGGTTTCTTGTTTGAGGGTAACATTAGCCAGAATATCAAAGGCAATATACGAAAGGAGTGCAACAAAATCACGAACAAAAGCTCGACCTAGAGAGAAGGAAAGAAGGAAGAATGTTCAAGAAACTTTTGATTAGTCGCCGTTCGTTGACGGTTGGAAGGGGGACTCAAGTTCCCCGCCACAGGACAAGGTAGAGGGGATTGCCAAAAGACGACTCGAAGGCATTGGTGAATAAAGGTTTTCTGAAAAAAAAGGCCCAAATGGTGGAAATGGAGAGAGGAACACTGTCCTTAAACCCAAAAATCTACAAAGAGGAGAAGAAACAGATAAGGGGTGGGCACACCAGACTCAAAAGTTAAGAAGCGGCCGACTGGGGCGCCGAAGAAAATGCACGTGTACGATGTACGTATTTGGGGAAGGCCAGCGAATCAGAGGTAGGGGTGGGGAAGGACCGCTCAGGGGTCGACGAGCAAGTGGGAAAAATTTACCAGGCAGGCACAAACCTTCTACAATGAACCCGGGAGATATCCCAGAACCGCGCACGAGAAGCCTTCGGCCAGGTATTAAAGAAACACGAGTGTCCTTTAGTGACAAAAGGAACCTTGTTAAGGGTACGCTCCTTAAAAGAACAAAGGGGTAGGTGGGTCTGAAAAAACAAAATGGGGGGACGGGAACCTTGCAAGTGGAGGGGATATTACTCAATAGGTACCCCAAAACGTAGAAAGACACTAACCAACATGCACAAAAAAGGGAGGAGATCAAGAAAAACAATCCCTACCTTGTTTTGAGGAGTGCCAAAACACACAACACGGAAAGAACGAAGGTTTAGGAAGGACGTTGAAAAAAGCTTGGATACCGTGTAAAAAAAAAGAAGGCCCACGTGAAGAAAAAAAAAAGGTGGGCATGAAAAGGTGATGTCGCGTGAAATGGTCAGGCAAATACGTCAACGGCAAAAATGTCACAAGTAGCAACCGTGGAGAACAAAAGTTCTGGAAAGACCATACAAAATAAAGGACAGCACAGTAAATCAGGGTTCAGGGCGGTTTACCTGCACATAAACACCTCCCGATGGAAAAAGGGGCGGGGGGGGGGGGAACAAGTTGGGGGGGAAACGGGAGCAAATTTGCAAAACAACAATTGGTCGAGCAAAGATGACCGAAAGAGATAAGGACCGAAGAGGCCTATCCAAACAGGCGGAAAGAAGCCGCATGTGAAAGACTTGCATGTGAACTGACCGAGATCCCATTTGCTGGGTTCGAACTTAAAAAAAAAGGTGAAAGGAAGTATCAA
>Ga0179593_1349523_pt1 | contig 21588 bp, 20 predicted proteins | sample CZODoug2_1_08_16_FD_185931 | JGI IMG/M metagenome (GOLD analysis project Ga0179593, IMG submission 185931) | Vadose zone soil fungal communities from Angelo Coast Range Reserve, California, USA - CZODoug2_1_08_16fungal (PacBio error correction) | ecosystem: Environmental > Terrestrial > Soil >...
ACGCACAGCAAGGGGGATTGATATGACCGCGATTCGGGAGAGCCGTCGCAAAAAAAATCAACAGCGACCAGCAACCCTTGCCAGCAGACAAAGAACAATACAATCACCCAAGAACTAAGCTAAGAAAACGCCCTCGTAGTTGAGAAAACGAAAAACAAAAGATCGAAATCATGCGAGAATTCTGGGGTCTTCAGAAGGTTGAACACGGAATCGAAAAGAGCTTGCTGCTTGGATGGTAATGATGCTGCTCTGAACACTGAGACTTTTCAAAAGAAGCGTTGGGGACCGACCAAAGGGGGGGTCCACGGCTTTCGCGCAAAGAGTCGAAACGACTCCCTCTATCAGAAAAATACGGCGCCCCACGTCTCCCACAAGGGGGGCTACCCTTGATCAACTACCACACGTCACGCCCATCTCGCGAGGTGAAAAACAGAACCGACCCAACGACGGGGAAGCAAATGAGATAAGAGCTAGACGAACAAATTGGGAAAGAAGACGCGTGGAGGAAAACACAACCCCGGGAAGTACGGCACAAACCATCTCAACAAAAAAAAGGGAGATTTAGTCACGTCACCGGTTGAACCATTACTCACGCGCTCAAAACACGAAAAAACAAACACTCCGCTCAACACTTAATATTTGCACTCTACGCCAACGGCCCAGAGTTAGGAAAAAAGAGATGAGGAAATCAAACAAAAAACACACCAGAGGCAGGGTTGCACCTGCCCGAACAAAACCACACAAGCTGGTCAAAAAAAAACATTGCAGGGGTGTGGTCAGAGGGGATGCGTAACTGGCTGGAATGAGTGTCTGGAAAGGTGGGGGGCATCATACGGAGGCGGCCTTTCCCGGTGTACTGTCGGGCAGGAGCGAGGACTTAGTTTGAGTACAGGAGAGGAAGTCAAACCGCGCCTAACTAATACTTGCCGAAGGAAAAACCGCCGAAAACAGCCTGATTCCTTGTAACATGACTAAAGGGCTTTTTTCTTGTAGGCGAAAGGTGTGGTCGGAAGAAACAAAATTAGAGGCGGATCCGCACAAAGAAAACCATCACCAACCGGCGCGGAGGTTGGTGTGCACGATTGGTGTGAAAACCTGGAAGGAAGTAAAAAGCAAACCCCTCTGGGAGATAAGTTGTAAATCAAGAGGTGACGAGGAAATCGGAACGCAAGTGACGGTCTTTCTGCGAGTGAAAACCATGGATATACACAGAATCGCGAGCTCTCCGTTCATGGCTCAAAAGTGCGAACATCAAACTATCGAAGCATGTACACGAGCCGGGGAAAATAAGAAATAGGCTGTGGTGGGGGAGGCACGGGGCCCTCGCTTGGCGAGTTTGGTTATCAAAAGCGGGGGTGAATTAGGGGGAGGGGTCTGTAAAACCAGAAGCGCGCAGAAGCTTCAGTCTAGTGGGCGATGGACAGTCCGCCGAACGTTGTGATGCACACCTTGGACAACAAAAAGTTTCGGGGTGGGAAGAGGGAAGAGTAAGCGCAAATCACCTCAACACGACCGAAGCAAACACCTTACCGGAGCGGGGGAGGACAGAGACACTCATGCTTCAGTTCTCAGTGGCGGATAAAGTGCCCCCCATCGGTATAAGGGAAACTAATAGTCAAAGCCAATTGGTCGGGCTTAGAAGGAAGAGAGCAAAACGCCTGATGGTTACTACCGACAGGTCCAAAATGCTGGGAGGGTTGTCACAACTTATAGCAGGCGCGAGATCATAACGGAAGGGATATAGAAAGTCCTATCCGCGAGCGTGGACAGAAATTGGTCAGAATAATAAAACCAAGTTTTCTTCTCGTCGGCTCAGGTGGTCAGGAAAAGAGGGGTGGGATACCAACAGAACCCGCGGGGGAGGTGGAGGGATTACAAGGGAACATCAGAACCCAAGCAGGTGGACAAAAGGCAAAAACCCTGGACAGTAAATATCCCGACAGACACCAACGCGCAAAGACGGTGCAGGAAACGGATATTAAGGGCCGGGTTAGTTTCCAGGGAGCCAACCGAGATGAAACAGGGAAAAAGAAAAAAAAGCATGAACGGAATCCTTACAGGAGGACCAAACGCGAAATCCCCCTGAGTCTAAAACAGCCTACACACCGAATCCCGAATGGGGGTATCCAGAGCAGAAATAAGCCCCGACATTAGAATCCACCCCCCAAAAAAAGTAAATGTCGTGACTCCACGAAGCTCCAAGTGGAGGAAAACGCGGAAATAAAAACCACGGGGATCAAAACAGGGGAGAGAAAGTGAAAACAAACAATACCAGACAGAAGGGGTCCAACCAGCGCCTTGAAACAAATACTGAGGCAACATTGGGGACCAAAAATAGAGGCGTTGCGTGCGTCAAAACATAGGTGCCCAAGGAGCAAAAGGATCGTCTCGTTCAAGCGCGAAGGGGTTGGGGGGATGGAGCAACGGCGCGGAAAAAACAAATGCACGGTTGAAATCAACAGCAACCTAGTGCAACAAAAAACCCTCTCAAAACCAGGAGAAAGGAAATATGGGGGTGGTAAAGGCGGAGGGGAGGTGAAGGGTGAACAAAAGAAAAGAGCAAGAATCTTTTCAGCTACGAAAGTCGCGGGGGCCTGGTGACTTGACTATCCCAACGCACAGACGGGGGGCGCGCGTTGGGAATCGGGTGTTATGGATGAGTATGAGGGGGAAAAGAAATCGCCACGCCTGCGCCAACAAAACAAAAGCCACCGCAGCATTCCAGGCAGAGACGGGCAGTAAGCTTGACCCGTCATGCGTATACAAGGTGCCACGCAATGAAAATGTCTTCAGTAGGTCACCAGGGGGAATGGGTGGGACACGAAGTGATGAGGAAGATGATGGAGCAGATATACCAGACTAAAGCTTCCCTGCGTGGAGGGTTAAAAATCACATTAAGTAAGAAATCGTATGGGGACGACGGAGGTAGAGGAATAGTCGTGGTGGTGAAATGAAGGGAAGTTAAAAACGGGAAAAACGCCACATTAAGTTTGGGCCGGCGGCGGAATTGTATAGCGTCCGGCTGCACCAGATTGTGGTTGTGACCAGGAGTAAAGGGGCGTAGAAGCCGGTTTCCCACGTATGGCTTGAACAAGTGGAAAGACAGGAAGGAAGTGGTGAATGCCGACTCACAAGTAACAGGGTAGGGGGATCAAAAGAACTGAAACATGCATCGACGCGAGTAGCGAAAGGAAAAAAAAGAGAATACACTATACGGAATTGCGGCTGAGGTGTGTGGCTACTCTAAACACAGCCAACACAAACCATCCCGCAGAACCGGGCAAAATAGATCACGGAATCGGTTCATGGAGTGAGAGAAAAGCGATCGAACAAGGACACGAATGAAGGCTGGCGGGGGTTCGTCAAATTCGAGGATCGGGGAACCAAGTCCATAGAGGGGAGGGTTGGAAGGGGGGGGGAACAGAGCACATCTGATTATTGTCCAGGGGTTGAGCTAAAGCAAACGCGCATATAACTCACAAAAAAAAGTGAGGAAGATGAAGAGGGAAAAATCACGAGTCCGTAGAGGTTCGAAGTGAATGGGACAAATGCAAGTTCAGGTAACGATGGCAGTGATTTTTCCCGTTCGGACGGAAGAAACGCGCCAGGGACTAGAATTGGTTCTCAAAGTATAGGATTGATTGATCTTCCTGGTGATTGGGTCTGGCCTTAGTTGGGGGGGGGCGGATATACTCCATCGAAGAAGAAAGTTGGGCTCAGGGCACGACAAGGGCATCGAAGAACGTGGGGTGCTTAAAACGATAACGCACTTGACGCTGAGAACCCAAAAATCAACCTTTCTGAGTAACGAGGAGGAGGGGAAAAAATGACAGAAGAATTCTACGCTGGCGCGAAGCACCTCTCACAAACCGTGGAGCCGTAAACCCACAACTTTGCGCGACGGAAGGAAAAAGAGGGGAGTTGGAAATCATCTTACCTCTCTATCAAACTTTCGCCGTGCTCCAAAAAAAGTGCGTCACCACAACAATATACCCACATTGGGGGAGCATCTGAAGAACGCTGAGAAGGAGGGGAAAGGTGGGACCAAAAAGGTGAGCTTCCCCAGCGGAAAATGGTTCTTTTAGGTCTCGAATTATGGGAAAAAATCAAAGTTCATGTTCCTAGATAACGGGACAGATGGAATAGGGACAACACAAGAACACCCCAGGACCCGTCGATCGTGGAAAAAGCTTCCCAACCCTAACGTGGAAAAAAACAGAGGTAAAACAGATGCTCTATGCATCCACCGTCGACCATAGAAAATATATCACGAGCTGCGCAGAACCGGGTACGAGGCAAACTTTATTTGTTATCCGTCGGTAACCGAGGCCGTGTACAAACCCCCACGACTCCCAAAAAAGCGAAGTAGGTGCGTGATCTCCCCACAGAGGGAGAAGGTGCAGGCAACAGCAAACAACAACATAGGCGCGGTCCGCGCTCGCCTCCAAAACGCGCTCAAACATCAACAATCTCGCCACACAACCTGTCACAGCGCCACAAGAGGTCCAAATCTGCAAAAGCCTTCAACGACTAAACATAGGAGTGTGGTGTGATTTAAAAAGAGAAGGTTAAAGGGAAAAATCGGCACAACGTCAATTGCTAGGGCTTACGTTCAGTTCCGCTAGGGGGTGTGCCCGCCAACCAAAGGAACAAATAAAAAGGAGACAGAATCACACAATAAAAGTGTTATGGTGACGTACGGGCACGATGGGTCACCATCAACACTAGACTCTAAATCATACATAAACGGGAAACGGGCAAGGAAAATCCCGGCGCTCCAGAAGGACCACAACAAACAAAGGGCCAACAAACCGCATTGGGCTGGTATGCACACCACTGTCTTCGAGAATCACCGGAATGGATCAGGGAAACGGTGTTTATCCCGTCGAATTTTGAACGAGAGGCGCATAAGGAGGGGAGTCGGTAAGCATACACGTAGTGAGGGTGGAAACACATAAACTAAATCAGCACCCCCAGGTGCGGCCCGAAAACTCAAAACGAGACCCAAAGTCATGGATACAGTGGACGGCGCGGCTCCAAAAGGGAAGCATTCTTAGCCCAAAACATACCGGTGGGCAAAGGGACATCAACATCGTTACAATATGGGGTCAATTGACAGGGGTGCATCTTGATATTTGTCAAACACAAGAGCCAGGCTATGAGCAATGTCATTCATAATGCGGAAGCAAGAATAATCTACAGAAGAAATCACTCACCCAAAAGCCGGAGACGAAAGGACGGTGACAGTAAAAAACAAGGAGTGGCGAATCCCGCGCCAAACCGCAAGCCAAACCCATAACGTCGCCAGATGGACCACACACGAACACACCAAACAGACAAGGCGAAAAGAAAGGTTCCCAAAAATGGGTGAAGAGAGCAGATCGTTAGCGCTTGTTATTGTATGGTGCAACTACCGGCGTCCTTGGAGGACGGATAGCGCCAAAAAAACTCCAGGGGGAAAATCTGACGTTATGTCGACGGAGAGTCAGGGCGAACTTACTAGCAAGTGATGCTTGAAACATAGGAAAAAAGAAAAGAATAGCAATCTTGGCTAAGACGTAAAGTATGATAAGCCAATAAAAATGTGTGCTCGGACGTCGAGGGATTGCGCTATGGCGATGAATACCTAGGAAGGAGACGGGGTCTAGGGGACAACCACAAACTCTCTCTAAGACTATCATCGACAATCACGACAGTAAAGGCGAACACTAGGTAGATCAACGGCGGAAAGCAAGACAAAAAAAAAGAAAAAAATCTCCCACCGACCGGGCGCAAAAGAAAAGGAGACAAGGCTAAACAATAGGCAACAAAACTCTAAATACACTTCGCGACACACTAAGTTGGCACGTTCCCTCGACTCGGGTCTTCGGTAAGCTGCTTGACGAGAGTGTGGGTTAGGGTAGGAGTATGAACGAGGCTGCCATACTAAATCATCAGGGAGGAGGGGATTACACGTGCACATGACCGACAAGAACAAAAAAGGAGTCGATAAAGTGAGAGAGCCAGCCTAGGCAACTCGCGCAGGGAACCAGCTCACATTCTCTAAACTGAGTATGATGGAAAAATCGGGGATGGAAAAAAAAACAAACGAAACCAAAACAGGAGGGAGGAATAAGCCGGAATGGAAGACGTCATCGTTGGTTTTCACGATACTGCGAAAAGCGCGAAAATGACGAAAAAAAATGTATGTCTGAAAGGGGGGAGGTGGCCGGTGGTGCTGACTCTGCCACACAAAAAATACAATCAACTCCCCCAGCAAAAATTAACAAAAAAAAGTACGGGTAGTCCTAAGACTCAGAAAACCACGCGTGTACCTCGAGGGGACCTATTATGCTCGAACAGAGCAGATGGGGAACAAAACATGCGGTGGGAACTGCGGTTTGGGGACCAGGAGGAGGGCCTGGACGGTCGCGGGGAATTGCAGTCTTGCATAGAGGGGGGCACCAAAAGGGAAGGCTGTCCGAAAACACAAAAAACCGAAACACGTGCCAGGAAAAACTAGCCACATCACCACCGTGAAAGCAAAAAGGAGGAGAGGGGGGTCGTCGAATTTAGGGAGGACTCACGCCGTGCACGTACACAATGTAAAGTATAACCAAGGGCGGGCCCGGAGGGGGGAAACACACAACAGAATCCAAGCTAAAGTACGAGGTGAGGATAAAGCAAGGGGAGTGGTTGTGCGTGGCGGGCGGTACACAGAAAAGGAATAAGGGGAAAGGTGGGCTGAAAAAATACTGTTCGTGGGGTTGTGGGTGCGCTCAAATACGTGGGCGCATATGTCCGGGCAGGAGGGAAAGCAAACCAAGGGGAGGGTGTGGTTCGCTTGTAAAACAACAAAAGAAACCGAAGTCCCGGAAAAGAACCAGCTGTTGGCGGATGCATAAACAAACAGCAGCGAAAAATGATGAGAAAAAAAAGACAAGGATTAGGGTGGGTTGTGGTGGCAGGCGCTTCGAGTCCTGCAGGTGGGTAACAGCAACCAGCCAACAAGCGTATAAAGACATGAACACATGAAGACGATGACGGGACGTGATGAGCGGGACGTTGGACAAAGGAGGGGCAAGCCGGGTCGGGAATGGTGGTGGATGTAGGGGGGGACCGAACACTATCATGCGAGTGACGATGTTTTCATGGGGGGGGGTGCATGGGGGGTCCCAAACGGCCCACGCCTAGCAAGAAACAAAAAAATTGTTGCTTGGAAAGAAAAACTGTCGCGACGCCGGGTCAATGAGAGCACGAAAGGAGCCGTAAAAGAAGTCCATCAAAACACAAACACCAAAGCATGAACGATGATGTTCGCAGAAACAAAGTGTGCAAGAATACCCCTACGTCCGGGGAAGGGGTTTCACTCACCAAAGCTGGGAGAAATGGTGGTGGCTGTCGCCCGCCAATCTTCAATCTCTCACTTCTTCCGAAAGGTGAGGGGGACGCGGGTAGGATAAAGACCCAAACCACGGGGCGCAACAAAAAAACCCGCGCGCAATAATATCACTTCCTGAGAGACAGCCGAAAGTGCGGGGACAACAACTTACAGGCGAAAGCTTGTATGTAGCACGAGACGGTGGGGGGAAAAAAAAAAAAAAAAAAACAGAGAACGAGGGGTAAGGGGTTGCGCAGAAGGCAGAACCAAATGAACAAAAACAGCCAAAGTATCAAGCAACCAAAAGCGGGGGGTCTGACCTTCATAACTTGTAGATCACACAAACGCGAATAGGAACAATTGGTGTTGGTGGGCAAAGAAAAGGGGGAGGCAATTCTAAAAGAAACGGACCGTGTGGGGGGTGCGGTCTGAGAAAAAGAGTCTACGCCCAGCTGGGGAACTTGGGTGGGTGGTTGAAATCATAAGTCTATCACAGGTGGGTTGTTGAGAATTAAAAGAGGAGGACAAGAAAAAAACAGAGAATCGCCAACACTGGGAGTACATCTAGAGCCGCGGTCGCAGATGAGAGACACAGAAACTCAGCAACAGGCCTTAAAGGTTAAGAATCCCGAGAAGAGCCGACGGATAAAAAACCGCATTCAGGTGTTTTACATCACGTAATGACAAAAAAAAATCGTGGCTAAGGACAAAAAACGTAAAAAGAAGGAACAACCACAAGGAGGAAAGCTAGGGACCGAACACACGTAAGCTAGATTATCACCTCCTGTTTACAGAAAGGATTGAGGCAAAAGAAGGCGGGGAGGCATCTAAGTGGTAACAAGCACGTGCTGCAGGAACCGTTCCCCCATGCACAACAGACAGGGACGGTTGTACGTGGATGAGACCCAGATAGAAAAACTCTCCAAGAACCAGGTTCGTGGCTTTCAGGGTGGGACAAACGCGCCGGAGACGACCGCGCTCAGACCGGTGTGGGACCTGTTGACGGCTACGCAGGTCCATGTGATGGAGGGCGCAGGTTGGACACGCGAATAGCAGAACAAAAAAAGCTAACTGCCGGGGAACCCCTAAAAACGCCAGGTCCGGGGGTCGAGGAGACGCGGTCTAGGGATGAGGCACATGAAACTACACCCTCCCCCCCACCGACAACACACTGTTGACGATCGACACTAGCTAACACATACCGGAGAAGAGTACGTCAGACACAAAAAGAGACGGAAAAAAATGCCCACACCGAAGAAACAAAAGGCCACAACGGTGTGCCGTCGGTCTGCGTTAGGGAGGTAGAAGAGATAGTTCTCAAAGAAAGGGGAAATGAGAGGCAATAATGGCCCAAGTGTGAGGGAACTTCTCCTCAGGTAAACAAGAGAAAAAGAAAAAAAAAGGCTATACCTAAGCCCCTCGGGAGACCAAAGGTTACTACGCAGACTGGGGAGGTTGGGGGAGCGCGTCGTGATGACTGTAATCGCGGGAAGAGGAAAAGGGAAACAGACGAACCAAAAAATAAAAGGAAAAAATGCTCACCATCAAAGCCTAAAAATGGGGCGTGAGACTATCAGGAGACGCTTTTTGGACTGCACGAAAAGGAGGGCACATCTCCCCTTGGGTGGGAGTGGGGGCAATCGTCTCAAAAAACCGACATGAAACTAGACTCATATAAAAGACTTCTCTCACCCCCGTCGAGAGGACCTGCTGAGGGGAGCATTGGCGCAGTGATACCAGGGGGAAGGGGAGAGACATCAAAAGGTCTACGTGTGGCTCAGCAAAATGAAGAAGAGCACAAACACCAACGGAGGAGGAGGAAGAGATAACTTCTTTCTTGGAGCACCTTCAGACGGGCTTGCTCATCCGCAAAAGTTAGACTTCATCAAAACTTGGGTCAACCTCCGAAAAAGATGGTTTCATAGCCTTCTGGATAAGAGTAGAGGGGGGAGGGAGGGTGAAGGAGGAGGACCCCTCACCAATGGTAAAGGGGGAACCAAAATGAAACAATGCTCCGGGATAGCTACGAAAGAAAAAGAGGCTGAAGCTGAGGGTTGGGAACTCGGTAACTGACTGATTCCATTATCTCTCTGGAAAACAGCAGCACTGGGAGACAGGGGGAATGGGGTCATAATAGAACAGTGGAGAGCTTTTTCTAGGGGGAAGAGGTTCATTAAAGACCAACGGAAGGAGAGGGAAGTGAGTGTAAGCGGCAACCTCCGAGGGGAGGGAAAATACCGACAGAAGAGCAATTTCAAATCCACGGGGAAAGCGGACTGTATGCCAGGGTCGCCTTTACCTCCCAGCTGAAGGGGAATAGAAAGCACCAGAGAGAAAGAAAAAAAACACAGGAACGGTAGGTAGTGTTCGGAGAAGGAGCCGGGTGACATGCAAGAACACCAAAACGAAGGCGCGGGGGAAAAGACATGGAGGAGAAAGAGGTCAAAACTCAGCGGCAGTCTATGAATAAAGAGAAAAGGAGAGGGAGCTGAATGGGGGATGGTCGGAAAAAGAAAAAGATTGAGGGGAGGAGGCATCTCAAAACTGGACCACTAGCAGCAGAGGCCTCGTGCACGATCGAACCATCCGTAGGGGGAACTTAGGTGAAACTAGGAAACGGAAGCTGAAAAAGGGCTGACCTATGGCAAGGAAAGAGATTGGCAGGCCGCACGCCGCAAATTCCGCATGGAGCCGTCGGAGACAAGAGATAAAGCAGAGTTGGGGAAAAAAAGGGAGCAGAGCCAGTAAATCCCTTTTCTATTACAAACCTAAGGCGAGGCTCAGATGTGTCAAAACAATATATCCGATATTGATGGGAACACCAAAACATGCCAGCGGATCTCGGAGGAAGCAAAAAATCAACATAGTGGAAGGGGGCAGAAGTGGTAGAAAGGGAAATCGCGGGGTCGAATACTCTATATTTCTAAAGGCGGAGAACGGAGCAAGGGTCAGGAAAACAGGAAGGCCCCCGGTATAAAAGGGGAGAAGCAAAAACGGGAGAGGGCGAGCAGAAGGAACGAGTCCAGTGAATCCCAGCTCTCGGTAGGGGGAGTGACACCGATTGGGACTCAGGAGCCAGATCCACCTGAAACGCACCATTAAGACGCCATACTCAAAGGACAAAAACATAAAAGTTACCAAAAACGACGGGTTACTACATCTACCCTAAGCGATCCAGGAAGGTAACATCCGACTTTTCACATGGCGGGAACGCAGAGCGACTGCGTATAATTAAGGCCTTATAAACATAGATTTGCCTCCGCCGTGAGAGAAAACAGAAAAAAGTCCTGATTATAGTTTCGGAAAAAAAGGCGCAGGAGGCAAGAAGAAGATTTAAACATCAAGGAAAAAACCAACCAAAAAGAAGGTCCCTGCAAGTAGTAAAGTGTCAGGAGAACAGAAAGTTGCAAACCTCCACCTGGGAAGGGAGGAAGAAAAGACGCAAAGTACGAGGGGCGGAGATTGGTAATTAACAAGGGCTGCCGATTTCCGCAAAGATTCGAAGGAAGCCCAAACACGCTTGAGACCTCAAACAGATTTCGGGAAGACGAAATCGGTGTCATATCGTAAAGGGAACTGAGGAGGGGAAGGCAGCATGTCTAAATACGAGATAAAACACTGTAAGACGGTAAGTCGGGCCGGAGTCAGAGCGAGGTTGAAGGAGGGGGGGATAGAAAAGAAAAGTAGCCCTCGGGACGAAAGGAGAAAAGAAGTGAGCACAACTTCAATCTCGTAGGGGCTGGAAAAAAAAAATATCACTGGTTCTTTGAAAACGAAGTTAGGAAGGAGCTTAGCCGCGGTCGCCAACGAAAGCAGCCAACACAGGCGGCAGGTGGCCCGAGAGGTGGGTGGAAACCGAGACGAGAAATGCTTCCACACTCTTAGGTGAAGCACGAGTTCAAGAAAACTAAGCGATCGTCAGGGAAAAGAGGAGGGGGGAAGCAGTAGCAGTATCGCAGGCGCGGGGAGCTCTTGAAGGGAATCACCTCAGTACCTGAAGATCGTCAGCCATTACAGAGACAGGGGGGGAAAAAAAAAGGACAATAGTAAGGGAAGAGTTAAATCTCAGGGACGAGGTTGTTGCATGGCATTGGGGATGGAGGGAAACAAAGAAGAGCCGTTCTACCAAAAAGGGCGAGGGCGATAAGGACTCGTTTGTGTTGCCCCTGGCAAAAGTCTTCAAGATGGGAAAGGAAGCCACTCTCATAAAGACGAGGCCAAAAGCACAATTAAGCGGGGAGAAACGCCCGCCATGATGCAAATGGCTCGGGGGGTGTAGAAGGGCAAAAAATATTGCTTTACGGTAGAAAAAAAAAAAAGCGGCTTAAAATGGAAAGGTAGCCGCCTGATGTGTAGCGCCCGCGTCAACGGCAACAAAGGGGGGCTGGGGTGGACACTAATCAAAAAGACGTATCAAAAAGAATTCGGAATCGCCTCCTATAAAAAACGAGCGTGGGGTCAAGGAAAGTGGCAAGGGTTCTTGGTGCTTCTCGTCGGGGACGGAAAAAAAAAAAGGACCAAGAACGCGCTTGTCGGGCTGACGGAACAGCAGGACCGATTCCTAAGGCCTGATAGGGGAAGGGGGAATTCTTACGTGTACTAAGCAGGCAAGCGTAGACACAATATGCAGCTGGAGTCCGTTCGCCACTCGTCACGGGCGGAAAAATAACAGCGACGGAGGAAACGGTGGAGGTTAACAGGACCGCACCTTTGAGGAAAGCAGAAAAGTCCGAAGGAGAACGAACCAATGGCAGGGGCGACTCGTGCTTTTAATAGCGGGAGAAACAAACAACGAATGGGGAGAACTGCAGTCTCAGGGAAGGGGACAAACAGGCCACAGGGCGTGTTCAAAGAGGAGAGGAAAAAATCTAAGAATGAGGAACAAAGAAGGGAAATCATAGGTTTTCGGCGACCATAAGGGGCAAAGCCCGACAATGCCCTCTCTCTTTCACGAGCGTTGTGGTTAGGACAAACTGAGATGAAACGGCTACGACCGGGCCCCGCGTGAAAAGAAAAAAAAGCACCAACCCTCATGTGAAAGGGAGATGGACCGAGGCGTTGTGCACTTGTGCATGATAGAAAGAGCACGAGATGAACGCGCAAAAGATCGCGCTTGGTGAGGGAAAGAGGCAAACCCTCCACGCTGTGAAAGGTCGCCTTGGGGGAAAAGAAAGCGATGTTGAGGGAAAAGTCCTGAGAATACCGCGGCTGCACAAACTTTCTACCATAGGAAGGCAATAGGCGGCAGGGACAATCACATTAAGGTAAAGGAACCATGAAAGCTCGACTTCACCGATCGTTACTCAAAAAACCGGGGGAGGAAGTAGTGACAATGTCGCGATCCGGAACACAGCCGAAAGCTCCCCGAGAGCAAACAAGGACAGACGAAATCCCGCGATGTGGGGGGGCCGGAGGGGGAAATGGAGAAATGGCGGCATTGAAAAAAGAACGCAAAACCGTGGGGAAGCGCGGGAAGGAAAGGACTGCGGTCGTCCCCCTGTTGTTGGTTCAGGAGTGAGAATGACCAAATCAAGAAGTGTTGGGATTGGAAAACATAGGAAGGGAAGGCAAACCGGAGAGTTCCGGGGGAGCCGTTCAGAACTAAGAGGAGCCAAAGTAGAGAACAGACACCAGGCAGGCAGGCGAAAAGCACACACGCCAACACACACAAAAGAACCTTCCTCCTTCTCAAAGAAGTCGGAGGGAAGCCTGAACCAGGGAATAGTGACTTTGGGGCGGCGGTCAGAGAAAAATCAGGAATGGCCAAGGAATGGGGGATAAGAGGGGGTGTTGCTCAAAATGTGAGTCGATCCAAGCTAATATCTCTCACCCACCCAAAGGAGGAGGAGAAAAACATAAAGGGTAATTGATAAGAGAAAGGAGGGGACCAGACCCGAAGGGGAGGAGGGGGATAAAAACAGAGTAAGGCGGAAAAAAGAAACGCGAAAAAACCGTGAACGATCCGGGTAGGGCTACAAAAATTACGACTTCATTGGATCAGTCGGTGCAGTTCGGCAGGTCTGTGGGGGGGGGTTCGGGGGGGAAAAGAAGGGGATACGTTGGGAGGGGGAGGATCCTTGGGGATCAGGGGGGAGTGGACTAAGAACCTAAAGCCACGCCCTTTCGACAGTCCCTAAGATGTTTAAGAAAACATTCTACCGGGAAGGAGAACCACCTTAAACCCAAATTGGGGGACGGGAGGACAAGAAGTTGCATTACGCGGGCAAGACGGAGACTCAATAAACAATTAAGCTACATCCGGCGGCAAAAAGGGATTTCGATTCACTGGGACTAAGAGGAGGGAGGCGGGTAGATAGAGCAAAAGGGGAAGACTTCATCAAGGCGCGGGTAACTATTGCGTGAAAAGCGAGCGAGGGGGAAGGACAAGGACCCTGCTTACGGTTAGTGGGACGGCATAAAGATCAAGGCCGCTTGGTGAACCGGGGTGTGGCGGCCGGAGGGAGGAGGTTAGCCGCAGAAATGATTGGTCAAACGGAGCTGGCACAGCTTTTCGTTTGGTTCCGGGATTAAAAAAAGGGCAAAACAAAAAGCACTTGGAGAGGAGGAGACGCTCTCGGGCCGATCTTCACCCGGCAAACGAAGAAAAGTTAAATGGATAGGTTTCGGTTTGATTGAAGTTTCCTCTGGTTAGGACAGTATTACCCGCGAAAGTGAAATACAAACCCTGCGCGGGACGGGAAAGAGGATCAGTTTCGCGTGCAAAAGATGTCTCGTCAAAAAGAAGGATTCACGGGGAGCGGTCACGTCCCGGCGAGACAGAGTCAAGACGCTGGGAAACCCGCATGGCATGGGTAGTCCGGCGTATAACCTTCATTAGAAGTTCAATGGTGAGAACCGGAGATTACACGAAGCTCGTAGGGAAGTATTGGTGTTAAATTGTCTAAGGCGGGGAAAAATGGGACCCTCTAAATCAGAAAAAAAGTTGGCGGGCCAAGGTAACCGCAAAAAGTTTAGAAAAATTCGGAGGGTGTGACAATGAAGGACCCATGCCTCTTGCGCGGGAAGAATCTGCAGGCATGGGTCCTAAGATAAAGGACTGACTCCAGGCTGCCGAACCTTCGGACTAGGTTCCTGCGTACTGAGAACGAAAAGAAGGCGGGGAATGCGTCGTGGAGTCCCGCAAAAAGGGGAAAGAAGAAAGATTCTGCAGTTCCGGAAAAAGAGGAGAGATAGAGCGAGATTATCGCGGCGTATAGAGAGTGGGATATAGGTAAACAGCCCAGAAATTAGCCGGGGTACAGGGGAGGGGAATAATCGGCTCCGAAGTAGGGGAAAAGGAAACCGACAGTCTGGAACGCACTTACATCAAAATAGCAGGTTAACCCTAGTAACAACCAAGAACCTGAACAGAGGGGCTTTCACGTCCGATCACATAACTGAAGGGTGACACGTAAACGTCTCTGATTTCGAGGGGGTTCGATGCCTCAAACATGAAAGAGCGTTGTCATTGGAAACGAACCCACGCGACCGTCAGCGCCAGACTGGGCAACTATCTATCGGGGCGAAAGACAGCAAACCATGCCCCACACCAGAAAGGGAAAGACCAAAAATGAAAGTGAGAAAAGTCGCAAACCCGAGATGAGGGTCGCGTTTGAAAAGCTGCGAAGTTGAGTGTCAGACGCTGAAAAGCGACCCCCATTCTACGACGTAACCAGGAGACTCGCTTCATCAGACTTAAAGGGGTCCCTAAGAAGGGTATTTAGGGGATCAGGGGAAAGTGGGAAAAAAAGTAGCGGTGGACATTCTCGTCATCTTTGTTAAACACTCGCGGGAAAAAGGCGGGCCGTGGGCTGAAGTCGCGTGGGACATACCAGGCAAGCTTGTCGATGCAGAAAACTGAGCCGAACAGACCCACAGGGAATTTTGGGAAGAACAGCAGAGAGTACGGCGTGTTGCTCAAGTCATTCGCCTGAGCGCGCGGGGCTAAAGAACGGAGAGAACGCCGACATCTGAATCGATCTCCCGCAACCGAGAACGAAAGAGCTCGTATAGAATGACCGAGGCCGGACATTGACAGAACAAGGTTGAAAGATAAACGAAAGATCCTGTAGCGTGGAAAAGCGCTGTTTGTCTTTATAAAGGCGTGTGGGGAGATACAGGAACAGCTTCCCTGAATCTGCATCAAAGGGGGGGACCAGTCGAAGGACAGAGAAGGATTGAGTGACTTCACTTCACAGGGTTTAATGTTGGCAAAACGGTCGGAGGCCTACAGTGAGAACGGTTCAGGGGAAAGAGGAGGTGTTAGAGGAAAGTTCAGATTGAAGGAAAAGTAGTGCGACTGGACGCCACTAAAATCAGGCCGATTTTGGCTGTTGGGTGAGCGAAGGGGGGTGGGGGGGAGGAGGAAAGAAATCTTTCGGGAGCAGGGAATACGGAGAAAATCTCGAAGCAAGAGCATTCAAAAGGAAAAGTATATGACAAAAAGAGCGTATGATTTCGAGGGAAAGGGGACGGGCTGTGGGGGTCCTTTTGTAGGTGGGAGGGACTCATTTATCTTTCAGGGTGAGCGGTGTCGAAAAGAGCCCGAAACGAATGCGGGACCACTCAAGGACCGCGCGCTTTGAGTGCCGCTGACAGTACGCAAAGGGGCGCACGAAACTTCAGCAGGGTTGGCATCTTGTGGGAGAGCAGGGGGTTCCGGTTAGCCGAAAGGGGACCCATTACGGGCACTCAAAAAAAACAAAAAAGGACTGTCTCGGTATGTCGACAAACATTTCCTCTTTGAGAAAAAGTAGAATCATCAAAGAATGGGAGGGGTGACGTGGAGAAAGGGAGAGAAAAGGTTTGTTACATCAAGCGCGAGAGTTTGAAGGATAGCACAGCGAAACACAACGGTGGAAGACGTCAAAGGGAAGGAATGGCGCGGCGGCATAAAAAACGTAGAGTCCTGCCTTATCTCTTCTGGAGCCGACGGAGAACGCAAGACAGGGTCGCGGGGAGGGGGACGCAAGCGATGGGGGAAGAAAAAAAAGGACAAAATCCACCAATATTCGGTCCATAAGGAGGACTTATAGGACACCGCCGGGACTAAAAATGGTGGAGAAGGAGCCAAAAGGGGCAGGCTATTTGGCCAGCTCGTTATATGTCTTAAAGAAAGAATCACGAGGGGGGGTGCGATCAAACAAAGGGAAGCGATCAGGCCCGGGTTTCGCTGTTCTTTCCGAGGGTGGACCGGGGGGAGAGACCCAGCGTAAAAAACTTTAGTCCCAGCGTATCCGTGTGGAGGGGAAAAAAGCTTCTCGTATTAACAGAAATCTCACGAAAAAGAAGAAAGGAATGTAAGGGTCACTAGGGGGTGATTAACCAAGTCACTCTCGATGTGAGGGGGTAGTCATAGCGGCATAAAAAAAACGATGACCTCTTTTCGGGAAACGGCGAGCGGAAGCTGGAAGGCTGCGCTAGATTTAAGAGAAAGAATAGAGAACTTGTGCCGGGGGGGGGGGTACTGCGCACCGCTACGACTCACGAGTCTCACCGGATTCTACGTGAGGACCCTCATAGCTCTCTCTTAGGGGGAAGCGAGAGGGAAGAGCGTTACCTAGGGGGGGGGCGGAACATACCGACGGGAAGAGAGGGGGGGTACCGTAGGGAGGGACGGATCATCCGAATCTTTTCGCCAACTGGAGCAGGGCTGGCAAAAATAAAAAAAAAAAGGTGTTCTTTTCAGAGGGGTACATGAAAAAAATTAAAAAGCTCTGAATAATGACGGAAGAAAAAAAACCGTAAGCGAATGCTTTAGGGATGGGGGAAGGTGGGGGGGATAACGCAATTTTCGCGGGGGGAAACCAAGACTTAAGTTTTTGAGACATAAAGAGGTCCACTCTCAACACAACACTATTATTAGGGGAAAAAGGAGGTAAAGGTAATTTGGGAGCCAGAATACGGGGTTGCTTGGGAGCAGGAAAGCAATGGTTAGCCTATCAAAGGAAGACCTAAAAATGGGGGGAAGAAAGGTGGTGTTCGAAAAAAATCGTCTAGAAATTTGGCATGGACCGGGAAGAAGATGAAAAACACTCCCACCTTGTCGAGTGTGCCAGACTGCTACGAAAGAGATAAGTAGATAGAGGAAAAGCCGGAAACAGATCTTAACGGTGCGGTTGGGAACCTTCTTGAACGAAAAAGTGAAACATTATCTGAGCCGTCCACCGGAAGCGCGGGAGAGGGGGTTGTTTGAGATTAATAAAAAGGGCGCAACTAGCTGTGGCACGAAGTTTTATTGAGAGAAGTACCAGAAAAAAGGGAAAAAAGTCTCGTTCGAGTTATCTAGGCAACGAACAGGAAAATAGACAAGAACCATTACGATCGACAATTGGGCAAAGCCAGGTCATCTGCGTCTGTGGGTCCTCGTTCAATGGCCTTTTTCAGAGAAAGAATAGGGATGGGAGGAATCACAAAAAGAGAAAACATCCTTTCTTCGTGTAGAAAAGGAAGGGCAAGAAGCGTCGACAGAAAATGGAGGATCGCGCGGAAGAACCCTTCCCTTTCTGGACGAAGCGGGGGCGCAGAAGGACGCTAGGGAAAGAAAAAACTCAAGGGGCTCGGAGAAGCTTCTGGGAAGGGGAGGGAAATCCCAGACAAACTATTAGGTGAGGGACGCCATCGAAAAGACCACTAGCCTGCCTCCTTCCTCGTTCACGAGAAACTCAGGTAAAAAAGTTGAGGGGGGAGATGCAACGAAGTCGGTGCCACATCACTGGTGGTTAAGGACGGATTTAACGGAATCGTATTTTAAAAAACCGCACCAAAAATCAGAGGGCTCCAGTCGGAAAAAGACCGGATATCAGTCAGAGATAGGGGGAAAAGCGAATCTGATTCAGGAACCTTTTCGATGGACAAAGTCAACAGGAACTCAAGATAGTCGCAACCATAAGAAAGGAATGGAATTTATGACCAAAGCCCATGGCAAGCGCAGCACGCTCGGAAAGCAAACCCCTGACAGTCTTGGCTTGAGGCAGAAGGAAAGGAAATCAGGCGGGAAATAAAGGAGGAATGCTAAAGAGGTTTTTTAGGAACCGGTGGGCGGGTCCTGAACCGGAATGCCCCGGTAGAGAACCAGATCCGCCAATAACCTCGCCGTGGAGAAAAGCAAGGGAAAAAGAACAGGGCCCCGGGGGATCGCAAGAGAGAGGGGAGGGGGGAAAAGGGTCGTCGGAAAAGCTCAACAAAAAACACGCAACCAACTTTCCCTCCACATATCAAAAAAGAAAGGCCCAGACAAAGAGTACCACACGCAGGGAAAGGAAGACCAGAGAAAAGAATCATGAGGTCAGCCCGCGGGGCAAGATTCCTGCGAGGAAGCACGGAAAGGAAAGGATGCAATAATCACACAAGAGGAGGGCAAAGAGTGCGCGCAAAAAAGAAAAAAACTGGAAGAGTAGAGAGCCATGGACAAGGGAGATTCAGGACGGGGGGGGGTGAAACTCTCTAAACAAAAATCGTCTCCCGGCACTCATAAAAGGGGGCGGAAAAGTGCCAAAGAGCGTCCACCGGGGGAAATTAAGGAAAAAAAGGCCCGACAGAGGGTCTAGTCGCAAAGGCATGACGAGGACCGCAAGCGCATAGAGGAAATCAAAAACCGTCTTTCCTCCGACAAAAGAAGGGCGCAACGACGAAAGGATATGAAGTAAGAGGAACGATCTGTGAATTAAAGTTAGGCCAGAGTTCAGATACGTGAATAAATTGAAAGAAAAGGAGGGCCTGGAGGAGGCTATTGATCGGTTATCGAAAAGCTTAATTAGACAGAGCGAAGGCAAGACTTGAAAGCACCAAAAGAATTCAATCACAGAGGGGGAATCAAAAGCTGGTTCGGTTCGAAGAATTGGGGAGGAAAGCTTGACGCGGTCGAAAAAAGGACAAAGGCAGCCAACACGGAGGCTTTTTGCTGCTCTTTTGAAAAACCGAGAAAGGAAGGAGTCCAAAGCTTGGAAATCCAAGGTAAAGAAAATAAGCGATCGTCGGACCCGTAATGCCTGGGAGAAAAGGGGCCATTTTTACAAGGAGAGCTTTCCGTGCCGCTTACCCTCATAGAGGCAGCAGGGGCCGCCGACACTTATCGGGGGGGGGACAGTAAAAACGATAGTAAAGTATAAGGTGACGAACATTGGAGGGGTGGGGGGGGAAAGGGAGGGGCTGTCGGTCGCCAAAAAGAAGATCTTCGCTTGTCGAAGCAGAGGGGCGGACGGTAAAAAGCAGTTTGGGTTCACCACCGAAAAAGGGGCTCTGCAGGAGTGCAAAAAAAAAACCGCGACGGACCGAAGCACCCTTAAGGCTGTATCGACGACCTCCCCTAGTCGGGCAGGACTCGGTGGGGGAAAAAGGGGGGCCATCCTCGGGATGGAAGGGAGAAACATATCTTCTTGAACGGGGAAGTCAGGCGCCTGTTGAAGCGACCGCGTAAAGAAAAGCAATGCTGTTCTTTTGCCCGAAAAAGAGAAAACTATAAAAGCAGGGCGATCATAGCGGGAGAAGAGGCACGAGAGCAAAAGTGCCGTAATTGGAAGAATAGCGGGGGGAGTAAGATTCTGGTGAAGGGCAACGAAAAATACCGTACCCCTCCCGCGTCTGGTTCGTCTTCCAGAAGCAAGGGGAAAGGTCCAAAGAAGCAGGAGAAGACGGAGGTAAGGTCCCTAAGAGATCACATCTCGGCAACCATAGGCGCTGTATTTCCATCGAAAAGAATTTGCGTAAGAAAAAATAAAAAAACAATCCGCCTTCGGCAAACGTTTGTAACGGCCTACCAAGGTTGGATCTGATAAGGGCGCAAGAGAAGAAGGAGATAAAGAAAATAAGGTCTACTTCTGGAGGGGGAAAGAAAGTTGAAAAAAAGAGAATGATCCACCTTTCTCGCCTACCGGCAGAGAAAAAGTTATTAAAAGACTTCTTTATATTAAGAACGGAACCGTTGCCATACAGAAAGACATTAGTTAAAGGACCCAGAGGGGCCCGCAAGAAAACTGACAAACTCTCGCGGGCCGCGAAGTGGTGGTTCGGCAACCTTCAGGGCGGAAGAAGCAGAATCACGAGAGAACACTTTTCCAGAAAACCAGGAAAACCGAGTCACCAAACACTTCATTGAAAAAGTGGCAAGTTGGACCGCTGCGTGGGGCGGGGGGAAAGCCCAAGCGCTGACCGCGCACCCTCCACGGAGCGGATTGGGTGTAAAAAAGGGGGAGTGCGATAAACTTAGAAAGGACCTGCAATACTTGGAAGGAGGGACGAGGGGGAAAAAGGGGGAGAAAAGTTTCGAAGTGGGCAAGGTATATGGGACTAAATTTGTATGGCTTAAGAGGTTAAAGTACCTAATGATTCCGACGATAAGATAGAAAATGGTAAGAAAAGGAGAAAGAGAGGGGGAGGGGACGCGTGAGGCGAAAGATAGCAGACATTAAAGGGGTTCTACAGTAGGCTCAGCTTGCAACGCCCGATAACCGGAGAGTAAATGGTTGAAGAAAGAAAAGGCAGACTGTCACCTGAAACTCTTTTGGTTGTTGAATAGGAGTGAAGGAAGCAAACGCATAGTTTAGAGTAATGTGACTGGGGGAAAGAGTCAGGTGGGGAAATTAAAGGAAAGATAGGAAAGTGCGGGTACCACAATATGAGAGAGCGTAGCGTCAAGGATATGGAGCTAAGAGGGTGTAAAATCAAATCGTCGAGCGGCTGGATATTAGGGTAACGTTATAAAGTAAGAGGTTTCGTTAAAGGTAAGAGGCAGGTGGGGGTTTGTAGAAGGAACGAGTGTGGGTATTTGATCTGGAAATAATAGATAGGATAAAGAGTTTGTGCCGAATAGTTGGAAGGGGGGAATGATAGAAGGGTGATTGGTAGGACGTGGGTACAAGGGGGGAAGGAGTTGAGAAGGTGTCTGTCGGCATGGGGACAACAATAAGGGAGGGGAGGGATAAATTGTGCAAATGGAGCGGGGGACAATTTGGGTCCAAGAAGAGGGTCGTCAAAGGGGGGGGTGTTAAAAAAATGAAAATAGGAGGGGTGAAGTCCCATGAGAAAAGGGGTGTCTGGAAAAAGAGCATGGAAAGCGACATGTAGATGTAAAGAAGTGGGGGGACATGGTCATCAGATAAACATTCTTCAGAAAGCGCGATAGTGACACAAACAATCTGAAAAACTGGAGATCGAGAACTACCCACAAAAATCACGGCAGAAACCTTACAAAAATAGAAAAAAGTAAGTCAATTGAGGCCGAGGGAAGT